>WNFX01013629.1_pt1 | contig 12821 bp, 17 predicted proteins | sample 5400111 | NCBI WGS metagenome assembly WNFX01 (sample SAMN13153363, study PRJNA577476) | soil metagenome | isolation source: 40 cm soil or saprolite under grassland replicate 1 | place: USA:California | collected 2016-06-15
AGGATGCTGGCGGAAATATTTGCGTTCCGAAAATGGCGATTCCGGGCGTGGGTTGGCTAGCTTACGCACAAGATCCCGCGAAGAATGTGTTTGGGGTGCTTGAGCCGGATACAGACGCAAAGTAATCTGGACATCCGACTTAATGTTTCCACCTAAGGCTCAATCGGCAATCGGCTCAAAACCGGCGAACCCGCCGTCGCCCCCGCAGCGCGGGGCTATGGCGTGGCAGGCATTTCTTTTACTTATTCCTTGATTGGCTCAAAGCCGGCAAATAAGTCGTCTGCTTCCGCGAGCGATTTGAGCGGAACGCAGTCGCAGATCGTGAAGAATTTGTTCCACATCGCGAGGACGTTCGGGTTCTTGTGCGCGGAATCGATCGCTTCCTGCGATTTCCATTCGGAGACCTCGACGATCGTGCCGTCGCGCGAGCGCATGATCGTCGGAGCGCGATCAGCCACAAGATTTTCTTTGCGCAAAGTCGGTACACGGCTTCGCACGAGATCGACAAGCTCGTTTTCTTTGCCCGGCTTTAGCCGATAAGCGACGATGACAACGATGCCAGTCATAGATCACGCGGCCGATGCGTTATCGCTCGGCGCGAGGAGATGGCCGAAAAGTTTGCCGGCGGCAAGAAAGATGATTCCGGCAATTCCGGCCAATCCGGCGTGAAGAAGCCAGAATTGGGTCGCGGGCATTTTTTCGAGAAAACCGCCGATCCAGCCGACGAGATTGTTGCCGGCAAAAAATGCCAAGTAATAAATGCCGATGATAGTGGCGGACAAAGCAGCGGGAGCTACCCGGGCGTAAAGCGCGAGTGAAACCGGAAAGACATTTGCGAATCCAGCGCTGTTCAAGACGTGAAACGCGATCAGCCAGCCGATTGATACTTTTCCTCCGGAAGCTGCGGCGATCGCGGCGCCGATCACGAGCGAAAGCATGCCGGTCACAGCGATGAGGCTGCCGATCGCGATCTTGTTAATCTCCGTCGGTTCGGGAAATTTCTTCGACCAAATGCGCCAGAATATGACTGCGATGAACAGAAAACTGACCGACACGATCGAATCGAGCGTGATCAACCACGTCGTCGGCATCTTTTTTCCGAAGAAGATGAGATCGGCGTGGTCCTGCGCCCAAACCAGATAAGCGTTGAAGATTTGCTGGTTGGGAATGATCGCGATCGTCAGAAATGGCAAAAGCGCAATCAGCAGAAGGATTGCGATCTTGTCGCGACGCGTCAGCTTACTTTTGGCGGTGTGATTCGCGCTCGCTTCCTTTTCTTCGACAACAGGCGAGTCGGGCGGCAAGTATTTGCGGCCCGACAAATAGATAGTCAGGCCGATCAGCATGTCGACGCCGGCAGCGCCAAACCCCCAATGCCATCCAACTTTTTCGCCGAGCGTTCCGGCAATGAGTGGGGCCGCGATGACTCCGCCATTGATGAAGATGTAATAAATCTGAAACGCGTCTGCGCGGCGATTGTCGCCGGTTGGGTAAAGCGCGCCGACTTGGCTGGCGAGATTGCCTTTGAAACAACCGACCCCGGTGAGAAGACAAGTGAGCGCGATGAGGAAAGTCACGTCGAACGCCATCAGAAAATGGCCGAGCGCCATGAGCGAGGCTCCGATCGTGATGGTAAGAGTGCGACCAAGCCAACGATCCGCGATTAAACCGCCGGCGATCGGCGTGAGATAAACAAGGCCAGTGTAGAGACCAAAGATCGTCGAAGAGAGCGGTTGAACGTCGAGAGGTCCGCGAAAACTCTCGATCAGATGACGGAATGGAACGAAGCCGGCGATATGATCGACATGCGGCGGGTGTAGTAACCGGTTGACCATGTAAAGGACGAGAAGCGCCTGCATGCCGTAGTAGGAGAAGCGCTCCCATGCTTCGGCGAAAGCGATGTAGGCGAGCCCGCGCGGATGCCCGATGAAACTGCGGTCCTCAGGATTGTGCACGAAACAAAGTAGAAATTAGAAAATAGGAAGTAGAAAGAACAAAGTAGAAAACTGCGCTGGGACGACCGATGCTGTTGAGCGAGATATGAAATTTCCAACCATTCAGGAGAGAAAACGATTTCGATCGCCGACGGTTACGCCTCAGGCGCTGGCGTGGGACGGCAAACAACTTTGGATGAGCTCGCGCGACCTCGGCTTTCTTTACCAGATCGAGATCGAGCAGTCGAACATCCTCGCGGAACTGGATCCGCCGGGAATCGTTTGGGCGGCCGTGGCGACAAACGGTGCGATGCATTTTACGATCGGCGAAGGCGCCGATGACGATCGCTATGTGTATCGATACGGGGGCGGCAGCTTCAAAAAATTATTCGCGTGCCCCGACTTCACTGGCTCGTATCTGAGCTTCGACGGCAACAACCTCTACCTGAGCCAATGGTATGAGAAGCGCATTCTAAAGCTCGATCAGGAGGGAACCATTGTGCGCAAGATCGACATCGGCGCGGAAATCTGTGGCCACACGTTTGTCGACGGAATCATTTATGTCCTGCGCGGCATCGAAAAACCAAACGAAGATTGGCGGATCGCGCGGCTCGATCCACGCGAAGAAACGCCCGAGATCAAAGATCTTGCAGTCGTCCCGTTCGCCTGCCGCTCGCTCACATTCGACGGCGAGAATTTTTGGTCGAACTATCGCGCCGCGAACGAAACCGTCTGCTTTTCGCTTCCGAGTTAGCAATTCAAGGCCGCAATAATCCGGCGAAAGCGTCTCGGTAGCGCCAAACTAAAAACGCTTCGAGCACGGTGACGACAAGCGCTGGCGGAAAGCCTTCCGGCGCCATCAGAATATGAAACGCCCAGATGTTAAAGATTATCGCCGCCAAAATCGTCAGGCCGAGTGGCACGAAGCGACCGACGAGCAAAAGCAAACCGGCAATTAATTGCATGCCGCCGATCACGTAAACGTAACCGCTTTCCAAAAATGCTTTCAGGTAGAGTCCGGCCACGCCTTCCGGCAGCGGCGGCATGGGAAGGAAATGCAGGAAAGCGTTCGAGCCGAAGACGACAAAGATGAGCCCGAGCAGAAGACGAGCAATGATGGTTAAAATTTTCATGGCGCGCAAATGGTGCATTGCTTACGGCGAATTTCCAATCGCGAAGTTTTTCGTAACCGTGAAATAAATCTGCGTGAACCCGTGCCGACTGCGGCTCATCATGCAATTATGCGTATCAGCGAGATGAATTGGATGATGGTGGAGGAGTATTTGAAACGCGACGACCGTTGCGTGTTGCCATTCGGGAGCACGGAACAGCACGCTTATCTCAGTCTGAGCGTGGACAGCATTTTAGCGGAACGACTCACGACTGAAGTTGCGGAGTTGGCGGGCGTTCCGGTATTCCCCGTTCTCGCGTACGGGATCACGCCATATTTTCGCGGGTTTCCGGGAACGATCACGCTGCGGGTAGAAACCTACATGTCGATCGTGCGCGACATCCTTGACGCGCTCGCCGAACACGGGTTTAAGCGGATTCTGATCGTGAACGGTCACGGCGGAAACACGCCGGCGCAAGGACTGGTTGGCGAATGGATCGCAGATCATCCCGGCGTCCGGGTGAAATTTCACAACTGGTGGAACGCACCAAAGACGTGGGCGCAGGTGGAGGCGATTGATCCGGTTGCGTCACACGCCTCCTGGATGGAGAATTTTCCATGGACCCGTCTGGAAAAAATCAAAATGCCATCAGAGCAAAAGCCGGAGGTTGATGTGAATCACCTTCGCCAGCTCGATCCGAAAGCGCTGCGTGTGTATTTGAAGGATGGCAACTGGGGCGGCGTCTATCAAAGAAGCGACGAAGAGATGATGAAAATCTGGCGCGTGGCCGTCCAAGAAACACTCAACTTATTGAACAAGGACTGGGCACCACAGCCACGGTCGAAAGGCTTGGCCATACGAAGCTGAGATATGAGAGTCATAAAACAAATTAGGCTGAAGGGGCTCGTTTTGATGATGTCGATCCTACTAACCGGCGCAGGGACCGGTCTGGCCAAATCCGGACCATTCGAAAAGTTCTTCCGTACGTTGAAACACGCGTTCAGCAGCAAGCCGCAGCACAAAGAACGACCGCGTGGAAGTAAGCGCGGACAAAAGGGGGCCACTGCGAGTCCGACCCCAACTACAACGCCAACGGTAGCAGCAACTCCTGGAGTGAGCGTGCCGCCGGACGAACGTAACACGCGCGCGGCGACACGAGCGGCTACCAAGAGGGGAGAGGATTTGCCCTACGGGACGCCGGTGCCGGGCAAGAACGGTTTCGTGACCAGTCCCTTCTCACCGAACAGCGGTTACATCGATGTGCGCGGTTTTTCTCCCGGCACGCCGGTGAAAGATCCTTACACCGGAAAAGTTTTTCTGACGCCGTAGCCCTCTTGCATCTCGGCAGCTCCCGCTGCGCTCGACCGCTACCCTCGCGGCTTTTCCGGCCGTGTCGCTCGTCCCGCTCGCTTCATTCGCCACGACCGACGCTGGTTGGAAATTCATCGCGACAGCGTAAGGTCGGAGCGCATGCCCAAATATCTCGTCGTCAGCACCAGCGGAAATCCTGACAGCAACAGTCGCCGCATGGGCCGGGCGGCGTTTGCGCATTTACAAAAGCGAAAAATCGACTGCACCTGGATCGATATCAGCGAAATGAACTTGCCGCTGTGCGACGCGGACAAATGTTACCTCAACGCCAGCGCACAGAAGTTGAACAAGGCGGTCGAATCGGCGGACGGCATTTTGATTGCCGCACCCGTTTATAATTACGACGTCGCAGCTGCGGCCAAAAATATGATCGAGCTCACCGGCAGCTCGTGGGAAGAAAAGGTGGTTGGATTTCTATGCTCTGCCGGCGGAACGAGCAGTTACATGGCGGTGATGGCCTACGCCAACAGTCTGATGCTCGATTTTCGAACGGTGATTATTCCGCGATTCGTTTATGCAACTGGTGATGCATTCAAAGGCGACGAGATCATCGACAAAAAAGTTCTCACTCGCATCGAGCAGGCTGCGGACGAACTGGTTCGTTTTACCGAAGCGCTGCGCGGTTGAGATCTATGCCGCGAGAACATCGCCGCGTCACTGCGCGATGACTGCGATCAGTTTCGACCGAAGACGTGGCGCAGCTCGTCTTTGGCCCGCTCAAGCGTGCGCTTTCGGCTCTTGGAAAGATTTTTGCCGGCGCGGTTGATATAAAAGTTCAACATCGACATCGCGGACTGGTATGGCTTTGCCTTGCGCCGCTTGCTGTGCTCAGCCGATCGTTTCAACGAGAGGGCGATCTTCCTCGGGCTTCGTGAGCGAAAGACTTTCGGTTCCAAATCCAGAGCGTTGCTGTGCTTGGTGACTCGCGCCGACCACCGCTTGTTTTTTCCGGCGCTCTTTTTCCTGGCGCTCATGGCTTTACGAAATGAGCAAGGCCTTCATTATCTTGCCCTTGTGAGACTTAATTCTGTCGAAACGGAAAGTAACGAAAGCGTTGCCTGCTACTATTTCGCGGCAAACCGAAGGCGAGGGGGCATTTTTGTTAACTGTCCCTTCCGGCGAGGCCGAGACGCGCGGCGTCGGCTTTGAGCGCGGCGATCACGTTGCTGATGACTTCTTCCAGTGGCAGGCCGAGCTGTCCCGCGCCCCGGACGATGTCTTCGCGATTGACCGCGCGGGCGAAGGCCTTGTCCTTCATTTTCTTTTTGACCGCGGCAAGATCGACATCGTAAATGCTTTTGGTTGGCCTAACGAGCGCGACGGCGACGACGAAACTGCTGAGCTCATCCACCGCCCGGAGCGTTTTTTCCAATCCCGTTTCCGGAGAAACGCCTGAGTAATCGGCATGGGAAAGAATCGCGCGACAAACTTCTTCACTCCAACCGTTCTGGCGGAGCCAGGCTTCGCCGCGCAATTGCGCAAAGTGTTTCATTGAATCCGCGACGGCGTAGGAATGCTTGCGCAAACTCTCGGATTGGATCCACTCCTGCAAGATCGCCAGCGCGCGGTCGGAGAGGGTGCTCATAATCAGTTTGGTTTTGCAACGCGGCAAGAATTGAGTTAAGAGATGCTCCCATGCGACCTAACCTCCTTCAACGTTTTTGCAAAGCTGCTCTCAGCCTCGCTTCACTTTTCATTCCTCTCAGTCTTTTCGCCAGCCCGCCCGCCGGAGTGCTCGATGCCAGCCATGCCAGCGTGCACGCAGTCATCGCCGTGCAGAACGAAGTTACGGCTGACTGGATGCGGCAACCCGAGGTTCTCGGCACCGCCGTCGGTATCGATGCAAACGGGACGCCCGCGTTGACCGTGTATGTCGATCGTGACGCAGCGAATGCCGGTGAAGTAATCCGTAATCTCCCCCGTGAACTAGGTGGCATCGGCGTGCAGGTTGAATTGACCGACAAGTTCCGCGCCATGGTCGGCAAACCCGGCAGCGGGCACACTGCAAAGCAAACACCGCCCATTCAGCTCGGAACGTCCGGAGGTTGGAGTAAGGACATCGCGAACGGGTACTGCTGCGGGGGAACCCTCGGTTCGCTCGTGCAGATTGGCGGCACCCAATACATTTTGAGCAACTATCACGTGTTCGAATCGGACATCGTGCCGGGTGACAACGGTATTGTTGCCACCAATGGTGATCCGATTATTCAGCCGGGGTTGATCGACGTGAACTGCACGGCGAGCGACGCGCAAAACGTCGGCACTTTAGTCAAGAGGAGTTCGCTGCCCGGCAGCAACGTCGATTGCTCGACCGCACAGGTTATCTCCGGCAGGGTTAGGACCGACGGCGCGATTTTGGAGATCGGAACGATCTCACATCTGACGACGGCTGCGTTCATCAATCAAGCCGTCAAGAAAAGCGGGCGCACGACCGGTTTGTCGCGCAGCTCTGTGTCAGGACTGAACGCCACCATCAGCGTGACTTACGACAACGAGTGCGCAGGCAGCACGGCATTCACCAAGACCTTCACTGGCCAAATTGTGATTAAGAACAAAGGCAGCAAGTTTTTGAACAGCGGCGACTCCGGCTCGCTCATGGTGGAGGATCTCGCGACCAATCCGCGGGCCGTCGGCCTGCTTTACGCTGGAAGCAGCGTGGACGCGATCGCCAATCCGATCGACGAAGTGCTCGCTTTCCTCGGCGCCACCATGGTCGGTCAATAAACTGATTGATTGATTCGCCTCCCGGCTCATCAACCCTGCGGGCTTCCCGTCTACTCGCCTCGCTCTCGCTCGCTCCGTTGTCGATCTTGCGAATTCTAAAGACCCGTTCGCTGCGCGCGAACGGGTGTTTTCCTTTTTAAAAAGCTCTCAACTAATGGTGAGAGATCGATTGCGATGCGCATGCTATTTATTGGTGGTCGCAGTGTTTCTGATCGGTTGCCGGCACAACATGGCCCAAAGTAATTCGCCTCCGCCCAAGCGCGACATCAACGCCGTGCTTCGCGATCATGACAAAGAGCTCATGGCCATTCCGAACGTCGTTGGGGTTTATGTTGGAGTGCTCGGCGACGGGAAAACGCCGTGCCTCAAGGTAATGATCGCGCGAAAATCTGCTGCGACCGAGCAGGCGATACCGCGAGCAATCGAAGGCTACCGCGTCATCACTGAAGTAACCGGACAGATTAGACCGTTGAGTAAGCCTTAACTTTTCAAGCCGGTAACGTTGCGTTAGTTTCTTTGAGCATGTCCTGCGCGAAAATCGATCCGGCGCTGCACCAGGCGCACAAGCCGTCCTGGATCAAAGTCAGATTGCCGTCGAACCCAGTTTTCTTTTCGACCAAGGCGCTGATTTCCGATTTGCGCCTCCACACCGTTTGCGAAAGCGCGCAATGCCCGAATCGCTGGGAATGCTGGAGCCAGGGCACCGCCACGTTCATGATTGCCGGTGATCGTTGCACGCGGGCGTGCGGATTTTGCGCAGTGACAACGGCGAAACCGTTCGCTTTGGAAGACGACGAACCGCAACGCGTGGCCGAAGCGGTGATACGGATGAAGTTGAAGCATGTCGTGATCACCGCCGTCGCGCGCGACGATTTGAAAGACGGCGGCGCGAATCATTTCGCGAGGGTGATCGCTGCAATCCAAAAAATGGATTCATCGATCATCATCGAAGTGCTTGTCCCTGATTTTCATGCCGATGATTCATGCATCCAGACTGTGCTCGATGCCGGCCCAGACATTTACAACCACAACATGGAAACAGTAGAGCGACTTACTCCCGTTGTGCGGTCGCGTGCGAAGTATCGAACTTCGTTGCAAGTGTTGCGACGCGCGAAGGAACTGTCGTCCCGCGGCCGCGGGATCGTAACGAAAAGCGGGATCATGCTCGGCCTCGGCGAAACCGAGCCGGAGATTTTCCAGACGATGGACGATCTGCGCGAAGTCGGCTGCCAGGTTTTGACAATGGGCCAGTATCTGCGCCCGACGCCGAATCATTTGCCGGTGGTGGAATTCGTCACGCCTCAACAGTTCGATCTTTATGGTGAGATCGCGCGCAAGAAAGGATTTGAGCACGTTGCTTCCGGTCCGCTCGTGCGCAGCTCTTATCACGCGGCCGACTTTCATCCGGTTGTCCGCTAAGGATGGCAACATCGACAACCGCGGCGGTCATTCCCGCTTACAACGAAGAAAAGCATATCGGCGACGTCGTCCGGCGAACGCGCCAGAAGCTCGACGACGTTCTTGTCGTGGATGACGGCTCACGAGATAAAACGGCGGAGCGGGCACGCGAGGCCGGCGCCGAAGTCATCGTTCATCCACAAAATCGAGGCAAAGGTGAGACAATCAAAACTGGATTGCGTCAGTGGTTGGAGCGCCAAATCGATTTCGTAATTATTCTCGACGCCGACGGTCAGCATCGGCCGGAAGAGATCGATCGTTTCGTCGCGGCTGCCCTTTCCGCCGACGAACCAAAACTCATTCTTGGTAACCGGATGGAGGATGTTTCGTCGATGCCGCGCCTCAGGCAGATCGTTAACCGCTGGATGAGTGAACGCATCAGCGCGGTTTGCGGTCAGGAAATTCCGGACACGCAATGCGGTTTTCGAATGTTACATCGACAATTGATTCCAGAGTTGCTTGGTGGCGCGGCGCGTTTCGATTACGAGACCGAAATGTTGATCGTGGCCAGTCGGAAAGGTTTTCGGATCGATTGGGTGCCAATCAGCACCGTATACTCCGATGAAGTCAGCAGCATTCATCCGGTGCGCGACACGCTGCGCTTTTTCAAGCTGATGCGACGCTACAAAAAAGGGTAGGGGCGATTGACCGCGCCAGTCCGGCTCGGGCTCGCTCGTGGAATCACGGTTTTTTCCCCGGCAGTGGTTTACTGCTCTTAATAATCTCGTCTTCCGGCGTGAGCTTGGGCGCTTTGCCGCTGAAAATGACGCGGTTTGGTTTTTCGGCGAGTGATTCGACTAACGTCTTCGCGTGGGTAGTGACAACTTTCAGATTGAGCAGGATCACATGCAGCTGTTTCATTTGTTCCTGAAGCGATTTGTCGGTCGTGCTGATGAACGTGTCTGCAGTGCCGAAGAGTTTGTCGGCATCCTTCGAAACGCTCTCCAGGTTTTTTATCACGTTCTGCAAATTATCGACGTCGATTTTTAATGAATCGGCCAGCGGCCCGAGTTTGGGCATGAATTCGCCAAGGTCGCCGTGCAAATCAGTGACGGTAATGTTGAGATTATCAAGTAGCTTGTTTGCATTTTCGAAAAGCGGTCCGGCTGCGGCGGTGATTTGTTCGATCCCATAAGCGGGATGTCCTTCGATCGCTGCGTTGTTGGCGAGAGTCTTGCCGCCGGGCGTGCCGGCGGAGAGCGCGACAAATTTCGGCGCGAGCAAAGTGTCTGCGCTCAGTGTCGCCGTTACATCGATAGGCAACGGCGGAATTCCGTCGTCGAGTTCCACTGTCACAATGACGGCGTCTTTTTTGTTGCTCAATTTGGCGCGCTCGGCCGCCGTGAGATGACGCATCGCAATCACGCGTCCGGCCGGGGCGCCGGCATAACGAACTTCGGAATGAATTTTGATGCCGGTCACATCTTCGTATTGGATTTGCAACGTACGCGCCGGTTTTTTCAAACGATAACCGGAAAGCGCAAACGTGAGCGCGGCGAGCAAAACGATGCTGCAAGCGATGACTGACAGCGCGACGAGATAATCTGAGAGATTTTTTTTCATGCGGTCTTGCGATGAAATCGGTAACGTGCGCCGACGAACGGTCGCGGCTTCACATGTTGATGGTGTTCATGTTCGTCCTGGGAAAGGTTTAATGGAATCGGCCCATCGGCTTCGCCATTGATGAATTGTTGCACTTCGGGATTGGCACTGCTGCGAATTTCATCCGGCGTACCTTGCGCGACGATCGAGCCGTGACCAAGCATGATCATCCGCGTTGCGATCCGAAACGCACTGGTCATGTCGTGCGTGACGACAACTGCGGTCATGTGTTCGCCATGCGTCAGCTTGAGGGTGAGTTGATCGACAACCGCGGTCATGATCGGATCCAGTCCGGAAGTCGGCTCATCGCTGAACAGTAATTCCGGATCGAGCGCGAGCGCACGGGCGAGGCCGACTCGCTTTTTCATTCCGCCGCTGATCTCCGCCGGCTTCAATTCTTCAAAACCGCTCAGGCCGACCATTTGAAGTTTTTCCTCCACGATTTCTTCAATCTCATCAACTGAGTTGTCGGTGTGCTGTAAAAGTGGGAGCGCGACATTTTCGCCGACCGTGAGAGAAGCGAGCAACGCGCCCGACTGAAATAACATCCCGAATCGGCGACGGACGGACGCAATTTCGCGCTCGTTCATCGTCGTGATTTCCTGGCCGAAAATTTTTACCGAACCGGAAGTCGGCTTCATCGAACCGATAATGTGGCGGAGCAACGTGCTCTTGCCGCAACCGCTCCCGCCCATGATCACGAGCGTCTCGCCGCGGCGCACGTCAAAAGAAATGTCATTGATCACTGCGCGATCTCCGAATGTTCGGACCAAGTCGGAAACTTCAATGACCGGGGAGTCAGGTGAGGGTGACATATCAAGAGTCACAGATTAGCCCGCGAATTACGCGAATCATACGAATCAAAGAGATTGTTTTCTATTTGCGTTAATTCGTGTGATTAGCGGGTTAACTTCCAAAAAAGAAAATTCCAGTGAGTATTGCGTTGGTCACTAGCATTGCGAGGAGTGCTTGAACAACCGACGAGGTGGTCGCTTGGCCAACGCCTTCCGCGCCGCCTTCAACGTGCAATCCCGCGTTGCACGCGATCGTGATCACGATCCACGCAAAGACCACGCTCTTGATCATTCCTGAATACAAATCCCAAGTTTCAGCGCTCTCGAGTGCACGCATGATGTAACCGGCGGTGTTGAAATTAAGCGCGAATCGGCAAACCGCCCAACCTCCAAGCACGCCGATGTAGTTTCCGAAAATCGTCAACGCTGGAAGCATGATAAGCATGGCAAGGAAACGGGGTACGACCAGGTATTGGATTGGATTAATCGCCATCACTTCCAACGCCTCGATTTCTTCGGACACCTTCATCGTTCCTAATTCGGCCGCGACGGCGGAACCGCTTCGACCAATCACTATGACCGCGATGAGGACCGGGCCCATCTCCCGCAAGATCGACAACATCACAAGATCGGGCACATAAATCTCCGCTCCCATCTGTTGAAGTGAGTGCGCCGCCTGCATCGCGAGCGTCACCCCGATGCTGAACGCAGTCAGCGCCACCATCGACGTCGCGCGCACCCCGATGAAGACCATTTGCCGAAAGATCTGGGAGATACTGAAGAACTGGCCGGTAAAAGGCGCGACGAACACCCAGTAAAGCAAACTCAGATTCAGGCGCAGATAATTCTTCAACATTGGGGCGCGTCAGAATGACAAGGCGCGCCAAATGACGAAAGCTGAAAGTTCAGAACGATTACTCGTCGTGGCTGACGTTCACGTTAATATCCGGATTCATCGGATTCTTGTGAAGATGATGCTCGCCTTCAACGCCGTACGATACAACATGACCGTTTTGGAATACGATTGCTGAGTCGCTGACCGTGCGATTCCAACTCCATCCACCTTGGTCCCATGTTGTTTCTTTGTAGATCCATTTCTCGATTAGAACTCCGCCGCGCGTTTCGGCACTCTTGCTGTGCGGCGTCCCGACAGCAGCAACAACTTGCGCCTTAGTCATCCCAATCGCGATACGGTTTGTTGTTTGGGTAGTCGTTTGGCATGCGCTAATAGACAAAGCGATAACGATAAGAGAGATAATCTTCACGTTAAACTGATTGGTCATAGGGTTCAGTAAGGCACAGGAGCTGAAAATCCTTTGGAATGCGACGACGTGCAGTTTTATTTCGCACAAGAACAAAATCCTTACTGTTTGAAGGGAGTCCAGACATTATTCCCGTTCTAAGGCGCGCTTCCTGTTCTTCAGCATTAAGTTTTGAAAAAGCGCTGGTTCTGGCTACGTCGCTTTCGATGGTCAAAATGCCGCTCACGTCCCGAAAATGCTCGCCGAAGTCACGCGGGTAAAAAGATAAAAAGTCAGCAAAGAAGTCGAAAAAGAAAGCAACAATCAGCGGCAGATCTTTTACTTCTGGCCGGTCGGCGACGAAGGCGGTGCGTTTGCGTACGGCATCGCCGAGGCAATCGTTGATCCTTGTTAAATTGATTTGATTTTCAAATACGCCCGAATCCCAAAGCTTCGAGTCGCGAGTTGAAACATGGGCATCTCGTTCAGTTAAATAGCCTGCTGAAAACACGGTTTTCACTTCGCATATCATCCGTGGACCTGACGAGTCTGAAATGAGCAGATCTGGCCGCGGCCGGGGTCCTT
>WNFX01005037.1_pt1 | contig 12818 bp, 13 predicted proteins | sample 5400111 | NCBI WGS metagenome assembly WNFX01 (sample SAMN13153363, study PRJNA577476) | soil metagenome | isolation source: 40 cm soil or saprolite under grassland replicate 1 | place: USA:California | collected 2016-06-15
ACGCGCAACCGCGGAACGCTCGGCGGTTCGGTCGCGCACGCGGATCCGAGTGCTGAGATACCGCTCGCTCTCGTCGTATGCGGTGGGACCATCGTGCTGCAATCGCGTCGGCGAGAAAGGCGCGTTCCCGCGCCGGAATTCTTTCTCGGTGCGCTCACGACGCAGCGCCGGCCGGACGAGATCGTGGCGGCGCTGGAGTGGCCACGCGCTGCACCCGATGCCGGGCACGCATTCACGGAGATCGCGCAGCGCCACGGAGATTTCGCAATCGCGGCGGCGGGCTGCAGCCTTCGTCTCGATGGAGCCGACCGGCTTGAGCAACTCTCGCTCGGGGTCGGGGGGGTGGAGAGCCGGCCGGTCGCGATCGACGTGAAGAGCTTTCTCGGCCGCCCGGCCGGCGAGATCGCTGCCAGCCTCGCCGAGCATGCCGCCGTCAGCGTGACACCCATGGAGGATCACTCGGCAAGCGCCGATTATCGGATTGCGTTGACGAAAGTGCTGGTGGAGCGCGCCGTCAACGGTGCGCTCGAAATGGCCCGGCAGCGAAGGGGCCAATTGCAATGACAACGCTTTATCGCGCAGCCGGCGAGCGCTTCACGGTCGAGTTGACCTTGAATGGACAACGCCGATCCGGTGAGGCCGAGCCTCGCATGCTGCTCTGCGATTTTCTGCGTCATGAGCTGCAGGCCTTCGGGGTTCACGTCGGTTGCGAGCATGGCGTATGTGGCGCCTGTACGGTTCTCCTCGATGGACGAGCCGTGCGCAGCTGCACCCAGTATGCCGCTCAGGCGGACGGTGCGGACATCGTCACCGTCGAGGGGCTCGCCGAACCCGGCACGCTCAACGAGGTACAGCGCGCCTTTGCGAAGCATCACGCCCTGCAATGCGGCTTCTGCACGGCGGGCATATTGTGCTCGGTGACCCATTTTCTGCGCGACACGCCAGCGCCGGACGAGCAGCAGGTCCGCGAGATGCTTTCGGGTCACATCTGCCGGTGCACGGGATATGCGCCGATCGTTGCCGCGGTGCTCGAAGCCGCAATCGCCATCGGCAAAGGGTCGTGACCATGGATCTCGGCAGCGCGTTTGCCGCGGCGGTGATGCGCCAACCCCGTCAGGAGGCGTTTATCGAAGGCAAACGTCGGATGAGCTATGCCGATTGGTACCGCGACATCGCGTCCGTTGCCGGCGGCTTACAGGACATGGGGTTGAGGGCGGGCGACCATCTCGTGGTGGTGATGCGGAATCGATACGAGATGGCGACCCTGTACTGGGCATGCCAGTTGCTCGGCATCGTCTTCACGCCGGTGAGCTGGCGCGCAACCGCAGACGAGATCAGGTATTGCCTCGAGGACGCCGAAGCGGCAGCCGTGGCGTTCGACGGCGCCTCGGGCGCTGCGGCCGCCGAGGCTGCTGCGACGCTCAAGATCGACCCGCGACGTGTGATCATTGCCGCAGACGGCAAAGGCGAGGGTACGCCATTCGCACGACTGCGCGATTCGCCCGCGCTCGCCGGTCCCGCCGCGGTCAGCGAGGCCGCGACATGTTTGATGCTTTACACCTCCGGGACCACCGGGCGCCCAAAAGGCGTGCCGCGTAGTCACCGCAGCGAGCTGATGGCCGCGATTGCTCACATTGCTCAGAACCAGTATCGGCGGGGGGATTCGAGTCTCGGCGTAATGCCGTTCTTCCACACCATGGGCGTGCGCATCCTTCTGAGCACGGCGCTGCTCAATGGCCGATTGGCGTGTGTGCCAGAATATGAACCCGAGGAGATTCTACGGCTGATCTCCAAAGAGCGGCTGACGACGCTCTTTCTCGTGCCCACGATGTTCCACGACACGCTGCGACATCCCAAGTTCGACTCCTATGACTTGCGTTCCTTGTCCCGCGTCGGCTTCGCAGGCATGACGATGACGCCGGCGCTGATCGAGCGCTGCCTGGATCAGCTCGAGCCCGATCTGTTCGTCAACTACTATGGTTCCAGTGAGATCTACACCTTCAGCTACTGCGACCATCTCGACCGCAAGCCCGGCTGCGCCGGGCGCGCCGGGATGAACCAGATCATCCGCGTCGTTTCACCGTCGCGCGACGACGATATCGAGATCGACCTGGAGGCGGGCGTCGCGGGTGAGATTGTCGCCAGCATGCGCAGCCCGGAGGCATTCTCGGGCTACTGGAAGCGCCCCGACGCCGATGCCAAGGCGATCCAAGGCCGCTGGTACCGCACCGGCGATCTCGGAAAGCTCGACGAGGATGGCGAGCTCTACGTCGTGGGCCGCGTCGACGACATGATCATCAGCGGCGGCGAAAACATCTTTCCCGAGGAAGTGGAGGACACCCTCGCGCGCAGCAGGCTCGTCGCGGGATGCGCCGTCGTGGGAATGCCGGACGAGCGGCTCGGCGCCAAGGTGGTGGCTTTCGTTGAACCGGCGGCCGCCGAGCTCGCGCCCGAGGAGCTCGACAATGTGTGTTTGCGGAGCGGCCTCGCCCGTTTCAAGCGCCCCAGGCAATACGTATTCGTGAAGGCCATTCCCCGCTCCGCGTCCGGCAAGCTTTTGCGCCGCAAGTTGCGAACCGGGGAATATGAGGCATTCGAAGCAAACAAGGTCACGGTGAAGGAAGACTCATGAGCAAGGATTACGCCGAACAGCGCGCTGCAATTCTGCGCGATCTCGATGGCCTGCACTACAACGTCGACGCGAAGAAGAAGGCCGGCTTTCTCTGGCTCGATCGGCCGCCGTTGAATGTCGTGTCCTATCGTGGGCGCAGTCAAATCGCCGCGATCATCGAGGCATTCGGCCAAGATCCGGACGTGCGCGTCGTCGTCATCCGCGGCAAAAACGGCGTGTTCACGTCGGGCGGCGACGTCAAGGCATTCCCGCAGATCGAGCGCGACGGCATGTCTCACCTCGCGTGGAACATCGCCGCGGCGGAGCGCTGCCCGAAGCCGGTCGTTTGCGTGCTGGAAAGGTACGCGATGGGAGTAGGCCTCGAATTGGCCATGGCGTGCGACATCCGGATTGCGACCAAGGACACAGTCCTGGCGCTCCCGGAAGTGACTCTCGGCCAAATTCCCGGCAGCGGCGGCAGTCAGCGTGTGGCGCGCATCGCCGGGTTGACCCGCGCGGTGGACATGATGATGCTTGGCCGGCGCATCCCCGCGCCCGAAGCCCATAGCTGGGGCTTGCTCACGCGCATTGCCGACGACACTGCGGCGCTCGATCGCATTCTTGACGACATCATCAGCACGCTCACCGCCATGTCGCCGCTTGCGCTCAAGACGGTCAAGCGGGTGTTGAACACGTCATACGACACGAGTCTGAGCGCAGGCTTCGAGATCGAGGGGCACGCCTACGAGAAGCTGCGCGAGAGCGGCGACTACAAGGAAGGCATCGCGGCCTTCACCGAGAAGCGCAAGGCCAATTTCACTGGGGCGTGAATGTCAGACTTCCAACCCGAGGAAAACATGCTCAACACGTCAACTGTTCTAAGCCGATGCGCAGCGAGGGCGTCGCGCTGTTGCTCGTGGAGGGGAACGTTCGCCGTGCGGCTGCTGTCAGCAGCTCCTGTTACGTGATGGAGAAGGGACGAATTATAAAGCATGGTGCGCCGGCGGACGTGATGGCCGATGAAGCCATCCGGCAACGGTTGTCGGTTTGAAAGGGCGGCAAATGGCGACGCAGACTCGGGGACACGGACGGGCGAACAACGATGCGACCGGCAGCGTCATGGCCCCCGATGCGAAGAATTGGCCGAACCTGATCTTCGAGAAGCTGCGCGAATTCGATGTCCGTCACGTCACATACGTTCCTGACTCGGGGCATGCGCGGCTGATAGAGTTGTGCCACGCGGCCGATGACATGAAGCCGACCGTGCTGACCACCGAGGAGGAGGGCATCGGCATTTTGGCCGGCGCCTGGCTCGGCGGCGAGCGCGGTGTCCTGCTGATGCAAAGCAGCGGCGTGGGAAACTGCATCAACACGCTGTCGCTCGCGAAGGTGTGCGCTTTCCCGCTGCTGATGATCGTCACCATGCGTGGCGAGTGGGGCGAAGCCAATCCTTGGCAGGTGCCGATGGGCCAGATCGCAGCCGACGCCCTGCGGCTGGCGGGCGCGATCGTTTACGAAGTGACCGAGCCGGAATCGGCGGCCCCGGCCGTGGAGGCAGCCGCGCGCATCGCCTTCAATGGCAACCTGACCGCCGCGGTCCTGCTCTCGCAGCGCATGCTCGGCGCCAAGCTTTTCAAGGACTGAACCGATGGACGAACAAAACACGCTGCGGCGCCGCAGTGCCATCGCCCGAATACTGGCCGATCGCGGCGATACGCTCGTGGTGACGGGTCTCGGCTCGCCGACCTATGACTGCGCGGCTGTGCGCGATCATCCGCTCAATTTTTATCTCTGGGGCGCGATGGGGAGCGCGGTCACGGTGGGATTGGGACTGGCTCTGGCGCAGCCGAAACGCCGCGTCTTGGTGGTTACGGGCGACGGCGAAATGCTGATGGGGTTGGGGGCGCTGGCGACCGCGGCGGCGAAAAAGCCGAACAACCTCGCGATCGCCGTCATCGACAACGAGCATTACGGCGAAACCGGCATGCAACCGACCCACACCAGTGCGGGTGTCGATCTTGCGGGCGTCGCGATCACCTGCGGCTTCCGCCAGACCGCAACCGTGAGGCAGGTGAGCGAGCTCGACGCCGCGGTGGCAATGTTGCATACGGCCAACGGCCCGGTGCTCGTTTTGCTGAAAGTTTCGTCCGCGCGCGACCCGCTGGTGTTGCCACCGTGGGACGGACCGTTCCTCAAGTCGCGTTTCCGCCAGGCGCTGCTCGGAGCGCGGGCCGCCTGAAAGGCCAAACGCAGCGACCGGGATTTGGAAGGCTGACGTGGTTTGAAGGATGGTCTATCCGCACGCCATGCTCAGGCTCGAATACCTCTACTACAGCTTCGACAACAACGTCGCTCTGAGCGGACCGATCTCTCCCGGAAGCTTCCTTCCCGTCACATTCACCTGGGCGAGCTACAACGTGCAGGTCGTCCGCGCCGGCCTCGGCTACAAGTTCTGACCCTCGAAAGCCGTGTCGACGCGAGACTTGAACCGACGCGCGCGCGTTGCGCCGATCGCGCGCAAGATGAAACGCGCTTTCCGTTGCTCGCTCCCGGTCGTCACGGCTTAAAATCGCCTCCGAGCCGATTGCAAGCGTTGGTCCGTCGTGATTCAATTCTTCCAACACCGGCGAAACCTCGTGCGCCGAGGGCATGATCATGGCCATCACCGTTTATCCGGTCACGCCAAGCTTTGCGGCCGAAATCGGCGACGTCGAGTTGGCTCGACTAATCGACCCCACGGATGTGCGGGCGATCAAGGACGCCTTCACGCAGTACGCGGTCTTGATCTTTCCCGATCAACATCTCTCGCAGGATCAGCATCTCGACTTCGCGAGGCACTTCGGCCCGCTCGAGACCACGATCGCCGTTTATCGAAAGGATGCGCCGCTGCGTCTGCGCAAGGAATTTGCCGACGTTTCCAACCTCAATCACGACAATGAGGTGTGGGGCAAGGAAAGCAGACTCCGCTTGTTCCAATTGGGCAACCGGCTGTGGCACACCGATAGCTCATTCAAGCGGCTGCCTGCACGGGCATCGTTACTTTACGCGCGGTCGATCCCACCAGTCGGCGGACATACCGAATTTGCCGATGAGCGCGCGGCGTACGATGCGCTTCCCGAGGAGACCAAACGCCGCCTCGATCGCCTGGTGGCCGAGCATTCGATCTTCAACTCTCGTGCGCGGCTCGGCTTCGCCAATTTCAGCGATGACGAGCGGCGGGGAATGCCGCCGGTCCCCCAGCTGGTCGTTCGCACGCTCCCGGAATCAAGGCGCAAATCGCTTTACCTCGCGTCGCACGCGGGTCGGATCTTCGGCATGCCTGAGCACGAGGGTCGCGCATTGATCGATCAATTGATCGCGCACGCGACGCAGCGGCAATTCGTTTACACCCATCGCTGGCGGGTCAACGACCTCGTCATGTGGGACGATCGCTGTACGATGCATCGGGGAACCGAGTTCGACGATCTGCGCTGGAAGCGCGACGTGCAGCGCGCCACCGTCTGCGATGTGGCCAATTCCTGCGAGCAAGAAGGCATCGACATCGCGGCCGCGTAGGAAAATATCGCTTGCGCGCGTTACGAGAATCTTACACAAAAGGGTATTCATCACATTTGCGCCTGAAAGCCGCTCCGATGTTGCTGCCGGATGGGGCGGACGCTGGTGTTGGCCGCTGCCGCTCGGCGCGGTGTCGTGGACAGGACGCCGCGCGCAACAGCCCACGCTGAGGCTCGCCTTTTCGTGGTTTTCTCCTGTTATCTCCTGTTGTCTTTCTGCCGTTGTTTGCCCCAATGGCCGCAGCCGGTTGCCCGCACGCACCGCCCATGGTTGCGGGAGCGGCGCTAAAGCGCTGGGGGAACAGGAGAACTCGATCGTGCCGCGGTCCCACTCTGCGCCGCGAGACAGGAGCAGCCGAGAGCGGCGAATCACCCGCTCTCTGTTTTCTCCTGTTCTTTACAGGGACGGTTGCAGGCGATCGTGTTGCACCGTTTACGCAGGGTTGAACACATCGCCGTGCCAGCAGCGGTGCTCAGATGCCGAGGAGGTTCGCCGCACGGGCGAGTTGGACAAATCCTGCCGCAATGCACAGCACGCACAAGCTCTGCATGACGCGCAGCATGATCTGGCGTCCCTGCTTCTCGCCCAGATGGCAAAGCAATTCGATCGTGCTGAACCAGGTGAGTCCGGTCCCGATGAAGAATCCTGCGAGCAGAGCGATGCCGCTGTCGGATCCAATTCCAAGGATGGCGAAGACAGCCCCGATCGCGAGAAGATTCTCCGGGTGAGTTACGCTCGCGGACACGGCTATCAGGGCCGCGAGTCCCGCCCCCACATAGGTCCACTCCTCGTCCTGCCTCTGCTTTTGCTGCGGCAATCCCAAGAGCACGCTCCGGCTCACGATGAACAACAACGCGATCCCGCCCAGGATCAGGATGGGGCCTTGAAAGAGCGGATTTTTGAGCATCTGCAGCGAAGTGATGGCGCCTCCGAAAAGGTCGGTGACGACGAAGAACACCAATGCGACAATGAGATCGCCGATCGCGCTACCCGCAATGATCGCGGACGCCATTGCTCGCCGTTGCTGGATGCGAAGATGCAGACACCAAACGGCAACCGGACCGGCTGGGAACCCGATGGCGGCGCCGGCCACAAATCCCAACAGGCCGCTGCGTAGGCTCCCTAGCCCGATTGCATCAATCAAATAGGGAATGGTTCCGATTGCGCAGGATGCCGCCAACGTCGCAACCATTCCAAGCCCGAAGCGGAACATGGCGATGGCGGCGACGACGGCGATTGCCAGCGCCCATGGATCGGCGCTGGCGAAATTCGGAACGCTGAAATCGAGCCCAAAGCCGCTGATCGGCTCGGACTCCGTGAATATCGTGCGCGTGCCGAACCTAATCGCAAAGGTAAGGACGACGCCAAGGACGCCGCCCGTGACGGCGCTCAACGTCGTGTTGATGACCTTGTTGTCGCGAAATCTTTCGATGAACGGGCCAACAAGAGAAATCCACAAGAACGGCGGGATGGAAATGACCCATACGCTGAGGAGCCCGCCCAAGGTCCCTGCCGCGAGCGGTGGCAGCATGCCGGGATTGCGATATGCCGCCAGGAAGCCGACGAACTGCTGGAACAGGATGACAGGCCCCGGCGCCAGCTCGGCGAGCGCAAGACCGTCCAGCGCCTGGTTGCGCGTGAGCCAACCGTATGGTTCTACCGCATGGAGCGCGACATAGCTGTTGACGGCGTAGGGGCCGCCCAAGGACAGCGCCGCCATCTTGCTGAACAAGATTGCGATCTGGCTGAAGACATTGTCGAGGCCGAGCGCAGCGACTAGCACGCCGACAGGAACAAACCAAAGCGCGAGCCAGAATGCGCAGATGCGAAGGAGGCGGCCTGCGGTCGGCCGGGTGTGATCCGGCAAATCGTCTTGACGGATGTCTTCAGCGGCCGGCCTCATGAACGCGCCGTAGACGTCTTGAGCCTGCGCCGCGCTAGGAAATGCCGAAGACCCCACAAGCGCAGCGCAGAAGCCGATCATGGCGGCGCCAATGACGACGGGCACGAAGGACAGATTGAAGAAAAAAGTTCCGACGAAAGCCAAAGCCGCGAGCACAACCATCAGTCGGGTCCGCAGCACCTGCCTTCCGACTCGAATCGTCGCCTCGAGCACGATGACCAGGATGGCTGGCTTGAGTCCGTAAAGAAGCACCTCGCCGATCGTGGAATCACCGCCGCTGACATATCCATAGCTCAGCGCCATCATGCAGATCATGGGTGGCAGGATGACGAGTCCGCCTGCAAGCATGCCGCCGAGCGTGCCGCGCATGGTCCAACCGACATAGGCCGCGAGCAGCTGCGCATCGGGTCCCGGAAGCGCCAGGCAATAGTTCAAGGCATTGAGAAACCTGTCTCGGGAAATCCAGCGCCTTTCCTCGACGAGGATGCGGTACATGGCGGCGAGCTGCACGGCGGGACTTCCGAAGCTCAGCAAGGCAATGCGCGGCCAAACGCTCAGCGCCTGGCGCAAGGTCGCCCCATCGGCTCGGCTGACGGCAACGTTTTCGGCGGCTGTTTGCAGGGAGTGTCCTTCGCAGTCACTTGCGGGCGGTGACCGGCGCAGCGAGAAGCCCTCCGGCAGCGGTCCGGATACGCAAGGAGGAAGTTTGGGCATCCCTCACCACGTGCAACCGCCCGGCGCCGTTGCGCCTAGAACTTTCGCCAAGGACCTTGCAATTGAGCATGATCGTCTCCGCGCGAGTCGAGAGGCATCAACAAAGCGTGGATGCAGTGATAGCACAGCTAATGCGGAGCCGGTATCCTCACGCAATTGAATGTGCTTGCATCCGCCCCCGGTGGATTCGCAGCGCTCGCGACCTCGAGCGCAAGCACAGATCTACTCGGATGGAGAACAGATGCCACAAATTTCACACGCGTGCGTCATTGCTCTCTTGTCGTGCGCGGCCGGCACCGCAGTGGCGGCTAGCAGGCCGCCGTGGCCCCCGACACTGCCGGTCTATGACCACATCGTTATTGTGGTCGAGGAGAACAAGGATTTTGAACAAATCCTCGGGGTCAAGTTTGACGCGCCGTATATCAGAAAATTGGCGGCTGAAGGCGCCATATTCGAGCGCATGTTCGCCGAGGAGCACTATAGTCAAGGCAACTATTTCTGGCTGTTCTCAGGCAGCAACCAGAATGTCGGCTTTCGCGATCAGGTGCCGAGCAAGGCCAACCACCCCGACTACCCGTTCAAGGCCAGCAGCCTCGGCGAGCAACTGATCGCCAAAGGCCTCTCGTTCAAGGGATATTCGGAAAGCCTACCCGGCATCGGCTCGACGGTCGATTTCGATCCGCCGAACTGCCGCACGGACCAATGTGTTTACGCCCGCAAGCATGTGCCCTGGATCAGCTTCGCGAACGTTCCCAACGGAACGACGATCGACACCTCGTCCAATCTGCGGTTCGCGGACTTTCCCGGCTACGCCACGCTGCCGACCGTCGCCTTCGTCATCCCGAACTTGAATCACGACATGCACAACGGCAAACCGGCTCAGAGCATCCCGGCCGGCGACGCCTGGCTCCAACAGAACCTCGACGGCTATTACCAGTGGGCGAAGACTCACAACAGTCTTCTGATCGTTACTTTTGACGAGAACGATGACCAGGGAGGTTATTACGGATTGACCAATCCGCTGATCGGACCAACCCGAGATATTCGCCGAGCTACAACCGGCTGTTACGCGATATTCAGAATCGGATCGTCACAATCTTCGCCGGAGCACATATCAAGCCAGGCTCATATGCCGAGGGCAAAGGCATCACCCACGTGAACATCCTGCGCACAATCGAAGCGATGTATGGGCTGCCCAAGTCGGGCGCGCAACAGCCTAATGCGGCGGGCGGCGGCATCGCCGATGAGACCATCATCACGGACATCTTCGAGTCTGTCCGTTGAGGATGTTCAGCGTGGCGCGCGTGAACGGAGGTTCGTCGTGACGTTCGGATCTTTGGTTAGCCGGCTCGGCGTGCCGATCATCGCTTTGTCTCTCACCTTCGCGCCGCCGTTTGCGGCTGCGCACGCGGCCGAGAACGCTCGCAAGGTGACCGTGGTGTCATTCGGACTGTACGGCGATCAAGGCGTTTTCCGCAGCGAGGCCACCGGCGCGGCACAGGTCGTGGCGAGCCGATTCGGGGGCGGCCCGGTTGTCGTAAGATTCAATACTAAGACGGGCGGGGATGCGACCGTCGAAACGCTTGCAGCAACATTGCAAGCGGAGGCAAAAAAGATGAATGGCGAGAGCGACATTCTGTTTGTCATCCTCACGTCGCACGGCTCGCCCGACGGCCTCGCCGTCACCGCGGGGCGGCGGCTGACTGAAACGCTCAAGCCATCCAGACTTGCCGAGATGCTCGAGCGAACCGGCGTTCGACACAATGTCGTAATCATTTCGGCTTGCTATTCTGGCGTCTTCATACCTCCCCTCGTCAATGCTGATACGCTCGTGATCACCGCGGCGGACGCCAACCATGCATCGTTCGGATGTCAGGACAAAGCCAAGTGGACCTATTTCGGGGACGCCTTTTTCAATGTTGCGCTGCGCCGGGCCACGACTCTGAAGGACGCCTTTCTTGTTGCGCGCTCGCTGGTCTTGAAGCGAGAACTGCGCCAGGGCTTTGAGCCGTCGCACCCGCAAATGGCAGGAGGCGCAAACGTGGAGCCCCTGCTCGTCGCCCGTCCGTGACGCCCAGAATTTGATCTCGTGAGCGCCGCGGTGCCTGCAAGCGCTATCGCAATTGCAAGCTTGCTGCTCAATTGCTCTCGAGTTTGATACCGCCCGTGCGGATCACCTCGCCCCAGCGCTTGCTCTCGGCGGCTATCAATGCGGCGAACTCCTCCGGGCTTCCGAGCGGCAGCTGCAGCCCCTGCTTGCTCAGGCGCTCACGCACCTCCGGCACCTCGAACGCCTTGCGGGTCTCGGCGTTGAGCCAATCGACGGTCGCGCGCGGCGTGCTGGCGGGTGCCATGAGCCCGAACCAGGCTCCGCCTTCCAGCGCGGTGAAGCCGACTTCCGCCGAGGTCGGGACATCGGGCAGCACCGGGTTCCGCTGCGGCGACAACACCGCCAGCGCCCGCACTTGTCCGGACAGCGCGTGTTCTCGCGTGAGCGCCACCACGTCGAACATCATATCGACGTGCCCCGCGACAACGTCCTGCAGTGCGAGCGCCGCGCCGCGATAATGGACGTGGATGAGATCGACGCCGGTCAGCTGCTTGAACTGCTCACCGATGAGATGGCCGCTCGCGCCGATACCTTGCGTGGCATTTGTCAGGCGATTGATCTTGCCGTAGGCGACGAGTTCCCCGCATCGATGTCACCGGCAACGCCGACTTGACGATGGCCACATTGGGCGCCGCCAGCATCAGCGCGATCGGCGCCAAGTCTTTCTCGGGGTCATAGCCAATCTTGGTGATGTGCGGCAGGATCGCAAGCGTCGAATGATTGCCCATGATCAGGGTGTAGCCGTCCGCCCGCGATTTTGCGACCGCGTCGGTGGCGATGATACCGTTGCCGCCAAGGCGGTTTTCAACGATTGCCGGGTGCCCGTTTTCGCTGAGCCTTTGCGCGAGGATGCGGGCGGCAAGATCGCCGAGACCGCCCGCCGGTACACCCACGACGATCTTGATCGGCTGCGACGGCGCAAGCTGTGCGTGCACCGGCATGGCTGCGAAATCGATGCATATTGCGAACAGCGCGGCGCTGAGGCCGCGTCGCCTAAGCCGAGCAATCCCGATCATCCTGTTTGCTCCATGTACTGATGCGCGGTTGGGGCAACCCTTCGTTTCGCGTCAGCCCTATCAATGGTCAGGACGGACCACGATATTGATGAATCCACCCGGGCGCGTCTGCACCTCGGCCAGCGCGTCATTGACCTTCGCAAGAGGATAGGCGTGCGTGACCAGCTTGGTCAGATCAAGCATACCAAGCTTCGCCATCTCGGCCATCGACTGGCCCTCGCCCGTCGTGAACCAGTTCGAGCCGCGGAATTGCAGACGAGCGGTCATAAAACGGATCGGTTGGATTGCGAGCGGCTCCGTCAAGGCGCCGATATTGACTGCGATTGCGCCACGCTTGAGCGCGGCAAGCGCTTCGGCGGTGTTCGCTGCGGCGGCACTGCGCGCGGAGCAATCGATGAGCACGTCCACGCCGAGCTGGTCCGTGTGCCGCCGCATCCAATCGGCGATCGGAGCATCGCCGAGCGCGAGGACCTCGATACAGTCAGGCGCCAGCGCCCTCAATTGTGCAAGCACGTCACGATTGCGGCCAAGGCCGAGAATGCGCGTCGCCCCCATTGCAAGGGCGAGTAATGTCGCGCCCACTCCCAGCGTGCCGGTAATTCCGTTGATCGCGACCCAGCTGCCGCCGCGCACCTGGCCGAGACGCAGCGCAGCGTACGACGTGCCGAGATAGCCGAAGCGCGCGGCTTGCTCGAATGTCACCTGCGGCGGCAAGTGCACCAGCCGTTGCGGTGACGCAGTGATGTACTCCGAAAAACCGCCGAACGGATAATCCAAGAGCTGGCGCGTGGAGTGAGGAAAAAAGCCCGAAATAGCCCTGGAAGGCGGCAGCGCTGCAGAGCATCGGCTCGCCCGCGCGGCAATACGGACACGTGCCGCAGGAGAGCCACGGATTGACGTAAACACGAT
>WNFX01005038.1_pt1 | contig 12818 bp, 9 predicted proteins | sample 5400111 | NCBI WGS metagenome assembly WNFX01 (sample SAMN13153363, study PRJNA577476) | soil metagenome | isolation source: 40 cm soil or saprolite under grassland replicate 1 | place: USA:California | collected 2016-06-15
GTTCAGCTGGCCCTGCTAAGTGCCGACACGCCCGCCGATAATAATCCGGCCGCACGTCATAACCACAGTCTTGCACATCAACAACGCCACCGCGAAACAACCGTCTCATTATCCGGGACACCGGCCCCGCTCATCCCGTGCGCCGGGGCAGCGTCCCGTGCGCCGGGAGCAGCGTCCCGTGCGCCGGGGCAGCGTCCCGTGCGCCGGGGGCGGCGTCGTGGCACCGCGGGCGTAGCGTTGCGGCGGTCAGCCGCTGACCAGCGCGCCTCGGGCACTACGTCGGGATGCGCCCACCGTGGACCGCCAGCCCGCGGGGCCGCGATGACGCCCCCTCCCGCGGGGCCGCGATGACGGCCCCACTCAGCAGATCTTGTGGATCCAGCCGTGCGGGTCGGGGCGCTCGCCGTACTGGATGCCCATCAGCTCCTCGCGCAGCTTGAGCGTCACCGGCCCCGGCGTGCCGTCGCCGATGACCCAGTCCCCGCCGGCCGACTTGACCCCGCCGACGGGCGTGATCACGGCGGCGGTGCCACAGGCGAAGACCTCGGTCAGCTCACCGGCCTCGCAGCCGGCCCGCCACGCATCAGCCGAGATCTTGCCCTCCTCGGTCTGATAGCCGAGATCCCGAGTGAGGGTCAGCAGCGAGTCCCGGGTGACCCCGGGCAGCAGCGTCCCGGTCAGCGCCGGCGTCATGATCTTCGCCTCCGGCCCCGTGCCGTAGACGAAGAACAGGTTCATGCCGCCCATCTCCTCGACCCAGCGGCGCTCCGCGGCGTCCAGCCAGACGACCTGGTCGCAGCCGTGGTCAAGGGCCTGCTGCTGCCCGGCGAACGAGCCGGCGTAGTTGCCGCCGCACTTGGCGGCACCGGTGCCCCCGGGTGCGGAGCGGGTGTACTCCTCCGACAGCCAGACGGTGACCGGCTTGATGCCGCTCGGGAAGTAGGCCGCGGCGGGCGAGGCGATGACGGTGAACTGGTACGACTGCGAGGGCCGGTTGATACCGAGCCCCACCTGCGTGGCGATGATGAAGGGCCGCACGTAGAGGCTGTACTCAGCGGTGTCGGGCACCCAGGCGCGGTCCTGTGCCACCAGCAGTTCGATGGCCCGGACGAACGCCTCCTCCGGCAGCTCCGGCATCGCCATCCGGCGCGCGGAGGAGTTGAACCTCGCCGCGTTCGCCCACGGGCGGAACGTGGCGACCGACCCGCCGGCCTGCCGGTACGCCTTCAGGCCCTCGAAGATCTCCTGGGCGTAGTGGAAGACCTGGGTGGCGGGATCCAGGGTGAACGGGCCGTATGGCTCCAGCCGGGCATCATGCCAGCCACGCTCGGCCGACCAGCGCATGGTGACCATGTGATCGGTGAATACGGCGCCGAACCCCGGTGCCGCCAGGAGCCGTTCGCGCTCGGCGGTGGGAACGGGGTGATCGCTGATGTGGATGTCGAACTCGATCTCGGCGCTCTGGCTGATCGTGGTCATCACAGGTCCTTCCTCCGTGCCCGGCGCTGCCGGGCCGCCCGGGCCTGGCGCCGGTGCCGGGCCCGCGTTGCGGCGCTGGGCCGGCCGCGCCGCACTCCCCATCTTGCCGCGCAGCGAGGTGGTATTCGGCACCCGGGCGCGGCTCAGCCGGCTACTCGCTCGGCGATGTCGTCGCCGACCTCCGCGGTGGATCGCGCCGCCCAGGCCCCCTGGCGTTCCACCAGGTCGTCGGCGGCGGCCTGCTCGATCCTTGCCGCCTCGGCGGTGAAGCCGAGGTGCTCGCACAGCATGGCCGCCGACAGGATCGCGGCGGTCGGGTCTGCTTTCTGCTGGCCCGCGAGGTCCGGGGCGCTGCCGTGCACCGGCTCGAACATGCTGGGCGCGGTCCGCTCTGGATTGATGTTCCCGCTCGCGGCCAGCCCGATGCCGCCGGCCACGGCGGCGCCGAGGTCGGTCAGGATGTCACCGAAGAGGTTGTCGGTCACGATCACGTCGAACCGCTCGGGGTCGGTGACCAGGAACATCGTCGCCGCGTCCACGTGGCAGTAGTCGACGGTGACCTCGCCGGACTCCTTGGCCGCCTGGGCCATGGTTCGCTGCCACAGGTCGCCGGCATACTCGAGCACGTTCGTCTTGTGTACCAGCGTGAGGTGCTTCCGCGACCGCCGCGCGGCCAGCCCGAACGCGTACCTGACCACCCTGCGCACCCCGAACGCGGTGTTGAGGCTCTCCTGGGTCGCCACCTCACCGGGGGTGCCCTTGCGCAGCACGCCGCCCGCGCCCGCGTACGGCCCTTCCGTGCCCTCCCGCACAACCACCATGTTGATCGACTCGGGCCGGACCCCGGCCAGCGGGGTGGCCACGCCCGGGTACAGCCGGACCGGCCGCAGGTTCACGTAGTGGTCCAGCTCGAACCTCAGCCGCAGCAGCAGGCCCCGCTCCAGCACGCCGCTGGGCACGGTCGGGTCGCCGACCGCCCCGAGCAGGATCGCGTCGTGGCCGCGGATCTCCTCCAGCGCCGAGTCCGGCAGGGTCTCGCCCGTCCGGTGCCAGCGCTGGGCGCCCAGGTCATAGGCGGTCGCGTCCACGGTGACGGCGGCCGCCTTGAGCACCTTGAGCGCCTCGGCGACCACCTCGGGCCCGATTCCGTCGCCGCCGATCACGGCGAGCCTTATCGCGGAAGATCCCATGCGCCGTACCTTACTGGTCGCATGGGGCGCCGGAGTCTCCCCCGTTGTCACGCCTGTCCAGGGCCACCTGAACCGCCTGCGCCGGTCCCGGGTACCGGATCCCGCCGACCGGGCGGCGTGGGTGTGCGGTCCGGCCGGCCCGGCGCCGGGAGTGCCTGGCCCCGGTCAGCGGGGCCGGGCCGGGCGGCTCGGGCTGGTCCCAGTAATACATGTCATACACGGGGTTCTCCTGCTGGGTAGCTGGCCAGTGCTTTAGCTCATCTCCAGGTCGACCGACCGGCCTACGACCGCGCCGATGGTGGAGGTGATGTCGTCGAGGACCATGGGGGGGATCGCGGAGTCGACGGTGAGGACGATCAGCGCGTGGCCGCCGCGGGCATCCCGGCATACCTGCATGCCGGCGATGTTGATCCCCTCGCCACCCAGGATCTGGCCGACCACACCGACGATGCCTGGGCGGTCGGTGTAGGTGAGGAAGACCATGTGCTCGGCCGCCGCGATCTCCATGTCGAAGCCGTTGACCTCGACCAGCTTCTCGATCTGCCGGGGGCCGGTGAGGGTGCCGCTGACCGAGATCACCTGGCCACCGGGCAGCGTGCCGCGCACGGTGACCAGATTGCGCCAGTCCGGGCTGACGGCGTCGGTGGACAGGCTCACCTCGACCCCCCGCTGGGAAGCGAGCAGGGGCGCGTTCACGTAGGTGACGGCCTCCTCGACGATGCCGCCGAAGACACCCTTCAGCGCGGCCAGCTGCAGCACCCGCACGTCGTGGGCGGCGATCTCGCCCCGCACCTGGACGTCGATCCTGGCCGCGACGCCGCGCGCCAGCGCGGTGAAGATCCGGCCGAGCTTCTCGGCCAGCGGCAGGCCCGGCTTGACGTCCTCGTGTACCGCGCCGCCCTGGACGTTGACGGCGTCGGGCACGAACTCACCCGAGAGCGCGAGCCGGACCGACCTGGCCACCTGGGTGCCCGCCTTCTCCTGTGCCTCGTGGGTGCTGGCGCCCAGGTGGGGGGTGACCACCACGTTGGGGAACGCCAGCAGCGGGCTGTCGGCGGGTGGCTCGGTCGCGAACACGTCGATGCCCGCGCCGCGGACCCGGCCGTCCTTGAGCGCGAGGGCAAGCGCGTTCTCGTCCACGATGCCGCCCCGGGCCGCGTTGACGATCAGCACGCCGGGCTTGACGAGCCGCAGCTCCCGCTCGCCGATCAGGCCGGCGGTCTCGGCCGTCTTCGGCAGGTGCACGCTGATGAAGTCGGCCTCCGCGAGCAGGTCCTCCAGGCCGACGAGGCGGACGCCCAGCTGGGCCGCCCGCGCCGTGGGCACGTAGGGGTCATAGGCGATCACCTGCATGCAGAACGCGGCCAGCCGCTGGGCGACCAGCTCGCCGATCCGGCCGAGGCCGAGGATCCCGGCCACCTTCCCGGAGAGCTCGGCACCGGTGAACCTGGACCGCTGCCACTCCCCGGCCTTGAGCGAGGCCATCGCCTGCGGCACGTTGCGGGCGACCGCGAGCAGCAGCCCCACGGCGTGCTCGGCCGCGCTGACGGTGTTCGAGCTGGGCGCGTTCACCACCATGACGCCCGCCTTGGTGGCGGCCTCGACGTCGACGTTGTCCAGCCCGACCCCGGCCCGCGCCACCACCCGCAGGTTCGGCGCCTGCGCCAGCGCCTCGGCGTCGATCCTGGTCGCACTCCGGACGATCACCGCATCCACGCCCGCGAGCGCGGGCAGCAGCGCGGCCCGGTCGGAACCGTCCACGTAGCGCACTTCGAACCCCGATTCGAGCTGCGCGATCGCGGCGGGTGACAGTTCTTCGGCAACGAGAACGACAGGTATCGGTGTAGCCACCAGAGCAGCCCTTCGGGCGTCGGCGTCGGTCGTCACAGTCTAGCGACGCTTGTGAAGGCTTTCACGAGCTGCCCTCGTGCAGATCATGAACCGGCATCAGGCGTCCGCCTGGTCGTCGTCGCTGGCCAGCCAGCTCATCAGCGGCCGCAGCTTCGCCCCCACCTGCTCGATCTGCTCGGCGTGCAGGGCCTCGCGCCGCTTGAGGAAGTTGGGCCGACCGCTGTCGAACTCCTCGACCAGCTCCCGGGCGAAGCTGCCGTCGCGGACCTCGCCGAGGATGCGCCGCATCTCCTCCTTGGACCGCTCGTCGATGAGCCGGGGACCGCGGGTGTAGCCGCCGTACTCCGCGGTGTCCGAGACCGACCAGTACATCTTGGACAGGCCGCCCTCGTACATGAGGTCGACGATCAGCTTCATCTCGTGCAGGCACTCGAAGTAGGCCACCTCGGGCTGGTAGCCGGCCTCGACGAGGGTGTCGAACCCCGCCTTGATCAGTTCAGAGACGCCACCGCACAGGACCGCCTGCTCACCGAACAGGTCGGTCTCGGTCTCCTCGGCGAACGTGGTGGTGAGCGCGCCGGCCCGGGTGCCGCCGATCGCCTTGGCGTAGGCCAGGGTGAGCGGCCAGGCGCCACCGGTCGCGTCGCGCTCGACCGCGACCAGCACGGGCACCCCGCGCCCCTCGGCGAACTGGCGGCGGACCAGGTGGCCGGGCCCCTTGGGCGCGACCATGCAGACGTCGATCCCGGCCGGGGGGTCGATGAGCCCGTAGCGGATGTTCAGCCCGTGGGCGAAGAAGAGCGCGTCGCCCTCGTCCAGGCTCGGGGCGATGGCCCCGGCGTAGAGGGCGCGCTGGATGTGGTCCGGCGCCAGGACCATGATCACGTCGGCTTCCTCGCAGGCCTTCTCCGGGGTGGTGACCTGCAGTCCCTCGCTGGCCGCGCGCTCCCGGCTGGCCGATCCCTCCGGTAGCCCGACCCGGACGTCCACGCCGGAGTCCCGCAGCGACAGCGCGTGGGCGTGCCCCTGGCTGCCGTATCCGAGCACCGCCACGTGGCGGCGCTGGATGAACCCGAGATCGGCGCGGTCGTCGTAGTAGATCTCTGCCATCGCTTGCCTCTCGCTCACTCTCTTGTTAACTCGCCGTGCTTATGTCACTGGGCCGGGCCGGCCGCGGCGCGGTCCAGCGGCCGCAGCGCCCGGTCGGTAATGGATTTGCTGCCGCGGCCGAGGGCGACCATGCCGGACTGCACCAGTTCCTTGATGCCGAACGGCTCCAGCACCCTGATCAGGGCGTCCAGCTTGTCGCGGTTCCCGGTGGCCTCGACCGTCACCGCGTCCTGTGCCACGTCGACCACCTTGGCGCGGAAGAGCGCCACCGTCTCCAGCACCCGGGACCGGCTCTCGGCGTCGGCCCGGACCTTGACCAGCAGCAGCTCCCGCTGGACCGATACCGACGGCTCCAGCTCCACGATCTTCAGGACGTTGATCAGCTTGTTGAGCTGCTTGGTCACCTGCTCCAGCGGGCGGTCCGCGCAGTTGACCACGATCGTCATCCGGGAGATCTCTTCGTGCTCGGTCGGCCCGACGGCGAGCGAGTCGATGTTGAAGCCCCGGCGCGAGAACAGGCCCGCGGCCCGCACCAGCACGCCGGGCTTGTTCTCCACCAGCACCGACAGCGTGTGCATGCTGGCGGCCGGCTCCTGTTCCCGCAGGCGGGGGGCGATGCTGTTCATTACTCGGTCACATCCCAGTCTGGTGCCATGTTCCGCGCCACCACGATGTCGTCGTTGCTGGTTCCCGCCGCCACCATCGGCCACACCATCGCGTCGCGGTGCACGACGAAGTCGATCACGACCGGCCGGTCGTCGATCTTCATGGCCTCCTCGATCACCGCGTCGACGCTCGCCGCGTCCTCGCACCGCAGCCCCACGCAGCCGTAGGCCTCGGCGAGCTTGACGAAGTCGGGGACCCGGGTGCCGAGGGCCGTCCGGGCACCACGCGCCTCCCCGGGGCCGGGCTGGGGCGCCGCCGCGGCGCTGGCCTTGTCCAGGTCCGTATGGGAGTAGCGCTCGTTGTAGAACAGCGTCTGCCACTGCCGGACCATGCCGAGGTTGCCGTTGTTGATGATGGCGATCTTGACCGGGATGCCTTCCACCGCGCAGGTGGCCAGCTCCTGATTGGTCATCTGGAAGCAGCCGTCACCATCGATCGCCCACACGGCGGCCTCCGGGCGGCCCACCTTGGCCCCCATCGCCGCCGGCACCGCGTATCCCATGGTGCCCAGGCCACCGGAGTTGAGCCAGTGCCCCGGGTGCTCGTGGCTGATGAACTGCGCGGCCCACATCTGGTGCTGGCCGACCCCGGCCACATACACCGCGTCCGGGCCGACCAGCTTGCCGATCCGCTCGATCACGTACTGCGGCGCCAGCGAGCCGTCCTCGGGCTGGGAGTACCCCAGCGGATAGGTCCGGCGCCAGGCCTCCAGCTGCGACCACCATGCCGTCAGGTCGGCCCGGTGGCCCTCCTCGTGCTCGGCCTGGACCGCGGCCAGCAGCTCGGTGATCACCTCGCGGCAGTCGCCGACGATCGGCACGTCCGCCCGCCGGTTCTTGGAGATCTCGGCCGGATCGATGTCGGCGTGGATGACCGCCGCGCCGGGCGCGAAGCTGTCGAGCTTGCCGGTCACCCGGTCGTCGAACCTGGCGCCGAGCACGACCAGCAGGTCCGCCTTCTGCAGCGCCCCGACCGCCGCGACCTGGCCGTGCATGCCGGGCATGCCGACGTTCTGGGGATGGCTGCCCGGGAAGCCTCCCCGCGCCATCAGCGTGGTGACCACGGGCATCCCGGTGAGCTCGGCCAGCGCGACCAGCTCCTGGCTGGCCTGCGCCTTGATCACCCCCCCGCCGACGTACAGGACCGGCCGCTGGGCCGTGGTCATCATCTTGGCCGCCTCCCGCACCTGGCGGGAATGCGGCCTGGTCACCGGGTGGTAGCCGGGCAGGTCGAACGGGACCGGCCAGCGGAAGGTGGTCTGGGCCTGCAGCGCGTCCTTGGCGATGTCCACCAGAACCGGCCCCGGCCGGCCGGTGGAGGCCACGTGGAACGCCTCGGCGACGGTCCTGGCGATGTCGTCGGCGTTGGTGACCAGGAAATTGTGCTTGGTGACCGGCAGCGTGATCCCGGCGATGTCGGCTTCCTGGAACCCGTCGGTCCCGATCAGCCCGGACGGCACCTGGCCGGTGATGGCCACCACCGGGACCGAGTCCATGTAGGCGTCGGCGAGCGGCGTCACCAGGTTGGTCGCGCCCGGGCCCGACGTGGCCATGCACACCCCCGGGCGGCCGGTCACCTGGGCATAGCCGGTAGCTGCGTGCCCGGCGCCCTGTTCGTGCCGGACCAGGATGTGACGCACGCTGCGGGAGTCGAACAGCGGGTCATAGGCCGGCAGGATCGCCCCGCCCGGGATGCCGAAGATCACGTCAACCCCCAGCCGTTCCAGCGCGGCGACCAGCGCCTGCGCGCCGGTGAGCTGCATTGACTCGGTAGGCTCGGGATCCGGGGCAGCTGGCGGGACGGGCGCCGCTTCCCGTGCCGCGGCCCGCGCGGCGAGGTCGCGCGGCGATGGCCCGTGACCCTGGCGCACCTGCCCCGCCAGCCCGGCCCGTGAGCCGGTCGTCGTGCTGGTCTGGTCAGTCATCGCAATGAATCCTCATCTACGAGTCCGTGGCGGCCGCTGGCAACAAAAAACCCCCCGTGCCCTAGGGCAGCCGAGGGGGGGCGCGCGGGTGGCTGGTCAGCGACCCACGCGCCTGGCAAGTACGAGAACGCGCGAGAAAAGCACGATCTCCACTGTGGCCTAAGGTGCGCGGTCCGTCAACTTGACGAGCATCCACGTCTCGGGATGTGAGACAACGGCCATGGCCCGTCACCGGGCGGCGGCGTGAGGCTGCTGCCCCGGCGCCCCGTTGACAACCCCGGTCCCGGCGGGGCTCACGTCCGGGCCGGCCCCGGCCGGATTCCCGGCGCCGCCCAGGGGGCCGCCCGGCAGGAGATCATCTCCCGCCCCGGTCTCTCCGGCGTAGATCTCAACCCGGCCCTCACCCTGTTCCTTCGCCCGTGACATCGCCATGTCCGCGTTGCGCCAGACGGCCCCCGCCGGGCCCTCGCCCGAGAGGGCGGCCCCGACGCAGGCGGTCATGCTCACCTCCGCCTCACCGGCCCGGAAGGGTGACGAGGCCACGCTGCGCGCGAGCCGTTCGGCCATGTCGGCTATCTCCTCGGCGCTGGCCGCTCCCTCGACGAGGACCGCGAACTCATCGCCGCCCCAGCGGGCGACGGTGTCTTGTGGCGGCACGGCGGCGCGCAGCCTGCGGCCGACCTGCGCGAGCAGCACATCGCCGGCACCATGGCCCACGGCGGCGTTCACGGCCGCGAAACGGTCCAGGTCGAGCAGGATGACCCCGGCGATGCTGGGAGCGGGGGACGCCGTGCCGGGCGCCGGGGCCGCCGGGCCGGCCGCCTCGTGCACCCGCTGCTCGACATAGGCGCGGTTCGGCAGCCCGGTCAGCCCGTCATGGAAGGTCAGGTGGGTGACCTGGCGGCGCAGCGCGACCTGTGCGCTCACGTCCCTCGCGGTGACCAGCAGCTGGGCGGGCCCGCCCGGCTCGCGGAAGCGGGAGACGGTGGATTCGACATGCCGCCAGGTGCCGTCCGCCGCCCGCACCCGGCAGGGGTACCGGCCGACCCGGTTGACCGCGTCGGTCACCGCCCGGCGGACCGCCCGGGTGCCGCCGGCCCGGTCCTCTGGGTGCAGCAGATCCGCCAGTGGCGTGCCCACCAGGGCCTCCGGGTTGTACCCGTAGTCGGCCACCGCCCGGCTCGCGTACCTGATCACCCCGCTGAGGTCACACAGGAGCACGACATCGGTGGTCCGGTCCGCCAGCTCGCGGAATCGCTGCCGGGACTCGTGCCAGATCCAGACCGCGGAGTTCTCCCGCCGGAGCAGCCCGAGTGCGCGCAGCGCCAGGGCCAGCAAGGTGGTGCCCGCGACGACGGCGACCACCGGCCGGTCCACGCTCTCACCCGCCAGCGCCCATCCGATGATGATGAGCGCGGCCGCGCCCGCCGCCGCTGCGGCGGCCGCGGTGGCGACGCCGGGCACGGCCGGTGACGGCCGGGCGGCGGTGCCCGCATCCTGGGAACCCCTGGCCAGCCGGTCCCGCCACCGGGCACCAGCCTGCCCGGCCTGACCGGCCCGCCCCGCCCCCCCGGCACCGCCGGCCCACGGCGCCCACGCCAGCAGCGCCAGCCCGGCGGCCTGGACCAGCAGCGCCCCCACCTGCGGGGGCAGGCCGACGGCCCGGGCGCCGACCGCCAGCGCATCGCCCACGGTGATGGTGAGCACGGCGAGATACGGGATCGCGCCACGCCGGCCCGCCACGGCGGCCAGCGGCAGGCAGGCGCCGAGCAGGATCAGGTCGGCCAGCGGGTGGACCAGTTCCCCGGCGAAGGTCGGGACCCCGGCCCCGGCCCGCAGGAACACCATCCGGAACAGGGTGACCCAGGCGATCAGGAACAGCGCGGAGGCCAGGATGTAGCCGTCAGCCAGGCGGGTGAGGGCATTGCTCTGGGCGCGGACCCCGGCGGGCGGGTGGGCCTCGGCCGCCTCCTGCGATCCGGCCGCGGCCAGCCGGGCGAACCCGGCGGCCATGGCCGGCAGCGCGAGCAGCGAGGGCAAATCACCAAACGAGAGCGGGATCGCCGCCGCCTCCACCGGGACGGCCAGCACGTGGCTCGTGATCACGCCGGCTCCCCACAGTGCCGCCGCGACGGCGAACCAGCGGTAGGCACGCCGGGGCGGCCCCGCATACCGCTCCGCTCCCAGCCACAGGCTGACCGCCGCACCGGCCGCAGCCAGAACCCCAGCCGCCGTCCCGACCTGCGAGGTCAGGCTCATCGCGGTTTACCCGATGCTTCCGGGCGCACGACTCTCCCTTCGCCGCATCCGCTCGCAAGTTAGCCGGGTAGCCGGGTCTGGTGGGCACGGTGTGCCTTGTGGGCTGATGCCGTGCCGCTCAGTAATGGGGCCATGGCCCGCTGTTACCAAAGTATGGGCCGAGCGCTGCCTGGGTCCAGTGCAACGTCTCCGGTGACGTGCTCTTCACTGTAGATGCCGTAGGTCACACTTCGATTGAGGAAGGGCGTCCAAACGGGCCCAACGCCGCTGGCCGGTCAATACTTCCCGGCGATGACGTTCTGCAGCGGCTGCCCGCCGATGAACCGTCCGGCCTGGGCCCGCACGAACGCGACCGAACGCGCCGCCGACACCGGGGTGGAGGCGGCCACGTGCGGCGTGATAAGCAGGCCAGGCACCTCCCACAGCGGGTGCCCGGGGCTCAGCGGCTCGGGGTCGGTCACGTCGACGGCGGCGCGCAGCCGGCCCTGGCGCAGCTCGGCTACCAGCGCGTCGGTCACCACCAGCGAGCCCCGGGCCGCGTTGACGAGCAGCGCGCCGTCCTTCATCCGGGCCAGGAAGCCGGCGTCCACCATGCCGATCGTCTCCGCGGTGACCGGGGCAAGTATCACCACCACGTCGGCGGTGGGCAGCAGCGCGGGCAGGTCGCTCACCGGGGCCACGCCGTCGCGTGCCCGCCTGGCCACCCGGCTGACCTCCACCTCGAACCCGGCCAGCCGCTGTTCCACCGCCTGGCCGATGGACCCGTACCCGACGATCAGCACCGTCTTCCCGGCCATGCTGTCGGTGAACCGGTAACTCCACCGCTGCGCGGCCTGCTCCAGGGCGAAGTAGGGCAGGTCGCGGACGGCGGCAAGGATGGCGGCGACCACCCACTCGGCGGTACTCGCGTCGTGCGCGCCGCGGGCGTTGCACAGCGTGACCCCGGGCGGGAGGTACGGCAGGTACCGGTCGATCCCGGCGGTCAGCGCCTGCACCACCCGCAACCGGGGCAGGTCCGCCATGGCCTCGATCGCGGGCCGCGCGGGGAAGAACGGCGGCACGTAGAACTCCACCTCGGCGGCGCCCGCGGGCAGCGGCCCGCCGTCCGGGGCGACGACCTCCACGCTGGCACCCGGCAGGCCCTCCAGCGCCGCCGCGACCTCCGGTACCGGCACCCAGAAAAGCACCGTTCACCTCGCTGTCCCGGCCACCGCGTGAGCGCGCATGACCGCGTCCGGGTCCAGGGTCTAGGTCTGGCCGAGGCGGGCCAGGATCAGCTCCCGGGCGCGGGCCGCGTCCGCCTGGCCGCGGGTGGCCTTCATGACCGCGCCGACCAGCGCCCCGGCGGCGGCGACCTTGCCGTCCCGCACCTTCTGCGCCACCTCCGGGCTGGCGGCGATCGCCTCGTCCACCGCGGCCGTGAGCGCGCCCTCGTCGCTGACGATCGCCAGGCCCCGGGCGGCCACCACCTCGTCGGGCGTTCCCTCACCGGCCAGCACGCCCTCGAGGACCTGCCGGGCGAGCTTGTCGTTGAGCTGGCCGGCGGCCACCAGGGCCGCCACCCGGGCCACGTCGGCGGGCGTGATCGGCAGGTCGGCGAGGTCGGCGCCGGACTCGTTGGCCCGCCGCACGAGCTCGTTCAGCCACCATTTGCGCGCGTCGGCGGGCGCGGCTCCGGCGGCCACGGTCTGCTCGACCAGGTCGACCGCACCCGCGTTGCGCAGCGCCGCGAAGTCGGCGTCGGACAGCCCCCATTCAGCCGTCAGCCGCGCCCGCCGGGCCAGCGGCAGCTCGGGCAGGGCCGCCCTGATCTGCTCCACCCACTCCCGCGACGGGGCGACCGGCACCAGGTCGGGTTCCGGGAAGTACCGGTAGTCCTGCGCTTCCTCTTTGCTGCGGCCGGCCGTGGTCACGCCGGTGTCTTCGTGGAAGTGCCGGGTCTCCAGCGCGACCGGCCTGCCCTCGCCGAGCACGGCCGCCTGCCGCTCGATCTCGTACCGGACCGACCGCTCCACCGAGCGCAGCGAGTTCACGTTCTTGGTCTCGGTCCTCGTCCCCCACCGTCGCGAACCGCGGGGCGCGAGCGAGGTGTTGACGTCGGCGCGCAGCGACCCCTCCTCCATCCGGACGTCCGATACCTCCAGCGCCCGCATCAGGTCGCGCAGCTCGCTCACGTAGGTGTGCGCGACCGCGGGCGCCAGCGCACCCGTGCCCTCGATCGGCTTGGTCACGATCTCCACCAGCGGGATGCCGGCCCGGTTGTAGTCCACCAGCGAGTAGTCGGCCCCGTGGATGCGGCCGGTGGCGCCTCCCACGTGCAGCGACTTGCCGGTATCTTC
>WNFX01005042.1_pt1 | contig 12816 bp, 9 predicted proteins | sample 5400111 | NCBI WGS metagenome assembly WNFX01 (sample SAMN13153363, study PRJNA577476) | soil metagenome | isolation source: 40 cm soil or saprolite under grassland replicate 1 | place: USA:California | collected 2016-06-15
GCCAAAACGGTTCCTTGGGCAGTTCCCCCTGCGCGGCGCGATTGGCCGCCTCGCGCAACGTGGTGTGAAAGACTTCCTGCGCTTTGAGCGAGTCGCCCAGCATTAAGAAGCAAAAACGATAAAGCTGCGGCAGATTTTGTTTTCGATCCGGCACGCGTGATGTCCCAAAAAACTCTGCGCACTCTACGCGCCTCTGTAGGATGGACAAGACGGATTCGACAGTGGCGCCTTCCCTTCACGCAACCCCGCTGTGTTTACCACCTCGACGCCGCGCTTTGCGCAGCGAGGCGACTACAGTTTTTTCAAACGACGCGCTACTTCCTCAGCGTTCTTGCGGCTGTTGAACGCGGAAAGACGAAAGTAGCCTTCCCCTTGCGCGCCAAATCCAGCACCCGGGGTAATGACCACGTTTAGCTCGCGCAGCATACGATCGAACGTCTCCCAACTCGTAAGGCCATCGGGCGTTTCCACCCAGATGTAGGGCGCGTTTACTCCGCCAAAAGCTTTCAGCTCAGCATGAGCCGCAGCGCCGCGCAGTAGTTTTGCATTGCCCATGTAATGATCGATGAGAGCGCGCACTTGTTTGCGACCTTCCTGTGAATACAACGCCTCGGCGCCACGTTGCACCGGATAACTCACGCTGTTGGATTTGGTGCTCCAGCGCCGCTGCCACAGCGGATGAAGTGGTAATCGGCGACCGTTCTCCGTTCGCGCGAGTACCAATTTCGGCATTACCGTAAACCCGCACCGCACACCGGTGAAACCGCCGTTCTTGGAAAAACTGCGCAACTCAATCGCGCATTCGCGCGCGCCTGGAATTTCGAAAATGGAATGCGGGATTTCCAGATCAGAAATGTACGACTCGTAAGCGGAATCGAAGAGGAGAGTCGCCTCATGCGCGTGGGCATACTCGACCCACTGCGCAAGCTGGTCGCGTGACGCAACTGCACCGGTCGGATTGTTCGGAAAACAAAGATAAACGAGATCGACATGTTCCTTCGTGGGCTCGGGCACAAAATTGTTTTCCGCTGTGCAGGGCAAGTAGAGAATCCCTTCGTAGCTGCCGTCTTTTCGAGCCGGGCCTGTGTGGCCGGCCATCACGTTTGTATCGACATAGACCGGATAAACTGGATCGGGGACCGCCACCTTGTTTTGATCACCGAGAATATCCAGGATATAACCGCAATCGCATTTTGACCCGTCAGAGATAAAGATTTCATCATCGGCAATTTCGATGCCGCGGTCGCGATAATCGTGCTGCGCGATTGTTGAGCGTAGAAATTCGTAACCTTGCTCGGGGCCATAGCCGCGAAAAGCCTCGTGATGGCCGAGCTCTTCGATCGCGTGCTTCATCGCATCGACTGCCGCGCGCGGCAACGGCTCGGTCACGTCACCAATTCCGCAGCGGATCAATCTCTTTGCCGCTGCCGGATCCGCTTCGCAAAATTCGCAGACCCGGCGCGCGACTTCCGGGAACAAATATCCGGCCTGAAGCTTGAGATAATTTTCGTTTAGATAAGCCATGCTTCGGGTAGCGCACGCGTCTCGCGTGGTGGCGAGCGCGTCCTCGCGATCGCGAACTTTCCCTCGGGGACTTTATCGCTTACTCCGAAGCAAGTCTCAACAAAAGTGCGTTTCGGCGCGACACCGAAACCAGCACGGGAGGCGCGTGCGCTACCCACGATCCGCGAGCAGTGTTACCTCAGCAGCCTCAGTAGTTCTTCGCGACCGCGTCCCAGTTCACCACGTTCCACCAAGCCTTAAGGTAATCGGCGCGGCGGTTTTGATACTTGAGATAATAGGCATGCTCCCACACGTCGACGCCGAGGATCGGCGTGTTGCCATCCATCAGAGGACTGTCTTGATTTGGCGTCGAAATAATTTCGAGCTTTCCATTCTTGTTTTTAATCAGCCACGCCCAGCCGCTGCCAAAGCGTTTCACACCCGCATCGGCAAATTTCTCTTTGAACTCATCGAAGCTGCCGAAGGTTGATTTGATATCATCGGCGAGTTTGCCTTTCGGTTCGCCGCCGGCGTTCGGTCCCATGATTTTCCAGAAGAAGGAATGGTTGGCGTGCCCGCCGCCGTTGTTGCGCACAACCGTGCGAATGTCTTCCGGCACCGATTTGAGATCGCTGATCAAATCTTCCACCGATTTCTTTTCGAGATCGGCCTTGCCTTTGATCGCCTTGTTGACGTTGTCGATGTAAGCCTGGTGATGCTTGGTGTGATGGATTTCCATCGTCTTCGCATCGATATGCGGTTCCAAAGCATCGTACGCATAAGGTAATTTTGGTAATTCGTAAGCCATAATCTATACAGTTAGATCGAATTACGTAGCGCGGCAGGTTTTATTTTTCGTTCTGGAAAATAGCGCTGTAGCCACCGGCCTGTGGCCGGTCCCACTTTCAAGGCAGACGGGCCGCAGGTCCGTGGCTACAAGATTTATTCGCAGCGATAAAAACCGGGGCGATATGTGAGGCCACTGCAAGCATTGACGTAAGTCGCAAGGGCGAGCAGCGGAAAATTCTGGCGGTACATGTCGTATTTCAAATAAAACACGCCTGGGAAACCCGTGCCTGTAATCTGCTCTTCATCCCACGAGCCATCCGGGTCTTGCGAGCGAAGCAGATAACGTAATCCTCGCTGAATACTGGGCCGATCGAGATCGCCGCATGCGCAGATTCCCATGATTGCCCATGCTGTTTGCGATGCGGTGCTCTCGCCAATGCCTTTGGTCGATGGATTTTCGTAAGTGCCGCAGGTCTCCCCCCAACCGCCGTCGTTGTTTTGACAACTCTCAAGCCAATCACGGCCGCGCAATATCCAGTCCTGCGTCATATCTTCACCAATTGCGCGCAAGCCACGCAGTACCTGCCAGGTGCCATAAATGTAATTTACGCCCCAGCGACCGTACCAGGAACCATCGTCCTCCTGCGTCTCGATCAAATACTCCAGGGCGCGTTTCACCGCGGGATGATTCCGGTCGAACCCGATATAGCCAAACAACTCGAGCGTGCGCGCGGTCAGATCGCTGCAGGTCGGGTCGAGGATCGCATTGTGATCGGCAAACGGCATGTCTTCGAGCCATGCCGTCGTCACGTTCTTGTCAAAAGCAGCCCAGCCGCCATCGTCGCATTGGAAACTGAGCTGCCAATCAAGTGCGCGACGAAAGATTGCATCGAGTGTTTGTGGATCTCTGGGCCGTATCGTGCGCAACGCCATCAGCACCATCCCTGTGTCGTCGGTGTCCGGGTAATAGATGTTGTCGTACTCGAATGCCCAGCCGCTTGCTTCCGCATGCGGATTGTTCACCGCCCAGTCTCCTCTAATTCGCACCTCTTTGTTGATGAGCCAATCTGCGGCTTTTTGCAGCGCAGGATGTTCCGGCGAAACACCGGATTCGGCCAGCGAGATGACGTTGATCGCCGTATCCCAAATGGGCGAGCGACAAGGTTGAATCCGGAAATCCTCCGGATCATCGATAAAGAGTCCGGCGAAATCTTTTTCCGCCTTGGCGTAAACGGGATTCGTCTTCGAGTAACCCAGCGCGCGCAAGGCGATCAAAGAGTTCAGCATCGCCGGAAACACTGCCGCGAGCCCGTCACTCCCCTCGCCGATGCGTTCGAGCATCCAGCGCTCCGCTTCTTCGAGCGCACGCCGGCGCAATGGACGAATCCGCAGCGGCTGCAGAAATTTTAACGTGTCGTCGAGTCGGAGAAAGAAATTGCGCCAGGTCCAGAATTTTTCGCTGCGAGGAAGCCGCAAATCGCTTTGCTCGGTGCCGAGTGGAAAGAGTTCGTGCAGGTGTTTTTCGCCGGGCAGGATGCGAGTAGGCTTGAAATGATTGATGATGGCGAGCGGGATGAGCATGGCCCGGCTCCACGACGACATTTTGCAGATGTGAAACGGCGCCCAGCTCGGCAGGAGCACCATTTCCACCGGGATGGCCGGCAAATATTTCCACGGAAACTGGCCCAGCAGCGCGAGGTAAAGTTTGCTGAACGTGTTCATCTGCGGGATACCGCCGAGGCGCATAATGGTCGCCCGCGCCTCCTGCATAAACGGCGCGTCCGCCGAACAGCCAGCGAGTTTCAGCGCGAAATATGCTTTCACGGAAGCGTTAATCTCACTCGGACCGCCGTGATAAATATTCCAACCGCCATCCGGCAGTTGCCGTTTCAGGATGTGACGAACGCAACGGCGCTGCAATTGCGCATCTACTTCACGACACCAGTGCATGAAGAGGATGTAATCGGAGCATAGCGTGCTATCGACGATGAGCTCACCACACCAGTGGCCATCAGGTTTCTGTTGCCGCAAAAGGTTTTCCTGCGCGCGAGCAATCGCGCGCGCGATCTCCTGGTCCGCTGCGGAATACGATTCCGAGACTTCGGGCCGTGCACTTGGCAAAGCGATCAGGTTCTTCGACGAATTCAGCATTTCGATCTTACGAGGCGTGTGCTGCAGCGCCGTTCGTTTGAGCGGACTTCCCCGTGATATGCCCGTTGCCGCTGGTTACGCCGTTAAACGCAACCGTCTCGCTGCCCCGGCCGGTCGGCTTCGGTTTCGCCCCGAAATTGAACTTGATCGTCTTCCACGTGTCGCCACGCTGTGCTTGGAGGCCGAGGCTGGCGGTTGGCTCGTAACCGCAATGCACCATGCAATTCTCGCAACGGCTGTCACGCGCAATGCCGTTCACCACGCCATATCTGTCCCACTCCGTTTTCTCGAGCAACTCCGCGTAGCTCGAGTAATGCCCGTCAGTCATGAGATAGCAGGGCCCTTTCCATCCGCGAATGTTCCGGGTCGGAATCGCCCAGGCTGAACAGGTCAAATCCCGCTTGCCGGCGAGAAATTCAAAATAAACCGGCGTGCCGAAAAACGTGTATCGATTCATCCATTTCTCCACTTTCCGGAATTTCCGAATCGTCATTGACCGCGTGAGGAAAAAATCTTCAGGGCGCAGATTGAGCCGTTTGGTCATATCTTTCTTCGCGGCGTCGTAGTCATAGCCTGGGGAAATTGTGTGGCCATCGACGCCAAGATCGGAGAGATAATCGAACATCTGCTCGACCTCTTGCATATCGGTTTCCTTGTAAATGGTCGTGTTGGTTGCCACTTGATAGCCGAGACTCTTCGCCATCTTGATTGCGAAAATGCACTCCTTGAAAACTCCTTCGCGCTCGACGATGAGATCGTGAATGCGCTCCAGTCCATCGAGGTGCACGTTCCAATACATCCATCTACTCGGCGCGATCGCAGGCTTGCTCGGGTCTTTCGGACCTTTGCGGATTTCAGCCGCATCTTTCTCGCTAAGTAAGCCGGCTTTCATCAACTCGTCGATTTTCTGATCGACGAACTCGCGGCGCTTGCCGATCTGCGATGCCATCCAGTCGCGCATTTTCTTGCGCATGAACATGGCGTTGGTGCAGATGTAAACGATCCGATTTTGCGCGAGCAATCCATTCACCAGCGCTTCGATGTGCGGGTAGATGAGCGGTTCGCCTCCGCAGATCGAGACCATCGGCGCGTTACACTCCTCCGCCGCCGCGAGGCAATCCTCCGAGCTCATCATGTCCTTGAGCGACGTGGAATATTCGCGAATCCGCCCGCAACCGGTGCATGTGAGGTTGCAAGTGTGCAACGGCTCGAGCTGAAGCACCGTGGCGAACTTCTTCGTGCCACGTAACTTGTGGCCGATTATGTAAGCCGCGATCTTCGTTGTTAATGCGAGCGGAAATCTCATAGGAGCGAGGATAGTAACAAGGGTCGTCCGCGTGTCAACGATCCCGAGTTAAGGTCTCAATACGCTAAGTTGATTCGGGTCAGGCCTCCTCTTCGGATTTAACCTCCCGTAAATTAAAACGTCGCTTTGCTAAAGGCAATAACTGATTAGGTCCCGGCGGCGTGCCAGCCGCGGCGAATCAGGCTCACGGCAATCGCCGCGAGAAGTAGCGCGACTATTTTCGATACGCCGCGTAACCCTTGTTTGCCCATCAAATGCGTGACCCAATCGGCATTCCAGAACGCGATCGCGACCAAGACGAGATTCAAGACGAGCGAGAGCAATGTGAACAACAGGCCGACTGTGTCGACCAAAATAAGCAATGCGGTTAGTAACGCCGGCCCGGCGATCAGCGGCATGCCAAGCGGAACGATGCCAAATTCATCGCTGGCTTCGCGATCCTGTGACCCAAGACTCAGTAATTCGCGGCCCGCCAGACCCAGCAAGATCAAACCGCCTGCAACTTGAAAATCCGCAACCGTGATTCCAAGTGCAGCGAAAATAATCTTCCCCAGAAAAATAAAGCCGACAGCCAGGCATAGGGCGGTGAAGATTCCAAGAAGCGCCTGTCCTCTTCGCTCTTCGCGCGAAGCACCAGCGCTGAGACCAATGAACACCGCCACGAGTCCAATCGGATCGATCGCCACAAACACCGGGATGAAGGCGAGGAAGAATTTCTCGATCATGCGCGTTTCCCTGAAGTGCAGGTTCCTGCAACAGATGAACACAGATGAAACACACATTCATCAAAATTCCTTCGCTCAACTGTGAAAATCTGTGTAAATCTGTGGCCACTTCTATCCCAACCATCCATGAAATCGTCTCTTCTTTGCGTGTTATTCATTGTTGCCACCTCTTCGAGTCTGCTGGGAGCCGAGCCTAAAACTGTCGATGATTTTCGTGCCGCTGCTGCCAAGGCAAACGCGGTTCTGACGATTCCCGATTGGGAACAGACGCCGGGAGCGGTTGAAGCATCGATGAAAGATGCGATCGCGAAAGCCAACAATGGGCTGGATCAGATCGGCGCTCAGGACTTGAGCAAGGTTACTTTCAAAAGCTCCGTTGTGGCGCTCGACGATCTCACATATCAAGCGGGAATTGCAGCGAACAAGGCGACGATCATTAAGGAGACAAATACGAATCCGGCAATGCGCACCGCTGCTGAGAACGCAGTGAAGGCCTTCCAGGAATGGGCGGTCGGGATCGATTATCGCGAGGATGTTTACAAAGCCATCAAAGCTTTTGCGGACATTCATCCGAAACTCACCGGTGAAGATGAAAAGCTGCTCAAGGAAACCTTGCGCGATTATCGCCGCGCCGGTTTGGACTTGCCGCCCGACCAGCGAAAGGAAGTCGAACAGCTGCGCAAGGAATTGTCCAAACTCGGGACCGATTTCGATACCAACATCGTCAAGGCCACTGCGCCGGTCATGTTTACAAAGGCTGATCTGGATGGACTGCCGGAAAGCTTCCTCGCCGCGCCCGGGGTCAGAACCGGAGACGATGCCTACACAGTGATGGCAAACGTCACCTGGCAATTCATCACCGTGGAGGAAAACGCGAAAAGCGAAGCGACGCGCAAGCAGCTTTACCTCATTCATGACACGCTCGCCAAAGACAGCAATGTCGCCGTCCTCAATCAAATGCTTGCGCTCCGGAACAAGATCGCGCTGCGGCTCGGGTACAAATCGTGGGACGACTACCAGACCGAAATCAAAATCGCCAAGACCGGGGCGAATGCGGAAAAATACATCAATGACTTGGTCGCGGGGATCCAGCCGAAATTCGATAGCGAACTGGCGGAATTACAAAAGTTGAAAGCCGCCGAGACGAACGATCCCAACGCCCGGATCATGGTATGGGACTGGCGTTATTACGGCAATCAGCGTAACAAACAGAAATACGACGTCGATAAGGAAGCGTTACGCGCGTATTTCCCGTTCCAAAAAGTGCTCGATGGAATGTTCAACATTTATCAGAGCATCTTTGGCTTGAAATTTGAAAAGATCGCCGCGCCCTACAAATGGATCGCTGATCTCCAGCTTTATCTGGTGACCGATGCCGCCAGTGGCGAGCCGCTCGGCATGTTTTACCTCGACATGTTCCCGCGCGAAGGAAAATTCAATCACTTCGCGCAGTTCGACATTATCAGCGGCAAACTCTTGCCCGATAGCAAATACCAGAGGCCCACCGTCGCGTTGCTTTGCAATTTCCCGCCGCCAACTGCGGACAAACCGTCTTTGCTCACACACCAGGATGTAGAAACGCTGTTCCACGAATTCGGCCACTGCCTGCATTCCATTGTCACTCGCGCCAAGTACGGACGTTTCGCCGGGACGCATGTGCCGGGTGATTTCGTCGAAGCGCCGTCGCAGATGCTGCAAAACTGGGTGTGGGACAAGAAAGTGCTCGACACGTTCGCGGCTGATTACCGTGACCTATCGAAAAAGATTCCGGCCGAAATCGTCAAAAAAATGAATGATGCCAAGCTGGCTAACGCCGGTGTTTTTTATCGGCGCCAGTTCGCGTTCGCATCACTCGACCTCGCCCTGCACGACCCGCATCCTGAAGACATGCCTTATGATTGCATCGCCATATCGAATCCGATCCTGGAAAAAGTTTTTCTACCGATCGATCCGAGCACGACATTCGTTTCTTACTTTGGGCACTTGAACGGTTACGATGCCGGTTACTACGGCTATGCCTGGGCCGACGCCATCGCCGCCGACATGGCGACCGTTTTTGAAAAGGCAAATTACGGCTACCTCGACAGACAAGCCGGCCTGAAATTGCGTCACGAAATTTACGAGCCCGGCGATTCGCGCGAGGTTAATGTTTCCGTCGAAAAATTCCTGGGCCGCAAACAATCGATTCAACCGTTCCTGAAAAAGATCGGTATTAATGACAAGAACGCATCGGGGACGTCATCGCCGACAACCAAGTGAACCCACGTGACATTTTCCCCGTCCGAATCCGCGGAGCAATCGAGGAAAATTCAACGCATTGATCCGCTGTTAGTCGCGGCACTGTCGCTCGCGTTCCTTTTCTGTCTGCAGGGTATCACGTGGGGACGGGTCGAATGCTGGAATCGCAGTCAAATCGCGCTGCGTGGTTTGCGCGCCCTGCGGCCGAGTGACTACATGAAGCCGCCATTTCATACCTACTTGAACCACCTCCTTGTGGTCTGGCCAGTCACCGGAGTTATGAAAATCGCCCAAGTGCCGACGGAAAGGATGAAAATCGCCAATTCTGCAAAGCTAATCGGATCGCGATTAGTGACGATTGCACTTTATCTGGGCACAATTGCACTTGCTTATAGCTTTAGCCGTAGCTCGTACGGAAGATTTTCTGCCGCCATCATCGCCTTTGCTTTCGCCACGAGCGCCGGATTCGTTGCCTACGCGCATTTCCTCACTGTTGATATGCCGCTCTTGTTTTGGATGCTGGCGGCGCTTTGGGCCGCCCAGCGGCTCTTCTCAGCTCCTACCACTCGCAATTACGCCATTGCTGGCTTTTTGATCGGCATCGCAATCGCAACCAAATACAACGGCCTGGCCGTCGGAATCGCGCTTCTTGTCGCGCATTTCTTCGCGACGAAAGACGCGGGCCTTCGAAGTATAATTCTAAGCCATCAACTGGGCATCGCTTTCGGCATGATCCTGCTCGGATTTCTCTTCGGATGCCCGACTGCGCCTTATGAGCCGAAGAAATTCTGGCACGATTTCATCTACAACTACACCGTCACGCCCCGTTACTCAGGTCAGCCAGATCGCGCCAATTATCTTGGTGCTCTTAGCCGAATTCCGGAAATTGTCGGAATTCCAGGCGCGATTTTGATCGCTGGCCTCGCGATTTTGAGCTGCATTCTAATCCTGAAACGACGCGACCTCAGCGATGCCGCAACGCGAGGATTCATCCTGAGCACCGCCGTATTTCTCCTTTATATTTTGAAAATAGGGACGTTCCCGCGAACGGAGACCCGCTATGTTTTGCCCGCGATTCCGTTCCTGATTCTGATGATTGGTCCGGCGCTGCAGACGTGCGAACGGCGAAAGTGGACTCTTGCGTTACTCCTACCAGTTCTGATTTACAACTGCCTTTGCAGTTATCTGGTTGGCAAGCGTTTCAACGATGATCCGCGGCTGAAAGCACAGCTTTGGGTAGAGAAAAATGTCCCGCCAGGCAGCGTTATCGAATCGAGTGGCACCACCCCGCATTGGTCGAAACTGCCGAATTTCGATGGCCACGAAATTAGTCTTGGCCGACCCGATGAACCCATACCTCCAGCACGAGACATCATCGATCTGCGTCTGCCTCATATGCCGGGTCGCGTCGAGTTGTTCCGCAAGGTTTTTCCCGAATGGGTGCAACCCCTCGTTGCCGAGAGAGAAGGACATCCCGACCAAGGGTTATTCACCGCCGCCTTGGGCAAGCGCAATCCGAATTACATCGCCATTTATTCGCTGGATTATAAGGTGCCGAGCGAAGCTGTTCGCAGATATTACGGTGACCTTCTTGTCGGGAAACTCCCTTACGCCATTGCGTTCGATGGCGAGACGCCGCCTGCGCCTGTATGGATTTATCCGCGCACGATCGATTTTCTGCGCGGACGCATCACTATTTTGCAGCGGAAAAATTGAGAACCCAGTTTGCCAATGGTTTCGTCATTCGTCATTCGGATTCCGTCATTATCTTGCGACGCTCGCCAATGACCACTACAAAAAGATCATGAAACTTGCTCGCTGGTCGGTGGGGATCTTTTTGGCCGCTCCGACCTTGCTTTTCGCGGCCGATGAACTGGCGGAGCGTTTGCAGCCGGCACTGGACGCGATCACGCCGGACGGCTTGCTCGCGCACATCAAAGTTCTTGCATCGGATGAATTCGAAGGACGCGCGCCGGGAACGAAAGGCGAAGAACTTTCGGTCAAATACATCACTGATCAGTTCAAACAGATCGGGTTGAGACCGGGAGATCCGGACGGGACTTACACGCAGGAGGTCCCTCTGGCTGGGATCAAAAGCGAACCGCGAATGTCGTTCGCCGTTGGCGACAAAACGATCGATCTCAAATATCCGGATGATTTCGTTGCTTCCTCGGCGCGTCTCCAACCGGAAATCAAAATCGACAAGTCAGACATGGTCTATGTCGGATACGGCGTCGTCGCGCCGGAATACGGCTGGGATGATTACAAAGACGTCGATGTGCGTGGCAAAACGGTGCTGATGTTGATCGGCGATCCGCCGGTGCCCGATCCAAAAGATCCTTCAAAGCTCGACGACAAAATGTTTAAGGGAAAAGCGATGACGTACTACGGTCGCTGGACTTACAAATACGAAATCGCAGCGCAAAAAGGCGCGGCCGCTGCGATCATCATCCACGAAACCGAACCGGCGGCTTACCCGTGGCAGGTGGTGAGATCGAGCTGGGGCAAAGAAAACTTCGAGCTCGATAATCCGAACAAGAACATGGACGCGGTTTCGGCGCGTTCGTGGATCACACGCGACGTAGCGAAAAAATTATTCGCCGATTGCGGGCTGGATTTCGACGCGCTGAAAAAATCGGCGGTCGCAAAAGAGTTCCGGCCGGTGGCGTTGAATGCCAAAGCCGACATCGAGATCAAACAGCAGATTCGCTCCTTTAAATCGCATAACGTCATCGGCAAACTCGAAGGGGACGATCCGAAATTGCGGGACGGATACGTCATTTACACCGCGCACTGGGACCATCTCGGGCGGCATCCCGAATTACAAGGCGATCAGATTTTTAATGGCGCAATCGACAACGCGTCTGGCGTGGCCTCCGTAATTCAGCTTGCGGCCGCGTTTAAGAAATTAAATCCGTCGCCGAAACGCTCGGTGTTGTTCATGGCAACGACAGCCGAAGAAGCAGGATTGCTCGGCGCGAAGTTTTATGCGGAACATCCGCTTTATCCGCTGGAGAAAACGCTGGCCGACATCAACATCGACGGCGTGAATCCCTGGGGCAAATCGCGCGACCTCGAAGATCTTACCAATAGCAATTCAATGTTGGACGACTTATTAGGCCAAGCCGCGGCGCGACAGGGGCGGGTGATGAAGCCGAACAGCGAGCCGGAAAAAGGCGGCTTCTATCGGGTCGATAGTTTCGAATTTGCAAAAGTCGGTGTCCCCGTGTTGCACGCGGCGCGTGGGATCGACATCATCGGCAAACCGCCAGATTACGGGAAACAGAAGCGCGACGAATTTGTCGCGAAACATTATCACCAGCCCTCCGACGAAGTTGATCCCACATGGGACCTCTCGGGTGCCGTGCAAGATGTTCAACTTCTGTTCGAGGTCGGCTACCAGGCCGCCAACGCAGACAAACTTCCAGAATGGAAAGCGGGAAGCGAGTTCAAGTCCAAACGCGATGCGACAGTGAAGAAGTGATTGGATTGGGCGGATTTTTTCGCTCTAATTCTTGTTAGGTGCATGAAGCGTCCATTCGTTTGGGTTATCACCACTTTTACTGCTGCGCTACTAGTCCTCTACCTCCTGGGCTATCGTCCCGAAAATATCGTGCTTGCTCCGCGGATGCAGTTGACGCTGTCCTTATTCCTTGTTGTCGCTGCGATTTTGCTTTTTCGAAAACGACGCGGAGCGCCCGCTTTATTGCTCGTGATTGGTTCCGCGGGTTGGTTTGTCTTTTGGGCCCTGAATGCATTTAGCAAGTACACATTTAGTAATGAGCCTGGGACGCTCGACGGTTGTATCTTCCGCCATTGGAGCCTTTGTGTGCTTGAGTGGGCCGGAGTTATCGCGACGCTCTGCTTTCCGATTGGTTTCTTTTGGGTTCGCGCTTCGAGCGACCCGCAGCACCTAACCCCTATGAAGGGTGTCAAGTGTGGCGTGCGAGTGTGGTAGATGGGTGGTTAGTTCATAAGGCTTGTTGAGCGAGATTGAAGGTTTTCTCTGGAGCGCTTCCTCTTCCTCTTACTCACTGAGAGTTTTCCAGTGGTTCATACTCCTATCCGTGCATGCGACCGCAGTCGCAGCAGCAATTTGATCAA
>WNFX01008459.1_pt1 | contig 12816 bp, 13 predicted proteins | sample 5400111 | NCBI WGS metagenome assembly WNFX01 (sample SAMN13153363, study PRJNA577476) | soil metagenome | isolation source: 40 cm soil or saprolite under grassland replicate 1 | place: USA:California | collected 2016-06-15
ATCACATACCCAATCACATACCCGAAAACATATCGTCAGATGCGGTATATAACTTCATTTTTTCTTATATATTATTACCGCACTTACCTACCATGCTAAAGTGGTGTATTCTTCCATATTTTATATATAATATTACTGAAGAATACACCACTTGATCACATACCCGAAATATATATGCTAAGGTGGTGTGTTCTTCCATTTTATATATAATATATTTCTGAAGATTACACCACAAAGTTTTCTTTATCTCTATCGCATTCATTTACATTCTCGCTAAAATATTCGATACATATTTTTTACTATCACTTACCACCGACCGAAAAAAATAATTTAAACTTTTCCAAACTATATTGTAATAATATAATCGAACAAAGATTGAAACATACCAATAAAAAATGAGCAAACAAAACGCACAAGTGATCGGGTATGGGGGCGGGGAAACCGATGACTATTCAAGTGACTCAGATAAATATAGTGATAATATATCCGAATATGAATCGGAAAATTGTAGTGATTATGGCTCTGAATATGAGTCAGATACCGAGACTATTATTAAGTCTCCAATATCCCAACCCCCTAATATAGAAAAACAAATATCTAATTCGACAAATTCCACAGATCAAGTGAACTCTACATGTTCCAATTATCCTGCAACTGTCTTAACCAAAAGGCAAGAAAAATTTGATAATAAATTTACCCCAAAAGATTTACTAAATAAAATTCGTGAAATTGCTTCCTCGCCTGCTAGAGATATGTCGAACAATAAAGGTTCGTTGGAAGATGTATATTTATGAGACTATCTCTTACCTAATGACGGAGCAAAAGAAGGAATTAGTTTATACGATGCATATGCACAGGAAGAATTAGCAGATAAATTAGTTATACAGGTAGAACAGGGTGAATACAAAAAATTCTCAGTTGTAGATGATATCTCAGAAGTGTATGGATTATCTGGAATTCATGAATGTATTAATGGACAATGACCTTTGAGGCCTGTGATTGATATTGATGCTTCATTAAAAGATATGGAAGGTGAGAAAGTAAAGGCAAGAGATGTTTTTATTCATATCTGTTGTTCATTTATAAGAGCATTATACCGAATTCTTGATTGTAGCTGGAAAGAGATTTTCGAAGGATTAGTAATTGCCACATCTTCCGATTTTAATAAATGCAGTTACCATCTCCTGTACGCACCAGCTCTCCTTATTGATTATCAGGAACTCAAACAATTTACGGAACTGGTACATAAATTAACAGGAGAAAAATATGGTAAGTTTATTGATCGAGGATTACCTGGGCGAAACTTTAATCTCCGTCTTATTGGATCAGCAAAAAAAGATTGTGTAAAGCGTATACTCCAATTCTCACTAGATAATGGATGGGATGAACTCGATCATGCAAGAGTACAACCACCTACTAGTTTGAAATATGAAGTAAGGCCTCGTATACTTAGCATAGAAAAAATAAATAATCAGAAAAAAATAATAGTGGGGCATGATTCACTAAAAAAATACACAAATCAAGTTCTGCAGAAATATTCTGATTATCTCGAAAGTTGGGAAATAGAAGAAAAAAATTCTCAAAATTTCGTATATTTTAGTCGAAAAGCATATCTAGAATGTCCAAAATGTAAACATCTGCATGACAAGGATCAGCGGTGGTTTGGTCATGCATATGGTAATGGTTCATTCATAGTAAAATGTTTCCAGCAAAATCGTGACGAATCAGGGGAGATTTTCAATGACCCATCTATCGCGGAAAAAATCCAGCAAAAAAATAAAAATATTACACCCGTTATACATAAGGTGAAGGGTCCAAAATTTCCATGGCCTTTCTTAGAAATGCCAGCTTGGGCTAAATGCGATTCCCCTCTTACTGCAACAGAAGTATATAAGGAGCAATATGTAAAACCTTTACCCGAGGAGGGTGATGTATATGTAGGATCACCTTGGGAAACGGGAAAGACTTATACTTTAGAGCATCTTACTATTCCCGATGGCGTAAATTTGCTTGTATTATCTACACGACACACTTATTCTAGTGCCGTTACTACAAGGCTCAACCTCAAATCGTATACCGATATCGATGGTAATATTAACCTCCCAGATCATCAAAGAGTAGTGTGTCAAATAGAGAGTTTACATCGTATTATTAATAAATGTAGATGCGAGAAGAAATGTAAATGTTCTCCAATACCATATGATTTATGGCTTGATGAAATAGTATCTATAATTGCTCAAGCCCACACCCATTTAGCAGGGCAATCAAGAGAGGATTTATATAAATTAATTCAAGAGGCGAGGCGAATTATTGTTATGGATAATGATCTTACAGACCTTAATATCGAATGGATAAAAAACCTTCGCAGAAATAAACTCTTCTCAGTTATCCATAACACTTATCAACCCCAAAAAGGAAAAACATTCCGCTTGGTTCCTAATAAAGAAACTGTGTTAGCCGAACTCTGGGAATGGGGAAAAGTAATGTCTTTATTACCATATGAGGAGCGAGAAAGTGCATCACTTATTTGTCACCTTAGAAGAGATGTACAAGGTATTACTCGTGCACTGATAAGAGATTTTCCAACATTGCGCATCAAAAGATATCATGGAAAATCGGATCCAATTGAGAAATCTCAAGATTTTAGTAATGTGGACGAAGCATGGAAAGGTGTAGATCTTGTTGCGTATACAAGTACATTAAAAATAGGAGTATCTTGTATTAATCCTAAGTTTGAACACGCATTTTGCTTGTTTAATAACTATATAGAAACAAATGCTGGGACAAACCAGATGTTATTTCACATGCGATGTATTAAAGATTATGTATGTTATATTGAGCAAAGATCATCAAACGTCCCAATTACTGAAAAAGAGTTATTCCATTGGTTATTAAAAGCAAAGCAAGAATGTCTTCCTCAAGAATTACAAAATAGAGGGATATTTCCGGATATAGAGTCCATTATTCGAAATAGGGATGTCCCAACAGTTAGATTATGGGTGGCCTATATGTTGGAAAAATTCCGATCTCATCGCTTATTTGGATGGAGGATGGTAGATTTCCTCAAAAAGGCAGGGATGATAGTTTCTGTAATAAAAGCCACCCCAAAACCCAAAGAAGATGACATATCATTAACTGCGTTAGTAAAAGCAAGTTCGTCGGCTATTAAAACAGAGGAGATATCAGTCATTGCTAATGCCAATATTCTCAATCATGAGATGGCCGAGCACCTAGAAAATAAGCCAAGGAAGACTCTAGAAGAAATGTATGCATTAAACCGGTACCATATTGCAGATTGTTATGGGATGTCACCTGAATCTTTAACAGAGGACTTTATTACAGATTATGGTAAATATGATCATATGAAATGGTTCAGATCTTATAAGAAACTGCGAGATGCTGGTACTAATAATGAGACAGCAGTTGAGGCCATTATTCGTGAAGATTATAGAAATGATAGACTCACAACTGTCACTCAAGCAGAAAAACATCGAATATGTCTGGAATTACTAAAGACTTGCACACCCGTTAAAGATATCGATGATCGAGGTAGATATAAAGCCGATATTGTTAAAGCACGTTTAGAATCACCCGAATCCATAAAATATCTCCAAGAATTGGTCCCTAAAATGGCAATATCAAACAAGTGAAGGGCCCTTTTACGAAAATGGTGAGGATATGCGTTATGGGTATAGTAAACTCTCACCTGATGAATTAGAACCACCTCCTAATTGTACCCCACAAAATACTCAGGACTTATTCGATATCGTTTAAAACGAGTATTTAGAGTCCGTGGTATATTTTACAAAGGGGATTTTTGTGACGCTTAAAATTGATACTTGTAAAAAAAAAAAAATCCATTACGAAGACCATTTTTGTGTCGCTTAAAATTGATATCTATAGTTATATAGTGACTACCTTCGGCAAAAGTGAGTATAATTACGCATCAGCTTCTATCCTCTGCGCCTTTTGTCTCTCATACCAATTTCGAAAATAAACCCTCTTCGCATGCTTAGGACAGTATCCCGTCCCGGAATTGTTTCCTTTTCCGCAGATACCACAAGGAATTTTTGCTAAATTTTTTGCTACATTTTTTTCATATAATTTCCAATGCAACGAACACCCTTCAGGTTGCCAGCAACTTTTTCCGCAAATCGAGCCATCTCTTTTAATATATGGACAGGTAAAACGTCTCGAACCATCTCTTTTAACATATTGATATGTTGAATACTCCATTCAAAGTGTTTTAATATATAACGTATAAAACACGTTTCACTTTTTATGTAAATATATTTAATATAAAATCAGTTTAAATCCCGCCTTCTCATAGTCAAGTCTATTCGAAGCCAGAAAGTAGATAACATACACTGGAACATATATATCTTTTTTCTGAGAGATAAAGGAAATCAATTTAAACTTTTCCAAAGTATTTTGTAATAATATAATCAAACATATATTGACACTATATACCACACAAATATTACATAAAAATGTACACCGAAGAGCCGGAATATAACAAAGAAACGATTACCTCAGATGAGTTATTCAAATTAGCTAGGCGATCGAAAAAACCAAAAATATATAACCCAAGAACTAATCGTATGATTGTAATCAATGGGCCCGCATATAATCAATTGTTACGCAATGATTATATACATTGGAGAGAAGGAAGACTTTTGATTCCGCCATTCAATGAAATGCCAATACTAAGAAAATGTCTATCTTTTGCATCTAATAAAATTTGGGATATTGTTGCAGAAAAAAGTCTTCTTACAAAAATCGATGGGAAAATAAGCTTGTTAGAAATCCTACTTAAAGCAAACTGGAATGAATTCGTTATATGTAATTTGTTAAAATTTTGCTGGAATCATAGAGAAACTCGGAAATGGAGAAATGATATACTTGCAAGATTCCTTCATCATCCAAATTTAACTCCATCAAAGCATAAACCGAGTGCCTTATATGATGCATTCACCAAGGCAGACGTTCTAGAGCCAGATCATATATTAATTCTAGCTCGAGCAATGTAAAAAATAAAATATAATACTACCACTGATTAATATAGCCTGGATCGCAACTCCGAAGCTATAAATTTTTTTGTTATATTTTATGTAATGGTAAATTTCAAATTGACAGATCCGATCCAAGACATTGACGTGTATCATATACCTGGCATATACCGATTATTTTTTCCATGACCTCTTTAAGTAAAGCTATATCCTCTTTGATGTCTTCTATATTTTTGGTGATTTTATTATGCAGGGTTATGGATTCTAAAACCTTTGATCGATCTCGTGTCTTATCTGCGTCCATTTTCCGATAGAATTACAATAATCGCCATCCATTCAATTTTTTGGGTATAGTTATACTAATCCGCGGATAATTAATTTCGATTTGAAAAAATATTTTCTACAGTGTATATAACCTAAAGAATTGTTCATAAACTACTTGACCTATTATAACATTCAATCATGTCAGCCATCGCAACTAAAATCGTAGAAAAATACAATCTCAGCTCCGAGACGAGTCTATCTGATCTCAGTCAATACACCTCAGAGTTTCTCGAGAATCTAACTGATGATAGAAAGCGAAATCAAGCTCGACGATGTCTTCGGGATGGCTTTAAATTTAGCAGTGAGCAGGTAAGTATATTAATACCTAATCAGAGAAGCGGGAAAAATAAAGTCATGCACGAAGTAGTCTGCTCTGCAGTAAATCTTGCAACTTCCAATAGTTACCAGGTTCCTGATGGATGTCAAATTCCAGATCCGACTCCACAAAAATTAGAAGAGACTATTGGGGATATGGCACAACGGATTTTACGGGATAAACTCAGCATTAGAGATGTAAGAGCTGAAGCTCATGCCTTAGCTCTATCAGCAAAAAATTCTAATGCCGGTTCATCACGTCTTTCCCGTCTCAGAAGAGAATTAAAAAACCTTAGTGCGCCATCTGAGATAATCGATGCTACAAAATTCCCCGCTATTACAAAAGAAGCTAATGAAATCCAGCAGAATCGACATAAATTTGTCAAGGCATTCGAAAGAATTGATTATCCAGACCACTTTACATTAGAATCAGTTAAGGAAAGATTAGATAATTATGATATTTCTACACCGCCTGATTTACATGCTCTCGCAGATGTTATGATAATGCTTTGTATACGCCCCGCTGAACTTATAACTTTACGCATCACAGATGCTGGAGTGACGGGTTATGCGAAGAATCGAGGCCAGCCAGACATCCCTCGAAAATTTAGATCTATGGAGAAGGATCGAGAACGAGCTAAGGAATTGCTAACCTGGATTCAAAATGCTATATCTTCTGGTCGAATGGGTAATCCAGGTAAGCCAGGGGCTAAATGGTTCAATAGATTTTTAAAAGACTATGACTTAATTCCTCGCCATTTGCGTAAATTGGGAGCAGTTTATGGTGCTGTAGTACACAAAGCAGGGAATCCAGGACATATTATGACAATCGCTGGAGAATGTTTACGTCACAACCCCGACAACCATACTTCTCCAGTACAGAATTATGTTGTAGTAAATTATCGGAAAAAAGGGCAGACCCTGGAGCAGGCAAGACCATTCCGCCTTTATGATGATGATAACTAATTACGCTTCTTCACTTTTACCATATCCACAGTAAAATCTTTATCATCATTAGACGGATTCAGAGTCGGACCCAGATCCAGATGAGGACTCAGATGCGATATCATTAAAAATTAACTTTATTCTTTTAGCCTTACATGGTGTACGGTTTCTTTGAGAAATATCCGGATTTGTTATCGAGTTTATAATTTCTTGACGAATCTCAGGTTTCACTATCTCCAGTAATTGGCGAAGAGAAATCCAAATTTTTTTATTCGATACTTGCTTAACAATACCGGATACCACACTATTATTCTGAGATTCGTGGCTATTCCCAATAATTTCCACTCCTAATTTTTTTGCAAATTCTTCGGTTATAGTTGACCAGTTAGTGTCTGAATCAATAGTAGCTTTAGTCGTTGTTGATGCCATAATATTATTTATTAATACATGATAAAATTCAGAATAAATGATAATTATTTTTTGGTTATAATATACATCATTAAATAATATTTTACCAATGTTTGTGAATTGTCTTGTAGAAGGAAAAATCCCAGTCAAAGCATTAATTGATACGTCGTCGAGGTTTAATACCATTAGCAAGAGGCTGTTCAATAAACTTAAATCAAACCATGGAATGCGCCCTAGCTGTGGTCCTGCTGAGTGTCTCTATGGAGATGTAATATGTGAGATAAATTGCTTAGATTTACAGTTTCGCTATAAAGGAAAATGGCAAAGTTTAGATTATACCGATGCAATATACTTCAAAATTCGCAAGAATCCAACATTCGATCTGGTATTGGGTCGAGGGTGGTTGTGGGTACATGAAGTTAAGATGAACTTTAAATTATCTTCTAAAGGAAGCCATGATCCTCATGCTAAAATTGAGATAGACGGTATGAGTATCCCATTAATCGATAAAGATTTTAACAAAGCCATCTCCACTAAAAATAACTTATCTAAATCAACGGAATCTAAACCTGGTCTAGCCCAAGAGGAGGTTATGAATATAATTAACAAAGCTCTCTCAAATATCGAGGATAATAAGCAACGGATATTTCGCAACATAACTCCTGCACCTTCAACACTCAGAAGATTAAATGACGACGTTTCCAATTCAGATACTTCGGATAGTAATTCAGGTAATTCTTCCACATCTGGTTCGGAAATAGAAGTTATACATAAGACTGAAGCGGTAAGGAAACGCCCCATTCGAAAACGTAAAGTAAAAGGTAGAGTTAATTATTGGGTTACGTAAATTCCATTACACCTAGAAATAAGACCTCGTTAAACCGGAATAACTATCGACCAATCACAACACGGTGGGATGGTATATATATCTGTGATAATTTTCCTTGCTTTACTTCTGATTCTAGACATGGACACTGATCGATGTTAGCTAATTTTTTGACAAAAATCTCATGCAATTGTTGAAGAGAGACATTCGGAAATAATGGTAGTCCCTCACCAGTAAACCAAAATTTTTTTACCCCTATATCAGCGAATTTCTTTATTAACACACCTAGATCATCTTCTAAGGGGCTGTGAAATTTCTCAAATCTTTGGAGGTATACTCTCGCATTTTTATCAGCTTCTGCCATTTCTTGATTAGTATTTCTTATCTGAAAATGCGTCTGTATGTATTGTTGTTGTATAAAAACGATTAAGCTTTTTTTTGACATCGAATAAGGAGCCTGTGCGTCGTATGAGATATACCAAAGTTTTCGATTTTACCTATCAGATAAATTTATAAATAATTAGGATTGGTATAGACAATAGATCATTCATAAAAAAATGATTAATTAATGTATACTAAATTTACTATGCTTACTAGAAATTATTTTTCATCCGAGATCACCCATAGAAAATAAATTGATCTCATTCATGACTATATTACTCCGAAATTGTTAATTTATTGTCTTGCGGAATTATTAACACTATAAAAGAAACTAAATTCGGATTTATCTTTCAGAGAAAGTATATTCCATGCATTATTTACGAAAGATTCCATTATGTCTACCACTAATCTCAAAAATCTCGCATATAATATTTTAAAAGAATTTGTAGATCCCATTGTTAACGGTAAAGAATTTCCGGAACTAGAGAAATGTTCAGAATGTAATAATAAAATATTTTCGCATCCTCTTAAGGCATTCACAACATTACAATGTGGCCATGTATTTCATAGAGTCTGCATTGAAAAAAATCTTTTAATTACCATACCAAATAAATGCCCTTTTCCTGGGTGTAATCAAAGTGTTGAGATTGTTGTAGATATTTCTAGACGAGATTCTCAGTCAAGTGATACTTCAAGCGTAATTGGTAGAATGAATAAGCAACTCGAGATCCGTTCTACTGAAGCTTCGCAGGAGGATCAAGAAATGGATTTGGATGATGAAGGTGAAGATAATCAAATCGCTACCACCACTTCAAAAAAAAGACCACTTAAACGATCTCGTAATGATGATATCTCTACTGGAAAAAGTGGAAAGGTTGGTAAGAAGGAATCCGATGTATTAAAAGAGCTAATAAAAGAATTATCAACTGAGCCTGAGGTTCCACAAGCTTCTGTATCTAGAAAAGAAAACGCTGATAATTTTTTCAATTTGTATAACAATATCACCAATGCCGAAGTCCAAAACGAAATTACAAATCAGGAAGTTATAATTTGCTATTATCTTTTTGGAAAATCTTTCTCGGAATGTCTTGAGCATCATAAAAAATCTAATTCTCTGTACGCGTCTTCGTTGCTAGTTAATAATGAAGTTAGGAATCAGCTTCCAAATATTACGGATACTACACTATGGAAGAAAGTGGAGAGGTTGCGAAAAATTTATAAACTCTTTATCAACATTGGAGAGGATAAGATTCGAAGAGTAAGAACTTTCAGCGCATTGACTATTTCAAAATTAAGAAAAGAGGATATTGATAATATAATACTTAACGTTTCAAAAAATAATCAGAATAAAAATTGATTCACTGTACTAATCATGTCTCCTCACATGTCCTGACCGCGCGGTCAGGGATCGATATCATATATTTTTTATTCGTTGTTACTATTAGCACAACATGAGTTAATATAATATTTTTTGATTCAAAATTTGATAATCTATCCGCATAATCAATCAGATAATCATTATATCGTACTACATTTTAATGGGGCTGAGTAAAGATAAAATTTCGATATGTGTAACGCCTGATAATAATGACGCATGCATGTTTATTTGTGCGATTAACCAAATTCGATTAATTACCTCATGTACATTCATTTTCCTTTGTAATGGGAATTCTTGGCGTATATACATGCATCGCTTTATACATTATCTTTTTTTTTCTTCCAGAAATCCGTCATTTTGAAATACCTAAATGAAACCAGAAGAGAAAACACGAAAATGTTTAAAAAAGGGCAGTATAGGGGAGTTACGAATATTTGTCGCTTTTTTTTTGTGATTCTGTTTTCTATTAATATATTACTATTTTTTACACTATTAAGAATATAAATCATGTCTAACTTATTTGATCCATCAACCGAAATTTTTACCTCTTTATATAAGTTCTTAAAAAACGCATCATTAGATAAAATTACTATTTCCAATATAATTACTCAACAGTGGGAATGTTTCAAAATTCAGACCGAAGAAGAAGACATCGAATGCATCATGGAAATCATAAAAAAAATAGATGATGAAATTGTCGATAAAGAACGTAAACGACATCTTAAATCATTGCAAAATATTGATAAGGTATTTTTGCCATTTTAATATTCGTATATAAGGGAATAAAATGATGAATTAATGTCTAGACATAATAAGTATAATGAGATTGAAAAAGCGACATCTTTGTCAGCGAGAATCTCTTTCATTATACTTATAATGATTTTTTAAGACAGTAGTATGCTGGCTTTTCTGATTAGGATGGGTCTTTGCGCAAAATAAAATAATGATTATTTTATGAATTTTATTAACCCATCTTTATTTACAGATACTGTTTATTAGAAATGAGCTACTATCATTAAAAAATATGGGTTTTTTACGGGGAAAAAGTGAATTGGAAAGATTTAGCCCTAAATAGTATATCGCTTTTGAAAGATAAAATTAAGGTAATATATTATCTAATTTGATTTTTTTTCGTATGAAATTAACTTTTTTTTCAATCTGTTAGAAGGAAGAGACACATGCCCATGAGCATATTTTTACGAGATTGAGTAATATAGATGTAAATGAATTATCAAACGAGGATCCATTATGTATTGGTATAGTTGATCTTAGTTCGGAAAAATATAATATTTTAGAAAGTGATTTCAAGCTCCTTGTTGTATGTATATGATATCTATATTTTTAACGATGATGAGAAGAAAAATACTTATTATATAATTATTTCAATAGGGAGAGAAGGCTAATATAAGAAACCTCTGTAAAGATAATGTAGTAAAGAACGTTTGTTATGATTTTATATCAAAAAGAAATGAGGTTCAGAAATCGTGTAAACTTGTTTTACCTTCAAGAGAAGTTGTAACACAAGATCAATGGGTTGAAGATGTTCATATTCGGGAACGTATAGCAAAAGGAATTACTGACATTCTTTTACAGGAAATTAAAATGAATGCACTTCAAAGAGTCTCCAGAGGTTCTGAAAATACATTAGTGGAAATAATCGCTCATTTATTAGATATGTCTACATATCACCTACCTGTTGATTTTGAGATTGAAGTTACCAGATCTGAATGACAAAGTATAGCCAGTAAGAACCGGAAAGTTCAACAAAAAACCGGGTCGAGAGGCAATAAACCAGACATTATGATTCGTGCTTATCTTCGTCAAAAATGGGAAGAAATCATATTCTTCGAGAGTGGAAAGTGGGATGCCGACGAAGATAAGATTCATCATGACCATAATAAGTTGGCGGAATTCTGTTTAGCTGGATCCAAAGAACTTGTAAAGAGATGTACGAAAGAAGCATTTTATAAAAATTATATAGGATTTGGTGTTAATATCGCAGGTAAGTGTATTGAGGTTCACGGATTGATAAAGGAAAAAGGGGTAAAATATCATCTTCCGGTTGTTAAAGCAAAAATACCCTTGGATAAAGAAACGTTTGAAGAAGTAGAAGGCTTCGTCCATGCTTTATTGGTTTTGCGGGTAAAGTATTCTTTCATCTCTGCTGAAATGGTGTTTACCATGCAATGTTACTAATATAAAGAAAATCAATTTTTAGAACGGGCTAATTGCAAATTTACAGTGTATTATAAATAGTTTACAGAAAAAATCGAAAAAGTAAATTCATTTTATATAGAGTAGCAAAATATTATATATATATCTTTATCCTATATTTTTTACCGTATCAATAAAAGCCGACTCTGGTAGTCGATTACACACAAATTCGAAAAGAAAAAATAATGTATGAAATGCACGGATTTAGTCAGATCGAATTAATTATTATACATATTGAGAATATCCGAATCCAAATATCTGCATAATTTTACATAATCAAAAATTGCCTTCGTATCTTGCGTGTTCCTATTAATTATAACTACGTTTTCACCTTTTATGGGGAAATTAAACCTTCCAGTTTGGCGATTGCTTTTGTAGAATAAAAAATAAGACAAATTTTGGCGATCTCGGATCTCAAGTCCCGTAATATATGAATTTTGATATTATTGCTGATAAAGAACAATAAACTCTCCTCATTCGTATCCTTTTTGAGTCTCGTTTGTATTTTTTCTTATCGGTAAAGCTATATACAATAAGGAAAAGGCTTTATTAATTCATTATATATATAGTGAGAAAATAATTTAGCGGTGTCACAGAAATAATCTCGTGGAACAAAGACCCAAATAATTATATGAATCATTATTTTTTTTCTTCACGAAAAATAAACCTGGTTCTATCATTATATCGAACAAAAATGAATTGTGATATGTTTATCCCTCAAATTACGAACAATGATACAAACTATATTTATACCTATATATCTCACTACAGCCAATATACATGTACATCTCACTCTCACCACAAATACCCCCACAAAATATGGCAAATATAACACTCTTGAAGAGATGGTTGGAGAATCCAGGCCCTATGGGGCACTCTTCGAGCATCTGGACTAAAATTGAATCCAGTTATTCTAGAGTATAAAGTTATTAAATCTAATAGGTCTAATCCTTAAATTCGATATAAATCACATATACTTCCATAAACACTACAAATAGGTTATATAAAATGGCTAG
>WNFX01017505.1_pt1 | contig 12814 bp, 9 predicted proteins | sample 5400111 | NCBI WGS metagenome assembly WNFX01 (sample SAMN13153363, study PRJNA577476) | soil metagenome | isolation source: 40 cm soil or saprolite under grassland replicate 1 | place: USA:California | collected 2016-06-15
CAGCCCAGATAAAAGCGGTCGGCCCAATCTGGAATTGCAATTTGGTCGCCGCTGATAAACCCGAGCGCGGCGCCGATGCAATGGATGGCTGGGCGATAAGATAAATTTTCACGAAGATAATATCCCAGTTTTTCCTGCGGCCCACTCCCGATCGCGATTACCACATGCGTCGGGCGGCGCTCCTCGACGACCGCAAGAAGAGGCCGATCCTCTATTTCCTTCCCGTATTGCGGCGCGACATAGGCATTGCCAGTTTTAACTGCAAAAGCTTCCCGGCGCGACCAATCCAGCAATTTTTGTCGGGCGCGCTCGCTTGGCAGGACCCAAAAAACTTCTGTGGCCGCTTCGCCTTTCAACTTTGCGAGCAATTGCTGCAGATATCTAAGACCGGAAATGCGCCGAATCTTCTGCCGCCGCAGCAATCGCCATATGAGAACCATCAAACCACTGTCAGCGATCGCCAGGTCAGCCGCCAGGATTGCGCGGCGATATGGCTCGTCTTCGCGCAGCCGCGCGAAACAGGTCCCGGAAGGCGCAATCAGAAAACCGCCCTGTTCAACCATCCACTCAATTGCTTCATCGACCTCTCCATCAAAAAAACTGATGCCGAGAATTTGTTGAGAGGAATAACCTTCAGCTGATTGGCGTTCCGCTCCTATCTTTTCCACAAGTTCCCAACGTAATCGCGTTTCCATGACGCGGGAATGCGAATATAATCTCGCTAGTTGAGATCCATTCTCACAACTTCTGGGTCCCCGGCGCTCGCGCGCCTTTCTAATATTCTCCGGGAGATCGGCGCTCCCGTTCTTCTTGTGTTTCTTTGGCTGCTGCTTTGCTGGTACTTGAGCGGCGAATGGTCAGTCAACGAACAATACAACTATGGGTGGTTCGTTCCCTTTTTCGCCCTTTATCTTTGTTGGCTCCGCTGGGAAGACCGGCCCGAGCCGTCTCCACCGTGCGAAACGCTTCTCGCCTGGATTTTTATCGGCGTTCCCGCGCTCCTTCTGCTTTTACCGGTTCGCCTTTTTGAAATCGGAACGCCGGAGTGGCGACCGCTCGGCTGGATCCACGCCGCCTCGGTCGCGGCGCTGACCCTCCTCTATATATGGTCGGCGGGCGGTAGGCCGTGGCTCCGCCATTTCACCTTTCCGGTCGCATTTTTTTTCGTCTCAGTGCCGTGGGTGACGCCAATCGAAGTTCCCATCATTCAGGGTTTAATGCGCGTGGTTGCGGCTGTGTCCGCGGAAACGGTCACGCTGTTTGGAATTCCTGCGCAACTGGAAGGAAACCTGATCCGGGTGAGCAGTGGATTGGTCGGCGTCAATGAAGCATGCAGCGGCGTGCGTTCGTTGCAGACCGCGCTAATGATCGGTCTGCTTTTCGGCGAACTAAAACGATTCTCGGTCTTGCGCCGAATTGTGCTTGTCGTCGGCGCAATCGCGATTGCAATCACCGCCAATTTTCTACGCGCAGTTTTTCTCGTCTGGATCGCGGCCACGAAAAATATCTCAGAAGTCAACCGCTGGCACGAGCTCGCCGGTTACACGATCGTCGGTCTTGTTTTTGTAGGTTCGGTGATCCTCGCCAAGTTGCTTGGCCGAGGAAAGGGAGAGGTCAGAAAGGAGCGGGCAGCGGGCGGCTTTCAACGACCGTCAACTCCTCAGTCTTCTTCATCCTTCGTCCTACATCCTTCATACCTTCTTTCCGCGCTTTGCTGGATCGTAGCGGTCGAGCTCGGCGCTCATTTTTGGTATCGTGTGCATGAGAGCAATCTTGTCGCCACCACTCGCTGGGACGTGCGATGGCCAGGAGGCGCGCCAAGCTTTCACAAACTGAAGATCGACAAGGAAGTGCGTCGCGTGCTCCGATTCGATGAAGGACAAGCAGCTGCCTGGACGCTGCCCGCCGCGAGTCCGCGGGGCCCATCCCATCCCTCGAATTCCAAAACGATTACTTGTTTTCTATATCTTTTCCGCTGGAAACCGGGCCGAAACAGCACGCTCCTGGCCAACTTGCACCGGCCAGACGTCTGTTTGCCCGCAGTCGGCTGGAACCAGGTCGCGGACACCGGAGTGCGCAATTATCCGATCGCCAGTTCGTTTGCGTTGCCATTTCGTCATTTCGAATTTCGTCACGGCACGCCTGATAACTCCGCGCAGCAGACGGCGCACGCGTTCTATTGCTTGTGGGAAGATCGTGCGCCCAGCCCGTCTGCCGGCGGCTCGAAACTGCCGCAAATGGCGGCTGCTTCTTTAACCTGGACGCGCGGTGAACGCATTCGTCAGGTCCTCGACGGGCGGCGACATTTGGGCCAGCAGGTGATGGAAGTCGTGTTTGTCAGCAACGGACAAATTTCGGCGGCGGACGCTGAGTCCCGTTTGCACGATTTAGTCCGCGACCTCGTTTTAGTCCAGCCCGACAAAGAATGACAGATTGGAGGGCGTCTGTGTCAGACGCCGATTCCCGCAAAAAAATCTGAAAAATATCTTGCCCTGCGAGAGAGAATTGCTAGAAGAGAGCGCAATCTTTGAGCCCAGGAGGAAATACGCGAGCATTTAAGAAAAAGTTGCGGTGCGATTACGCGACCCTGATTAGAGCGTGCAAGAGAGCAGTGCATAGCCGTCCATTTCGTTCGCTCTTCGGTGCAGTAGCGGGCGCGTTGATACTAACCGGCGGCATCGTCCCGAGGGCGAATGGGAATTTAGTGACTTATTTTAACTTTGAAGATTCGATCTTAGGCGCCGCCCCGGATCTTACTTCCGATCAGCCACCAGGAGCACAGTCTTCGACGCTCACGATCGATTTCGGGGGAACAATACCCCCACCTGTAAGCGTTGGCGGGCTAACCGGAACGAATTCAAATATGGATCCTGGTGACACGGACCCCAACCTTCTAGCGATGGGTTTCCAGTTCACCAAGGACGTCGCCCCTGCCGTAGATATTACGTTTAATGTGAACACGCTTGGTCTTACGAATCTTTCTTTGAGTTTCGCGATGGATAACACCGGCAACGGCTTCACCACTGCAACTTTTTTATACAGCTTTACCGGAACGCCAGGATCTTTCACGACTGTGGGGATGGCGACACTTCCCCCCCCACCAGGGGCAACTCAGATAGTCGCTTTCAACTACCCTATCGCGGTTGATAACCAGGCATCAGTCTACTTCCGTGTCTCCCTCACGGGGGGACAGTCGCAAGGCACAAATCTCCAGAGCGTTGTGGACAACATCCAGCTGACCGCAGTTCCCGAACCTGCGACCACTGTCGGCGGTGTGCTTGGCGCTTTCGGGCTCTGCTGGTTCCAGCGCCGCTGGCTGATTTGCTTTCTGCGTTTGCGTCGCACTTAGGGCGAGCGCGAACTTGGCCCCACGTGGTTAAGCCTCGCTACACACAGACTCTCTCGTGGCTAGCCGGCCATCACATCCTCTCGCCACAAAGCAGGATCTCGACCTGACGCCGCCGGAAGAGCTTCGAGAGCGACGGCTGAGGCTATTCTTCTTCCTAGCGATTGTGGCGATCGTGGGACTCGCCATCACGCTCTATTTTACGGCCGCGCCAGTCGGCGGAGCAATTAAAGCCTGGCAGTCTCGTCGCCTGGCCCGTCAGGCGTTCGCGCTGATCGAGCGAAAACAATGGAGCGAGGCCAACGCCAAAGCGCGCGATGCGTACCTCCTGCGTCCCACCGAACCGGAAGCTTGGCGCGCGATCGCGCGATTGCTCTCGCGCGCGGGCCAAGGAACCACAGCACTGGGATGGTGGAAAAAACTCGATGACGAACATCGCCTAACTGTGGAAGATCGCCGCGACTTTGCCGGAGCTGCTCTCAGCGCCGGCGAATTAACGACGGCCGCGACACAGATTGATGCGCTGCTTGAACAGCGGGCCAGCCTAGAACCAGTCGATATCTTGCTCGCCGGTCAACTCGCTGTTCGCCGGGGCGATCCAGTTCTCGCGGTCGATTACGCCGAGCGCGCGCTGGTGGACAATCGCGCAAAGCCTTACAACATTCTCTCCGCCGCAATTCTTGTTCTTTCTGTCACGACGCGTGATTCGCAGCATTACATCAGCGCTTGGAAACGGATTGAAAATCTGGCGCGCGGTCCAAAGAATGCAGCGTCGCTTGAAGCGCTGGTTTTTCTCGCGCGTGAGCAGCCGGGCGCGCCCTCGCCTTCAACCGGCGACAAAACTCCTTTTTCGCTTGGCGGCGCTTCTGCCGCGCAACCGACACCTGCGATGGGATCAGCCGATGCTTTGTCTCTTAGCCTCAGTGCTACTCCGCAACCCGCCGTCACGATGGGACCCATCGAAGTGGCGAACGCTCTTGAAAATCATCCGGATGCACGCCCTTACCACAAGCTGCTGGCACTCGAAGTTCGTCTTCAGCACGATCCAAAACTCGCAGATGAATATGTCGCACAAGCAGTGGAGCGTTTCGGCAGCGGAGATAACGAAACTCTCGCTGCGCTGGCCGCATGGCTCAACAGCCTCGGCCGCGCCGGCAAAGCTTTGGAAGTGTTGCCTCTGGATCGCGCGTCGCAGCACCAGGATCTCTTTCTGCAGCACATCAATGCTCTCGCAGCGCTGGGGCGGTGGAATGAGGTGAAAGACGTATTGACGAGCGAACGGTTTCCGCTCGAACCAGTTTTTCAACATATGTATCTCGCCACTGCGCGGACACACCTCGGGGAAGCAACGGCTGCAACGAATGAATGGCACCGCGCGCTGGAAGCCGCCAACACTCTGGAGAAGCTGCTCGCCTTGGCAGGTTATGCCGAGCAAAACCATGCCAACGATATCGCCGGTACCGCCTACTCCGAAGCGATCAAGCTCGCGCCCAAAAATCGTGCAGCCTATGCTGGTCGGCTTCGCGCGGCGTTGACGTCCGGGCGTACTCCTGAGGCGCAAACTGTGGCGGCGGAGATTGTCCAGCTATGGCCGGATGACGCGGTGACGCGGAATCAGGATGCTTATCTGCGATTATTGCTTGGTGCATCGGATGGCGCGGCTGAAGCGGCGGAGCGACAAGCTCAGACCCTTGTCGCTCAGGAACCATCGAACTGGGTAGCTCGGGCAACGCTCGGACTGGCGCGACTTCGTTTAGGGCGGAAGGAGGACGCCCTAACGGCATTCCGCGGCGTGCGCGCGACAGGCTCTGAGCCTCCCGGCGCGCTTGCGGTTCGCGCTGCCATATTGGCGGTAAATGGCTACGAAGACGGCGCGAAAGGCGATGCGCGCAATCTGGGAGCAGCTCAACTCTTGCCGGAAGAGCGCGCCCTTATCGCTCCGCTATTGGTCGACTAGCGCGAATGCGCGCGGCAAGCGTGATTTACATGTGCGCCGGATGTCAAAAGTCAGAGCGTCCGTTTGCGATTTGGCTTCTTTGCATCATGGTTTTCTTCGCTGGTTTTTCATTCTGGCTCGACCGGTACGGTGCACGCGTGCTCGTCACGGTTCTAAACGCTGAAGGTAAAACAACCTTCGGAAACAAAAACGAGATCGACCAGAATCCGCGCCCGTTATCGGCCGCATCGCGCTTGGCCGTTGGAGACGAGTTGAGGACCGCGCCGCATGGGAAGGTCTCACTCTGTCTTATTCCAGGAATTTTTGTTGAGGTTGCGGAGCAAACAGATCTTCGAATCGACGAATTACGCTTCGCGAAACGGGGCAACGCGATGGTTCATGCGATGAGATCGCGTCTGGCTGTCCTCCATTTGAATAAAGGAATCGTCCGCGCATCACTTTCTAATTTGGGGTCGGGCCAGTACGATCTGAAAATCAAAACAGAAGTCGGAATGGTTACGGCCGGACGAGCGTCTCTTTTTACGCTGCAAATGGATGGCGTAACCGCGCGCATCACCTGCGTTCAAGGGGAGGTGAGCTGGAAGAGCGCGCACCGCAATTCGGCAGAGCTAATTCCCGCGGGTTATTTCTGCGCGTACAGTTCGGGCGACGAAACGGCGCGGAGATTATTGCCCGCTTCGGCCGATGCCCAAGCGCAGAGTGAAGTAGTTGCCGGCCTCGAGTTCGCCCGTTTTCTTAATGATCGCGCGTCGCACCTTCGCGACGGTCAGGCGCCGGTGCCAGGTCGTTAAAGTTACTGGTATTCTGGCTGAAGAACCGGGTCACGAATTCCTCGCGGTGGCGCGATGTTTTTCCGGTCCACCGTTTACACAACCAGGTGGAAGATCGACAATCCCGTTCTCGTCCGTCCGGGCGGCGCGTCGAACATAACGGCCATTTCGAGGAGCGCGGAATCGCTCGGAGAAACCCTGCATTCGCGCCGGAAGCTTAGCATCGCACATCGGAATGCCGTGTCCGCATCCAATCACGTTTGGTCGCAGATTTGTTAACTTTTGCAGCGATGATCGCGCGGCCTGCCAATCGCTCGTGAAAGGCGAACCGGCCCGCGCAAGCATTTGCTTTCCAGTGATCAGCCCGCTCCATCTATCCATATTCATCGTAGCAAACGCATCACCGCCGATGAGCACGCGATCCGATGGCCGGAAGAATGAAACATGTCCGGGCGAATGTCCCGGCGTCGCCAGCCATTGCCAACCTGTCGCACCGGGAACTTTACCGGGGTGCAACTCGCGCACGCATTTTCCCAGATCACGTGAACGCGACGGCCAAAAGCGGGAGAGAAACGCAATCGCGCCGCCAACCGTCGGATCGGCTGGAGGGTAGACTGATTTGCCTGTCAAATAAGGCGTCTCGAGACGATGTGCATAAATAGCCACGTCCCATCGCTCCGCCAATGCGAGCGCCGAACCGGCGTGATCCATATGGCCGTGCGTCAAAAGAATCGCCTCCGGGCGCGAACCGGCCCCGAAACGCGCTTCGGCTGCATCCATAATCTCGTTCGCGCGGCCCGGCATACCTGCATCGACCAGCACCCATTTTCCACCGGGCCTTCCGATAAAATAAACATTCGCAAAACTTACCGGTAGCCAGCCCACATCGGGCGCGACGCGCGTGATCAGCCTTGCCATCTTATTTGGATGTCTTTTCGTTTTTGATTGTCGATCTAACGCGAGTTGGCGCCGCCTAGGCGGTCGTTACGGAATAACCAGGTCCTGGCCAGCTCGCAACTTCTCAGGATCATCGATCTTTTTTCTATTCGCGTCGAGAATCTCTTTCCAGCGCGCCGGAGATTTGTAGAACTTTCGCGAAATCGACACGAGCGTGTCCCCGGATTGGACGACATAAGTTCGTCGGCTTGATTTGCCGCCGGCAGTTTTTTCCGGATGTGGTTCCTGCGATTGCATTTTTTCCGAAGCGCTCCGCGGTCTCGACGAACGCTCCTCCAATTGTTTCCGTAAATTAAGGTTTTCATTTCTCAACCGGGCTGCTTCCGTTCGAGTTACAACCGAGTCGCCCGACAAGCTCGTGGCCAGTACGATTTCGTCGCGCTTCATGAAATTCTTCACATCGTTCGAATGCGGTCCGTTCGGGCTAAGCGTGAGATAGCGCTTGAAATGATGGAGCGCGTTGAGTGGGTCGTTCATCTTGTCGTCGTAAAGAACCGCGAGCTTGTAATGAATTTCTGCGCATCGCGGGCTGTCATCGAGCGCGGCTTCGTAAAGATTGATCGCGCGCAGAAAATCGCCCTGGGCCGCTTTCGCCTCCGCATCTTTGACCAGTTGCGCATAACGCGTTGTCATCATTCGAGCGCAGCCGGCTGAAATGCCGGCGAGAAAAATCGACAAACAAATGCAGGCTACGGTATGCGCTTGTCTTGACAATGTCCGGCGTGGCCCGGCGGCAAGGTTCGGGAACTTGTCAGGAGCTGTCATCTGGCCAACGTGCTTACTCGTGAGGCGACGCGCACTTCAATTCTTTTTCTTCATGAGCGTCGTCTCCTTTAGTTGTGCCCCGCAACTGCGCGCAACTCTTTTTGATGGCCAAATTTACGCCCTTAATTTTGTCGATGTCGATCAACACACGCTTTCCACCGCCGACGGTCACGTCACCGTTGTTGTTTTGGCAAGTCTCGCCGATACGGCCAGGGCACACGCGGTCGGCGATCGTGTTCCCGATTATTGCCTCGGCAATCCCACCTACCGGATGATCACGGTCCTCAATTTCAACCAGAAGCGCACCCGGGTCGGGCGGGTCATCGCGACGATCTTGGTGCGGCGTCGCCTGGATGCAGAAGCAAAACTGCTTCAGCGCCGATATGATGCGAAGAAGCTGGCGGGTGATGCGCGACACGACATCTTCGCCGTGGCCGATTTTGATGGAAGGACGACGTCCCAACTCGGTGAGCAGACCGGATCATCGGATTTTCGTGTGTTCGTCTTTGGCCGAGACGGCAAGCTCTTGCGACAATGGAATGATGTGCCGAGCGCGGCGGAGTTGGCAACGGTGGTCAAATAATTCCGCAGTCGTTTAATACTTTTGCATCGTCGGATCGATCTCGTTCGCCCACGCGCCGATTCCGCCTTTGAGATTGGACGCTCGAGAAAATCCGGCGCTTTGCAGCAGCTGCACCGCGTGTGCGCTGCGTGTGCCGGTGTGGCAAATCGCCACAATCTCTTTCGTGCGGTCGAGTTCGCCCAGACGCGCGGCAAGTTGGGCCAGCGGTATCAGCTTTGAATTTTCAATATGCGCGATTTCGTACTCGAACGGCTCTCTTATATCGACAATCACAAGCGAGCTGTTACTGGCCAGCTTTTGTTGCAAATCGCGAACCGAGATTGTCGAAATCGGTTCATCCGCGCCGGCGCCGCCGGAACAAAATTGATCGTAATCGATCGGCTCGGTGATTGTCGGCGAATCGCCGCAGACCGGGCAGCTGGGATCGCGCCGCACTTTGAATTCACGGAGCATCATTTTAAGCGCGTCAAACTGCAGCAGGCGTCCGACCAGCGATTCGCCTACGCCCAGGATCAATTTGATCGCCTCTGTCGCTTGGATCGTCCCGATGATTCCGGGCAGCACCCCAAGCACGCCTGCCTCCGCGCAATTCGGAACGCTCCCCGCAGGCGGCGGTTCTGGGAACAGACAACGATAACACGGCCCGCCCAAATGCGGCGCAAACACTGTGGTTTGTCCGTCGAACCGGAAAACCGAGCCGTAGACATTCGGCTTTTGCGCCCAAACGCAAACGTCGTTCGACAAATAGCGCGTCGGGAAGTTATCCGAGCCGTCGATGACGACGTCATAACCCGCGACAAGATCGGCCGCGTTTTCGCTTGTGAATCGGCACTCATGCAATTTGAGCTCGATGTTTGGATTAGTTTCGCGCAGGCGGTCGCGGGCCGATTCCAATTTTTTGCGGCCAACGTCCTTTGTGCCGTGCAGGATTTGCCGCTGCAGATTACTAAGATCGACATCGTCAAGATCGACAAGTCCAATCGTGCCGACGCCGGCGGCGGCGAGATAAAGCGCCGCCGGCGAACCGAGGCCGCCCGCGCCGATGCATAAAACACGCGCCGCCTTTAAACGCTGTTGTCCCGTCAAGCCTACTTCCGGCATGATGAGATGCCGCGAATAACGCAGATGCTCTTCGTCAGTCATTTTGATTCACAAGGTCCCAATTGATTCCAACAATGCGCTTGTTCTCAAATCGCTTCAACGATTTCGGGAACACAAGATAATTTGCGCCTTTGCGCTCTTTAAAGCCAACGATCCCGAATTCTGCGCCGGCTTCACTTTTCTGAATCGTCATCACGCGATTGTTTTTGATTTGCGATTGAAAATGTCGATCTTGCGCCGGCTTCTGCCAAAGCGTGTAAACTTGCGGTTGACCGCATTTTTCCACCAGTTGCGCAAAACGGACAGTTTTGACGTTGAGCAGTTTCACATTCGTGGGGGGTCGGAAAAAAGTCCGCCAGGAAACTACGGCAAGGAAGATCAGACTACCGTTGCTGCATTCCTGCCCTGGCGGGGTTCGTAAGTCCTCGATCCATAGCCCCTGACGGAGAGGAACAATTCGCGTAAGATCGACATCGTGCAATCACGTTTCGTAATCGGAGAGAAGTTCGGCCCGTTGACAGAAGGTGATGCTTCTGTTTGCATCGGCGCCGTGAAATGGTTGGGACTATTTTTGTTCGTCGTGCTGCAGTGCTCATGCACGACACTCTCAAATCGGCGCGACCTTTATAGTCCGGAACCTGGACCGGACGTGGTGTGGCAAGGAGGACCGCCGCAGACCACAACTATCGCGACAACAACTACGCGCACGGAGCGCGAAGAAACGCCGCTTCCACCGCCCTCATTCCATTATTAGATCGACATCTTCTGGGTAGGGACATTGCGCTGCGATCTCCGGTCGGAGCAGCGCATTGACCCTACCAGCCTGGATCGACAATCAACCGAACGGCAGATTCGCCTTGATTCGAGCCGCGTCTGTGTGGTGCACAAGCGCTGCCTTACTGAGCTGGCGTTTGCGCTTCGCGTTTTTCGACGACAGCAAATGCCGACGCGAAGATTGCGCTCTTAAAACCTTGCCGCGTGCGGTGATCTTAAAACGTTTCGCGACCGATTTGCGTGTTTTGCTCCGAGCGATTGGCTTTGGCATTAGACGCGGAAGATAGCGGCGATTGCGTCAGTGACAACTGCTTTCCTGGAATTTGCCGGTGGGGCGAGACTTAGTCGAGCCGGCGAAATATTCGTGAGATTCGACGGCTCCGTAGAGCGTCGCTCCACCGGCACGATAAAAATTCTCGCATCCTTTTTCTTTCTCGGAACATTGTGGTGGAAATGGAAAACGCGCTTGCAAAAAAGCCGCATGTTGTCATCGTCGGCGCCGGCTTTGGAGGATTGGAAGCGGCCAAGAAGCTCGCCTGTGAGGCAATGCGCGTGACCGTGATCGACCGCACCAATTATCACCTCTTCCAACCGCTGCTCTATCAGGTCGCGACGGCGGCGCTTTCGCCGGCCGACATTGCCGCCCCGGTGCGCGCCATCTTGAGCAAATGCAGAAACATGGAGGTGATACTTGCTGAAGTGCAATCGGTGGATGTCGATGCAAAAAAAATAAAAATGGCCGACAGCGAGCTCGGTTACGATTACCTCATTCTCGCAACCGGCGCGCGGCATTCTTATTTTGGTCATCCGGAATGGGAGAAGTTGGCGCCTGGTCTCAAAAGTCTGGAAGACGCGGTTGAAATTCGGCGGCGAATCTTGATGGCGTTTGAGTACGCTGAGAAAATCAGCGACGAAGCGGCGCGCAAAGCTGCCATGACGTTTGTGATCATCGGCGGCGGTCCGACCGGCGTGGAGATGGCGGGCGCAATCGCGGAGATCGCACGCTACACCCTGGCGAAAGATTTTCGTCATATCGACCCGTCGCAGGCGTGTATTATTTTGGTGGAAGGCGAGCCGCGCGTCCTGGCCGCGTTTCCGGAGGACTTATCGGCGAGTGCATTGAAACAACTTGTCGATCTTGGCGTGGAAGTGCGCCTGGGCGTGCATGCAACGAACCTGACTGAAGCCGGACTTAATATCGGCGACGAATTCATTCCCTGCCGTGTGAAAATTTGGGCGGCGGGCAATAATGCATCCTTTGTCGGCAAAACACTCGGTGTGCCGGCAGACCGGGTTGGTCGCGTTTTAGTCAACAACGATCTCACCATTCCTGGCCATCCGGAGGTGCAGGTGCTCGGTGATCTCGCAAACTTTCTCTATCAAACTGGTCAGCCGTTGCCGGGTGTATCGGCGGTCGCGATGCAGCAGGGCCGCCACGCCGCGCGCAGCATTCTGGCGATGATTGAAGGTCGCAAGCCGCAACGCTTCTGGTATTGGGACAGGGGCAGCATGGCCACGATTGGACGAAACAAAGCCGTCGCCGATCTGAACTTCGTGCACTTCAGCGGACTTCCCGCCTGGCTCGCCTGGCTGTTCGTTCATATCATTTTCCTGGTCGGATTTCGGAATCGTGTTGCCGTGCTTTTTCAATGGGCCTGGGCCTATTTCAGTTTTAACAAAGGCGCGCGCTTGATCACGCGAAACTTCCAAGCGGAAACCAGTAAGTCAAAGAGTCTGCGCATCGCGGTTGTTGGTTCTGGCGCGATCGGCAGTTATTACGGCGCGAAGCTCACTTACGGCGGAAGCGACGTGCATTTTTTGATGCGCGGTGATTTGAATGAAGTTCGCCGCGTCGGTCTCTACGTTCGTGGCAAAGGTGAAAATTTTCGCCTCGCGAAAGTCAATTGCTACAACTCGGTAAAGGAAATCGGTCCTTGCGATTTGGTTTTGATCGCGGTCAAGGCAACTTCAAATGGCAACCTTGTCGATCTTGTCCCGCCGCTTATGCACGAGCACACCATGCTGCTGACCTTACAAAATGGTTTGGGTAACGAAGAATTTCTCGCCGAACATTTCGGTGGGGAACGTGTTCTCGGCGGACTTTGTTTCATTTGCCTGAGTCGAATCTCGCGCACTGAAATCGAGCGTTATGATTACGGCCACATTGTTTTGGGGGAGTACGAGCGCGCGTCGCAGCCGCGTACCCATAAGGTCGCGGCTGAATTCAAACACGCCGGCGTGACGTGCAGCGTGACCGAAGACCTGTTGCTCGAACGCTGGCGCAAGCTTGTCTGGAACATTCCGTTCAACGGATTGTCGATCTTAGGTGGCGGGATCGATACCTCCGCGATCCTGGCTGACGTAGCTTTACGTCGCGCGACGCTTGCGCTCATGGACGAGGTGATCCTCGCGGCAAACAAATGCGGATATCCGTTGCCGAGTGCAGCCGCTCTCGAACAAATAAAACGAACGGAAACAATGGGTGCTTATAAACCATCCACCCTGCTGGACTGGGGAGCGGGCCGGCCTCTTGAAATCGAAGCGATCTGGGGCGAACCGCT
>WNFX01005044.1_pt1 | contig 12809 bp, 15 predicted proteins | sample 5400111 | NCBI WGS metagenome assembly WNFX01 (sample SAMN13153363, study PRJNA577476) | soil metagenome | isolation source: 40 cm soil or saprolite under grassland replicate 1 | place: USA:California | collected 2016-06-15
TCGTGAGTATCTCGAAAATCTCGGTTGCTCCATGGGTGCCGATGTCGCCCGCGATCGCGATCGCGTCGTAATCGTTTAGTTCCTGCGCGCGCAGCTTGCGCACGCAGGCCACATTGTTGTGAATGTCCGCGATCGCCAGGATTTTCATGACGAGTAGGTAGGATGGGTTGAGCATCAGCGAAACCCATCGTCTCCCCACGAAGCGGATTCGTTCCAGCGCACGGGATCTAGCCGATGGGTTTCGCGCGCAAGCGCGCGCTCAACCCATCCGACAGACCTGGCTGGTGACCCGGAATTTCGCTACGCTCAACCCGAGCGACTTGCTGAAATGCTTGGAACAGGAGGACGCCATGGCCACAAGCGTCAAGCAGATGATGGAAGCTGCCAATGCCGCCGTGCCGCGGATCACGCCGGCGCAGGCGCGCGAGATGATCGCCAACGGAAACACGCTGGTGGTCGACGTGCGCGATGCCCCGGAAGTGGAACAAAGCGGCAAGGTTGCCGGTGCTCTCAACGTGTCGCGCGGCATGCTGGAATTTCGTGCCGATCCCGAGTCGCCCTACCACGATAAGAATTTTGCAAAGGACAAGACGATCATCGTCTACTGTGCCTCGGGCGGCCGCTCAGCCTTGAGCGGAAAGCTGCTCAAGGACATGGGCTACGATCAGGTCTACAATCTCGGCGCATTCAAGGATTGGGCCGAAGCCGGAGGCGAAGTCGACAAGCCCGGCAGGTGAGTGCCTCGCAGGTTTTGTTAAATGACTGATTGGCTCACCGGTATTCGTGTGCTCATCACGGGCGCTGCGAGCGGCATCGGTGCCGCGTGCGCCCGGCGTATGGCGCGCGAGGGGGCGCAGCTGTTGTTGGCGGACATCAATGGCGACGGCGCAAAGGCGATTGCTGATGAGCTCGGGCAAGCTTCCGTCCAGGCCGACGTGACCCGTGCGGCGGACATCCAACGCATGCTCGATCTGGCCTACCAGCGCTGGGGTCGTCTCGACGTAGTCTTCAACAACGCCGGCATCGCCGAAGTGCGGCCACTGCTCGAGCTCAGCGAGCAGGATTGGGACCGCATGCTGGCGGTCAACCTGCGTGCGGTCTTTTTCGTGTTGCAAGCCGCCGCCAAACGCATGCGAGATCAGACGCCGATTGCGGGCTCCGAGCTGCGCGGCAAATTGATCCAGACCGCGTCGATCGCCGCCTACCGCGGCGGCCAGATGCACATGGTTCACTACGCGGCCAGCAAGGCCGGCGTTGTCAGCATTACGCGCACCGCGGCGCAGGTGCTCGCGCCCGACAAGATCACATCGAATTGCATCTGCCCCGGTGCGGTCGACACGCCGATGTGGAAGAAGATCGACGCCGAGTGGAGCAAGGTCGAAGGGTTGCCAACCGGTGCAGTCTGGAAGCGGCGAACTGCGCTGATCCCGCTCGGCCGGCCGGAAACGGCCGACGACGTGGCTGGCGTCGTCAGCTTTCTCGCCAGCCGCGATTCCGACTACATGACGGGCCAAGCAGTCAACGTCGACGGCGGCCTCGTCATGGGCAATTGATATCAACGGCCTCAGTTATTTCCTCGTCATGCCCAGGCCGGCCCGATCAAACTCGCCGAGCCTTCCGAATTCGACGTGCTTTTGGATCGGGAGGCATATCTCGCTTACGCGCGGGAGCAAGGTTGATGCGCGATATTTTTAATGCGCGTCCAGGAGATTCTCCATATGCGAGCTGACATCACCTCCACGGGCCATTGGCCGGAGTCATCGAAAGGGAAGAGCAATGGGATTGTCCTGGCAGCAGGGTCCGCTTTCACCGGGAAAAGTCGGCCGGTTCCTCGTCGCACATCCGTTGCCGGATAGACTGCTCTACGCCGAGCCTCTGCGGCGGCGCATGCGAGTGCGCTTCGGTGGAGCGTGGATCGCCGATAGCGAGCACGTCGTCCTACTCCACGAGCCTGGCCGCTACCCGGTTGCTTATTTCCCGCAGGACAGCATCACCGCTGGCGCGCTAGAATCTAGTGAGCATACCACTCGCCACCCCGACCTCGGGCTGACGTCCTGGTACACCGTGCGCGCTGGCGAGCACCGCAGGCCGCGTGCGGCTTGGCAACACACTGAGCTGCCCGCCCACGCTAACGAGCTGCAAGCAAGGGTTGCGTTCGCGTGGCCCGCTATGGACGCTTTCTACGAAGAAGACGAACGGATCGTTGGCCACGCTGCCGACAGCTACCACCGCATTGACATCCGCCAAACGACCCGCCACCTGCAAGTCCGCTCCGGCGACCGCCTCGTGGCCGACAGCACCCGTCCGTTAGTGTTGTACGAATCCGGCTTTGCGCCCCGCTGGTATGTCCCGCGCTCCGACATCGAAGGGTCGGCGCTGACCCCCGTCGAAGGGCAGACCTTCTGCCCGTACAAAGGCCTAGCCAGCTATTACGACATTGCGGACGCGCGCCGCGCTGCATGGTCCTATCAGAACGCCTGGACCGAAGTCGCGCGCATCTCCGGCCTGGTGTCCTTCGAGCCGGATAAGGTCACGGTGCATCTTGATGGAGTCCAGCTCAGGCTGGAGCCGGGCCAGGGCGTGATCTCGCACGGTATCGACCGAGACCTCACTGTCGGAGCGATAGCTGGCACCCCCTCCGTGACCGCCATCGTCGGAAGCCAAGAAGGCCCGCAGTTCCGGCCGCCTCCAAGCCGATCCAGCGGCTAAAGGCAATGGCGGAGCAGCTGAACGCGCCTCTGTTGGGAGCCAACCCTCGGAAATCGGACGGCTACCAGTGCGGAAGGAAGCCAGATGCCATCACTGCTATCGGTGAATGTCGGCATGCCGCAGAATTTGGCCTGGCAAGGCAGGACAGTCTTCACCAGCGTGTGGAAGCGCCCAATCCGTGGCCCCCGGATGGTTCGGCGCCTCAATATCGACGGCGACGGGCAAGGCGACCTGGCCGGACATGGAGGCGAACACCGAGCCGTCTTCGTCTATCAAATCGACTCCTACCATTATTGGCAACGCCAGCTCGGTCGAGACGACTTCACCTACGGACAGTTCGGGGAGAATTTCACCATCGACGGCCTGCCTGACCAAGAGGTGTGCATTGGCGATCGCTACCGAATTGGCCAAGCTTTGTTCGAGGTCACACAGCCGCGCGTCACTTGTTACCGGGTTGGCATCCGCATGAACGAGCCGCAGATGGCCGCGCTGCTGGTCGCGCACGGCAGACCCGGTTTCTATCTCCGCGTTCTCGAGGAAGGCCAAGTAGAAGCAGGAGACGAGATCGTCCAGGTCGGGGTGGGCCCTGGGCGCATGACCGTCTTCGAGATCAACGCGCTGCTATACATGCCGGGTCACCCCCGCAGCCAGCTTGAGCGCGCGTTGCGTATCCCGGCGCTGCCGGCTGGTTGGCGGAGTTCCTTCCAAGCGCTGCTGCAGCAGGAACTCAATGAAGGACAGGCAGTAGGAAAAGGAAACCCCGGACTCTCGGTCGTGAGCCCACCGCCCGCATGGACAGGATTTCGCCCGATGCGGGTGTCGCGGATCGACCGGGAGAGTAACAGCGTGTTTTCTCTGGTCCTCGTGTCCGCTGACGGTGAACCCCTGGCGGCTGCCCGGCCTGGGCAATTCGTGGTTCTGCGCCTTCCTATTCAGTCCGGTGCGCCGCCGGTATTGCGTAGTTACTCGCTGTCAAGCCTCCCGGGTACCCCACATTATCGCGTGAGCATCAAGCAAGAAGAAAAGGGCCTTGCCAGTACCTATCTGCGCACTCGAATGAAGCCGGGGAGCAACTTAGAGGTCAGCGCGCCCCGTGGCAGCTTCACGCTCCGTTCGGGCAGCGAGCCGGTCGTGCTACTCAGCGCGGGCGTTGGAGCGACGCCGGTGTTGGCAATGCTGCACGCCTTGGCGGCCGAGAAGTCAAACCGTCCGGTTTGGTGGCTCTTTGGAGCACGCAACCGTGAGGAGCATCCATTCCAGGAAGAGTCGCGGTCTCTATTACAAGAATTGAAATACGGCCACAGCTACATCCACTACAGCAGGCCGAGACCGGCCGACCGAAGGGGTGTCGATTTCGACGCTGCCGGGCACCTAGCCGTTTCCGCATTCGACAAGATTGGCGTTCCGCATGACGGCCAATTCTATCTGTGCGGCCCTGCGGCGTTTTTGCGGGAGCTTACCGCTGGCTTAGCCGCGTGGGGTGTGACTGCTGATCATATTCACACAGAGATATTCGGCACCCTTGATTCCATCACACCGGGAATGAAAGCCGAGACTCATTCTCCGCATTTGCCTGCGGAACCGGCGGGTTTCGGCCCGCAAGTTTCCTTCGCGCGGAGCGGACTCACGTTGCCTTGGAATGCAAAATACCAGAGCCTGCTCGAACTTGCAGAAGCATGCGACGTGGGTGTGAGGTGGTCCTGTCGAACCGGGGTCTGCCACACCTGCGAAACGGCGCTGATTTCCGGCGACGTGGAATACGACCCTGAGCCGCTGGATCCGCCCGCAAGGGGAGACGCCCTTATTTGCTGCTGCCGACCTCGGGGCGAGGTGGCCCTCGACCTATGATGGGCTGACATGCTGCGTGCTACGGAGGCGCACTCTGTTTAGTTGAAAGGTGGTGACTATCCGAAGAAACCAATCATGAGCGCCGTGGCTTTCTTTCGGGCTAGTGCCTTTTCCACTGCGATCTTAGGCGGCGACCAGGGATTAAGACGGCACCACGTCGGCGGCGCGCAAGATTCAGCAGTCTAAACAATGCAATGCGGAGAAAGGCCAAATGATTCACGATCCGGCGAACGCTATGCCTGCTGCATCCCCCTCGGATACAAAGCTCCGTGGCTTGTTGGGGGGAATGTCCGTATTCACGATGATCATGACCGTTCCCCAGGTGTTGGCCATATGGGTCGGCCATCAAGCAGCGGGCGTTTCGATCCTGTCGTGGAGTGCGTATTTTGTCTCCGCCCTTCTCTGGTTATGGTTCGGAATCCGGCGGCATGACAGGAATATCTATCTGCCGTGCTTGGGTTGGATTGCACTGGACGGTGCCGTGATTGCAGGGGCTGTCGTTTACGGATAGCAGCGGTTGGCGGTTTTCAACCTCCGGCCTTGACGTCAAGCGCGACATCGCAGGCATGGTTATCGTGCGCATGCTGAAAATCCGGAAATGTCGGCATGCTCCATTAGGTGCGCGACCTGCCGATTACCGTGGAAACGCTGTTGTAACGCGGGCACCTTTCGCGGAAAGGACCATTTCTACTGGGTTCCCTACTGCTTCGTACGCGCCGCGGTCGAGGTGCGTCTCACCGGCATACCGGCTGACCGCCCCAGCGGTTCTGTAGTCGTGCCAATTGGATTGTCCCTGTGATTGTCACGACTTTTCCACGCACCGTGCGTGTTATCGAGCACACGTTGATCCCGTTGAAAGACGGTACGATGCTGGCGGCTCGCATCTGGTTGCCCGATGATGCCGAACAGAACCCGGTTCCTGCGATCCTGGAGTATCTTCCATACCGCAAGCGCGACGGGACTTACGAACGGGACGCGTTGACGCATCCGTATCTGGCCGGCCACGACTACGCGGGCGTTCGCGTCGATATTCGAGGTTGCGGCGAGTCGAATGGCTTGCTGTTCGACGAGTACGCAAAACAAGAGCAGGACGATGGCGTGGAGGTGATCGCGTGGTTGGCGGCGCAACCCTGGTGCAGTGGCGTGGTCGGGATGATGGGAATCTCCTGGGGTGGTTTCAATGGACTTCAGATTGCGGCACGCCGCCCTCCGGCACTCAAGGCGATCGTCACCATCTGCTCGACCGATGATCGATACGCGGACGATGTCCATTATATGGGCGGCACGCTTCTTGCGGCCGACGGACTTGAGTGGGGCTCGTTCTTTTTCGGCTCAATGTGCCTCCCGCCCGACCCAATACTTGTCGGCGATGGCTGGCGGGCGATGTGGTTGGAGCGCCTGGAGAACGTGCCGCTGTTCTGCGAACTTTGGCTGCAGCACCAGCGACGTGATGCTTATTGGAAGCATGGGTCGGTATGCGAGGATTACGCGGCGATCCAATGCCCTGTGTACGCCGTCGGCGGCTGGACCGATGCTTATAAGAATGCAATTCCACGCCTTCTTGAGCGACTGACAGTACCTCGCAAGGGTCTCATCGGGCCGTGGGCCCATGGTTATCCGCATTTTGCACTTCCCGGCCCGCAGATCGGCTTCCTGCAAGAGATGCTTCGGTGGTGGGATTATTGGCTGAAGGGCATCGATACGGGCGTAGCGGATGAGCCCATGCTGCGCGCTTGGATGACCGAAAGCGTGCAACCTGCGTCCCATCACAAGGCGTTGCCAGGCCGGTGGGTTGCCGAACCTTCATGGCCGCCGCCCAGAATAACACCGCAGCGCCTGTTCTTGACTGACGAGGGGCTGCGAAACGAAGCGGTACACTTCACTGCTCGTGCACTGGGCTCGCCGCAGACCGTTGGTAAATGTTCGGGAAGCTGGGTTCCATTCGGTCGCGGACACGATCAAGCAGATGATCAACGGGAGGACGACGCGCGCTCGCTGGTTTTGGAGACGCCGCCTCTCGATAGGCCGATCGAGATCCTCGGCGCGGCGATCGTTACGCTCGACGTGGCGTCGGACAGGCCGATTGCGAACCTGGTGGTTCGATTATGCGATGTGCACCCGTCCGGTGAATCGCTGCGTGTCAGCTATGGCGTACTCAATCTCGCGCATCGCGACGGACACGAAAGGCCTGCGCTGCTGGCGGTGGGGCAGCAGTACCGGGTGCGTATCAAGCTCAACGATGCAGGCTCGGTGTTCCCCGCCGGCCACAGGCTAAGGCTTGCCCTATCCACGGCTTATTGGCCGATGATCTGGCCTAGTCCCGAGAAGGCGACGCTACGCATTTCGGGTGGCACACTCGGTCTGCCGGTACGCCCGCCCGGGGCCACAGACGCGCTGCTGTCGCTGTTGCCTGATCCCGAGTCGGCGTCACCTGAGAAGCCGACGATAATTCATCGCGGTGATATGCGTATCGAGCGCATCGACCGGATCGGCCTTGAATTGGGCACGGAGAGCAAGTCCCGGTTTCACGTCGAGGAGGACGACCCGCTCAGCGCACTGGCTGAACTGCGACGGACGTGGACGATGTCGCGGGATGCATGGCAAATCCGCATCGAGACGCAGATGCGGCTCTCCTGCGCGCGCGATGTCTTCCTGCTGCAGGCAAGCCTACGCGCATGGGAAGGGCCGAATGAAGTCTGTCATCGCGATTGGGACCGTTCTATTCCTCGAGACTTCCTCTGACGATTCATAGCGCCTCAGATATTTGTCTTTCCGACAAACAGTAGTAGTAGGGCAGCGAAATCCGGGTTGGCAGCATGGTCCGCCAAGCCGCTGGACCTGGGTAGCGGACATCTCGGCCATGATCGCGAGGGCTTCGGCGAGCGTGCCTGGCGACGCGGATTTCGCTGCGTTCAATCCGGGCTACTTACTAGAAGCGGAGACGTGGCGAGGGTATATTCGTCGCATGGCTGAGACCTTTAAATGCCCCCACTGCGGCGCGCTCTACGAAGTTATTGCACACGAGAGAACCGTCTCCGACGATAAGGATGTGGCGGACTGCCAAGTCTGCGGGAAACGGATGGACGCGACGAACGACTCGCGCATTCTGCGTTACGAACTCGTTCGGATGCCGGATGGCACCAACGTTTGATTGCGTGTCCGTGCCCCAGCGCGAACGAGCGCTCGCATCAATAGCCCGGATGAGCGCAACGAAATCCGGGTTAGCCTTTTTTCTGCGTCTTGATTTCGTTGAATTTGGACAGCGCTCGCTCGAATTTGCTGTCGAAGAGCCACATCGCATTGAGAACTTCGCGGAAGGTCGCGGAGGTCTTTGCCCTGTCCGCTTGTCCAAAGCTGAAGATGCTGTTGTTGCGCAAAAAGCCCATGATCGTCGGGTCGGAAACTTTATGGTTGGCCAAGTTGCCCGAATTGAGCGCCGACTTGGTCGGGCTGGGAATGATCTGGATCAGCTCGAAAAGCCGCATTTGATCGATCGGATTGGGCAAGGCTTTCACGATGGCCGGTATGTGCGGGAAAACGTCGGCATGGGCATTCATGAGGCCGTCTCGCACGGCGGTCCAGTGATTGTATCGATGATCTAAATTGGCCGCCCGCGCCTCTTCTTTCTCGTCGCGGGCGATCAGTGCCGGATCGAAGGCTGCGATCGACCTTTTGATCGCCGCCCACCTCTTTTGACCGTTTTCATCTTCAGAAACGCCGGTCTGCAAACTTCCCTTGTACTTATTCGAGCGCGCATTGCCCATGTTTTGGATGCCGTTCGTTTCGGCAAAGAAGATGCCCAAGCTGATGCGGCCCGCCACTTCGGCATGTGCCGCATCGAGGCCCCTGGCTCGCGCGATGGCGGTTGCCAATGCGACAACGTCATGGAAGGGAGTATCCGAATTCTGCGCATTGGCGGGCGGCGCCTGCATGACCTCGAAGAGCTTCGCATACTCCTCGAGCAGTGGCTCGTTGTCGGCGTCGAAGTATGCCGGAGGAATTCCGAATTTATTTGGTTTTCCGATTCTGGACGGAAGCGCGTCGGTGAGGTCTTTATACGCGCTCATCATGTTGTTGCGGGCAAGATAGAGCGCTTGTCCCGGCAAGTTCGGCAGCGGTTGTTTTGACTCGATCTGTGCGCGACGCTCCCGCAAGATCGCCTTAAACTGGGTCAGCGCGTTATTGTATGCATCGAGCGCATCCGATTGCGATTTTGTGAGTGCAGCCCGCTGAGCCTGGGCGGAGGAAATAAAGCTGCCGATGTTGGCCGGCACGAGCCACGCAAGCGTGTTGACGATCGCATCCATGGCGGCGCAAACCGGCGGCATGAACAAGAGCCAGAGCGCAAGCGCCGGCGCACGTAGGGCGTAGAATCGATTGAGCGCAGCAAAACTCTTCGCCGGGGCCTTTCGCAAGCGCTCAATCCGTCCGACGGTCTCTCGTCTCACTCGATCACCTCATCGGCGAGCGCGATGAGCTTGTCCGGCACGGCAAGCCCGCCGCCGAGCAATGCGATGAATTCCCGCCGCGCCATGTCGAACACGCGCCTTCCTCCACTCTGCAATTGGCACGTTCCCCACGAGCGATGGCGCTACTGCGCCTTGACGTTGGCCTCTCGGATCACCTTGCCCCACTTCCCGGTTTCCTCGGCGACGAGCTTGGCGAATTCTGAACTCGAGAGCGAAAGCGGGGCGTCCCCGAGTTCGGAAATTCGCCGCGTAATCTTGGAATCTGTAAGCGCAAGATTGATTTCCTGGTTCAGCTTGCTGATGATTTCGGCAGGCGTGGTGCGAGGGGCGACAATTCCCACATAGATGCTCGCATCGTAGCTCGGCAGGAATTCAGCCAAAGCCGGGATGTCAGGTAAGACCGGGACGCGCGTTGCGGTGGTTACCGCCAAGGCCCGCAGCTTCCCCGATTTGACGTGTTCGATCGATGATGCGGTGGTGGCGAAGTACACTTGCACTTGCCCGCCGAGGAGGTCCGTGACTGCGGGCCCCCCGCCGCGATAGGGCTTTTCAGGCTTCCACAGACTTCCACAGGGTTCTACTGAGCTTGCGTTAAGCCCTTGATTGCTGGGCAAATGTGTCCACCTGATTGTCTTGGCCTCCACCGGGTTCCACACCCATGTTGGCGACAGTTCACGGGACACCAGAGGGTACCGATGCCGCGCAAGATCCGGGATGCCAAGCTCGAGAGCCGCAGCGCAAGACTACGCCTACCGATCAGGAAGAAGCCCTACAGCGGACCAGCGCTCGCCCGCGGCATCCACCTTTTGTACCGCCGCAACAAAGGCAACGGCACATGGGTGGTCAAGTGCTCCAATGCCCACGGAGGATATTGGACGGCGCGCTTCGGCCAAGCCGATGATTTTGAGGACAGCGACGGCACCCACATCCTGACGTTCCATCAGGCGGGCGAGGCCGCCAAGCAATTGGCCCGCGGCACGACCGATGCGTCAGACAGCAAGCCGATGACGGTCGCGGACGCGATCGCAGCGTACAAGCGCGACCTTAAGAGCAGGGGCGGACAGCAGAGCAACGCCACTCGCGTCGAGAAGCATCTGACCAGCTCGCTTGCCGGCAAACCAGTGGGGCTACTCACCGTCCGCGATCTGCAGGCGTGGCGGGACGGCCTGATCGAGAAGATGGAGCCAGCGAGCGTCAACCGGACACGCACTGGACTGAGGGCGGCACTGGAACTGGCCGCAACCCTCGACCACCGCATCACTAACAGGCACGTATTCCGGCTTGGGCTTCGCGGTCTGCCGGCGGCTACCCGGGCTCGCAGGATCGTGCTGTCCGACGGGCATGTGTTGGGCATCGTCAAGGCGGCCTATGACGTCGACCCCGCTTTCGGGCTGTTAGTCGAGGTTCTAGCAGTGACCGGCGGGAGGATAAGTCAGGTGGCTCGGCTCGTGTGCCGTGATCTGCAGGCGGATCGGCCGGACCCGCGCCTGATGATGCCGACGTCCTTCAAAGGGCGCGGGCGGAAGAAAATCACACACCGACCCGTACCCATGACCGCGACGCTTGCTCTAGCGCTCAAGAAAGCCAAGGGCGATCGGCCAGACGATGCTCCGCTGCTGCTCAAGCGCGATGGCATGGCATGGCAGTCGACCAGCACGATGGATCACCGCGACCTGTTTCGCGCCGCCGTCATGCTGGCGGAGCTCAATCCCGATGAGATTACCTCTTACGCCCTACGGCACAGCTCCATCGTACGGGCGTTGTTGGGTTCCGTCCCAGTCGCGGTGGTGGCGCAGCAACACGACACATCGGTGCGCGAGATCGAAGCGCACTATGCCGCATACATCCTTGACCATTCAGATGCGCTGTCGCGTCGGGTCCTGCTCGACACGTCCACGCCTGTAGCGGCCAAGAACGTGATCACCTTGCCGCGTACGAGCCGCGAGTAGATAAACGAGGAGGCCCCGGTCAGCCGCCAGCCGCCCGGGCCTCGAATGTCCAACCCTCCACCTCCAAGCGAATGGGCATCGACATGCTGAAGATAAAGGGCCGGGTCCCCACTCGGCAAGCTGCAGCTCACCAAACAGCGCGAAGTCGCAGGCGTCGAACATGACGCCGAGGAAGCAGAGCACGTCGATACGGACGGTAGCACGATGTCGGCATCTCACAAGGCTGCCCGCGCCGATGCATTTATGCGAGGAGCTACGAATTCGCCATGGACACCTGCAGCTTTTGCACGAGCTGGTGCCCAACGCCGCTGTCATTGGCGTGCTGCTGAATCCGGCCAATCCATCAGACTGACCCGCGACTGTGATGGGTCGGACGGCCGTGCGATTGGGAAGATCTTGCGCATATACTCGTCAAGCAATTCGCAAAAACCCTTGGCGTAGCGCGGAAGCGCGCGCCGTTGGTTCCACTGCACAGTGATCGGCTCTCGCAGCGGTTTGCGCGATGCGTCACCCACACGATTCGCAACGTATAGCGATCAATTCGTATGACCGACGGAATGATCGCCACCCCGCGTCCGGCCTCGGCGAGCGCCAGCAAAGTGTGCGGCGAGCGGCTCTCGAGCAGAATGTTCGGCTCGAGCCGAGCCAGGCGGCAGGCTGCGTCGAAGGTCCTACGGTTGGAGTAGCCAGATTCCAACAGAAGCAACGGATATGGCGCGAGGCGGGCGATCTCCACCATGCCGCCACGCCCAAGCTGAAGCGAGGATGAACGGCGGCCACAACCTCGATCGGCGGTAGCGGATATTTCCCAATATGGATGTCGTCGGTGTGCATGCGAATGCCAACATGAACCTCGCCCCGTTCCAGCAGGTCCAGTTGGGCGGGGCCAAACGCTTCGAAGAATTTCACTTCCACTTTGGGATAGCGCTCGGCGTATTGGCTCACGAATGTCGAAAGCACGCTTTCGATCATTGCGGCGTGGCTGCCACCTTCAGCACCCCACTGTCTCCGCGCCGGAGAAGCTCCGCCCGCTCGCCGAGCGCTCCGACCTGGCCCAACAGGCTGCGGCAGTCTCCGAGCAACTGCTCTCCTTCTCCGGTCAGGACGAGCCGGCGACCGACACGATCGAAAAGCATGAGGCCGAGCTCATGTTCAAGATCGCTGATTTGCCGGGACAAAGCGGGCTGGCGCGCGGCGCTTTCTCCTCTGCGAAGGCAGCCGCGGATCGGCCTCGATCCGGTAGGCGCTGGCAGTGCTGAACCCGGCCTTCGCGGCGGCGATGGCGGGCGCTTCGGTCTGACGGGACTTCATGTACAACCTCGTCTGGCAGTCGGTGATGTGTCGGCCAGGCAAGCGCAGCCGCACAACCATCCGGCCTCAAGATTTTGGGACGCGCGCGCCTCCGCGCGAGCTACCAAGCTTTCTTAGCGTGACATCGACGACTTAGCGCGGCCGGGATCGGACCTTACGCGTATTGGTGACCACGGCTAAGGCGGCTGCGCCTCGCGTTAGCGTGACATGGCAGCATCCCACCCGCGCGCCCGTGTGCGATCCCCGAGGCTTTGAAGAAAACGCCGGCGAAAAGTCGGACAGCCTTCATCGAGCTCAAGACCGCGCGCTCCAGTTCTGATAGGCATAGTTCTTGCTACGCGCACGCGCGTGCGCGCGCGGCCGCGACCCAATTCGCATGCCAATGGAGGTTGTTGGGGACACTGCGGCGGAGCGGACCGAGGAAGAGGAGGACGATGACAATGCGATCGCCGGAAACGAGGATCGACTTTGGCTGATTCAGTGCAAACGGGAGAAAGAAATCGGACCTAAGAAGCTGATGGCG
>WNFX01005046.1_pt1 | contig 12808 bp, 12 predicted proteins | sample 5400111 | NCBI WGS metagenome assembly WNFX01 (sample SAMN13153363, study PRJNA577476) | soil metagenome | isolation source: 40 cm soil or saprolite under grassland replicate 1 | place: USA:California | collected 2016-06-15
GCGTCCGGCCACTCGACCCAGTGCTCCTGCACCAGGACACAGCCGAGGCCGAGCTTCGCGGCAACTGCGGCGACCTGCCTCGTGTGGTTCGACTGGACACCGCCGATCGAGACGAGCGTGTCGCAGCCCTGCGCGAGCGCGTCGGCGACGAGGTACTCCAGCTTTCGCGTCTTGTTGCCGCCGTACGCGAGGCCCGAGTTGCAGTCCTCGCGCTTCGCCCAGATCTCGACCTCGCCGCCGAGGTGCTCGGTCAGCCGCTCGAGCCGGTGCACCGGAGACGGGCCGAAGAGCAGGGGCACGCGGGCGAAGCTGTCCAGAAGTGCCGTGTTGGGCTCAGTCACGGGCCGCATAGTCGATGTGCTCGAAGGGCCACTCCGAGTTGAGCCACACACTGACGGCTCTCCAGAGTGGCGCGTCGAGATCGGCGCTGCTCGCTCGCACCCACGAAAGCACCTTCGCGTCCACGGTCTCCTTCCGGGCCGGATAGATGTAGACACAGCCGATCACGTCGCCTTCAGGGGAGAGCACCGTGTACGTGAAGCCGGTCCGCTCTGCGAAGTCCGAGGCGTGTCTCTCGAGATCCGCTCGATTCTCGTCCAGGGTCATCGAACGAGGCCAGGAGCCTTCTTCCCAGCCGGGTGTGTGGCGTATGTGTTCAATTGACGCCGACCAGGCTGCGTAATCAGCTTCGTTGTGTTGCGGCCCGAGCGGCTCGAGCACGAAGTGAGGCGTGTCGAGGCGAAGCGGTACGACGAACCCGGGCGGCACGAATGGGTCGGGCGTCACTCCTCGATCTTATGAGCAGCAAGCCGCCTCGATACTGCGGGCGCATGTGCGGGGGGTCGACACGGAGTGATCTTGGTTGTCCTGGTGCTCGCAGGCCTACCCATCGTGACAGACGGGTGTGCGTTCGAGGGCCAGATCGCGGTTCACCTTCAGGGTGCCGCACCGGTCGTGGTGACCCAGTCGTCTCAAATGGAGCTGACTCCGCACCGCGTCAAGGGAACGACGACACGTGCGGGCCAGATCGTCAGGATCGATTGCTCGGTCACGGGGACTTTCGATGTCAGGGAGGCGACCGGGTCGGCCGTGCTGGTTCAGACGTACGTCGTCCATCTGCGCACACGCCCGCTGCCGCACGGAACCCCTTACGAGCTCAGCTGCACGGGCCCGTTGCTCATGCAACTTCCAGGCGATGCCTCGGATGTTCAGGCCACGGCGACGAACATGCGCGATGGGCAGCTGCCGCTCTCCGTGCAGGCTCCGATCACCTCGATCGCGATTGCGTTCGGCAAGCGTTTGCGAGGGACGCAGTTCGCCATTGTCGGCTCCCCCGCGCTTTCACCCGGCGGCTACACGGTCGCGCTGACCTTCAGCCTGTCTGAGGTCCGCGCGTTTCGGGAGAAGGTGATCTACACCGCCTTGATCGCGTGCGGCCGTTCAAAGTACGTGCAACCCATACGGCCTCTGGTCGGCAGCATGTCCCGTGTGCCGGCCTTCACGATCCAGCCGTCCGCGGATGCGACAAGCTTCTCCGTCCCACACCTCTTCGGCGGAATCCGCAGCTACGGCGAGGCGACGCGAACGCTCTCCTGGCGCCCGCTGAACGCCTAGGCCGAAGTGCGCTCCAGGACGACCACCGGTATCTCCCGGTCGGTCCTCGTCTGGTAGCTGTCGTAGTCCGGCCACTGCTGGTTGACGAGCTGCCACAGGCGCTCGCGCTCCTCGCCCTCCGCGGTGCGCGCACGCGCAGGGAACACCTCGTCGAGTACCTGCAGCTCGACGTTCGGATCCTTCTGGAGGTTTCGGTACCAGCCGGGATGTGCGGGCGCACCGCCCTTCGACGCGACGATCACGTAGCGGTCGCCGTCCTCCTCGTAGATGAGAGGCGTCGTGCGAGGCTCGCCGCTCTTGCGGCCCTTCGTCGTCAAGAGAAGGATCTTCGAGCCTCGCTTCCACCTGTGGCCGACTTCGCCGCCGTTCTCGCGGTAGCGCCGCACGTGCTTTTCGCCGAACAGGTTCTCCGCTTCGCTCATTCGGATGCTCCCTTTCACTGAGATACTTTCACGAGATCGATCCGAGAAAGGCTCTGGATGGTCGGGTCCCGGACATCGCGTCGCGCTCATCTCGCCGGCTGTGGCTGGTTCTGGGCTTGGGCGCTCCTCGGATCTGCTGCTGCGCTCGCCGCAGTGTCCCTCGGACCAATATTGGCGGCGCCGGTCGTCGTGATCGGGTGGCTGATGGGGTCTCGGCCAAGCGCCCGTCGCTCGGCCTTTGGCCTGCTCAGCGGCGCCGGAGCTCTTCTGCTTTATGTCGCGTGGGTGCAACGTGCCGGGCCGGGCACGACCTGCTGGCATACGCAAACGGCCAGCGGGTGCGATCAGCATCTAAACCCGTTGCCATGGCTACTCGTCGGCATCGGCCTGTTCATCGGCGGTATCGCCGCGCACGCCCGACAGGCCTGATTAAACGCCCGCCGCCAAACGGTCGCGCGCTCTCTCCGCCGCAACCAGGTGCCCGTACCGCTCGGCGATCTCGACGCTCTCTTCTAGCAAAACCTTCGCCTCGTCGCCGCGCCGCGCCAGCTCGAACACCTCGGCCGCGCTCCACCTCGTGTTTAGTCGGACGCTGACGAAGTCCGTCTCGTCCACCCTCGCCAACGCACGCGTCGCCAGCTCTTGCGCCTCCTCGAATTCGCCGCGCCGCGCCCTCAGAACGGACTCGAGCGCATCAAGGCCGATGACGTCGACGATGTCCTCTGGGATCGTCACCTCACGCGCACGCTCCAATGCTCGCTGCGCGTCCTCATCCTTTCCGAGCTCGACGAGAGACATCCCGAACTGCATCCACGACGTCCCGAGATAGTTGCGGTCGTTCAGCTCCTCGAGCTTCTCGACCTGCGCTCGCAGCTGACGCTCCTCCTCTTCGAAGTCCCCCGCGCAGCGCGCAATCCACGACCGCGTGTACTGGGCGGATGTCGCTTCCAACTCCATTCCTGCCTCGAGAAGGACGGCTTCGACGTCTTCCACCTCGCGAGCTGCCTGGATGTCACCGTGCGCTGCGAGCGCCCGCGCAAGGGCAACGCGAATCCCTGCGAGCGCCAGTGGGCGCTCGGCGTACTCCCGGATGAACTGCTCGAGCCGCTGGATCGTCTCGGGGAGCGGCGTAGGCCCATTCGCATGTGCCTTCGCGATCCGCGAGCGTGCTTCGTCCTCTAGATGCTGGATGCCGGCCCGTGCCGCATTCGAAGCGGCCACTTCGAACTTCTCGATCGCCTCGGCCATGCGCAGCGAAGCCCACCGTTCGAGTGCGGCCAGCCGCGAGGCGTACGCGAGCCCCTTCGCATCGCCGAGCAGCTCGAACTTCTCCGCTGCGGACGCGACTGCTTGTTTGAAGGCCGGCCCCACGCCCTCGCCTCCCTCGAGGACCTCGAGCTCGGCCCTGAAGAGGGCGCCGAACGCCTTAGCCCGCTCGTCTTCCGAGCCTTGCAGCTCGGCCACGACGACTCCTGCGGCCTCCAACTCCGCGGATTCGAACAGCGTGAAGTAATAGTCCGGGAGGAGGTCGGCACGGGCCGGATGGCCGACGGGAAGGAGCGCGACCGCTCGGCGCATCAGCGCGCGTGCCCCGTTCCAGTCGGAACGACCGAGTGCAGCTTGCCCGGCCGCGGAGAGACGCCGAAATGCCGCTTCGGCGAGCACAGCGTCCGGCGACCCGATCTCCTCGCGGTATCGAGCAGCCTGTTCGAGGTGGTAGCCCGCGATCTCGTCCTGCTCGACGAGATGCACATGCGCGTCGAGCCAGGCAGCGAACTGCTCGTGCAACGCCGCACGCGTCTCCTTCGGCACCGATTCGTAGGCGGCGTCGCGAATGAGCAGATGGCGGAACCGGAAAGCGTCGTCACCTGGAACCGTGGTCTGCTCGGGCCGGATCAACTCCTTGCGGACAAGCGAGAGCAGGTGCGTTCCGACCGCAGGTCGAACAGGCTCCGGCGCAAGCTCGAGCACTGCGCCTCGGTGGAAGATCTTGCCCTCGACAGACCCCCGCTCGATCACGGTGCGCTCGTCTCCTCCCAGGCGGTCGAGACGCGCCTGCAGCAGCGCGTGGATCGTCGGCGGCACGATCATCTCTCGGTCGGCGCCGTCCTCGCGCACCATCGCGACCATCTCTTCGACAAACAGCGGATTGCCTTCCGCGGCCTTGACGATGCGTTCGCGCTTTCCCTCGTTGAGCTCGATCTCTTCGAGCAGATGGCCGACGAGAAGCGCACTGTCGGCAGACGACAGCGACTCGAGGAGCAGTGAGCTCGCATTCAACCTGCCGCCACCCCAGGTAGGCCGGAGGTCGAGAAGGTCCGGCCGTGCCGCGCAGAGGAGCAAGATCGGTGCGTCCCGAGACCAGTCGGCAATGTGCTCGACGAGGTCGAGAAAGGTCGGCTCGGCCCATTGCAGGTCATCGAAGTAGACAACGAGCGGCTGCGTCGCGGCTTCGTCTTCGAGAAGCTTCCGAAACGCAAGCTGCGCCTCGACAGGAGAACCGCCGATGACGCTGTCCGGATCACGGCCGAGCTGGATCAGCACCTCGACGACCGGCCAGTAGGTGATTCCCTCTCCGTAGTGAAGACAGCGACCGCGCACGACGCGGGCTCGGTCGCCGATCGTCTCGAGGAACGCGCGCACGAGCCGCGACTTGCCGACACCGGCAGGACCGAGGAGCGTGAACGTGTGACACGCACGATCATCGATCGACTGCTCGAACGCGCCGACCAATCGCTCCAACTCGCGCGTCCGTCCGATCATCGGCCGGTCGAGGCGCCGCGCAACTGACGGAGCGTTTGGGTCGACGGCAAGCACGCGATACGCCTGCAGTGGCTCCGCCTTCCCCTTCAGGTCGAGCGGCTCGGTCGTTTCGGTTTCGACCGCGCCGCGAACGAGCTGCAACGTGGCCCCGCCGATCAACGTCTCGCCCGGTGACGCAGCCTGCTCGAGCCGGGCGGCGACGTTCACCGCATCACCTGTGACGAGCGTTTCTCCCTCGCCTGTGACGACCTCGCCGGTGTTGATGCCGATGCGGATCCCGAGCTTCAGCGGCGCAGCAGCAGCGTGCATCTCGGCCGAAGCGCGCACCGCGCGAAGCGCGTCGTCCTCGTGCGCCTGCGGCACGCCGAAGACGGCCATCACCGCGTCGCCGATGAACTTCTCGACCGTGCCGCCGTGCCGCTCGACGATCGCCCGCATCTGGTCGTAGTAGCTGCCCATCAGCCGGCGCAAGGGCTCCGGATCCACCCGCTCACCGAGCGCCGTCGAGCCGACAACGTCGCAGAAGAGAATCGTCACGACCTTCCGTGTTTCGCGGCCCTCCGAGACGGTAAGCGCCGCGCCGCAGGAATCGCAGAACCGGGCCTCCGGCCGATTCTCGTGGCCGCAGGCGGGGCACATGGTCATTGCCACAGCGTAGGGCTCGTGAGGCTCTTCACCAAGTTTCGTCGAGCGGGCAGCTAGAGTCCGCGGCCGTGCCGGCGAATCGTTCTGCGCCGCCTGTGACTGTGACTCCGGTGCTGATCTATCCGGATGTGCGAGCGGCGGTCGCGTGGCTCGAGTCTGCGTTCGGCTTCGAGGAACGCGTCCGCATCGGTGACGCGCACCGCGCTCAGTTGCGCGTCGGAACGGATGGCGCCGTCGTCCTCGCCGACGTTCGTGCCGACCAGGTTGCGCCCAGCTCAGGGGTCGTGACGCACCTCGTCAAGGTGCGAGTGCCGGATGCCGACTCAGCGTTCGCCCGAGCGCGCGACTTTGGCGCGGGCGTCCTCGAGGAACCGACAACGCACGAGTACGGCGAGCGCTCTTGTGTGCTGGAGGACCTGGGTGGCCATCGTTGGGAGCTCACCGAGACAGTCCGCGACGTCCAACCCGAGGAGTGGGGCGGGGTAACGGTCGCACCCTGGTAAGGGCTCCCGGTAGCGTGAACCCGGGTCTGTGGCACAACGGCGATTTCAGCGGGGTCGCGAGCTCGCGATCGATCTCGGCACGGCGAACACTCTCGTCTTCGTTCGCGGCGGCGGCATTGCCGTCTTCGAGCCTTCCGTCGTCGCGATCGACGAGGTGACCGGCAGAGTCCACGCGGTCGGCGAGGAGGCACGCCGCATGATCGGACGCACGCCCGCGACCATCCGCGCGATCCGCCCGTTGCGGCACGGGGTGATCGCGGACTTCGACGTGACGGCCGAGATGCTGCGCTACTTCATCCGCCGCGTCGGCGGCGGAGGGGGCCTGTCCTACTCCCACGTCGTTCTCTGCGTGCCGAGCGGGACAACCGACGTCGAGCGGAACGCCGTCCAGGAAGCAACGCTCGCCGCCGGCGCACGCAGGGTGTCGCTGATCGAGGAGCCGATGGCAGCGGCGATCGGTGCCGGACTACCCGTCGGCGAGGCAGAGGGGACGATGGTCGTGGACATCGGCGGCGGCACCACCGAGGTGGCGATTCTCGCGCTCGGCGGCATCGTGGTGTGGGAGTCAATCCGCGTCGGAGGCTACGAGCTTGACGATGCGCTCGTTCGGCACGTCGACACGAGCGCGCGCCTGCTCATCGGCCCCGAGACCGCCGAGGCGGCGAAGATCGCATGCGGCGCCGCGTGGCCGCTGCCCGAAACACTCGAGACGCAGGTCGCCGGACGCGACCGCATCACCGGACTGCTTCGCCGGAGCACGATCGATTCGAACGAAGTGCGTGCCGCAATCGCGCAGCCCATCGAGACGATCGTCGACGCAGTGAAACGGACGCTCGAATCGACGCCTCCCGAGCTCGCCGCGGACATCAGCAGCCGCGGCATCACACTCGCCGGCGGCGGCGCATTGTTACGTGGGTTCGACCGGCTGCTGAGCTCGGAAACCGGGCTGCCCGTCGTGGTCGCGGACTCGCCGCTCGAGTGCGTCGTGCTCGGCGCCGGCAGCAGCCTCGAAGAAAGCGAGCTGCTGGGCCGTAGCGCGAAGAAGCGTCCGCCTTTCGGCCGTCACCGCCGGCGCGGGCGACACTGAGAGCTCACATTTCGGCTTGACTGCCGCAGCAATACCGGACATCCGCTCGCGTTCGAATTCCCACCTACATGCCGCAGAGGGCCGGGCTGGCAGCGCCCGACCCTCCGCAAAGATGCTTCCTACGGCCCCGTGAACGGCACGTGGTCCTGCTCACACACCGTTCCAACGCTCGGCAGCGTCAGGTCGACGAGGTAGCGCGTTTGCACCGCGTCGGCACAGGACGAGAGGAAGAGCGATGTGTGTCCCCAGCCGTGCACAGTCAAGAGGCGTGAGTTCGGCAGGAGGTTCGAGGCAATCACCGCTCCCTGATATCGCGTCGCCGGGTCGAACAGGTTCCCGATCACGAGCACGGGATTCACCGTCGTATGGGTGAACGGCCCCATGTAGCGGTCGGCATCGCCGTTCGGCCAGGCGGCACAGATCGAGGACACCCACGTCCAGATTCGCCCGAAGTAGCCGAACGCGGCCTCGGCGGCAGCGCCGTTCGTCGACCACGCGCCGTACGAGTGCGGGTTGTCCGAATCCGCGCAGGCGACGGCTGGGAAGCCCTCCACGAGGTTGTAGTAGTGCGGGAATCCGCGCTTGGTGATGTACGCGTTCGTCGGGTGCCAGAATCGCTGCAAGCGGACGCCCAGCGTCGCCGCGCTCGCCTGCGCCTCCAGGTCTGCTAGAGCCTGCGCGAACGACTCCCACGACGACGAGTCGTACATCGCTCCCAGCGTTATGCCGATCAGGATCGAGTAGTTCAGCTCTGCGGTCGAGCCATCAGGGAACGTGATTTGCAGGGGGTGGCTCTTCAAGGCGGCGCCGAGTGCGGCGAATCGTGCAGCGCTGTCCGGGCCGAAGGCGCAGTTCGCACCGCCGGCGTCACACAAACGGAAGAACTCGTTCAGCGTTGCCTGCGCACCCGCGTCGCTTCGTAGGCGCGTGGAGAACGGAACCGTCGAGCCGTCGCCCGTGCCGGTCGTCCACGCGATCGGATCGAGGACGCCGTCGATGATCATCGCACGAACGTTGTTCGGGAACATGTTCGCGTACGTTTGGCCGAGAAACGTCCCATATGAGACACCGGCATAGTTGAGGTTCGCGTCAGCGACCGCCTGCCGAAGGACGTCGAGATCGCGCGCCACATCGGCGGTCGCCATGTGGTCGGCAATGCGACCTCCACGCTGTGCGCAATTCGAATCGAGGTAGAGATCCGCGTTCATCCAGACCTGCTCTTCCGCGGGGTTGCTCGGGAAGGTGAACGGCGTGAAGTACGGCGCCCACTGCTTATCAGTGCCGAAGCAGCGCAACGCGGTGCTGCGGTTCGTTCCACGCGGATCGAACCCGACTAGATCGAACTTTGCGCGAACCTCATCGGTGTAGAGGAACGGGCCCGCGAAGACCGTGTAGTCGACGCCCGAACCGCCCGGTCCGCCAGGGTTCAAGAAGAGCGAGCCGATTCGATGCGCCGGATCGGCCGCCGGCAGGCGAACGAGCGCAATGGAGATCGTGGCGCCGTTCGGGCTCTTGTAATCGAGCGGCACCTGGACGGTTCCGCACTCGAACGGGCCCATCTGCGAATAGCACTTACTCCAGGGGATCTTTCCCGGTCCGGCTGAGGCTCCACCCGCCGCCGCACCCGCGCAGACGCACACGAATAGAACAGCCGCGATAGCTGTCTTTAGCTTCTTCATACGACCTCCCCGTCGAGAGCCCGGTCATCTCCGCCGCCGCCTCGACTGTCCTACTTCAGAGCCGGGAAGTCAATGGACGCTGGCGGAAACGGCTGAACTGAAACAAGCCGCGCGCGAGCCCGTCCGGCCGTTGCTCAACCGAGACCGAGGCTGACGGCGACGGTGATACTAGGACGATGATCACGCCTGTTCCACCGGCCCGCCACCTTCTCCGTGCCAAGGACCTGATCGACGCCCGCTACCGTGAGCAGCTCGATGTGCCCGCGCTTGCACGCGCTGCGCGGCTCTCGACTGCGCATTTCAGCCGAGAGTTTCGGCGCTCCTTCGGTGAGACACCACACCAGTACCTCCTGACGCGCCGGCTCGAGCGTGCCGCCGCACTGCTTCGCAACACCGACCGCACCGTCGCGGACATCTGCCTGACCGTCGGACTGCGCAGCGTCGGGTCGTTCACGACGAGTTTCGGCCGAGCGTTCGGCATGTCGCCCACCGCCTACCGGGCGAGCTTCCCGCCGGCATCCACACGCATTCGGATTCCGACCTGCGTGCTCCAGGCCTACGCCCGGCCGCCACACAGCAGTTTTCGAGAAGACAACGGCGATCGCCCGGGCTAACGTCGCCGCGACAGCTCAACTACATCGGAGGACGACATGCTGAAGAACCTCACCAACGTCAACGTCTGGGTTCACGATCAGGACGAAGCCCTCGCCTTCTACACGGAGAAGCTCGGAATGGAGATCCGCGACGACGTCACGGTTCCCGAGCTGGGCAACTTCCGCTGGCTGACGGTCGGCTTGCCCGGCCAGGACGTCGCCCTAGCCCTGATGGCGGTGCCCGGGCCGCCTGTGTTCGACGAGGAGACGCGCCAGCAAATCACGGCCTTGATGGCGAAGGGTGCCGCCGGTGGCCTGTTCTTCTCGACCGACGACGTCAAGGGAACCTACGAAGAGCTCAAGAAGCGGGGCGTCGAGTTCCAGCAGGAGCCGACGGAGCAGCCCTACGGCATCGACGCGGGGTTCCGCGACCCATCGGGCAACCAGGCTCGGATGATGCAGTCCACATAGCGGGCAGCGCGCTGCGTCCACTCAGGTCGCAGCGCGCTTGCCGGTCCTCTGAGAAAGTGTGTCACCGGACCGCTGACCGGTTGAACACGCGGATGGCGATCACCGTCAGCGCGGCGGCAAAAGCAGCGACAACCGCGAGGCTGAGCGTGGCCATCATCGTCGCGCTGTGCATGCTCCAGATGTCGTGGAGCCCACCGCTATCCCCGAGCAGCCCGTAGCGGACGAGCGCGAGCCCGTGAGTGAGGGGGAGGAATTTCGCGAACCACTCCAGGACGCTGGGTAGCGCGCTGATCGGAAACAGCGAGCCGGCGAGAAACCAGGGCACGATCGCGATCGCAGGGAGGCGGGCGATGTACTCCTCTGCCCTGGGAATGCGGCTGGCGAGGGTTTCCCCAACTCCGTACATCCCGACCGTGAAGAGGGCCGAGGCGGCCACGAACCAAACGACGCCTGTGGCGGTGGCGTTGAAGTGAATGCCCCTGGCGCTCGCGGCACCGATCAGCACCGCAACCTGCAACGCGGTGATCGCGAACGCGACGGCGAGGTTGCCGAGCACGAGCAGCGAACGCGGAATCGGGGCGGCGAGCAGCTCGCGCTGGGCGCCGCTCTCGCGGTCGACGATCACGCCCAGCCCGGCAAACATGGTGTTGAGCGGGATCAGCAGGCCGATCGTGCCCGTGGCGACGAAGGCCTCGTAGGCGGCACTGGTGTGCAGGGCCTGCTTGAGCGCGGGTGCGATCACGAGCGCGAACAGGATCGGGGTGAGTAAAGGCACGACCAACTCACGAGGAGTGCGGACGCTGAGCTGGAAGCGTCGCGCCGCCAGAGTTGCGAGCGGCGCGAACGGGTTATGCGCGACCCTGCGTTGAGGCAGTGTCACTTCGGGGCTGATGGCAGTCATGTTTCTCTTCCTTTCAGGCGGCGTCGGCGAGACGTGCGCCGGTCAGCTGCAGGTAGACGTCGTCGAGTGTCGGTTGGCGGGTGCTGATCGAGCTGGCCGCGAGATCCGCGTCGTGGATGACGGAAATCGCGTGCGCAGCAGTGCGGTCGTGTAGAGGAACGGTGAGGGTGGAGCCGATGGTGAATGCGTCGTCCCCGGCGATACCGCGCGTACGGAGCGAAGCGAGCGCGGTCGCGGCGTCGCCGTTCACGCGCAGCTCGACGAGCTCGTGTCCAAGGCCGGCAAGCAGGGCGCCGGGCGTGTCGAGTGCAACGATCTCGCCGGCGTGGATGATCGCGATCCGGTCGCACAGCCGCTCGGCCTCGTCGAGGTAGTGAGTGGTGAGCAAGATCGTGATCTCGTTGCGATCGCGCAGCCGCCCGATCACGTCGAGCAGCTCGTGACGGATGCGCGGGTCGAGACCGACCGTCGGCTCGTCGAGAAACAGCACCTGGGGCTGGGAGACGAGCGCGCGGGCGATCTCGAGCCGACGGCGCTCGCCGCCGCTGTAGCTTCCGACGGGCCTGTCCAATAGCTCGGCCAGACCGAGCGTTTCGGCGAGCTCACCGACCCGGCTCTGGACTGCGGTCGGGTCGGTCCGCCAGAGGCGACCATGGATGTCCAGGTTGCGCCGGCCCGTGAGGGCGCTGTCCACGACCGGGTCCTGGAAAACGACGCTGCTGACGCTGCGGGCGGCGAGCGGCTCACCGGCGACGTCGAAGCCCGCCACTCGCGCACTGCCGCTGGTCGGGGCGATCGTCGTCGTGAGCATGCCGATCGTGGTCGACTTGCCCGCTCCGTTGGGGCCGAGGAGACCGAACACCTCTCCGGCGGCGACCTCGAAATCGATGCTCTTCACGGCCTCGACGCCGCCCGGGTAGGTCTTCCGCAGCTTGCGCACGTCGATTGCGCGCTGCTTCACTCGTGGGATGGGTTCGGATCTGGGTTGCATGAGTTTCTCCTGTTTCGGTAGGCGTCACATTTGCCGTTGTTGGTTCGTCACACCTATGACGGAACTCAACGGAAGGATGTGACGGTGAACGAGCAGTCCTGGCAGCTAGAGCAATTCGAGCGCTACCGACCCCACCTGCAGGCGGTCGCCTACCGGATGCTCGGTTCGGTCACCGAGGCCGACGACGCCCTTCAGGAAGCCTGGCTGCGACTGAGCCGCGCCGACACCGACGACGTCGACAACATGGGTGGCTGGCTGACCACGGTCGTCGGCCGCGTCTGTCTCGACATGCTGCGCTCGCGGCGCTCGCGCCAGGAGGACTACGTCGGCAGCTGGCTGCCGGAACCGATCATCAGCCTCGACGACGAAACCGACCCCGAGCAGGAAGCGATCCTCGCCGACTCGGTCGGCCTCGCGCTCCTGGTGGTTCTCGAGACCCTCACACCCGCGGAGCGGCTCGCCTTCGTGCTGCACGACATGTTCGCGGTGCCGTTCGACGAGATCGCCCCGATCGTCGGTCGAACGCCGGCGGCCGCACGCCAGCTCGCCAGCCGAGGCAGGCGCCGCGTGCAAGGCGCTGAAGCGAATCCCGACACCGACGTGCGGCACCAGCGCGAGGTCGTCGACGCCTTCCTCGCTGCCGCACGCGGGGGAGACTTCGACGCGCTGCTGGAAGTGCTCGACCCGGACGTCGTCTTCCGGGCCGACCCCGGCAAGATCCGCAGACTCGCGCGACCGCCGATCACGGGCGCTACGGCCGTCGCAACAGAGCTGCTCTCGCGGGCCCCGCGGTTCGCGCCGCTGGCACGGCCGGCCCTCGTCAACGGCACTGCCGGACTCGTCGTCGGACCCGAGGGCAAGCCGTTCGGCGTCGTTGGCTTCACAGTCGCACGCGGCCGCATTGTCGCGATCGACCTGATCACCAATCCCGACAAGCTCGGCGGCCTCGCCGCACGGGAGTAGTAGCGTCCCACGCAGATGCCGGGACGGGATCACGAGCAGCTGCTCCGGACGAGCTACTTTCGAGTCCTGATCGGCGAGCGTGAGCTCGGCTTCGCGGAAATCAGCCCGCTGAGCTCGAAGACGGGCGCCGGCGTCCCTGGCCGAGAGCATCACCAGCAGTTCGAGACAGTGATCCT
>WNFX01005360.1_pt1 | contig 12808 bp, 10 predicted proteins | sample 5400111 | NCBI WGS metagenome assembly WNFX01 (sample SAMN13153363, study PRJNA577476) | soil metagenome | isolation source: 40 cm soil or saprolite under grassland replicate 1 | place: USA:California | collected 2016-06-15
CGATGGGCGAGAAGCACGAAGGCGAGCCCGCTCACCGCGAGCAGCATCATGCCGAGAAGGTAGAGGACCTTGATGTCGGTGATCGCTCTGGCGGAAACCGCGACGTGCAGGGCGAGCAGCGCCAGCACGCCGAAGGTGTACGGGTACGCCGCGCCGAGGCCCAGGGCGTGGTAGAGCAGCGCGAGCCCCGCCATCAGCACCATCGTCAGTATGCCCAGGACAAAGATGCCCTGCCGCGCTTCCCGGCACATCACGGCGCTCGCATAGCGCGTCAGCTCGTTTGCGCCGAAGTCGGTGGAGGACCACATGGTGCGCAGAGATTTCATTGGTAGATGACGACCGATTGCGGCGCGTTAGCGCCGCCCTCCCGTCCTGCTCAAATGTGACGATGCTTATGCCAACAGCATGGACCGTGCCAGGGTCGAAATGCCCCTCCGGCCGGGGAGCGCAGGGTTAGCCTGATCCTTACCTTTGTGATGAATTTTCGATCAAATTCAATGCCTTTTTTCGAGGCAGGAATGGCGCTGATCGTCCAAAAATTCGGCGAGGCGTCGGTGGGTACGACCGAGCGCATCAAGAGCGTCGCCGGTAGGATTGCCGCATTCAAAGCCGCCGGACATCAGCTCGTTGTCGTAGTTTCAGCGATGAGTGGAGAAACCAACAGGCTGGTGACTCTAGCCAAGGAAATCCAGCCTGACCCCGATCCGCGCGAATTTGACGTGGTCTCGGCGACTGGCGAACCGGTGAAAATGAGATAGAGGGTGCGGACGGCGCGCAGCGCCTCGCGCAGGCCCCAGGGAACCAGCGGAATGACCATGAACAGCAGGACGACGGTGCTGAACAGGGTCGCGGTGAAAACGCCGTAGCGATGGGCGAGAAGCACGAAGGCGAGCCCGCTCACCGCGAGCAGCATCATTCCACATCACGGCGCTCGCATAGCGCGTCAGCTCGTTTGCGCCGAAATCGGTGGAGGACTACATGGTGCGCAGGGATTTCATCGGTAAACGACGACCAGTTGCGGCCGGTGACTGCCGCCAGAGGAGTTATTCTCGTCGGTAGCGAACTTTACGCTGTACGTCTGATCGGTGGGGTTGCTCTTCACGAGGATTCCATTGTTCACGATAACGCCATCGACCCATCCTTGAACGAGCGCCGTCAAGTCCCAGGTCACCCAGCCGCTACTGAAGCTGCCTGGCAGCGGGGACAGGCCGCTGCTTTCCTCGCGACCGGTGGCGTACTTAGTGGTGGCATAGGTACCGCCACCGCTACCGGGCACCGTGGGGCTCCAAGTTGCCCAGGAGTAGCCGAAGTCGCGCGATACCCAGGTGGCGCCATATACGTTGCCCGATGATTGAGATGTGCCTTCCTTGAACCACTCGGTCAGTGCGTAGGCGTCAAGGCTTTTTGGGGCACCACTGTACCCAGTAACTTGGGTCGCGTAAAGGCGCAGTGTGGCGCTGGTGATGATGATCGAGCCCGGCGGGACGCTGGATCCGTCGAACTTCAGAAGCATGCGTTGCTCCAGATTGGGACTGGTCCCAACCTGACCGACATACATGTCCAAGTCGACGCCGTAATTTTTAACGTATAAAGCATTGTTGGTCTCGGCGGTGATGTAGGTGTCGGCCGCCGCGGCGAGCGTGACCGTTTGCGATGGGCCGCCGCCGCCGCCGCCGACGCTAGTGCCGCAAGGCAGCAGCGTGTTCAAGGTCAGCATGGGGCGCCGTGTGGTCTGCGACGTCTCGTTGCTGCTCACGTAAGCGGTGTTCCCGACGCGCGCTCCCGAGCCGACCAGCCAGATGCCGCGATTGGGGTAGACACCGCTCAGCCACGCGGCCGCCGCATTGGTGAGGTCCCAGTTGACCCAGCCGATCGCGTTGGGATACGGCGTGCTGGTCACCGGCGCCGGCGCGTAGCGGGAAGGGGGCCATGCAAGCGTCGCAGTCGCATCGTAGGTATTCCATGTGGCGCCATTGGGGGATGATCCTCCGGTCCCCGTGCCCGCAACCCAGTCGCTGGTGATCAGTTGGGCGTTCACCACTGCGGTCGAAAGGGAACCGCTCGAGGACGTAAACAGCGCCAGCGTGGCGCCAGGCTGCAGCCTGGTGCCGTCGAACCACGGAATCGCGCGGCTTCCCGCCGGGAAAATCGAAAGATCGAACCTCAGCAACGGCTGATAGGTGGCGTTAGGAGAGTCGAGGTTAGAAAGCCGCAACACCGTGTCGCCGCCGAAGTTGCGGTCGGGACTGTTGCTGTCGACATAGGTGTCGTATCCGGAGGTTGGACCGGGCTGTAGGGTAGTGCTCGTCTGAGGCTTGTAGACGTAGACATTGTTGCGAGTCAAGGTCACCGAGGCGCCGTTGTAGCTGCCGGTGGAGAAGAGGCTTATCGGCGGGGGCGGGTTGCCGCCAGGCAGGCTACCCGTGCTCGAGTAGGCCGAGTAGTTGGCGCCGCCAAAATTATTGTTCGTCACCGGCGCGCTCGAAGTCGGGTAGTTTCCGGTGCAGCCCGCGCCTTGAACCACGAAATTGGCGGCCTGCAGGCCGGCCTCGGCGGCGTAGCGGGCGCGGTCCAAGTCGGACCGGTTGGCGATCATGCGGGCGTTGACGCCGTTGTCGCGGTTGAGCAGGAAGGCGATGGCCGCGATCAGACTCATGGCGAGGATCACCGGCAGCAGCGTGAAGCCCGTCTCTCCGGCACGGCGCATGGACGCGCTCACAGCGCACCTCCGCCCAGCCGCACGCTGGTGCCGAGCGTCACCGTCGCCGGAGCGCCGGTCGCCTGCAGCGTCAGGCTGAAGGTCGCCACCGGGTCGTCCGCCGGCCCCGCGCCCGCCGGCAACTGCGCGGAGAACGCGGTGACGTTGTTTGCGATTACGGCGCCTGCGATGCAGCCAGCGGAGACCGTCGTCTCGACCAGCTGGTTGCCGTTCAAGCAGTACAGGGTGGGTGAAAACCAGTCGCCGGTGGTGCCGGGTGACGGTGTGGTGAGCAGCTTGGGCGCGGTGCCGCGGGCCTTCGCCGCCATTCTGTCCAGCGCGAACCGCGCTTGATAGACGAGTTCGTTCGCCTGCCGGCCCGAGGTCTGCGCGTTGAGTCCGAGCGTGACCACGGAGTTCAGCGCCGCGAGGATGACGACGGCGAGCGTCGTCGCGATCAGCAACTCGATCAGGGTCAGCCCGCGCTGGAAGCGAAGGTTCGCCATCTCACAACCACCTACCAACCAGGGTATTCAAGCCGCTCGCGCTGCCCTCGGCCTCGTAATACACGTTCACGAACACCAGCCCGGTATCGCCTGCGCTCAAGGCTCGGGTGGAGGCGTCGTAACGGTACAGCACTACTATGCGGCGGTCGGACGCGCCGGCGGGATCGGAAAGCGACCCGTTGGCTAAGGTCGTGTTGCCCCCGGGGAGGTAGGTTTGCGCGTACAGGTCGGCGAAGGGTTTGGCGAGCACCTGCTCCATCATGTCGCCCAGCGTCAGCTGCCTCGCCGCGAACGACGGGCTCTGGCCGCCCGCGACGCCCGATTGCAGCGCCCGCAGCGCCGGCACCAGCAGCACGGTGAGCAGAACGACCGAGAGCAGGATTTCCGCATAGGAAAAGCCGCGCGGGCGGGAACGATTTGAGAAGGAGCGGTTCGCCATGGCAGCTTTCCTAGGGGAGGGTGACCCGCCCGGTGGTTTCGTTGAGGGCCACCGTGACGCTTTGCTGCCCCAGGGTCAGCACGATGCCGCTGCCCGCCTGCAGCGCGCCCAGGGTCAAGACGCCGTCGTATACCAGCAGCTGCGTCCCGGGGCCAATCAGGAGTCGCGTATAGGCCGTGCCGCCCAGAAAGAACCGCGGTGCCATGCTTACCTGCCCGGAAAAAAAGGCGGGACCTGAAGTGTCGAGGTCCAGGGCGCGCTTGGTGAGCGGGTCGCTCACCGCTGCCGAGCCGCTGGTAGCGCAGCTCGCGCTCGAGTAAACCCGCAGATGTCCGGGAGCGCTGCCGTCCACATAGACGCAACCGCCGCTGCGCCCGGCCTCGCTGATCGCGAAGCGCAGCGCGTTGCCGACTTCCGCGGCGGCCATGTCCAGCTTGGTGGGGTTCTGCGAGGAGAGCAACGGGACCGCCGCCAGGGCGAGGATCCCGATCAGCAAAGCGACGACCAGAGTCTCAAGAAGCGTGAACCCCCGAGAGGCGTGCCGCGATTTCATGCGAGCCGCTCACAGGGGTGGCTGAAGTTCGCGCGTCAGTGAGTGAAGAAAGGGTTGCCTCTGCTGTCGTTGTTGGTGTTGTTCATGACGATCTGGCCCGTCGTGAAGTTGTAGTTCCAGCCGCCCGCGGTTGTACACGAACTGCATGTTGCCGTCGGACCTGTCCCCGTAACGAGTGGCGCACCACCGGTCTGTGGGGCGACTGTGGCAATCGGGGTCGGGCTGATATCGAGGGGGATGCCTTTGCGGATATAGGGCCCGAACCTGTAGTTGGTCGTGTCGCCCACGGTACAAGTCGCGCCGCCCGCAGTGGAATACATGAGCAGCTGATCTGCGAACGCCGTCCCAGAGCCGCCCCCGCCCCCGCCTAAGGTCCCGCCAGTAGTACAGGCGGGGCCGCCGCTTGAAGCGTTGGCACCGGGATACACGCTGTTGTGCTGGACGCGGTAAAGCTCGATGGCCGAGCGCATCGCCGACAAATTGGCATCGAGCGCCGCTTCCTGCGCCTCGCGCGTCGAGGTGCTGAATTGCGGCACGACGATCGCCGCGAGGATCGCAAGGATGATGACTACGATCAGCAGCTCGACCAGCGTGAAGCCGGCCTGTATCGGTCTGATTATCAACGAGCGCATGGTTTCCCCCCCAGGGACGCCAAAGAAGGCAGCATAGTACGCCCAACCGGGGAATGCCCGGTAAATATTTGTGAAAGGACGAGCAATATTTCCTGGAGCCCCGGCTGACGGGCCTCTAATGAACGGCCCTAGAGAGCTTGAAGATGGGAAGGATCAGGGAAGCGACGAGCAGGCCGACCACCACGCCCATGACCATCAGCATCAACGGCTCGGCGACCTTCGCCAGGACGGCGATGCGCCGGTTCAGCTCGCGCGCGTAGAAATCGGCGATCCGCAGCATTACCTTTCCGAGGTTGCCGCTTTGCTCTCCGGTGGAAATCATCTCCCGCACCATGGGCGGGATGAATGCCGCCTGGTTGAAGCTGGAGGCGACCCCATGGCCTTCGTTCACGTGCTGGCGGACCGTCTCCAGGAATCTTGAGAAGACCAAGTTGCCGACCACGTCCTGCGACGCTTTGAGCGCTACGGTGATCGGCACGCCGCTGAGGAGCGCCAAGCCGACCACGCTCAACGTCTGATTGAGGTAGGCCTGGACGAAGATGTCGCCGATCACGGGCGTGCGCATCTTCAACTCGTCCACCAGCCGTGCGCCCGCCGGGGTCCTGATCCAGGCGAGCAGGGCTCCCAAGCCGACCCCCAGCACGACCGATGTCAGCAACCAATGGTTGCGCAGGAAATCAGAGACCGACATGAGCGCCAGGGTCGTTGCGGGGAGCTGGTCGTGGATCGAAGCGAACAAGTCTTCAAACTTGGGGAAAATGACCACCAGCACGAAGATCACGACCGCGAGCGAGAACACCATCAGGAAAACCGGATAGGACAGCGCCGAGACGACGATGCTCCGCAACCGGCTGTTCTTCTCGTCCATCTCCAGGAGCTGCTGCAGCACGCGCTGCAGGAAGCCCCCTTCCTCGGCGGCCGCGACCAGGCTCACGTAGGTCTGCGAGAACATCTCCGGATGGCGGGAAAGCGCCACCGAGAAAGGCTTGCCCTCGGTGACCGTCCCGGCCAGAGACTCGAGGATCGCGGTCAACCTGGGATCCTCGCTCTGCTGTCTCAGCGCCTTCAGCGCCTCGTGAATGCTGACGCCGGCGTCCAAGAGCAGCGCAAGCTGCTCCGTGAAGACCATGCGCTCGTTCACCCCGATCGCGCGCGAAGGCAGGCGCAGCCTCGCGTTCAGAAGGCCGCGGAGTTGCCCGGCTTTCGAGGGGGCGGCCGGTGTCTGGCTGATTTCGAATGCCATGCGGGCCTTTAGGCGGTGTGAATGACGCGGGAGACTTCTTCGAGGGTGGTGCGTCCCTCCAGGACGCGCTGCAGCCCGTCGGAGAACAGGTTCGCGGAAACCGCGGTCTTGGCGAACGCTTGAAGCCGGTCTTTGGACGGGTTCTTGATCATCAGCCGCTGCAGGTCCTCGGTGGACTCGACGATCTCGTGAATGCCCATCCGCCCCCGGTAGCCGGAATCGTAGCAGGCCGGACAGCCGCGCCCCTTGGTGAGCCGGGCGTCCTTCGGCAAGGCGTAGGCCGCGGCAACGGCCGGCGGCGGCAGATAGGTGTGCTTGCACGCCTGACATACCTGCCTCACCAGGCGCTGCCCGACCACGCCCGCCAAAGCCGAAGACAGAAGATAGGGTTCGACGCCCATGTCCATCATTCGCGACAGCGCTCCCAGGGCGTCGTTGGTATGCAGCGTGGACAGCACCAGGTGTCCGGTCAGGGCCGCCTGCACGGCGATCACGGCTGTCTCGTTATCGCGGATCTCTCCCACCATGATGATGTTCGGATCTTGGCGCAGGATGTGCTTCAGCATCTTGGCGAAGCCGAGTCCGATCGGCTCGCTGACCGGGTTCTGGTTGATGTTGTCGAGCTGGTATTCGACCGGATCCTCGATCGTGACGATGTTCTTTTCGACGCTGTTCAGATAATTGATGGCCGCGTACAGCGTGGTGGTCTTGCCGCTGCCGGTCGGGCCGCTCACCAGGATCAATCCGTAGCTGCGGCCGAGCAGCTTCTTGAACAATTCCAGATTGGGCTGCCTCATGCCGAGCTTCTCGACGTCGAGGATCGACTGGTTCTTGTCCAGCACCCGCAACACCACCTTTTCGCCGTGGATGGCCGGCATCGAGCTGAAGCGCAGGTCGATGGTGCGTCCCTGCGTCACGACCTGAATGCGGCCGTCTTGCGGCATGCGCCGCTCCGCGATATCGAGGTTGGCCATGACCTTGAGGCGGGAAATCATCGCCGGGTGCACATCCGGGCGCAGGGTCAGCACTTCGTAAAGCACCCCGTCGATGCGGAAACGGACCACCGATCGGTTGCGGGAGGGCTCGATGTGGACGTCGCTCGCGCCGTCGCGCACGGCGCGCTGGATCAGGCCGTTGACGAGGTTGATGACCGGGCTCCCCGCCGCCATCTCGTCGATCGCGCTGAAATCGGTCGGGCCCCGCTCGACCAGCTGCAGATCGGTCGGCAGGTTCTCCACCAGCTCGGAGGTGAGCTCGTTGCCGCTGTAGGCGTCGAACTGGCACTTGGTGATTTCCTCGAGCCGCGTCAGCACCAGCCGCAGCTTGCAGCCCGTGATTTCCTGAATTTCGTCCAGAATCGGTACCGCCAGAGGATCGGCGGTCGCCAGGGTGAGCGTGTCGTGCACCTTGAACATCGGCAGGACCTTCAGCCGGCGGGCGGCTTCCTTGGAGAGCAAGGACACGGCCGCCGGTTCGTACAGGCCGGGGCGGAGCGAAACGCAGGGGATTCCCATCTGGAGGCTCAGGGCTCTGAACAAGTCGGACTCGGACAGGCCGGTATTTGCAACCAGCCACTGGCCCAGGCGCTTGTGGGTGCCGGATAGCGACCGCACCGCTTCGGACAATTGTTCTTGCGTGACCAGGTTCATCTCGACGGCGATTTCGCCGAGCCGCTTTCTCTGCTGCGGCACCAGGCGCGCGCCGAAGGAGTGCACCGCATTCGGTCCGAGCGCCGACGCGGAACCGGGATCGATGATGCCGTTCGCGATGAAGATATCCTTCAGGAGAGGCGAAGGATTGGCGAACTGCAGCTTTCCGCCGCGGGCGCTCAGCCGGGCATTGGCCTCCAGGATGATCTCGATGCCCCTGCCGTTCACCAGGGTGATGCGATCCAGATTCAGGACCAGGTGGATCCGGTTGGAAGCGATGCAGGAATTGATGGCTTCGGACAGCGCCGCCTGGACCGCCTCCTCCACAAGGGAGCCGGCCGGGGCGAGATAGCTTGTGCCCCCGAGGCTGCTGTGTGCGACCGCCTCTGTCATGTCAGGATGGTGTTGCGCTTTTCCGCCGTGCAGTGAATCGTTTGGCACATGGCGAAGTCGTACGCAAGCTTCATGCCTGGGCCTCCAGCCGTGCGGGCTGGGCCTCGAACTGTATCAAGAATTCACTTCCCTTGCCCAATTCGCTGTGGACGGAAATCGTTCCGTGATGAAGCTCGACGATCCGCTTGGCGAGGTAGAGGCCGAGTCCATGCCCGCTGCGCGAGCTGACCTCCTTGCTGCCGGACCGATAGTATTTCTCGAACACCCTCTCGCAATCCTTCGGCGAGATGCCGATGCCCTGATCGCTGACGCTGATCTTCATCTGGTTCTCGGGCAGCTTTTCCGCATTCAGAATCACCCGGCCGCCGGGACGGCTGTACTTGATCGCGTTGTTCAGCAGGTTGTCGATGGCGATGCGGAACAGGTCCTTGTCCAGCCTCGCCGAACCCAGGTCCGGCGGGATCTTCAGCTGGACCTGCACTTGCCTCGCCCGCGCGCTCTTGCTCATGCTGTTCACGATCTCCTGCAACAGGTCCTGAATCTTCACCCGCTGGCGCTCGATGGGCAGGGTGCCGGTTTCCAGCTTGGAAATGTTAAGGAGATTATTGATCAGGTCAGCCGCCCGCTCGACCTCGCTGTGTATGGTGTTCACCGCTTCCACGCGGTCTTGATCGGAGAGCTTGCTGTAACCGAGAAGCAGCTCGCTGAAGGTCGCGATGGTGGTGAGCGGCGTCTTGAGCTCGTGTGAAACCTGGGCGACGAACTCGGCGCCCGCCTGCCGGGCGAGATGCTCTTCGCTGATGTCGCGGAACGCGATCAGCATGCCATACACGATCGAGCGGTCGCGCGGCGAAAACAGCGGGTAGGCCGACACGGAAATTCTGCGATCGGGCTGTCCCTCCGGGGAGTATTCGACCGCGGTGGTGTGAACAGGCGGGGCGATCTGGTCCTTGAAGCGCGTCAGCAGCGCCAGCACTTCCGGACGAGCGCACCATTTCTGAGGGGGCTGGCCGATCAGCTCCTCGGGGCTCAAACCCAGCAAAATCCCGAGCTTCGGATTGGCGAAAGTGGGCAGGCCGGAATCGTCGATCACCAGCACCGCGTCGGGAATCGCATCCACGATGGCCTGCACCTTTTCCTGCTTGTATAAGAGCAGCCGGCTCGAGGTCTGCGCCTCGAGGCGTTGCCGGTCCATCTCGTGGATTCTGGACTGAACCGTTTGCATGAACTGGTCGAAGCGGTGGGCGAAGTGGCGGGATTCTATGCCTGGCGAAAAGCCCATTTCGATCCCGTAGGCCTTTCCGGCGTCCTCGAGCTTTTTTGTGAGCCCAGCAAGAGGGCGAATCTCCTGCCTGATCATGAAATAGCAAAAGACCGTGAGCAGGAATACGGGCAAGGCCATCAGCGCGACGGAGGAGATTTCGCCTGTCGGCACGCCTTGGAGCGTCTCGTAGTAGCCAAGCCTGACGAAACCGGCAAGTTCCCCGCTCCTCAGGACCGGACCGAAGAACTCCCGGATCTTCCTTCCGTCCCCGGGGGAGATCAAGCGATGCTCGCCGAACCAGGATGCCGGCTCCGAGGGCATGGCTGCGGCCGGCACTATGCTGCCAGGAGAGGCGAACTCGAACACCTTGTCGCCCGATATCGTCACGATGGTCGCATAGGCGAACGCGTCGCTGCCTTGAACGCTTGCCAGGCTGCTCACGAGATTCTTCTCGGCGGAGGCAGGGATGAGCTGGGACAATTCCTTCCCCGACAGCGCCCGGGCGAGCGCCACGCCTTGGGAGCGGATCTTGTCGCGGTAGAGCCTCGCCTGCTGCGAATAGAGCAGCGCCACGATCACGCCGATCACGGCCACCGAGGCCGCTATCATGATCAGTCCGAGCCGATCGTTTTTCAAGGCGTTTCGCAGCAACTGATTCCTCTCCCCTCCCCCCGGGCGGGGTCTGTCCGGAACGGTTTGACTAGTCTATTGAAGCAAGTTTTAGCATAATGCGCTCAATAGTGATCTACGTCACAAATATGTCTTAGATCATCTGTGAAGACGAAGATCTTGGTCATCGACGATGATCCCGGCATCCGCAGGGGGCTCGCCTTGACCCTCGAGGCCGAAGGCTACCGCGTCACGGAGGCCGAGAGCGGCCGCGCCGGGCTTGAGCTCGCCAGCGACGAATCGCCCGACTTGGTTCTCTGCGACGTGAGCATGCCGGAGATGGACGGTTACGAGGTCGTGGAGCGGCTGCGCCGGGTGCCGGCGCTCGCGTCGACCCCGTTCATCTTTCTCACCGCTCGCGACGAGCGCGCTGATGTGCGCAAAGGGATGAATCTCGGCGCCGACGATTACCTGTCCAAGCCCTTCACCCGCGCCGAGCTGATCGAGGCAGTCGCGGTCAGGTTGAAAAAGCTCGATGTCTCGCGGGAGGCCCTGGCACAGCAGTTGATCGTCGGCAGCGACCGGTTACGGCGACGGTTCCGCAGCCGCCTCACCGGAGAGGCGGAACACACCGGGCTGGAGGAAGTCGCCCAGCCCGGCGCGGGGAACTCCATCATCGAAGCCACTGTGTTGTTTACCGATATCCGCGGCTTCACCACCCTCTCGGAGCGCCTTTCTGTGGCCGAGATCGCGGCGCTGCTCAATACCTACTTTCAGCGCGCTTGCGAGCCGATCATCGCGGCCGGCGGCAGGGTTGTGAAATTCATCGGTGACGGCATCATGGCGGTGTTTCCGCATACCGATGACAATCCGCGGGAACACCAGGCGCTTCGCGCCATTCAGACCGGCCTCGGCCTGTCGATAATCGCCCATCACTTTCGCAATTGGATGCACGCGCAGTACTCCGACCGCGGGCTGCCGGAATTCGCGATCGGCGTCGGTATCCATACCGGCGACGTGACCCTGTGCCAGGTCGGTGCGCCCGGACAGGAGGACTTCACGGCCATTGGCGACACGGTCAACATCGCCTCGCGGCTGGAGGGGCAGACGAAGGAACTGGGCTGGCCGGTCGTGGCAAGCGAGGCGACGATCGGCGCCGCCGGGGACGCAGTGGTTCACGGCGCGCATCGAATCGTCCATCTGCGCGGCCGAACCAAGCCCGTGCTCGTCTACGAAGTCATCGGCCTCAAGAATCTCCCTGCAACGACGGACCGCGGTGCAGGCAGTCTGTCCGAGCTGCTCCAAGAGGCGCTCGCGGGGAACGCAGAAGGCGCGGCAACCGCGGTGAAAGCCGCGCTGCGCGAGACGCTGGAGGCTTTGATGTCCGATCAGAGTCAACCCAGCGCATTCGCTCCCTTGCGCATCAAGAACTACAGCGTCATCGGCAAGCTCGGCGACGCGGACGGGACGGCCATGTACTTGGCCGAGCGCGATCTGGACGGGAAGAAGGTGGCGATCAAGATACGACACAGCCGTCCGGAGAAGGACCCACGGCCGTTGCAGCGATTCGTGCAGGAAGCGGCAATGGTCAGTCGCTTCCACCACTGGAGCATCGCGGCGGTTCTTGACCACGGTTTTGCCGAGGGCCTCGCCTACGTCGTCATGGAATATTTTCCGGCCGGTTGCTTGAGAGACGTGGTCAAGGGTCCGCTTCCCCCTCATCGGGCGCTGTCGCTGCTCGCCCAGGCGGCAACCGCGCTCGCCGAGGTCCATCGCCAGGGAATCGTTCACGGTGACCTGAAACCGGAAAATTTCATGGTGCGCGAAAACGGCGAAATCGCGCTCTCCGGCTTCGAAGACGCCAAGGACGAGACGAGCGAGGTGAGCACGGCGCCGCGCGCAGTACCCTTGAGGTCCCTTTATTATCGATCGCCGGAACATGCAACAGGCGCGAAACTCGACCAGCGCTCGGACCTTTACGCCCTCGGCGTGATATTTTTCGAAACGCTCACGGGCCATCGGCCCTACACGGGCGACTCCGGAGACGAGCTGACCCGGCAGATCGTCAGCGCGCCGCCCCCGCGGCTACCCGCGGAGCTTGCCCATTGCCAGGAGCTGGTCGACGCAATGCTCGCCAAGGATCCGGCGTGGCGCTACCCGAGCGCCGTTGCCGTGCTGGCCGCAATCGACACCGTCCGGACGCACGCCGCATTGAACGCGGCCGGAGCGCCCCTAAAGCACTAAGGGGTGTGTCCCCGTAAATCGAGTTTCACTCCAGAGGGTACCCCCTGCTCCCGGTTGCGATGGTCCGAACGCGCTATTGAAGCGGAGGCCAAGCGTAACGTTGGTCGACTTCAATGCGTGACAAGGGGAGGTTTCCTCACCGGTGACAAGGGGAGGTTTCCTCACCGTTTGCTACGGAAAGGAGTCCTTATGTACTTTGAGTCCGACGACATGCACAGGAAAGCGCGCGAGTCCGAAGAAGCCCGCCGGAGAAAGCTGGCCGACGACCTGAAGAGACGGGATCAGCACTCCGCCCCGGCCAAGCCTCGTACGTGGCTGTCGCGAGTCATTCAACCCGCGCTCGCGGTGCTGCTGCTCAGCTTGGCGGCAGAGGGGCAAGCCGGCCTATCCGGTCCCGCGCTTGTGGGCTCGGTGACAATAGTGCAAGTCAATGCGACGGATGCCACTTTTGTTTTCGCAGGGCAATGCAGGGGAAATATTGCGAATTTCACCACGACCCTCTCCCCCTTCGATGTGAACGGCACGACGGCGGCGAACTTGGAAGGCCTTAGCTTGCCCGGCCAAGGGCCCGCCGGGTG
>WNFX01008163.1_pt1 | contig 12808 bp, 15 predicted proteins | sample 5400111 | NCBI WGS metagenome assembly WNFX01 (sample SAMN13153363, study PRJNA577476) | soil metagenome | isolation source: 40 cm soil or saprolite under grassland replicate 1 | place: USA:California | collected 2016-06-15
GCGTATTTCCACGATCAGCCTATCCGAGACACATAGACACTATTTACAACGCTAAGAGCAGTATACCAGATGGAGAGCGGTTTCTCCAGAGTCTCAGCGATCCATTCCTGGGTTTCACGCTGATTTCCTGAGTTTCACCCAAATTTTCGCCGCAGTTTGGCCCAATTTACCAGCTGGTCCTGGGCGTGACATTCGTACTGCCTATCGGTGGCGCCGATATGCCGGTCGTGATTTCGCTGCTCAACGCATGTACTGGCCTGGCCGTGGCGGCCAGCGGGTTCGCGCTCGATAACTTCGCGCTGATCGTGGCCGGGACACTGGTCGGTGCCGCCGGTATGCTGCTGACCAGGCGGATGAGCGACGCCATGGGTCGCTCGCTGACGAACGTCTTGTTCGGAGCCGCCGGCCAGGTGCAGGCCAGTACCGGCACGGGCACCGGAGCGGGCGCACGCGCCGTGCACACCAGTTCCGCGGAAGACATCGGCACCCTGCTGGCCTACTCGCGCTACGTCATCCTCGTGCCCGGCTACGGACTGGCCGTGGCCCAGGCGCAGCACGCGCTGCGGGAGCTGGCAGACGTGCTCGAGCAGCGTGGGGTGGAGGTGGCATATGCTATCCACCCGGTGGCGGGGCGGATGCCGGGACATATGAACGTGCTGCTCGCGGAGGCTCATGTGCCGTACGAGCAACTCAAGGAGATGGACGAGATCAACGACGAGTTCAAGCTGGCCGATGTGGCGCTGGTGGTTGGTGCCAACGATGTGGTCAACCCGGCTTCCCGGAACTCGCCTGGGAGCGACATCTACGGTATGCTGATTCTGAATGCCGACCAGGCGCGCAATGTGGTCTTCCTCAAGCGATCGATGCGTCCAGGCTTTGCCGGCATCGAGAACGAGCTGTTCTACGATCCCAGGACCATCATGCTGTTCGGTGACGCCAAAGAGTCGCTGACCAGGCTGGTAGCCTCGGTCAAGGCGGCCTGAAAGGAAGGCCTTTTTGCTCTGTCTGGAACATGTCTCCCCGTGGTTGATCGGGGCCAGGATTTTCGGGTGCATGCGCCCTTGCTGCACCAGCAGGATGCAGCCCTTCTTGCCGCCAATCGCGTCGAAAATGGTCACACCGAGGTAAGAGAGCAGGTCGCGCGCCAACCATTTGAGCGCTTCCGGCATTTTCTCCGCACGTTCCTGCTCGCTGCATACCGTCTTCAAAATCGGTAAGAGCTGCATGGGATCGCCGCCGGCAATGAAGTATTTAGTCGTACGCAGTGCCACCAGCAGGGCCGCGATCACCGAGATCATGGAGACTTCATCCACCAGCACCACATCGAAATGCCGTCGCAGCAGGTCCGGGTTGAGGTAGACCCCGGTGATAGTCGTCGCGACGAGCCGGGCATCGGCCACGATCTGCGTTTTCACGGTTGCCAGCTGCGCCTTGAGTTCGTCGAGCCGGGCATCGTTCCTGCTCTTCTCCCTCCTGGCCGACTCAAGCTCTGCCCTGCGCCCATCGAGCGCGTCCTCATCTTCCTGCATTGTTTTGAGCAGCGGTTCTAGCTTTTTCGGGTATGGCCTCATCTGGTCGGTCCAATAGGTAGAGTCATAGGCCGCCTGCAGGCGCTTGATCTCGGCTTCTGCCTTCTCAATTGCCACCTGCGGCCCGATCTGTTCCAATCGGTTTTCCTGGAGGTCCCTTTTGAACGTCGAGATGGTCCGGTCAGCCTCGTCCAGATCGTCCTGTCTGTCCGCGATCTTCTGTTGCGCAGCCGCCACATCTAGTTCGTGCTGCTGTCCGGCCAGGAACCGCCTGAACACCCTTCTTCACTGAAGTTGGGCCAGTTCCTGTTGCGCTGCCTCCGGCCGAGTCTGGCGGCGCGCCCGTTCTCCATCGTGTGTCTGCCTGTGCAGGTCTCCCTGCCACCGGCACAGCTGGCGCTCCAGGTCCTCCTGTCGTGCGACGAGTGGGGCAAGCTGCTTTTTCGCCGCGGCACACTTGTCCCCTTCTTCCTTGATACCCCTTTCGAATGGGGCTACTACGGTACAGGGCCAAGGTTGTTGGCAGAAGCTATTTTAGCTGATTTCTTTGCAGAAGATTATCCTGAACATGGGTATGCAAGCCAGAAGGACTATAACGCCCTCTTGTATGGCTTCCTTTTTAAGGAAGCCATTATCGGAAAACTCCCGCGTCGTGTAGATGGTGAGGAGGTGGACGATAGCTGGGAAATTACATCCGATCAGATCAAGAGGTGGTTTTATTCCCTGGAGGAGCAGGGAATAACAAAGGAAGCTTTACTGAAGGACATATATGGAGAAGAATACTATAAGATGAACTGATCTCCTTAGGAGGCACGCCTAAATAAAATATCCAAGGGGATGTGATATGCTGGGTGAATGGAGAAACTGAGACAGGAAGACCAATACCAGTTGATGAAGGGATGGCGAAACTGGCTGCAGTGGCGACTGTATGTGGCAACAGAGGCCCAGTGGCTGGGCACAAGAGGGATCAGCCAAGTAGCCCGCGAAGCAGGAGTCACTCGAAAGACGATCCGCAAGGGGATACGAGAGCTGGAGACGGGAACGCTCTATCAGCCAGGGGAGCAGATACGCAAGCAAGGTGGCGGAAGGAAGAAGAACACAGCCAAGGACGCGACGCTGCGAGCCGATTTGGAAGGGATGTTGGAGCCGAGAGGAGATCCACAGAGCCTGCTTAGATGGACGAGCAAATCAGTGAGCAAGCTGAGGGGAGCTCTCACCAGTCAGGGGCATGTGATTGGTGAGACAGCCATTCGCAGGATGTTAAAAGCGATGGGATTTTCCCTCAAAGCCACCAAGAAGGGGACTCTTCCTACGAAAGTCGCCCGAAAAGGGGATTAATGCACGAAAAATGCACTTTCATCCTCTTCTCTGCCGCGTAGCGGCATCGAGCTTGGGACGTCGCATGCAGACCGGGATGGCCAATTTCAGCACATCAATCGCACTGGCAAAGCCTTTGCAGCTAAAGGGAAGCCAGTCATCTCCATCGATTGTAAGAAGAAAGAGCTGATCGGGAATTTCAAGAACAGCGGGAGGGAATGGCAAGCCAAGGGACAGGAGACAACTGTCAATGTGTATGATTATCTCTCCATAGCTGATGGGAAAGCCGTGCCGTACGGCATTTATGACCTGGTGCACAACAGCGGCTTCGGGAGTGCTGGGGATCGACCATGAGACGGCTGAGTTTGCCGTGGAGAGTATCAGACGATGGTGGCAGAATATCGGGAGCAAGCTCTATCCAAGCAGTGAGGAGTTACTCATTGTGGCTGACGGCGGTGGGTCCAACGGAGTTCGCAACCGGCTGTGGAAGCAGCAATTGCACCGGTTTGCCACTGAGACCGGCCTCGCCATCACCGTTTGCCACCTGCCTCCGGCCACCAGCAAATGGAACAAGATCGAGCACCGGCTGTTTTCTTACATTTCCATCACCTGGCGCGGGAAACCTCTTCTGTCTCTTGAGACCATCATTGAACTGATTTCTCATACGACGACCGAGGAAGGCTTAACCGTCACCGCTGTCAAAGACGCCACTATCTATCCCACAGGCATCAAAGTCTCTGACGAAGAGATGGCCCAGATCAACATGACGAGAGCGCCTTTCCATGGAGAATGGAACTATACCATTCGACCTTAGTAGTTGGTCCCTTTATTTCAGCGGGCCTTCTAAGCAACAATGGCATGGGGCAATAGACATGCCTGCCTGGCGATCATCATTTGCACACTTTAACCTAAGAAACCTTCATACTTGGCAATGATGCCTAGCATGATCTCGTCTGCACCCGCGCCTATGGAAAGCAGTCGTCCATCTCTGAAACGTCGTGAGATAGGCGTTTCCTCCATGTATCCCATACCTCCGTAAAACTGGAGACAAGTATCATTTACCTCACGGGTAAGCCGTCCTGCTTTTAGCTTTGCCATTGAAGCCTGTAATGTGAAATCAAAGCCTTCCATTAGCATGCGTGCGCAATGGTAATTTAGCTGTTTGAGAGCTTCAATCTCAGTCAGTAGCTCAGCCAACCTAAATTGTATCCATTGATTAGCAATCAGCGGCTTACCAAAAGCCGTACGCTCTTTTGTATAGCGAATAGTATCGCGTACAGTTCGCTCACAACTGCTGTGTGCCATGATTGAGCCAATCAGCCGCTCTTTTTGAAACTGTTGCATCTGAAGCTGAAAGCCCTTCCCTTCCGGGCCAATTCGATACCACTGAGGAACCCGCACATGATCAAATACTAATTCTCCTGTGTCGCTGGAATTATTGCCTAGCTTTTTGAGCTTTCTCCCCACATTGAACCCTGGAAGATTGGTAGGAGTGATTATCAATGACATGCCATGATAGCCAGCTTCATCGCTTGTACATGCCAGTAAGCATATGAAATCGGCCTGAGTACCGTTAGTGATATAAAGCTTAGTGCCCGTGATGATGTAATCATCGCCGTCTTTTTCGGCACGTGTGCGGATCGAGGAAACATCAGATCCTGCATCAGGCTCACTAACACCAATTGCGCCAACTATTTCACCTCGACATGCCGGCAAAAGGAATTTCTTTTTGAGTTCATGAGAGCCAAATTGCGCAAGCGCAGGCGTACACATATCAGTATGTACAACAATACCCATAGGTACCCCACCGCAGTTAACACGTGCAAGCTCTTCAGCAAAGACAACCGTATACCAGTAGTCCGCATCAGCTCCGCCATATTCTTCAGGGTAGTTTAATCCCAGAAAGCCCAAGTCCCCCATCTTTTTAAATAGTTCGTGAGCCGGGAAGATACCTGCTCCCTCCCATTCATCCACATAGGGATTAATCTCTTTTTCCACGAACGAGCGAACTGTCTTACGAAACATCTCATGCTCTTCAGTAAAATACATGCATCCTCCTTGATGGGGTAAGGGCTAGCGATATAACCTGTGACAGGTATTGCTTACAGGAAAACAAACAATCTGACTCTGTATTATACCTCACGTAAAAAAAGGGCGTGGCTAAACTGCCCGCCCTTCGCTCAGTTTGTGTACACCCTTTACTATTGTTCGCGTACACGGTGCATCCACTTGTTGGCAGTCGTCAGGCTTATCTTTAACGCCGATGCGACATCACGTACTGTAGCGTCAGGTGTATCCGCAAGGTAAGCCCGTACACGCTGGAAGTTTTCAGGCAACTTTTCGCTTTCAGTCTCTTCCTCTGTAATGCTGAATTTAACCTGCTTTCTTGTACTTCGTGTACGCTCTGGAAGCTGTAACTTTTGTCCCGTGCCTTGAATACTCCGCGTTTCATTCGCTTTCATATGAGACATCATCTCTATGACGACTGACCGTACATCGTCAAGAGTGAGAGAAGGCTGTACAGAAAATGTGGTAGGGAGCTCTTGTTGTACACTTTCGGAGTGTACACTTGTAAAGCGGATATTCTTTGTCCTACAGAGATAGATGTAGCCTATAGAGACTATACACCGAAGGGCAAACAAGCTAAGCATAAATGGGCTATCTCCTTGCCCTTCCCAGCCTGCTAGCTGCATGAAAAGCATCACTCCACCGGCTATCGAAAGTAGCATCGAAAGCACGAGGTAGAGCCACGCTTTCACGACATCTTTTTCCCCGATTGATTGTAGGCCATAGACAAGTACAACGCCCCCGCTCGATTCAATTGCAACTGATTGTGTCAGGGCCCAGGCGTTATTTATCATGATGTTATTGCTGCCTTATATGTCCACGGCTTAAAACGTCGGCGGCCGAGTACACAATTCCTGCGGCGAGTAGTGGTTCGCTTGTTTTCGCAACAAAGCGGAAAACGAACTCAATCAGCTTATCGTACCAGTCTAAGGACGCAAACCGTCCCATTGGCGTGGTAGAATTAACGGTGTGCCGGGGTAGCATATGAACGCTCTCCTTTCTCGTTGTCGAGTGCTAAAAGTCTGGGGTTGATATATGCGCCTGATGGCGTTTTGTAGAGGAAGAAAAATGTATTATTCTGTTGCGCAGAGTAACCTGTGTGTTCACAACATCCTGCGCAACGGTACCGGAGAACAGAAGAGGAAATACCTGCCTGGCCTCGCCAGCGCCGAGATGATCGGCGCGCTGGGACTCCCAGCGCCGAATGCGGGCTCCGACGCTATGGGTATCCGCACCACAGCGCGTCCTGTAGCTGGCGGCTACCTCATCAACGGCTCCAAAGTGTTCATTACTAACGGCCCCATTGCCGATGTGATAATCCTCTACACCAAAACGCGCCCCGAGGCCGGAAGTCGCGGCATCACCGCTTTCATCTTCGAGACGAAGACGCCGGGCTTTGCGGTTGCGCGCAAGTTGCAGAAGCTGGGCATGCATGGCTCACCCACCGGTGAGCTGGTTTTCGAGGATGCGTTTGTGCCCGCGGAGAACGTCCTGGGCAAGATCGACGAGGGATTTAAGGTCGTGATGAGTGGACTGGACATAGAGCGCGCATTCTATGCAGTGAGCGGCATCGGAGGCCTTGAGGCAGCGCTCGAAATGTCAATCAAGTACGCGAAAGAACGCGAGCAGTTCGGCCAGCCCATTGCCAACTTCCAGCTTATCCAGGCGAAGCTGGCGGACATGTATACCGACCTGGAAGCGGCCCGGCACATGGCACACCGCGCTCTGTGGCTGGCGCAGCAGGGTAAGCGCGTCAGCAAAGAGGCTGCGGCCGCGCTCCTGTTCGTGGCACGCGCGTCATCGCGCGCCGCCAACGAAGCGCTGCAGATCCACGGCGGCTGGGGCTACCTGACCGACTTCGAGGTTGAACGTTTGTGGCGCAATGCCCGGCTGGGCGAGATTGGCGCGGGTACCACCGAGATTCGCCAGTTGTTGATCGCCAGGGAACTGCTTGGCATGAGGGGATGGCACTAGCTATGAAATCCGTCCGCATTGCCGGGGGTCTCGGCTTCTATGGGGACTCCTGGCGACCGATCAAGGCCAGCATAGAGCGAGGTAATGTGCAATATGTCGCCTCTGATCACCTGGCCGAATTGACGCTGGCGATTTTACAAAAGGACCGCCAGCGCGACCCCAACCTGGGCTATACACGTGACCTGGTACCCATGCTGGCCGAGCTACTTCCGCTTGCCGTTCCTCGCGGCGTCAAATTCATTCTGAATGCGGGTGGGCTGAACCCGATGGCTGCGCGAGAGGTATTGCTTGCATCCCTCGATAAATCGGGGATTTACAAGAAGTTCGGCGTCAGGCCGAAGATCGGCGTGGTGCTGGGCGATGCTGTACTGGAGCGTCTTGACGAGTTAAAGGCGGCAGGCGTCTCGCTGGCACACATGGATACAGGGGAGGATATCGCCGCTGTGCGTGAGCGCCTGCTCTTTGCCAGCGCCTACCTCGGCACGCAGCCGCTGGTCGAGGCTTTGCAGGCTGGCGCAGATATTGTGCTGGCGGGACGTGTCGCAGATGCCGCGCTTTTCCTAGCTCCTATGGTACATGAACTGGGATGGAGCTGGGATGACTGGGATAAGGTCGCGCAAGGGATGGTGGTCGGGCATCTGCTGGAGTGCAGCGGGCAGGCAACGGGTGGAAACTTCGGTGGGGATTGGCGGTCCATACCTGATCTCGCGCATATCGGCTATCCCATTGCTGAAGTATGGGAGAACGGCGACGCGGTCATCAGTAAAGCGCCTGGTACGGGAGGACGGGTCAACTTCGACACCTTACGCGAACAGTTGTTGTACGAGGTACACGACCCCGCTCACTACCTGACACCCGATGTCGATGTAGATATGACGACCGTGCACCTGGAGGAGATCGGACCCGACACAGTACGCGTGACGGGGGCAACGGGGCATCCCGCGCCGGAGTCGCTCAAGGTAGTAGCTGGTTACGAAGATGGGGTGATGGGGCAGGCGATGATCGGCTATGCCTGGCCGGACGCGCTTGCAAAGGCACAACTGGCGGCGCAGATTGTCCAGCAGCAGATGGTCGAAACGGGCCTGAAGGAAGAAGAGACGATCATCGAGTACCTGGGATATAATTCTATTCACGGTCCACTTGCCGATCCCGCGCATGTCGATGACCTGAACGAGGTATATTTACGCGTTGCTGTGCGCTGTAGCGACAGGAAAGAGGCAGCAAAATTGGGGCGGCTCATTCCGCCATTAGGGCTCAGTGGTCCACCATTCATCGGCGGCGTTGGCGGTATGATGGAGCCGCGTGGCCTGCTTGGTATCTGGCCAACGCTCGCTCCGCGCTCCATCATCGAAGAATATGTACGTGTCAGTGTGGAGGAGCCATGAAGAAGCAGCTTGTGTACCTGGCCCACGCTCGTTCCGGTGATAAGGGTGACAAGGCGAACATAGCAATCTTCGCACCCGACCAGGCGACGTATGATCTGCTGGTCCAGGAAGTGACAGCTGAACGTGTGCGTGCCCACTTTGAAGGCATAATTACGGGAAAGGTCGAACGTTTCGAAGTGCCCAATGTGCTGGCGCTCAACTTTGTGCTGCATGGCGCACTGAATGGCGGGGCCTCGCGTTCGCTGCGCAGCGATGCCCTGGGGAAGTCGCTCTCGTCAGCATTGCTGCGTATGGAAATCGACGCGGGCTGAAGGGGACGGGGTTCCCTATCCTCCAGACGACGGCTGTGTACTCAACCTTATCCCATTTGCGCCCACAGAAACTCCTTCAGGCGGGGTACTTGACTGCTATGGAGCATCGATGATTCCAGGTGGTGGGCGCAGATCGGCTGGCTGGCCTGGATAAGGCGCGAGTCCTGCCACTGGTCCCAATTCACTTGTCGGTACCCTGAGCATACGGGCTTTGCGTTCGAGCGCCAGGCTGACCAGTTCTACGGCGCTCTCCAGGTCGAGAATGCCAGTATTAATCATCAAATCATAAAGGAGCGGATCATCGACCTGACGATGATACTGTGCCTGCAGGTAGCGTACGCGATCCTGGTCTTTGAGCTGGATACGCGCTTGTGCGCCGGCCTCGTCGAGTCCTTCGCGACGAGCTACATAGATGATGCGCTGCTTGAGTGGTGCGACCACGCGCACATGTAGCACATCACGCCGCCGGGCCAGCAGCACTTGCGCTCCTCGTCCAACGATGACCACGCGTCCGCTGCGAACAGCTGTCTCGACAACCTGGTGCAATGCCTCGTGATAGGCATCTACCTCTGCCGCGGGCGATATAGGCGCGATAGGCGCATTGGCCAGAAACGCCGGAGCAGCCAGTCGTATGGCGTTCAAGACACTTGAGACGAAGTCTTCAGCATACTCATCGTGCGCTGCAGCCTCCTCTTCTGTAATCCCTAATTCATGGGCGACCCCGGCAACGATTTCATGGTCGATCAGTTGCCAGTGCAGCCGCTGTGCAAGGCGTGCAGCAATTTCGCCGCCGCCGCTCCCATATTGACGTGAGATAGTAATAGCGCTCATTGCCGGAGCGCCCTGTTGCTCCTGAGCCATGGCATTCCCCCTCTTTCTGTACACGCGCTGCGACTTCTACTGCAAATTACTTTGCCTTCCATCGCATACAGCATAGCACCGGCTCAGGGTAGCCGCAAGAGAGGTCAAAGTGATGATTGACACGATTGTAGTGCGCCCACTCCGCGTATTCCCCTCTCATCTCTTTGCCTCCCATCATGGTTCTCCTCTCTCTTCCTCATCGATTCTTGCCAGCAGCCACGTTTTCCGTTTCCTGGATGGTTCAGGAGGGCGTAACCACAGCAAAACATGCGCAGGCTGCATCGTCTCCTGCAGTGTTGCACTGAAAGCCTGAAGCGTTTTCGCCGTGTCATACTTGCTACGATAGAAGCGCCGATCAATCAGCCGCTGGATGCCCTGGCGCAGCGGCTGGAAGAGGGCCGCGATGACCAATGTAGAGAGGACGATAGCCACACTGTTGTCCTGGCTGATGATGCCCCGCAGCAGCGCTTGCAGGCCAATGACTAGGCCCACGTAGACCCCCGTCAGGATGACCGTGAACGTGCCATACACCAGCGTGCGATTGATCAGAACATCGATCTCCCACAGCCGAGAGCGCAGCATGGCGAACCCAAACGAGAGCGGGATGGAGAGCGACAGCAAGATGCTGATCTGATTGTAAGCCAACGGATAGAGGGAACCGGGCTCAGCGAACACTGGGAAAATCAGATACGGCGCAGTCACGCTCACAGAGATAGCGATCGGCACAGCGATGCCGAAGACCACCCATTTGGTCTGCTGCCGTTGCAGGGGACTGGACGCACGCCGGTAGCGGTAGAGTTGGAGGAGTGCAAGCGTCGCCATCTCGCCGAGAGACACGAGCTAGCCAGGCCGGCTCACCTGTGTATTCGGTATGAGAGGCGCAACTTGCAAGAAGGTGAGAGGAACTTGCCCGGCAAGAAACACGACGAGGATCCAGCGCGTGAAGCTCGGCACGAACTGTCCAGTGGGAAACAGGGAGAAGACGAGCAGGAACAAGGCAAGAAAGAGCAAGGTCAGGCACTCGTTGGGCACCTGCCAGGCGGAGGGGCTCTGCGGCACGGCGGTCGTCTCGATGATCGGGCCTAACGTCACCAGCATGAGCGCGACGATGAGCGCCATCCGATCGTCGGGTCGGCGCCAGACGATGAGCGTGCTGACCGCCAAACACACCACCACAGAGGCCAACGTGAGCGCGACCGTGTACACTGTGTAATCAACTACAGACAGGCCCAACCCTTTGAGCGTCTCGACTTGTGAGTGAGTGAGTTGCTGGTATTCGCATGCTGTCCCGGCACAGGGAGTTTGCAGGAGTGCCAGATACACCGGGAGGCTGGCGCAGAAGATCGCCAGGGTGAGGACGACCAGGGTGAACCAGGCGCCTCGGGCGAGCACAATCCAGCGCCCGTGCAAGCGTGCGTAGCTGTACCGTTCACGGCTCTCAGTCATGGCTGTTGGCGCATACTCAATGTTCATTCGAGCATTTCCCGTTTGCTGCCCTGGTCCTATTGGGGATGGTTCTGGCGGAACAGAGGAAGCTCCTTCATTGCACTACAATGGTCAGATTCATGCCTGGGTGCAGCGTGCAATAAATGTGGTAGATTCCTGCAGTCGCAAATGGTCCGATCTCCTGAGACCCGCCAGTGATATCCATGTTGTGCAGGGCCGGCGCTCCAGGCTCGGCTCCCGAATGGGGAATGCCACTTGCATCCCACGCTCCGTTTTGCAGGATATGTTCCACGGAACTGTCATTGACGATGAGCAGGCTTGAGCCTTTAGGCACCAGCACCACGTTAGAGGCAAAATTGGACGCTGTCATATGAACGACTGGCTGACCATCGGCGCTGGTATTTGCCCCAGTGGTCTGTGGAATGACAGTGACAACCAGCGAGAGAATAATCAAGCCGAGAACGAGGCCAGCAAAACCGCTCAACAAGAAGCCACCAAAGCGCGGAAGGCGAGACTCATGTCCCAGGCCCCGAAAATTTCGTATGGCTGCCATGATACTAGTCACCAGTACGACCAACCCAAAGCTAGTCACGAGCACAAGGAGAATAAACTCGTAGTTGGACTGACCAGGGTGTGTGTAGGTATAGATGTTGTGGGGCTGGAAGATCGGGTCCAGTAATGTGAGCAGAGCCACGAGAGCACCAAGCAACGGTGCCCAGCGCCAGCGAGTAGCGACCACGACAGTCGCAAGCAAGACCAGCGCCGCCTCAATCACAATAGGAGGAATAAACACTTTCCCCACGAGGAGTATATAAAAGAATGCGACGAAGTACATGAACGCATACCCAATGAAGGCGATGAGCATGAGCCTGCCAAGCGGCCCTCTTGTGCTGTGATCTTTGCTTCGAGCCTGTCTGGTAAGATCTGCTTGTTCCGGACGTTTTTCTGTGGTCTCCATAGGTAGACTCCTTCTTGATGACTATGGAAAGCAATAGAAACGGCGCAGAAGCGCCTTGTTGTCTTCGGTTGACATAGAATAGACTCCTTTTCGTGCTGCTCTCTGTAAGAGCATCTCTTCGGTGAATGTGTGTGTGACATCGGGCAGTGCCTGTTTCTGATGAGAGTGTAGCTGATGATTCTTGCTCTTACCATGAAGAAGAGGCACATGTTCCCCCACATTTTTCCTGGCTTCTGACGATGTGGTATCATGCTGGAAGAGCTTGCTTGTGAAGCAGGAAGGGCACGGGAGACGACCGATGAAGGAACACAGCACCTTTGGCGTGCTGCTCAGGCGCTATCGCCAGGCGGCTGGAGTCTCACAGGAGACCCTGGCGGCCCAGGCCGGGCTGAGCACACGTGCGATTTCCGATCTGGAGCGGGGCATCAATCGCAACCCGCGCTCTGATACCCTTGACCTGCTGGCCGGTGCTCTTCCCCTGACATCGCACCAGCAGAACTTGCTGCGCTCCTCCGCACGACCCGGGAGAGCCGCCGGGGCATCGCCTGTTTCTCCCTCGCACGGGCTTCCTCTCTCCCCTACCGCGATGATTGGTCGTGAGCAAGAACATACCCGCGCGCTTGCCCTCATCCAGCGCAGCCAGGTACGCCTGCTGACGATCACCGGGCCGAGTGGGGTGGGCAAGACCCGCTTCGCTCTCCAGGTGGCTAAGGACCTCTGCGAGGAACTCACCGATGGCGTCTCCTTCGTGGCGCTGGCTCCCGTGCGCGATGCTGCGCTCGTTCCAGAGGTGCTCGGGCAGACCCTTCACCTGCACGAGCAGATAGATCATCCGATGACTGAGCAAATCCGTGCATTCTTGCAGCACAAGCAGCTCCTTCTCGTGCTCGACAATTTTGAGCACCTCCTGGAGGCAGTGCCATTCGTGGCTGATCTGCTGGCGAGTTGTCCTCGCCTGCA
>WNFX01007498.1_pt1 | contig 12806 bp, 14 predicted proteins | sample 5400111 | NCBI WGS metagenome assembly WNFX01 (sample SAMN13153363, study PRJNA577476) | soil metagenome | isolation source: 40 cm soil or saprolite under grassland replicate 1 | place: USA:California | collected 2016-06-15
GAGAGGTGGCCATAGAGAAGGGCTTTAGTATGTCCAGGTTGTCAAGGGAGGCGAATATGGCCTATAAGACGATACAAACGATATGGAGGAAGCCAGATCACGAGGTAACAACGACTACGTTGGATAAACTGTCTAAGGTTCTTGGTGTAACTCCTGCTGATTTGATAGAATATGTGCCAGATGGCAAAGAAGAGGCATGAAAAAAATCTTTCGTGCCTCTCAAGATGAATACAAAGGTCCCCACTCGGTAGCAATATCTGAAATGCCTGTACTTTTGTTGTATTTGCTATGTTTTTTAGTTATACTAACCTGTGTACCCTCTCTTTGCGAAGATCGTGTCGTTTTCATGTAGGTACAGGCAGCAACTCTCGTTCCGTCCGACTGTTTCCACTTGCACAGAAGCAATACCGGCAAAGGAGACGAACATCATGGCACTCTACATGATTCAATTTGCTTACACCGCCGAGGCGTGGGCAACGCTGGCGAAAAACCCACAAGACCGGAGTGTACCCGTCAGGGAACTGGCGCAGAAGCTCGGTGGGCGCCTGGTCGGGCTGTACTACTGCTTTGGAGAGTACGACGGGGTCGTGCTCGCCGAAATTCCCGACGACATCTCTGCTATAGCAACAAGCCTGGCGGCAGTCTCTCCGGGGCACGTCAAAGCGATCAAGACGACCAAGTTATTCACCGTCGAGGAGACGATGGAGGCGATGCGCAAAGCTGGGAGCCTCGCGTACCAGGGGCCATCCGCAGGGTAGACCCATCGGGTCTCTCAAGAGTTCGGCAGGGTGATCTGCCGAACTCTTTTTGGTTGCGCTATATGTGCTGTTCTAACCAGGTAACGGCACTTCATCGTTATACAATCGCTATCCGCTTCGATTTCTTCGTAGTCTCGATGGCATGTGCCTGGAGACGGCGCTCGCGGGTTTCCCAATCGGGCATGTAGGCATACATGAAGCTTTTGAAGACTCTGCCGTGGTTGGGTACAAGTAAGTGGACAAGTTCGTGGACGATGACGAACTCGCCTAATTCTTTGGGGAGATCAAGCAAGTCGGTATTGAGCGTCATGCGACCGTTTGTAGAGGGCGAACTCAAGGTCTACAAGTTCCCAAAGGCCGTGACCTCTACTCCTGAACTCATCAACGTGGCGGAGTTCTTTTTCGGCGGCATTACCTACAATGGATGGATGACCGAGAGCCTGGTCATCTCTGAGAAAGGCCCGTTTGACAACGCTGACGTAATCGTGATAGTGACGGTGACATTGGCATTGCTGACTACAAGCGAGGTCTTCAACACCAGGCGGTAGGCCAAGCAGATGCACAGCTGCGGTGTTCTGCTTGAGAACCTAGTGGTCAGTCCATTTTGATATTGATATGAATGAGATGGTTATGGAGCGCTAGAGGCTCCATCTCGTTGTCAAAAACACGCCAGACTGACCACTAGATCGCGCCAGGTACATAGGCGAGAAACGGACCAGTATATCACCATCACCGACCTGGAGAATGACAGCGCCGCCCTCGATATGCTGTTCAACATCTAATTCCAGGGAGAGGCCCAGCCAGGTCTCTCCTGACAGTTAGTATGCTTTTTGACATATCCAGACCGGATGAGAGAACACTATGATACTGCTATCACATCTCTATCAGACAGTTGCTAAATTGTTAACTTTATGCTAACATATGAGTGATAAATCCTCTTTTTCCTATGATGTGCTCTGCGTAGGTCGTTTTCCTATCGACAGAAAGCTGAGCAGGCATATGGGGCATGATCCGACGATTTCTCCTGACCCAACAGATTTTGTGACGCTCAAGACCGCCGAGGCAGAGCTTGAGATAACTCGCGTCACACTCAGAAAATATCTTGACAGGCTCGGCATCGAGCCCAGATCGTTTCACATTCGGGACCGCAGTCTCTACATCTCACGCGAAGAACTGGAGCGGGTCAAGCAACTCAAGCAGCACCCTGGCTTGCTTGAGCAGTTGCGAATCCGTTCTCCTTGAAACAAGCCACGACTGTCCTGGAGAGTGGATGACCATGTCCTGCCAGCTCAACGGGATCTCTCGAGAGCACTTCTTTTCTGCTCTTGGCTGACCGTTACCTGTATTTTCGAGGGGGAGCTCATGGATGACACTGTGACCACGCGACTTTCAGAAGCGCTGGTAGGGGCCGTGTTGAACACCTCACCAGCACAAGGACTGACGCACGGCTTTTACCACTATCCCGCCCGCTTCTCACCCGCGTTCGTGCGCGCCGCCATTGCAGCGTTTTCCCAGCCCGGCGACGTCGTCCTCGATCCCTTTATGGGAAGCGCGACCACCCTGGTCGAAGCGCTCATTGCAGGGCGTCATGCGATAGGATCAGATATCAACACGCTGGCACACTTCCTCGCACAAGTCAAAACGACCCCGCTTGCGCCGCATGAATGCGCCGAAATCGCGCAGTGGGCCTCCTCCATCCAGGAGCGTCTCTTGCTGGCAGGGCCGCGGCGAGTTGCATCCCTGCCGCTTCCCTCGCCTCATGCACCGTCGCAATGGGGCATCCCCTGGTCGATCCGCCAGACAATAGCTCGCATTTTGGCAGAGGCGGATCAGTTCCAAACGCCGCAGCAACGAAATCTCGTGCGCTGCGCGCTGCTGCGTACCGGACAATGGGCATTGGATTGCACCTCCACGCACCCGTCTGCACCTGCATTTCGTCAACAGTTTGTTGCGATTGTGCAAGAGTTCCTCAAAGGACTCACCGAGTTGCACGAGACGCTCGCGCAAGCAGGTGGAGACACGATTCCGCAGGTCGTGTGCCTCAACGTTCCGGCGGCGCACCTCCGGCCGACCCTGTGGGAACCCGCTATTCAAAAGAAGCCCGCGCTCATCGTTACCTCGCCTCCCTATCCAAGTGTGCATGTGCTCTACCATCGATGGCAGATCAGGAGCCGAAAAGAGGTGACGACTCCTTACTGGATTACCGATCAACTCGATGGACACGGGGAAGCCTATTATACGATGGGGAGCCGGACTTCAACAGGACTCGACAACTATTTCAGAGACATCGAATCCTCGTTTGCTGGCTTGTATCACGTGGTTGCCGAGAACGCTCTCGTGGTGCAGTTGCTCGCCTTCTCCCATAGTGACACCCAACTTCCGCGCTACCTGGCGGCGATGGAGCGCGCAGGCTTTCGGGAATGCTCCCTTGAGTTAGAAGACGGGAGTGCAGTCGGACGAGTCTGGAGGCGCGTTCCCCTACGGCGCTGGTACGCTTCGCGCCAGGGACATACCTCCTCGTCTCAGGAGGTGTTGCTCATTCACCAGCGCCTCTCAAGAGGAGGTGGAACGCGAGCGGAGGGACCATGGTAGGCATGCCACCGCGATCCCTCCTGCGATGCCGCTACTCTTTCAGGCCGGAGAACAGCGACCTGATAATCGGAACGATCATTTCGGCCAGGCCATTGCAGGCCCGATTAATATGCTCTAAAGGATCTGGCTCCTCGTCCTCTACCTCGGTTGCCAGCCCCCCATTCTGCTTGCTCATCTTCACGCGCTCTTTGGCGAGCCGCTCCACGTGGTTGAACATCCCCAGGGCGGCAAGAATCAATCCCCAGACAAACCAGAATTTGATGAGTGGCTTGTCGTTCTCTTTCGCGGTCTTGACTTCCCTGAGCAAGAAGGCGCTATCAATATTCACGAGGTAGTCGTAGCCCTCATGCCCATCGTGCTTGATGCGCAGCGACTCATATGGCGTAAAAGGAGGAGTGTGCTTTTCCCATTCTGCCTTGCGTACCTCACGGTACCTTGGAGGCGCCAGAACCCCCTGTGTGGTGCGACCATTTGGCGAAGGCTTCTGCGACCCTCCAGAAGGACCTGATGGCGAGTCTTCCAACACTTCCGGTTCCGCCTTCAGGGTAAAGTGGCAGACGAAGGGGTTGGGGTGTGCCACATCGCTGACCGTGACGGTGACCGGGATGAGAGCGCCCACTTCAGCATCCCAGGGGACGCGGAAGCGGGTCTCAAACCGGCCATTCCAGAGACGATTGTGCTCCAGGAGATCGAGCGTGGGCTCGATCTTGAGGGTGCCAGGGGTATCGGCGCGCTTGAAGTAGTCGTTGGCTGCGTCGGTTTCAAACTCCACCCGGCACGTGCGGTTGATCGGGCAGCTCTTGATGGCCCCCTCCTTCGGATTCTTCAGCCGGAAGAAGGTGGGGAACTTGCGACCAACGAAAGGAGCGGGCGGATTGCCCGGCCCCGTGGTGGTGGAGAGGCGATCGCCAGCAGAAAACAAAGCGGCCAGGGTGGGATCCGCTTTGAGCAGCTTTTGGAACACGTCAATGGGACCCTCCTCATTGAGATGTTGTTCTAACTCGTCTTTGCGCCGCTGCTGGTTAATGGCTTGCAGCCCAGGATGGTCTCGGAGTTCATCCGTTAACTTTTGTTCGATCTCCCGATACACTTCATTGCGTCGGAAGCGATCGCGAGACGCCATGAAGAAGTCCTCACGAACCTTTTCATTCATGCTGGTGCTGTCAACCAAGACCAGCAGGGGGCCATACTTGTCAGTCAGGTAGTCAAACTTGAGTTTACTCTTCACGAAGTCGGCTGAGAAGGTCCCATGCACCTGCCCATTGATGACGAAGGAGACGCCGTGAGGGAAGCGCTCTTTGTCTTTGAGCGGCTTGGTGAAGACGGCGAGCTGGTAGGGAAGTGTGCCAATGCCTCCCAGATTCAGCTCTCCATAGGCGGGAAAGCCCTCTTCAAGGTGCCTGGTTCCTCCATCGTCCGTTTCGGCGGTGGCGCGATTCCATCCCCCTGTGACCGTCGCGCTGTAGTAATTGGCCCGGAATCCTTCGCGCGTCTCTGTGATGCGGAAAGGGAGACAGGAAGAAAGAAGAAAGCGCTCCAGCTCATAGCGCCCATCGGTGGTGATGGTGCTGGTGCCCTTCCAGCGATAATTGTAGAGCTTGATGCAGGTGCCATAGGACAGATCGAAGGCATAGGGGTCGGCAGGCTGATTCTTGCTTGACGGACCTGGTAACACGCGGATCGCGTCTGCCTGGAAGGATGGCACCTGACCGCCTGGGGCAAGGTAGACGTACATGGAACTTCGACGCCCCTTCGATGGGAGCAAGCGCCGGACGAGTGTAAAGCCCCAGAGATCCTGTGTAGGGTCATTGGGGTCAACAGGACAGCCAGGTTGCCTGCGAGAAACGATGAGCTGATAGTTCTTCTCGCCACAGAATTGCAGCACCCCTGTTCCACCGGCATTGAACTTGCCCTGCACAAATGGAATATCGAGCTTATTCGTGCGCATCAGCGAGAGAAATGTGTGCGGAAACATCGCCGGGGTTTGGCCCTCGCCCCGGTCAATAATGAGGTAGCTGGGGTACTTCTTGCTTCCCTTTGGGGCACCAACGGCGACCACGTGGATATGCTCAGACAACTCCCGCAATTCCTCCCGACTCAAGCGGCTCAAGCGTCCATCACGCACATGAAAGAAGCGGGCGACGGCATCAGTCATCGTTGGAGGAGCCTCTGGCCCTTTCGGATTAATCCCATACTGAAAACTGGCTCCCATCAACATTGCGTCGATGGAATTAATAATTTTTTCGGCAAATGCTCCCGTCGGATCACTCTGCTGATTGCCGATGGTCGCAAAATTGTTCTCCACACTTCCAAAGGGAACCCAGATCGCTGGATCGTCGGTGAGATAGCCGGCATCTCGAAGGATGCTGTCAACGCCCTCTTCATCTTCAGCGAACTTCAATTGCTCAAACAGGTCTCGGTAATCGATCACGCTATACACTCCTTGCGTTTTCCAGTGCTTCATGCACAACGACGACACTTATGAAACGACGGGATCGGTGGCCAGTGTGGCTGCTGATGGGCTTGCCGGGCGAGCGCCGTTGCTCCCGGATCCCCTGGGGAGGCTCGTCAGGATCGCTCGTTCATGATTGCCCAGGGGAAGCCCAAGTTCGTTTTTTAAGACCGCCAGTGTGGCAACACGTGCCTGGCGGTGCGTGACAACGGACCCAGCGACAACGCACACGTTATCCCAGAGAGGGTTGACCCGTCCTTCAATCGACTTGCGCCAGTCAATCTTGACCAGGCCTTGCAGCCGCTTCCGCCAGTCATTGGGATGATACACAAACAGGGCATTGCCGACACCCCCCAGGGCGCGTAGAACAATCGTATGGGTACTGATTTTCTCCTGGCGCAGCGCTGGGGCGGTCATGACCCCGTCTTTGACTTTCTGCCAGTCAGGAATCACTTTTGCGACTTCGGTCCAGTACGCAATGGCCCGCGCAACCTTCTCCCCGAACAATTTGGAGTCCGGGTGCTCGATAGGCGAACCGAGTAACTCACTGTTCGCATCGTAGAGGGCAGAGAGGGTGAGGAGTTTGGGAGAGCGCAATGGAATGGACATCTTTTCCATCTCGACCAGGTCCAGGAAGGCCGGGACCTGGTTCGCGACCTGCATGGTGAGCGTGGAGAGCGGGTCGCGGTGGTCATACAGCACGTTCAGCGACTTTGAGGTTTTGTGCACGAAGCGGTTCAGGTCGGAAAACATCTGCTGTAAACGGTCGAGGTCTTCGCTATGGAAGAGCAACACACTGATGCGTTCTTTGCCGAGTTCCGGTTTCTGTTTGAGCGCTTGAGCAATGGCAGCACAGCGGTGCTGTCCATCATTAATGATGAATTGCATCTCTTCCAGTTCCATTTCGATAACGCCAACCTGTTCGTCCAGAGCACTTGGCGTAAAGTCCACATCGCAGGAATAGGAGGCAGTGATGGAGGAGAAGATGTAGCCATTTTCATTTTCTACGATGTACTGGGTGATCTCCGGCACACGTGTGATGTTGAGCACACGCTGTGCCCGCATCGAAGGATCTAACTCCTCCGACTCGTTGAACTTGAAGAATTGTGAAATTTCTTTGAGGGCCATGGTTGTCGCGTAGTACTGTCGCTTCCCAATGGTGGCCCGCATAGCAGGAAACCGAGCTTTCATAGCTTACCTCATTTCTGTTGCTCGTAACGGAAGTTACGTGAAGGGACGATCTATACGAACGACTTTTCTAAATTATAAGACATCATTTTCGTTTTGTCAAGACATCACTGGATTATTTCTATGACATCATATAAAAATATTTTGGATGTCATAAAATACTCTGGCTATAGCGGGATGAGTAACCATCCCCATCGAGGGAGGTGTCTCGGAAGGCTACACCAAAAAGCATCTAAAAACGGTGCCAAAAAGCGGGCTCTTACACATCCTCGCTGATGTTGGATATAAACTCTACAGTTGGAAACGTGTCAACCTGCTCTGTAAGCCGAAGTGCTTTTTTCTTGCCCCAGGTCTTGTTAGCGGGGATTTAGGGGGTCGAAAATGTCGTCATCCCTAATACAGCCAGCATCCACTGCGTTCACAATCTGGCAGAGCAATGTGTCTGTCAAAAGTGTAAAAGTTCCTACTGGAAAGGCAACAAGTAGGTAAGCCTTCACTCTAAAGAGGCGCTGTAACCATCGAACCACTACACCGCATCCACTTCAATCGTGCCTGGGATGTGTGTAAAGGCCATCCTGAAACCACAGGGGTATGCTTTGAGGTCAAGTCGCTCATAGGAGTGCTCTTGTAGTATCTCTTCTGCTTTCTGCTCTGCCTGCTCCCGATCTTTGGCGTAGAAGGGGAAGAGCGTATCAACCTCTTTGGTCATGCGGCAAAACAGTACCCAGAGTGTCATGATGAAATCACCTCTACTTGCCGATTGTTCTGAGAGAGTACCCTTAGAAGGGTGGTATGTAACAGATTATCATTACAATCATAGTTCTGTCAATGCTACCCTTCTGCTACAATCCTGCCAATACACAAGAGAGGACAGGCGATGATACGGCTACGGATTAGGGAAGTAGCAGAGGCAAAGGGAGTGAGCAGGTTGCGGCTCTCTCGCATCGCGGATATTAACTACAAAACGATACAGGGTGTCTGGCGTGACCCCTACCGGGAGATATCGATCAAGACCTTGGAGAAGATAGCGCGTGCCCTGGGCGTACCATCCTCGGAACTTATCGAAGATGTGCCCGATGAATAGCAAAGCAATATCACATATGAAAGATGGGGAACGATTGTTCTGTTCAGAAGTTGAGGTACGCCGGGGAGATATGAAACCATCGGAAAGTTTTGAGCAAAAAAGCCACGCGGAAATGAGTGGAGCTGTTGTCGTTCAGCTCATGCAACTTTTTGAGCAGAATGGTATTGATGTCGTTGTTGATGGTGGCTGGGGCGTCGATGCGCTATTGGGTGAACAAACGCGCTCGCACCAAGATTTAGACATCGCTTTACAACACAAAGATGTCCCGAAACTCCGTGAGCTGCTCGAAGCACGTGGGTACAAAGATGTTCCCCGGAATGATTCTTGGGAATGTAACTTTGTCATGGGTGATGACAAGGGACACGAGGTAGATGTTCACTCTTACACGTATGATGCTCACGGAAAGCTTGTTTTTGGAGTTGAGTATCCATTTGGTTCATTGACTGGTACCGGGTTAATACAGGGATACCCGGTGCAGTGCATTTCACCTGAGTGGATGGTGAAGTTTCATTCTGGCTATGAACTTGATGCAGATGATTATCGTGATGTTTCTGCACTGTGTGAGCGATTTGGCATCGCTCTGCCGGCTGAGTACGAAAAATTTACTCGAGAAGGTGCTCAGTGACCAGTACGCGGATGGACGCCATGCTGACTTGACTCCGCTAGCAACGACGGTCTTGTCTCAACCAGCTTGCCCCACGGCACATAAGCACTGGGAGTATATCGTGAGCGCTCCTGGTTACGCTATTGTGGCAGGAAACCGGGACTCTTAGCCAGGGGTACCCACGGCCGGACCATTATTCGCGACGGTGATCCTTCTCTTCACGACGGGAGGCAATGTATGAACAATGGAAGCGAACAGGCTGCATCGTGATCCGTCAATATCACAGACATTTGGAGATACTACCTGTCACCCCTGGCTTCGCGAAGGGTCTGGCTCGACGGACGCAGAGATCCTTCCCCTTCGCTACGCTCAGGGCTTCGGCTCATGCGCTCAGGATGACAGCCTGACGCGAAGGGCCGCTCACGGGAAGTCTTATCTCCAAATGTCTGCCAACATCACAGATCTATTGACAAATGTTATAACTATATGTTATATGATTTATAGCAGTAAGCAATATTGTGGAAAAGCAAGTGAGTATAACAAGCATCAGGGAAGTTGCTAACGACTCCGGAAAAGAGGAAGGATACCGATGAGGCCTATACGTGATTTTATGGGTCAGGAACTGCGGTGGGTACACCCGCGCGTGTTTAAACGCGAGTATGAGTTTTACGCCGGTGATGAGTTGATTGCAACGCTGCGCTGGCAGAAGGCTTTTAGCTCCCAGGCTTTTGCCGAAGCGGCGGATGGGCGATGGATTATTAAGCGTGAAGGATTTTTCCAGAAGAAGATTGTGGTATGCCCGGCAGATGAAGATATGCCAATCGCAACGATGAAGCGTGGTATGAACGGGAAGGGTACGTTAATGCTCGCGGATGGGCGCGGGTACAGGTGGACCAGTACGAGTTTCTGGCGCGGTGAATGGGGATGGTTCACCGCTGAAGATACGCCTTTGCTGCGCTTCAAGCGGGGAAAACGCATCGAGGTTGAGCCACTGGCTTTCTCGCTGCCGGAGATCTCGCTGCTGGTGCTGTCAGGGCTTTACCTGGTAAAAATAGCGGAAGAAGAGGCAGCTGCGGCATCCACAACAGTGGCGGTAGTAGGCTAGAGGTCTCTCCCTGACACATTTCTACCGGGGGTGTAGCCGCGCGATTGATCGCGCCAGGATGGGGCAACGCCTCGGGCGCGGTCGGTCCCCCACCCCACCCCGGCGCCATGATGATTTTTCACCATCAAAACCGGTCCTGTCATCCTGAGCGCAGCGAAGGATCTGCCCATCGAGAGAGACCCTTCGCGGAGTTTACCCTGAGCGCAGCGAATGGGCTCAGGGTGACAACACAGTGCCGATCTTGCTCGTTAAAACTCATAATGGCGCGGCTACGCCCTCACCGGGCGAACCGAAAAGTGTCACGGAGAGTAGGCTAGGGCCGGGCAGACCAGTTAAGAATCAGGTCTAAGCAGCAGCAAACGGGGCGAGCAGCGAACGAAATTCGCTGCTCGCCTGGAGTGTGGTAGTACTTAGTAGTCCCTGTCCCGGTAGCGATCTCGACCACCGCTGGTCGCGCCGGTCACGGGCTTCGTTGACGACGATAGTGCGATCGCCAAAGGTGGTGCCATTAAGCTGGTCAATCGCGGTACGTGCTTCCTGGTCATTGCTCATCTCGACAAAGCCGAAGCCTTTGCTGCGGCCTGTGTCGCGATCAATGATGACAGTTGCCGAAACGACCTGGCCAATCCTGCCGAAGAGGTCTGCAAGGTCCTGGTCGGTTGCTCGATAAGGCAGACTGCCTACGTAAATTCTCACTGTGGTGTGCCTCCACTGGGACGTCTATAGCCAATTGCTGGTCGGTGGAAACATCTCCCACATACTCGATACAACAACACTCGACGTCTCTCACGAACAGAAGTTTATGACATTTTATGGCGATATTCAAGGGGGTCCTTTTAAATATTTATGGAATTTTCAGAGGTGTTTATTATGATGGCGCCCAGGGATATTTCTGGCCTGCTGTGGCCAGCGTTCTGCTTGCTGCTTGTGTTTTTGCTGGCAGCGTGCTCCTCCGGTTCGTCTCATTCCATGTTGTCCAGGCCGCCCAGGCCCACGCAGGTAGCGACTACTCAGGTAATGGGCACAGAGGCTGCATCACCGGTGAACTTAAATCGCTGTATAAACGCGGCGCTCGGGCGCAATGTGCAGGGGATGGACACCAATGTCACGGTGGGAGCGACGATTGAGTCCACCACGGGCTTGCCCATCCTGGCAAAACACGATGTGAGGATTATCTGGGATATGGCGGGTACGGGTCCTTTTTACGTGTTCGGGCTCGGGCCGCGTGGGATAAGGCTGCTGCCGCTGCAGGGGCCTCAGGCGCACCTCACTGCGGATGGGACCCAATCCGGCGGTGAATGGAGCACACTTTTCAATTTTCCTGTCGCGGGCTGTTGGGATCTACACGCGACGCGAGATTACGCGTTCGGGGATTTGTGGCTGGATGTGTTGTAGGCGGCGCCAGGCATCAAGCTAGCGCAAAGCTCATCACCATCCGTAGGGACGAGGGTGGAGTGGAGCGGATGGGTGATGGGTGGGCCTTTATGGGACCCTGTCTGGGGGACAGGTATGCCCGTCGTGCCTTGTGTGTACCCGCCGCAAGATTCCACCACCCTGAGAGCGGGCCACACAGTCCCCCAGACTGCGTCCAGAAAGGCCCACCCCGCATCCACCCAACCACCCTCGCCCCTATGGAATCCTGGATGCGCGTCTTCGGTTGATGCCTCTTGGGCGACCGCAAGGGTCGCTCCTACATTTAGACGATGGGTCGGCCTCTACGATCTGTGCGCGTAGGCGGCGATGCTGGCGGCGGTTTACAGGGCGACCGCAAGGGTCGCCCCTACATTTAGACGATCGGCTCTTATGATCTGTGCGCGTAGGCGGCGGCGATGCTGGCGGCGGCCTTTGCGACTTTCTCGCCCAGTTCTGGTGGCTCCAGTACTTCTGCCAGGGTGCCAAAGCTGAGTATGTGACGACAGGCGGCGTCTTCCGATTCAAAGGTAAATTGGAGCGTGGTCCAGCCGTCCGCGCCTGGTGGAGCGGTTTGCTCGATGCGCGCGTACATGCCGGTACCGTAGATTTCTGGCAGGATAGAAAATAATTCTGGCGCGCCACGCAATGTGACCAGGTAGCGGGGGAAATTCTCCTTGAACTGGATGGACTGCTGAGCCCAGTACGATGCCAGGTCGAAGTTGTCGGGGCGTGCGCACGGTTGACCGGTGATGGTCGCGTCCTGTACGCGGGAGACGCGGTAGGTGCGCGTCTCACCTTCCACGGCCGCGACCAGGTACCAGATGCCCGCTTTGGCAACCAGGCCGAGGGGATCGACGAGGCGCTGGACGGTGGTGCCATCGCCGCGTTGATAGCTGAGCTGCAGTTTGCGCTCCTGCCACACGGCTTCCTGGATGGTGTGCAGGTGGGGGACGTGTTCTGCAGGGTAGTTCCACCTGGTTGTATCGACGTAGATGCGCTGGCGTGCGTCTTCGGCGGCGCGATGATAGATGGAGGGGAGAGCAGCGAGCAGTTTGAGGAAGGCTGCTTCGAAGGCGTCGCTCAAGCCGAGGTCGGCTACCAGGCGCGAGGTGCCGGGCAGGAAGAGGGTGCGTACTTCGGCTTCGGTGAGGCCGGTGAGGTTGGTGCGGTAGGCTTCGAGGAGGCTGCAGCCGCCGCCCGTGCCGCGTTCGGCGTAGACAGGGATGCCGGCCGCGCTGAGGGCGTCCATGTCGCGGTAGATGGTGCGATCCGATACTTCCAGGCGCCGCGCGAGTTCGTGAGCGGTCATGCGCCGGTGTATCTGTAGAAGCAGGACGATGGAAAGAAGCCGGTCGGCGCGCATGGTTTGTTCCTTCTTTTTATAATGTGTTTTCTAGTGTACCATAGAAATATGACAGGGAGTGACAGGAATGGGAATCTGGATACCTTTCCTGCAATTTTTCTTTTGTCACCAGACATTTGGAGATAAGACTTCCCGTGAGCGGACTTGCGTGCTATCCTCCCTGTCATCCTGAGCGCAGGAGCCGCAGCCCTGAGCGTAGCGAAGGGGAAGGATCTGGCTCGACGAACGCAGAGATCCTTCGCGAAGC
>WNFX01009688.1_pt1 | contig 12806 bp, 7 predicted proteins | sample 5400111 | NCBI WGS metagenome assembly WNFX01 (sample SAMN13153363, study PRJNA577476) | soil metagenome | isolation source: 40 cm soil or saprolite under grassland replicate 1 | place: USA:California | collected 2016-06-15
CTCTGGCCGCCAGCCAGTACCTTTGCCTCTTCTCGGCATTGGTCGAGCAGAGCCAGTGCTTCGTCCAACATATCTGGAGCACAATACTGAAAACGTGGTGGTTTCATCGATGGCCACCTCCCTAAATAAAATAAAAAAGCTGAGACCAGCCAATATGCCTTCTAGAGGCGTTTCCCACAAGGAATAAGCATTAGAGTAGTAGTATATGGGCATTCTGTCAAGCCCCCCGGCTTCATTCCCACATTTCTGCCAAGGAGCGGCGCACACGTGCCAACCAGGCAGGAAGTGATGCTGCCCATGCCAGGCGCTCCATCACATCATCGATCAACGCATCATCGATACCGTGCGGAGTAAAAAAGATATCTTCTAAGGGGCCATTGATGGTGGCAATGGGAGAAACAAGCGTCAGGGCATCTCCCAATATCGAGGCTTCTCGTGGAGCAGGTGGGTAGATTGAGCCGTATGACTCTAAGAAGCGGCGGGCGCATTCAGGATCTAAGCCGCGCTTGACGAGCGGGCGCGTCAAGGTACTATTGGCTCGCCACTCCAGGGCACTGAAATAGAAGAGGCCATAGGCAAGCTCGATAATACGCTTCTCCCAGCGCGAGGCCTCCCAGTGAAGCACGGCAGTGACGCCCTGGGGACCAAAACGCAGGTTGAGGGCGTGAAAGTCCCCGTGAATATGAAACTCCGGCAAACCGCGTACGGACCCGATAGAGACCATTGCAGATGGCAGCACCGCCTCCCATTGATCGCACCAGTTCGAGAGCGCCGCCGCGATAGCAGCTATTTCACTCTCTTCAGCTTTGCCGCGGGCCAGGTTTAAATATCCCTGTACGACACCGCCCGCATGCGCCTCTGACGGCCAGCGATGGAGAGGGCCGGGATAGCCACTTGATGCCTGGTGTATGCGGGCAAGCATTGCTCCAGCAGCCCCTACCCACTCCAGGCTACGAGAATTGGCTGTACTGAAACGCTCACCTCGAGCCTCTTGTTCCAGCTCAAAATAATCGTCGTCCACCACCACCACCGCCGGTTCTCCCTGTGGAGTGAGCCACAGGGATGGAATAGGAATACCCGCCTGTTGCAGGAAATGCCGGAAGACATAGCGATGATTGCTATCATCTTCTATCAGCCCTTCAACTCGCTCTTTCAGCACGTAGCGCTCGCCCTGGATTTCAACCAGCAAGCTCTGACCATCACCAGGAGGAGATTCTGGCGGTCCTGCAAGTCCTAAATTTTTCCACTCACTCACACCAAAAGCCTGCATAACCTCGTTCAGGTCATGCAGGTCTTTTTCTTCCAGCGTATGTTCGTCCATAATGTGGTTCCTGTATGTTGCCTACCTCACCCTTAGATCTCCGCCGGCAAATCTTGACGTGCCCCCCACTCATTCCAGGATCCATCATAATTTGTCAATTTGGGATAGCCAAGCATAGCCAGGCTGAATAGTACTGTTGTGGCAGCCACACCCCCATTGCAATAGGCAACGACATGGTCTTCTGGCTTCACACCAAAATCAGTGAACATACGGGCCAAAGCGTCATTACTGCGAAATGTACCTGTTGCTGGATCAATCAGCTCTTCACGAGGAATATTCAAAGCGCCCGGAATATGTCCTGGACGTCCATAGCCACGTACCAGCTCACCTGTATATTGTCGACTTTCACGCGCATCAACCATTGTGACACCCTGTTGACCAAGGAAAGACAGGACATCCTCAGCCGTGGCACGCAACTGTGCTTGAGGTATAGTCGTAAAGGTAGCTGGCGGATAGGTGGGAATAGTAGTCACCAGCGGGCGATTCTCTCGCTGCCATTTCGGCAGGCCCCCATTCAGTACGACGACTTGATCGTGACCGTAGTAGTTGAGGGCCCACCACAGCCGCGTAGCAAACTGTGAGGCCGGATGCGCATCATAGGCGACGACCAGGTGTTGATCGCCAATGCCCAGGCGCCCCATCACCCCGGCAAAGCGTTCGGCAGGAGCCACCTGTGCCTCTATAACATCGTCAGGATCAACAATGTCGCTGCTCCAATCGATATAGAGTGCGCCAGGAATGTGTCCTTCCTCATATTCATCACGAGCGCCAACATAGAGTGCATCCTGCACGCCATCGTGCTCCACGGTGCGCACGTATCCCCGCATATCGACAACGCGCAGGTGCTGGTCCTCCAGGTGTTCGGCCAACCAGGAAGTCTCTACTAAAAACTGGCCGCGTTCCATGCATCACCCCTATTTCTCTCACTCTCCTGGCTATCTCAGGAGAACAGTCCTGCCGATTCTGGATTATCGGTACTCACAAAGTGAGCATTTGTGCCAAACAATTTCATAGGGGTAACTTTCTCAATGACCATGGATGCATTGGGAGTTTTTGTTGTGAGGTAACGCTGTACCGTCAAGCCCAAAGGGCGGGCGAGTATCAATGCGGCAGTAGATGCCAGTATTACATTATTGGCGGTATTAAACGGCCGGCGCATCCTGGCTACGGCCATAGCAGAAAGTCCGGTCAGCATACCTGATACGGCTAAATTCGTACCACACCGCTCATGAATCGCAAGTTCCGGCTGTGTTGTACGCAGCAAGGACAATGCCTCCTGTGCGGCAGGGAGAATGGCCTCGGTTGGTATATCGCCGAATACGAAGAAGCCGAGCGCGGAAGAGACACCGGCCAGGCGCACATCAGGGAACTTCTTACTTAACAATACAATTGTAGCGTGCTCCAGGGCATGGTTTTGCCTGACGGCACTACCTAACATCATCTGTTGCGCCACCGCAACCATGGGATTGATGGAACCCATCAGTATAATCCTTCCTTAGTAAGTGGTGTTAAACACGACAATTTCGTCACCAAAGTTGATGACATCGCCATCATTCAGCGCTACTGGCTGATAAACCCGTACATTATTTACCAGCGTGCCATTGGCGCTTTGTAAATCTTCTAAGTACCAGCGACCGTTGTCAAACCACAGGCGGGCATGACGCCGCGAAACAGTACGGCCGGAAATAATGAGGTCGTTACCGTTGGTGCGGCCAATAGTTGTTACGTCCTGGTGAAAAAGGTAGGAACGCCCCCCCATTGGTCCGTTCTGGATGGTGAGACGAGCAAGAATGGGACGACCATTCGGCCCCATGTACCGGTCTGCCACGGCGCGTTTATCAGCTAGCTCATAGCCACAGGCGGTACAATACAATTGCGTACTCCGGTTAGCTGTCCCGCAGCGGAAGCATGGCAACGTTACCAGCTGCTGTTGATTGACCTGTTGTTGCACGCTAGAGGATGGCGTCGCAAGAGGAATACTCTCCCCCGCCCCGAGGCCCCCAGCAAAGCCGAAGACCGGCCTGCCAGCAATTTGGCCCTGGGCCTCCAGCTGCGGCATAGAGGAAGACATGCCCGGCCGCCATCTTGAAGGCATCGAGAGCTGTGAAGCTGCCAGTGCACTGGTCAGAGCCGTAATCAGTTCATCGGTCGTTTGGTAGCGGTCCTGGGGAGCCTTGGCAGCCATCTTGGCGACTACCTGCTCGATGGGGGCAGGTGTTCCTGCCATACGCAGCATTTCAAGCGGCAACGGCTCGTTGAGATGCTTCACCGTGATGGTCAGTGGATTTTCCGCGGTAAAGGGGACTCGGCCGGTCAGACAGTGGAATAAGACAATACCAAGTGAGTAGATATCGCTGCGACGATCAACAGCTTGCCCCGTCCCTTGTTCAGGCGACATATACTGGGGTGTACCTATCCCTGTCCCCACACGAGTGAGATTGGTTGTTCCCTCAAGAATTTTGGCAATCCCAAAGTCGGAGAGCAACAGGTAGCCATCTTTGCGCAGTAACATATTGGCAGGCTTCACATCACGGTGCACAATGCCATGACTGTGAGCACAATTCAAACCTTCGGCAGCTTGAATCATAAAGTCCACCGCCTCCGGAACAGGTAAGGCCCGCTTCACGTTCAAGCGATCCTTGAGCGTGCCGCCATCGACGTATTCCATCACAATATACGTAATATTATCTTGCTCGCCAAAGTCATGGATCTGCAGGATATTGGGATGAACCAGCTTGGCAACCGCACGTGCCTCCTGCACAAAACGCTTCACGAACACGGGATCGCGCGCATGAATGCGAAACTGACCCAACGATCCACCGACCAGGGCATTCAAATCGTCGTTGCTCCCCGCTTGACGAGAGTATAGATTTTCCGATGGTTGCATAGTAAGGCGACTCTCCCTTTGTTCCTGCCATTTGATGTAATCACCTAGATTATACAGGTATAAATCGTCTCTGTCGAGAGGTTGAGGTCTCTTTATCCTTCCAATAGAAGCGTTTCTGGATCCTCTACCAGTTCCTTGACCCTCACAAGAACCTGTACGGCCTCCCGACCATCCACAATGCGGTGATCATACGAGAGGGCAACGTACATCATTGGTCGAATGACCACCTGACCATTGCCGGCAATGGGCCGCTGTTCGATCTTATGCATGCCCAGGATGCCCACCTGCGGCGCATTCAAAATGGGAGTGGAAAGCAGCGAGCCAAATACACCGCCATTGGTAATTGTAAAAGTGCCACCCTGTAGCTCACTAAGCCCCAGCTTATTCTCCCTGGCCTTCTTCCCCAGTTCAGCAATCTCGCGTTCAATCTCCGCGAAACTCTTGCGGTCAGCGTCGCGCAGGACCGGCACGACCAGGCCCTCCTCAGCCCCGACAGCAATACCAATATCATAGTAGTACTTCAGCACCATTTCATTGCCCTGAATCTCTGCATTCAGGCGTGGAAAAGCTTTGAGCGCACCCACAACCGCTTTGGTAGAAAACGACATGAAGCCAAGAGAAACATTGTGCCGTTCCTTAAATGACTCTTTACGCCGGCTGCGTACCTCCATAACAGCGCTCATATCAATCTCATTGAACGTCGTGAGCATAGCGGCGTTGTGCTGGGCCTCGACTAATCGCTGAGCAATGGTTTGCCGGCGCCGCGAGAGACGGACACGCTCCTCACGGCCGTGTGGGAGTGGTTGAACCGGCAGAGGGACTTGAGCAGCTGCTGGCGCCTGAACTGGTGCGGGTGACGGGACTGGTGAAGCCGTTGCCTGCTCGGCGCTATCTGGAGTAGGCGCAACCTGCTGCTGTGTTTTCTCCTCTAAGTAGCGTATCACGTCATCTCTGGTGATGCGCCCATGAGGACTCGTTCCCTGAACCTGGGAAAGATCAACGCTCTTCTCGGCGGCAATACGGCGAGCCAGTGGAGATGGAGGTCGTTGTCCATCACTAGCTTCCTGTACCGGAGGTCGCTGGCCCGCCGGCGCTCTTCGCGGCTCGCCAGTTAATGGCAGTGGAGATTGCTGGCCGGTGGAAGGCTCGTCCTTACTTGCTGCCTGCACAGGAGGCTGTTGTCGCTCCGCAGAAGTTTTTTGTCCATTCCCTGCCGCAGCACCTTCATCGATAACACCCAGTACTTCGTCAACCGCAACCGTGTCACCTTCTTGCTTGATAATTTTTTGCAAGACGCCATTTTGCTCGGCAGTTACTTCCACGTTTACCTTATCGGTCTCAAGTTCCACAAGGGCATCCCCCTGGCTCACATTATCACCTTCGTGTTTGAGCCAGCTGGCAATGACAGCATCAACGATTGATTCTCCCAGGGATGGGACACGTATTTCAACGGGCATGCTTGCCTCCATGTTCTTTTATCGATGTCCCTAGAGCCTCTTCCAGGATATGCTCCTGCTCCGCCATAAACAAATCTATGAAGCCTGAAGCAGGGCTTGCGCGGTCTGGACGGGCAATCACATTCACTTTCATTTTTGCACCTACCAGTGCAGAGAGTTTGGGTGAGAGGTAATTCCAGGCTCCCATGTTGCCTGGCTCTTCCTGTACCCAGGTGACCTCACGTATATGCGGGTAGTTAGCCAGGACCTTTTTCAATTCATCGGCAGGGAAAGGATAGAGCATTTCTACCCGCACGATGGCCAGATCTTCGGCCTGCGTACGTTTCTTGTGTGCAAGGAGCTCTATGGCTACTTTCCCCGTACAGAGCACCAATCGCCTGATATCGTTCGCGTGAGTAAGCGCCATCTGATCATCAATGACAGGCTGAAACGTGCCCTCTGCCAATTCCGCCAGCTTAGCAGCTGCCAGAGGATGACGCAGCAAGCTCTTCGGTGACATAACGATCAGGGGACGGGGATCGCGGCTCAGGTAAAAGGCCTGCTGCCGTAATAAATGGAAGTACTGCGCAGCGGTAGAGCAATTTGTTACGCGCCAGTTTATCTGAGCAGAAAGCTGCAGGTAGCGTTCTAGGCGCGCGCTTGAATGTTCCGGCCCCTGTCCCTCGTAACCATGCGGCAGCAAGAGCACCAGAGCCGATTTCTGTTTCCACTTTGCGCGAGCAGAGGCAATGAACTGGTCAATAATGACCTGGGCGGCATTGGCAAAGTCACCAAATTGGGCTTCCCACAATACCAGCGCATCCGGTGCATGAACGCTATAGCCATACTCGAAACCAAGCGCAGCAGCCTCGCTAAGGGGACTGTTATATATCGAAAATGAAGCACGGGCCTCTGAAAGGTGCTGCAGCGGAATGTAAATTTCATCGTGCTGGTCATGCAACACCGCGTGGCGATGGCTAAAGGTCCCACGTTCGACATCCTGTCCCGTCAGGCGAATCGGCGTCCCATCTGTCAGGATAGAGGCGAAAGCGAGCGCCTCTGCCTGTCCCCAGTCGATACCGCCCTCTGGGCCAAGCGTGGTCGCACGGCGCTGCAGCAAGCGGGCCAGTTTAGCATTGGGAGTAAGGCCTTCAGGCCAGGTCAGCAGTTCAGTGTTAAATCTGGCCAATTGTTCAGCAGAAACGGCGGGCGGCCTCTCCTGGTCCTCATTCTTCCCATTCCCCTCGTAACCATTCGACTCATCATCTGTCAGATGCAAACCGCTATCGGCTTCACGCCTGGCCTCCTCAAGTACTGCAGGCATCCTTCACCATCTTATCGGCTTCTTCTTGTGTGATAATGCCTGCCTCTTCAAGATGGCGTGCATATAATTCTCGCACCGTTGGATGTGAACGAATGGTTTCATACATGTGCGGTTGAGTGAAGGCAGGTTCGTCACCTTCATTGTGGCCCCAACGGCGGTAGCCCACCAGGTCGATCAGGATGTCCTTATGGAATTGATCGCGGAAGGCATAAGCCAGGCGTATGGCTGTCAGGCATGCATCGGGGTCATCAGCGTTCACATGGATGATGGGAATCCCAAAACCCTTGGCCAGATCACTTGCAAAATGCGTAGAGCGAGCCTCTTCAGGTCCAGTGGTAAAGCCAAGCTGATTGTTGATAATGATGTGAATGGTACCACCAACCCAGTAACCAGGGAGGCGCCAGAGGTTCAAGGTTTCGGCAACAACTCCTTCACCTGGAAAAGCTGCATCCCCATGAATTAGAACGGGTAAGGCAACATCCACGTCCAGCATAGGTTCTCCGGGGGCCTTTCTCATCTCCTGCGAAGCTCGCGCCATACCCTCAATAACAGGGTTGACAAACTCCAGGTGGCTTGGATTGGGTGCCAGTATCACCTTGAGACCAACTGAAGCGTCTTCTCCTAAAATGTGCTCAAATCCCAGGTGATACTTGACGTCACCCGTCCAACCAAAACCAAAGGTATCCGTCAGCGGAACCCCCTCCTCGTGCCTGGAATGGCTAAATTCCGAGAGGATATCCTTATATGGCTTTCCAAGGACATGAGCCAGGACATTGAGGCGTCCCCGGTGAGCCATACCAATGATTACTTCACGGGTTTCAGATTCGATGGCACCTTCAATAAGCTCATCAAGCATTGGCACCAGTGCATCTGTACCTTCCAGGGAGAAGCGTTTCTGGCCAGGAAACGCCTGGTGTAAGTAGCGTTCGAACACCTCGACCTGCGTCAGTCGTTGGAGAAGCTTGCGGCTCGCTGCAGGGCTCTGTGGTTCTTGATACAAATGCAAGCCTACAGCATCGCGCAGCCAGTACCGCTCAACCGGACTCTTCACCTGGTCAAATTCATAGCTTATAGTGCCTGAGTACATGGCACGTAAATTATTAATAGCCTCGAGGGCGTCATGTGCGCCTTCAGCAGCATGCCCACCCACGATGGTGGGAGGAAGAAGCGCCAGGTCCTCATTTGTAATGCCATGGGTCTCAGGCAAAAGCGCCGGATCACCTAAAGATTCTGTGCCCAATGGGTCAAGGTGTGCGCCAAGGTGTCCCCGTTCTCGAATAGCATGCGTAAGAGCCGAAGCTGCAACAACATCAGAGACCTGAAAAGGCACATGGCCATCTGTTCTCCCTGTCTCTCCCACCAGTGGAGATTCATGGTCTTGTGACCATGAATCGAAAACGGCACGTGTTTGAGGGTCGACGCTTGCCGGATTTTGTAGATATCGTTCATATAGTTCCTGGACATAGCCCGCATTTGGCCCATAAAATGTTTCAAGATCGCGCATTTATAATTCCTTATTATTAATTAGTGACCTGGCGAAGGCACTATTGTATTTTACCACTTTTTATGGTATTATAATTTGGCTATATTTCACATCTTCATTGCCATATTGTTCGTGAGTGAACATCGAGCGAAGAGAGAGACTATCTCAGGAAAGAAACAATATCAAAAGTATAGGCCATGAAGGAACGAGTAGGCGGCGTCTTCTTGTTACAGAGAGTCCAGGAGTTGCTGAAACCGGATCAAGAACGTACACCGAAAATCATTCCCGAGCCGCCAGCCGAACAAAGAAGTAGACCTGGCCGGTACCTTCCCGTTATCATAAAGGATTGCAATTCCAGAATGCTAGGAGTTGTGGCACAACCAAGTGAGCCATGCATCTTTTTTGTCAGGGTGGCTAATCAGGGTGGTACCGCGGGAGGCCCTCTCGTCCCTATCTACAATCTATGGACGAGGGGATTTTTTTATTGAATCAGAGTTGATTGACAGGAGCAGCGTAACAATGAAGACAAAATTGCTCTATCACGAAAATAGCTTTACCTATGAATGCACAGCCAGAGTTGTCGCCGTTGAAGGCGATGAAGTAGCACTTGACGCTACCGTATTTTACCCCGGTGGTGGTGGCCAGATGGCAGATCACGGAACTATCTCCTGGTATAACTATCAAGATCAAATCGAGGCCAGCGTTATCGCCATGAACAAGCGCGACGACGTTGTCTGGCATACACTCAGCTGCACGCCGCCTACTGTAGGCACGGAAGTTGTCGGGACAATTGATTGGGACTTTCGCTACAGGATGATGCGTACCCATACCGCACTGCATATCCTCTGCGGCACCATCTGGAGAGAGTTCGGCGTCCAGGTTACCGGCGGCCAGATGTATCCCGACAGGGCCAGGATGGACTTTGCCATGGAGAACTTGAACAAAGAGCGCATTGCCTATATCGAAGACAAAATTAATGAGGCAGTGGAAGCAGACTACCCGATCAAAGTATACACACTGCCCCGCGAGAAGGCATTCGCCATACCCGACCTGATACGTACCAAAATTAATCTGCTCCCACCACAGATCGAAGAAGTGCGCATTGTAGAAATCGTAGGGCTTGATCTACAAGCCGATGGTGGGACACACGTCAACCACACGAAAGAAGTAGGCGGCATTAAAATTACTAAAACGGAAAATAAAGGCAAAATCAATAAACGCCTGGAGATCATGTTAACGGATTAAACCGAGGAGGTAGATGTGTCAGTAAGATCTAGTGTATTCCGACCAGTTATAGCAGCTGATCGTGTTGATTATCCCGCGCTAGAGCATGCCATCCAGAAGTGGTGGGACGAGCAAGGCACGCTACAGATGTACCTGCGCCGCAATGAGCACAGCGACAAACAATACTCTTTCCTGGATGGTCCCATCACGGCGAACAACCCCATGGGAGTTCATCATGCCTGGGGACGCACATACAAGGACCTGTACCAGCGCTTTAAGACCATGCAAGGCTACAAGCAGCGCTATCAGAACGGCTTTGACTGCCAGGGCCTGTGGGTCGAAGTCGAGGTTGAGAAAGAACTGGGCCTGAAGAACAAACGCGAAATCGAAGCCTACGGTATCGCCGAATTTGTGCAGCGTTGTAAAGAGCGTGTCTTCACCTTTGCCAAACGCCAGACCGAGCAATCAATTCGCCTGGGCTACTGGATGGACTGGGGACACGATTACTACACGCTTTCAGATGAGAATAACTATACCATCTGGTTTTTCCTGAAAAAGTGTTTCGAGAAGGGCCTGATCTATAAGGGTCGCGACGTCATGCCCTGGTGTCCGCGCTGCGCCACCGGTATCTCCAACATGGAGATAGAATCAGAGGGTTACAAAGAGACCACTCACCTTAGTCTCTATGTACGCCTGCCGCTGGTAGGCCGCCCCGGTGAATACCTCCTGGTATGGACAACCACGCCCTGGACGCTGGCAGCCAACGTTGCGGCAGCCGTGCATCCCGACCTACCCTACGTCAAAGTCGAGCAGGACGGCGAGTACTATTACCTGGCCGAAGAGCTGCTGCCCGTGCTGAAGGCCCTCAAGGGGCGCGACAAGGGTGACTACCATGTTGTCGAGACGCTCAAGGGCAGCGATATGGTCGGCTGGAGCTATCGCGGCCCATTTGACGAGCTCCCCGCTGAGCAAGATGTAGTACACACCGTCATACCCTGGAAAGAGGTCAGCGCAACTGAGGGTACCGGCATCGTCCACATCGCCCCTGGCTGCGGTCGCGAAGACTTTGGCCTCGCGAAAGAATTTAACCTGGCCGTCGTCGCACCGGTGGACGAGTTCGGTATCTATGTAGATGGCTTTGACTGGCTGACCGGCCAGGGTGCGGCAGAGGCGGGACAGCAAATAGCGGAAAACCTTGCCCAAAAAGGCTTGCTCTATCGCCCACAAAACTACAAGCACCGCTATCCGACCTGCTGGCGCTGTAAGACGGAGCTGATCTTCCGCCTGGTAGATGAGTGGTTCATCTCCATGGAACAGTTACGCTACCAGATCATGGACATTGTTCACCAGATCACCTGGATTCCCGCCTTTGGCCTGGATCGCGAGTTGGACTGGCTGCGCAATATGGATGATTGGATGATCTCCAAGAAACGCTATTGGGGACTGGCTCTGCCCATCTATGACTGCCCTCGATGTGGTACCTTCGAGATCATCGGCAGCGAACAAGAGCTAAAAGAGCGGGCCGTGGCCGGCTGGCAAGAGTTCGAGGGCCATTCGCCGCACCGCCCGTGGGTTGACGCGGTCAAAATTCAGTGTAAAAACTGTGGCGCAGAGGTCTCACGCATCAAAGACGTCGGCAATCCCTGGCTCGATGCAGGCATCGTCGCCTATTCAACCTTACATTACCTTACGGACCACCCTTACTGGCAACAGTGGTTCCCGGCTGACTTTGTAACCGAATCGTTTCCAGGTCAGTTCAAAAACTGGTTCTATTCTTTGCTGGTCATGAGCACCGTGTTAGAGCATACACGCCCGTTCAAAACGCTCTTTGGCTATGCCTTGCTCATGGGTGAAGACGGTACGCCTATGCACAAATCCAAGGGAAATCTCGTCGTCTTCGATGACGCTGCAGAACGGATCGGCGCTGATACGATGCGCTGGCTCTACGCCAACCATATCCCCGAGCAGAACCTGAACTTCCCACGTATCCCGTCGGAAGAGGATGTGGAAAAATCGGCCCAGACGGGACTTCCGGTGCGACTGAGCGAGAAGTGGATGCTGGTGCGCAGGACGCTGGATAAGATCTGGAACGTCTACTGGTTCTTTGTCACCTACGCCAATATCGACCGGTTCGACCCAACCAAGCACCAGTTACCAGTGGCACAGCGCAGCGAACTAGACCGCTGGATTCTCTCAGAATTACAACTGACAATTCGCGAGGTCACTAATGGGTTAGAGCAGTACGATAGCGTGAAACCGGCAGCAGCCGTGCAGGAGTTCCTGGAGAATCTATCCAACTGGTACCTGCGGCGCAGTCGCGAACGCATCTGGAAGTCTGAGCTTGACAATGATAAGCTGGCAGCATACCTCACGCTCTATGAGTGCCTGACAACGCTGATCACCTTGCTCTCTCCCTTCATGCCATTCATGATGGAAGAACTCTACCAGAACCTCGTGCGCAGCGTTAATGAACAGGCAGCGCTGAGCGTTCATCTCTGTGAATGGCCCCAGGTGAACGAGGAACTCATCGATGAGCAGTTGACCAGCGAAACACATCTCGTCATGCGTATCGTTGGCCTTGGCCGCTCTGCCCGTGAGAAAGCGCAGATCAAAGTGCGCCAACCGCTGAACGCCCTGTACGTGCGCGTGCCCAGCCTTGCCGAGGAAGAAGCGTTGCATCGTCTCAGCGAGCAAGTGCTCGAAGAACTGAACATCAAACGCCTGGAACTGATCAGCAGTGACAGCGATATGCTTACCTATACCTTGAAGCCCCAGGTGAAGGTACTTGGACCTAAATACGGCCGATTGGTCCAGAAAATCCTAACCAAATTCAAGGCGTTGGATCCTCATGGCGCTCAAGAGGCGGCCAGGCTGCTCAACGAGACCGGCATTCTGTACTTCACCCTTGATGGCCAACAGGTCGAGCTTACCTCGGATGAAGTTGAGGTTGTTGCTACTGCGCGCCCTGGCTTTGTCACCGCCGAAGAGAGGGGCTATATCGTCGCCCTTGAAACAACTATCACGCCTCAACTGCGCGAAGAAGGTCTGGTACGCGACCTCACCCACTACGTGCAGGACATGCGTAAAAGGGCAGGCTTAAATATCGAGGATCACATCGGCCTGGCACTCTA
>WNFX01013830.1_pt1 | contig 12806 bp, 12 predicted proteins | sample 5400111 | NCBI WGS metagenome assembly WNFX01 (sample SAMN13153363, study PRJNA577476) | soil metagenome | isolation source: 40 cm soil or saprolite under grassland replicate 1 | place: USA:California | collected 2016-06-15
CCGATGCTGCCCCTCGGGATCTTCCGGTCCCGGCAGTTCAGCGCGGCGAACGTGGTGACCTTCGTCATCTACGCCGCGCTCAGCGGCGGGCTGTTCCTGCTGCCGATACAGCTGCAGCGCGTGCTCAGGTTCTCCCCGCTGGCCGCCGGTGCGGCGCTGGTGCCGCTGACGATCGTCATGCTCCTGCTCTCGGCCCGGGCGGGGCGGCTCGCGCAACGCATCGGCCCGCGGCTTCCGATGACGCTCGGCCCGCTGATCGCCGCGGCCGGGCTCGTCCTTATCGCCCGCATCGGGCCGGGCACAACCTACCTGACCGGCGTCCTTCCGGCCGTGCTCGTCTTCGCCCTTGGCCTTGCGCTCACCGTCGCGCCGCTCACCTCGACCGTGCTCGCCGCGGCCGGACAGGACCACGCGGGCGTGGCCTCGGCGATCAACAACGAGGTCGCGCGGGTTGGCGGCCTGCTGGCGGTGGCCGTGCTGCCCGCAGTGGCCGGCATCTCGGGTGCCGCGGTGCTGACCCCGGCTGCGTTCTCCGCCGGGTTCCGTACCGCGACACTGGTCGCGGCGGGACTGTGCGCCGGCGGCGGGTTGCTGTCCTTCATACTGATCCGGGGCACCCCGGCACGTGTCCCACAGCCCGACCAGGCGGCCATGTGCTGCCCGATCGGCGCCCCCCCGCTGCGCCATCCGGTGGACGGACCCGTGGGCTGAACGGGTGGCGCCCGGGTCAGACGGTCACCCACTCGGTGACGAAGCGGTCGGCGCCAACCCTGCAGTCCAGGCGCAGCGGGCCCGGCGTGGGCGGCGGGAATGCGAAGCAGCCGACGTCGTCCGCCTGTGTCGTGGATTGCGGGCCGCTAGGCCTCACCAAGGTGACCTGGCCGGGCCGCGGCGGGGTCAGCTGGCCCACTATCCCTGTCTCGTCGATCTCGATTTCCACGCTGAGCCGCTCGCCGTGGAACGCCAGCATCCGCGGCGACGGCCCACTGCCGCGCACCAGCGCACCATCGGTCAGCGCGGAACCAGCGACAAGGCCAAGAAACTCAAGGTCGGCATCCACAGTTCGCCAGCTGAAAGCAGCCTGGGCTGCGCTGATGACGCTTTCCTCCACCGGCGATTCCTGCAGCGCGGCGCCAAGCTCGCGCAGCAGTTCGTCGTCAGTCCACTTCGGCGAGCTCATGCCCATGACCTCCTTTCCTCGCGTCGGCGGCAGGAGCTGCCGCCAGATACGCCCGCACGGCACTGGTTTCCCTCAGCCGGTCAAGGCTCCGCCGGAGGGTCGGGCCGATGCTGCCGATCCGCATCCCCAGCAGCTCGCTGATCTCGTGATAAGACTTCGGGGGGTCAGCCACCCGCAGCTGCAGGAGCCACTGATCCCGGGCGGACAGCTCGCCAAGCCCATCGCGCAGCGCCTGGCGGAGCTCAGCCCGCAGGATATCCGCGTCGGAGTCCACGGTTGTGGACTGCTGCATAGCGCTGTCGGCCTGCGGATCGACGGGCACCACCTGTCGTCCTCGCCGCACCACCCGACCGCATTCGCGCTGCGTAGTTGTCGCTATCCAGCCTGGCAGGGCCTCCGGATCGCGCAGGTTCGCCAGGTGCTCGACGAGCCGCAACCAGACCGTCTGGCTGACGTCCTGAGCGTCTTCCGCGGCAAGCCGGTAGCTCCGGGTGACGGCCATCACGAGAGGCGAATAACGGCGCACCAGCTCATGCCACGCCGCCTCATCGCCGCTCGCGCTGGCCGCTACTAACCGGCTGACTTCGGATACATCTGCCATATGCACCACCCACTCCACCATCCTCCTACCGAACGGCGGATCCGGCGCGGCGAGATACTGGCTCGCTCGCCTATCCAGGCAGAGCACGGCGGGGCCGTCCTGATACACCTGCGTGTGAGCCGACACGGGTCAGATCCCCGGCAGGATCCTCAGGGCCTGGCCGAAATCCGGTATCGGCCGACCTGCCGCCAGCAGCTTGCGAAGCGCGTCGCGCACCGAGATCCCCTCGTCCTGGGACAGCCGGGCGAGCGCACCCGTGATCTGCGGCGCGGCGAATGAGGTGCCGATCCACACCGCCCAGGCATTTGGGCCGAAGGCGCGCGACTTCGGATCCACCTGGGGAGATTCCCGGCCCTCGACATATGTCGAAACTATGCCCTGGCCGATCGTGGAACAGGTGACCCAGAAGCCGCGGGTGGACCATGCTGTCGGCTGCATGTCGGGCGCCAGGCCCCCGACCGACACTACTTCGCGGAACGCGGCGGGCCAGCATGGCCTCGTGTCGGCATAGTTGCCCGCGGCCGCGACGACGAGCACGTCACGGCCTGTCTCGCGCTCCCACTCCCTGATGATCTCCAGCGCCGCCTGGATCGCGATGGGCGGCGCATCGTCCTGCGTCTGACAGCCGAGGGAGAGATTGACGATCTGGGCACCATCCCCCTTGACCGCCCGGATCATCTCGCAGGCCACCGTCACCTCGCTGGCGATGCCGTCGGTGTCGGTGGCGCGGTAGACGGTGATCTGCGCTCCTGGCGCGATCTGGTCGACACACCCGGCGACGAACGTGCCGTGTCCGGCATCGAAGTCGAGAAAACCGTCCCCCGCCGGGAGGGGGAAGACGTCGAGAGGGTCGTTGAAGCGGGCGCCGCGCGGGACGGTGTCCAGCCGCCCGTCCGTGCGCATTTCCGGGGTGATGCCGGTGTCGATGATCGCGACCTTCACCGGCCTCCCCCGACCGGACCACTGCGCCCGAACCTCGGCCATCTGCTGAACGGCGCTACCGGACGGGGGCGGGGGCGGGGGTGAGTCCGGAGGGGGCTTCTGAACCCCCGCCGTCGGGATGATGCTGCTGAGCGACACCTCAAACTCCTGAGTGCGAAGAACCTTTGCCACATCAGCGAGATCCTGCGGCTCCATCGCGGCGGAGGGGGTCAGCCGCAGCACGCGGTCCCGCAGCGCGTGGCAATGCACATCGGTTGCCTCGATATGTAGGGCATCGAGGGATTCCTTCGCGCGCCGCCGCCCATGCTCGCCGTAGTACGACTGGTGGGTGATAAGGAGCTCACCTGGCACGAGCAGGGTGTCGTAGCCCACCTGGACCGGCAGGAAGTCGAACTGCGTGACAGTGCCATCCGGTTTGCGATCGGCGCGCCGCCCCGGCTGCCCATCCACAAGCTTCTCCTGCCGCTTGCGCCTCCGCTCCTTCAGTAACCTGAGGTAGTCCTGCCGGGCTTTCGGCTCGTAGCGGCGCCGCGCCAGCTCGTCGGCCTGGCGCTGCACCTCCTCCGCAAGCTCGCGCCACGGCTCCTTATCGGGCCAGTCGGGGAAGTCACCGCGGAAAGGGTCGCCCTTATTTGTCTCGTCAAACGGCATCGAATTCACCGATCCTTCTCATATGACGATTAAGCGTACGACCGACGGGCCCACCGGGCCCGGCCCGGCGCACTGGACCGCCTCTTGACATGGACAGAGCCGCCGAACGACCTCGTGATACGCGCGCGGCAGGTGTATGACGCCGTGGCGGGCGACCCGGACCGGTTCCGCCCCGCCGCCGAGGCGCTGGTCGCGGAGGCCAGGCAGGTGCGCCAGCCCGAGGCGCTGGCCCTGGCGCTGCGGGCCCTGGCCTGGGCCGAACGGCTCCGGCTGCACGACCGCTCGGCCATCCGGTTGCTCGACGAGGCCCGCCGGATCGCGCGCCGGCATCATCTCCACGACACGCTCGCGGACCTGTTAACTGGACTTTCAGCGAGCCGTCCTGCTGCAGAACACCGGGCGGCTGGCCGACGCCGCGGCCATCTATCAGCGCCTGCTTTCCGAGCCGGAAGCCGGTGCGTCGCGGAAGGTCAAGAGCGCGAGCAACCTGGCGCTGATCGAATCCGAGCAGGGCCGGTACAGGCAGGCCCTGCGCAGGCTGGGCCAAGCGCTGCAAGCAGCGGAGGAGGTCGGGCCGGCCGTGGCCGCCGCCACTGCCGAGTGCCGAGCGTGGGTGACGGTGCAGTCCGGGCGATTCGCCGAAGGTATGCGCCTCTTCGAGGAGGCAGCGCAGGCACTCAGAGCCGCCAACCTCCCGCTCGGCGACCACTACCACGAGTACGCGGACGCCCTGATGGAACTGCGGCTGCTGCCCGAGGCGGCCAGCGCCGCTCGCCGTGGCATGGAAGAGTTCTTCGCTGCCGGGGTCCCGCTGATGGCGGCCGAGGCCCAGCTTCGTGTCGCACAGCTCGCGATGCTGGCCGGCGACCCCGCCGAGGCGATCGCCGCCTCGACCACCGCCGCGGCGGCGTTCCGAGCGCAGACACGCGGGGCGTGGCGGGCACGCAGCGTTCTCGTCACGGCAGAGGCCCGGCTGATCTCCGGCACCGCCACCTTGACGGACCTATCCGAGGTCGGCGCGGCGGCCAGGCGCCTTGGGGCCCTGGGTGCCATTTCGTCAGCGGTCCAGGGCTTTCTCGTGACCGGCAGGGTGGCCGCCTCCCTCGGCAGGCGCCGTCAGGCCATCGCCGCACTGACCCAGGCCGGCTCGCTGGCCCGCGGCGCACCCGTCCTGGTCAGGTTGCGGGGCCGACTCGCCGCCGCGCTCTCGGCCCGGCTGCGTCATCATGACCGCGAGGTGCTGGCCCATTGTCGGCGCGGTCTCAGCGACCTCGCCCGCCATCGCGGCGCTCTCCCTTCAGTCGAGCTCCGGGCACTCGCGTCAGGTCACGGGGCTGAGCTGGGTCTCATCGGCCTGGACGTCGTTATCAGGGACGACTCGCCGGCGCGCGTGCTGAACTGGATGGAGCGCAGCCGCGCCGCCGCCTTGCTTGCGGTCGAACCGCCGGAGTTCGGCGAGATCCGGGCTGACCTGAAGGCCCTGCGCGCCGTCCACGCCGAGTCTTGGGACGAGAACAGGCAGCGTGCCGGGCCCGCGACCATGTCGCACGTGCGCACTGAACACGCCGCCGCCGAGCAGGCGGAAATTGAGAACCGGATCCGGCAGGCCACTTGGCGGGCAGGCTCCGTCGCTGGCCGGTCGGCCGCCCCCGTGACCGTTGGCGCGCTGCGCGACCGGCTCGGCGCGCGGACGCTCATCGCGTACGGGCTGCTCGGCGAGGATCTAGTGGCCGTGGTGATCGAGCGGCGCCGCAGCAGGGTTACTGCCCTTGGGCCGCTCGCGCCGGTGCGGGAGCAGCTTCGCGCGTTGCTGTTCGCGTTGCGCCGCCTGGCCCGGCCTCGTCCGTCAGCCGAACTTGCCGCGGCCCGCGCGAGCGCGGACGTGCGCATCCGCAAGCTCACCGAGCTTCTCTTGCAACCCCTGGGGGTGGCCGCCGACGGTGAGCTGATTGTCGTTCCCGTGTCCAGCCTGCAGGGAGTCCCCTGGTCGGCACTGCACGGCGGGCCGGTCGGCCTGGCGCCGTCAGCGACGTTCTGGTCTCGCTCCGCGCTGGCGGCTCAGGCCCGGGGCCGCCCCGGCGGTACCGACGCCAACGTGGTCCTCGTCGCCGGCCCCAGCCTGCCGGGGGCGGTCGCCGAGGTTGAGGCACTGGCGAGCATCCACCCCGCGGCGGACCGCATCACACCGCCCGTCAGCACGGCCGATGTGGTCGCCGACGCCCTGGCCGGAGCCGATCTCGCCCACCTCGCCTGCCACGGCACGCTGCGCGCCGACAATCCGATGTTCTCCTCGCTGCTGNGCTCAGCGACGGCCCGCTGACCGTGCAGGAACTATATGCACGAGGCCTTGCGCCGTACCGGCTAATCCTCGCCGCCTGCGAGTCGGGCGGCCTGGTCAGCTACGCAGGGGACGAGGTGCTCGGCTTCGTCAGCGCGTTGCTGGCCCGCGGCACCGCAGGCGTCCTCGCCAGCACTGCCGTCGTTCCCGATGTCGAGGCCGTCGACCTCATGACCGCCGTGCACCAGCGGCTGGCGCGCGGCGCCACTCTCGCCCACGCGTTGCATGAGGCCCGGGCGTCGCAGGACACCGACGATCCAGGTTCCTACGTCAACTGGTGCACCTTCACCGCCCACGGAGCTGCTTAACTCGGCTCTCGCCGCGCCCAAATCGTGACATCTTCCCCGGCATCAGGCCTGTTGCCGACTTGTCGGGATTCGGGGGGAGGTGGAGGGTAGGCACTGGGGAGGCGGGCGCGCAAGGTCGCGCGGCCGTTGTTACCAGGGAGGATGCATGCGAACAACAAGAATCGCCGTGGCTTTGGCCGCGGTGCCACTGCTGCTGGCCGGGGCGGGAATCGCCGCCTCGGCGTCCAACGGCGATACGCAGGTGACGGTAGGAAGCCATCCTTCGCCGTTCTCGCAGAACAAGCAGAACGAGCCGGCCGTCGCCATCGACGCGCACACCCCAGCGGTGCTCGCCGCGGGCTCCAACGACAACATCGACATGGAGGCGTGCAACGCGGGCGACCCGACGACATGCCCGTTCACGCCGGGAGTCGGCGTCTCCGGTGTGTACTTCTCGTTCGACGGCGGCCACTCGTGGAAGCAGCCGACCTATACGGGATGGAGCGCACGGGATTGCCTGGGCCCCGCGGCGTGCACGCCGCACACCGGGCCGATCGGCACGCTGCCGCATTATGTCGAGAACGGCTTGGTATCCGACGGCGACCCCGGTGTCGCGTTCGGGCCGCGGCCCGGCCCGGACGGCACGTTCTCGTGGGCGAACGGCTCGCGGCTGTACTACTCGAACCTCACATCGAACTTCCCCACCGGTAGCGCCTTCAAGGGCTTCGAGGCGATCGCCGTTTCCCGCACCGATAATCCGCAGGCCGCGGCGAACGGCGACGCGTCCGCGTGGATGGATCCGGTGGTGATCTCCAAGCAGAATTCGACGACATTCTCCGACAAGTCGCAGATCTGGGCGGACAACGCGCAGAGCAGCGCCTTCTTCGGCAGCGTCTACGTCTGCTGGGCAGACTTCCGCGGCCAGGAGCTTGGTAACGCCCTGCCGACCCCGCTGATCGTGGCGCGGTCGCGTAACGGCGGCGCCACGTGGACGCAAAACCAGGTTGGCCCGGCGACCGACAACGGCATCAACGGCCAGCCCGACGGCTGCACGGTCCGCACCGACAGTCAGGGCAACGTGTACGTGTTCGGCGTCGGCCGCCGGGGCGGCGTGTCGCTCGAGATGATGTACAAGTCCACCGACGGCGGCGCGCACTTCACCGGCCCGTCGCTCCTCGCGACAGCGGTCGATCCCGGCGTCATTGATCCGGTCCTCGGCCGCCCGGTCATGGACGGCGTCGCTGGCGCCCGCAACGACCTGTCCTTCGCGCCAAGCGCGGATATCGCCAACGGCGCTCCGACCGGCAGTGACGCGACCAACGAGATCCTGCTGACGTGGGCCGATGGCGCAAAGGGGCTCAACAACGAGCAGCTTCTCCTCATGCGCTCGAGCAACGGCGGCGCATCGTTCACCGGGCCGAGCGCGGTGACGCTCCCGGCCGGGGACCGGCCGTACTACACGGCACCCGCGATCTCACCCAACGGCAGCGACGCGTACATCGTGTACAACGCGTTCACCACGCCCTACCGCACCGACACGAGTTCCATACGAGGACTGGTCGGCGCGATCCTGCACGCGGACGTCACCGGCGGAACGCCGGGAGCGTTCGCCACACTGGACCGTGGCATGGTCGGTGACCCGCGCGCGTCATCGCAGAACGATCTCACCGCTGAGTTCCTCGGCGACTACGTCTACGCGGCAGCCACCCGCGCCGGCGCGGTCGGCGTATGGAATGACGTGCGGAACGGGGCCGACTGTTCGGCCATCGATGCGTGGCGGCTGTCGCTGCGGACTGGCACGACGGTCCCCCGGCCCGCTCCTCAGGCGGTCTGCAAGGCGACATTCGGTAATACGGACATCTTCGGCGCCGCGGTCTCCGATCCCACGCCCTGACAATCACACCACTGTGGAGGGGCTCCGACCGGTCGGAGCCCCTCCACTCCGCGAAGCGGCTCAGAACTGGGTCTTGAGTTCGTCGATCTGCCGCGCCCGCTCGCGGAGTTGTCCATACGCCGGCCGCTCGCGGATGCGGGCCAAGGCCCAGCGCACGGCCTCTGCCCGATTGGCCGCGATGCCCGTGGTGATCAGCGTGTCCAGGGTGTCCAGATCCACGGGCCCGAGCCGGGCCATCACGGGAGTGAAATCGCCCGCGCGCTCGTCCAGCCTGCCGCCGAGCGGCATCCTCATCCGGGCTTTGTGGTCGTTGTCGAGCTCGGCGGCGAACTCGAGCCGCCCCGCCTCAGGAAGCTCACGGCAGAGATCGCTCCGGAACTGCTTGATCGCCGCGCGGTGGGTGTGATGGAACGCACCCAGGGAATCGGGCGGCTCGCCGTCCTCCGGTCCGCCCGCCGCGGTGATGAGGACCCGGATCACCAGCTCTCCTGGCTCGATCTCAGGGTCGTCGCCGTACTGCAGCAGCGCGACCCCCTGCACCGCGCCGCCGGGAAAGCGCGCCTTCGCCTCGTCTTCAATCCGCTGTTGAATGCGGTCCATCGCCGCCCGCTCCATATCAACTCCTCGAGTTGTCCTCGTATCAGGATAACATGAGTAACTCAGTAACAGAGTAAACGAAGTAACACGCGTTGCCATGTGCGTCCCGCAGTACGCGAGAGATACGAGAATTCTCTGACTATAGTCAGAGAATGGATGCGGCACTGGTTGGGCAAGTGCGACGGTTCAACCGAAGCGTGACGCAGCGGATCGGCGCCCTCGACGATAGGTTCCTGGCCCGCAGCCGCCCTCTTGGGCCAGCGCGGCTGCTATGGGAGATCGGTATTGAGGGAAGCCAGGTACGGTCGTTGCGCGCCCGCCTGGATCTCGACTCCGGCTATCTGAGCCGACTGCTGCGATCGCTGGAAGCCGACGGGCTGGTCGTCGTCGAAGCCAGCCCGGCGGACCGGCGGGTACGAACGGCGCGGCTCACTCAGGCGGGGCGGGCCGAGCGGGCGGAGCTCGACCGGCGCTCCGACGATCTGGCCGCCTCGATCATCCAGCCGCTCAGCGGCCCACAGCGTAGGCGCCTGGTCGCCGCGATGGCCGAGGTCGAGCGTCTGCTGACGGCGTCAATGATCCAGCTCGCCACGGTCGGCCCCCGCCACCCGCACGCCCGCCACTGCGTCCGGGCCTACTTCAGCGAGCTTGCCCACCGTTTTGACGGCGGCTTCGACCCAGCCCGCAGCATCTCCGCTGACGACCAGGAGCTGACCCCCCCGGCGGGCCTGGTCCTGGTGGCCACGCTGCACTCGGACCCGGTCGGCTGTGGCGCGCTGAAGTTCCACCACGACGCGCCAGCAGAGGTGAAACGGATGTGGGTGGCCCCGGCCGTGCGCGGGCTCGGGCTGGGCCGCAGGCTCCTGGCCGAACTCGAGACCCTCGCGGCAGGCGGCGGTGCGCGCACCCTTCGACTCGAAACCAACCGCGCGCTCACCGAGGCGGTCGGGCTGTACCGATCTGCGGGCTACCGCGAGGTGGACGCGTTCAACCGCGAGCCCTACGCGCACCACTGGTTCGAGAAGACGCTCAACCCGTAGGGCGTGCCTGGACCTAGGACCAATTTCCGCCCAGAGATAAGGCATCCGGCCGATGCGGCCGGGCGGGCCTTACGGCGAATCTCGAACGTGCGGGGCCGGAGAATCTACCGAAGAGGGGCCAGCGCACGGATGCAGCCTCGACTCACAGTCGCTTCCGAGCTAGCGTGCCGGAGCGAACCGGAACTGTTCTTTGCGGAGAAGCCTGAGGACGTGCGGCGCGCACGGGCGCTGTGCCGTCCCTGCCCGTTGCGGCCTGCGTGCCTCGCCGGTGCGCTGGAGCGCGGCGAACCGTGGGGGGTGTGGGGGGGCGAGCTGTTCCAGCGCGGCGTGGTCATCCCGGACAAGCGGCCACGCGGGCGACCGCGCAAGGCCAGCGTGGCCGCCGCCGGCAACTACCTCTCGCGGCAGGAGCCGGCGAGCACCATGACGATCAACAACCTCTCGGCCCGCACTTAGCCAACCCTCACCGCAACCGCGCCCGGTGGCGTAGGTTTCACATCGTCGGGCTTTGGGTCACGAGCTCGGCTGCGGAGAGAGGTGGGCGATGATCGAGCCGGAGACGGAAGACCTCAGCCCGGCTGTGGAGGAGGCCGCTCGCGAGCTTCAGGCCGCGGCGCACGACGCCCGGGTGGCGTTCGACTGCATCGAGCTTGATGACCTGGACCGGGCCCACACCAACGCGATCACCGCGCGGGCGGCGGCCGACGCGGCCGTGACCGCGCTGCAGGCGGCGCTGAAAGACGCGGGCGGCGCTGGTGGCGTCACGCCCGCGCGGGCACCGTAGAACGGCGGGAACGAACCGAAACTGCACGCCCGGTTCGCGGGTGGCTCTCACACCTACGCCGGTTGAACCGGATGGCGCCAGATTCCGTATCACGGGCAGGTGTCTTCGTGTGTGGCTCCGGGCGAGACCACATCGGCCTGCGGCCCGCGGACGACCGGAAAAAGGGGGGCGAAAGTGAGCAACTTCGCTGCGACAGAGCGGCACCGGCCGGTGGATCTATCCCCCGGGTACCCGCCGTGGCACCCTTGCCCCGGGTGCGTGCGGCTGCGGGTATTCGCCTACGATCATGGTGCCCCGGTGGACGGGATTTTCCTGTACGGCGAGCATCAGCAGTACCTATTCACCCGGGTCCGCCTCGATGCGCTCGCTGCCACCAGCCAGTACGCCTACGTGCCGTTGTCCCGGCGGATACTGGCGCGGCTGCAAAACGCCGACGGCTCCTACCCCGCGCTGCGGCTGCGCTGCCTCACCCGCCGCGGGATCATCTATGCCACGGTGGCGGGAGCCGGAGACGCGCAGCGGATCACCGGGCAGCCGGAGCCTGCGCCCTAGGACGCGCCCGCGCTGGAGACGGGGCCGCGTCACACCAGGTCAGGTCAGCCGTCGCTCGGTCGCCCAGCGCGTGAGCTGGTGGCGGGTCGAGAGCTGGAGCTTCCGCAGTACCGAGGAAACGTGGCTCTCGACCGTCTTGACCGAGATGTACAGCTCCCTGGCGATCTCCTTGTAGGTGTAGGCGCGGGCGATCAAGCGGAGGACTTCCCGCTCACGGGGCGTCAACTGGTCGAGTTCGGGATCGAAGGACGGCCGTTCCTGGTCGGCCAGCGGCGAGGTGGTGAAGGCGTCGAGGACGAACCCGGCCAGCCGCGGTGAGAAGACCGCGTCGCCGTCGGCTACCCGGCGCACCGCAGCCACTAGCTCGGCGCCGGAGATCGTCTTCGTCACGTATCCGCGGGCACCGGCCCGGATGACGGCAATCACGTCCTCGGGCGAGTCCGAGGCAGACAGGGCGAGAAAACGCACCTGCGGGTGGGTGACCTTGGTCGCCGCCACGACGGCCTGCCCGCCCCCGCCGGGCAGGTGCACGTCGAGGAGGACGACGTCAGGGATGCACTCGGCGATCCGGGCGATCGCGGGCGTGACATCGTCGGCCTCGCCCACGACCTCGACCTGGTCGCCGAGTTCGGATCGGACCCCGGAACGAAAAAGGCCATGATCATCAACGATGAAAACCCTCGGGAGTGAGCTGTCCGCGGGGCGCGTACCCGGCGTGTTCACGTGCGGCTCGGCTGACGTTGCCCGCCCGCGCGGCGCATGGTCAAGGACACTTCGGTGCCCTCGGCCTCAACACTGCGGACGGTCGCGGTGCCGCCGCGGCGGGCCATCCTGGCATGGACGGACTCGGCCAGCCCTTTCCTGTCACCCGGCACCGCGCCGGGGTCGAAGCCGCGCCCGCGATCCCGCACGAACAGCGACACCGACGTCGGCTCTACTTCGGCGAAGATGGAGACGACGCCGGCGCCTGACCACTTGGCGGCGTTGACGGTCGCCTCACGCGCGGCCGCAAGCAGTGCGCTCAGGTCATCGTCGAGTTCGCAGTCTCCGACGGTGACGGCCTCGACCGCTATCCCGTGCTGCGCCTCGACCTCGCGCTGGATGAGCCGCACCCCGGCCGCGAAAGTCATGCCATCGCCGTCGGCCGGCCCGGGTGCCCGGCCGTCGAACAGCCAGGAGCGCAGTTCGCGCTCCTGGGCGCGGGCCAGCTGGACCACCTGGCGGGGGTCGCTGGCGCGGCGCTGGATCAGGGCGAGTGTCTGCAGGACCGAGTCGTGCACGCGCGCGGCCATGTCCGCGCGCTCTTCGGCCCGGGCGCGGGCCTGACGCTCGATGACGAGGTCGCGGACGATGCGCAGCCACCAGGGGCCGAGCATCACCACGATCGCGGCGATCACGAGCGCCACCCCGCCCAGCGGGCGCAGCAATGCGGGGTTCGGGTGCCCGGACAGCAAGGTGGCCAGGCCGCCGGCCAGGAGCAGGATCGCGATCGACACCCGCACGACGATCTGCGATCGCTTGTGGTCGGCTCCCCATCCCGGTAGCAGCTCGGTGAGGTGCCGCACCATCGCCTGCTCGTCCGCCGTGGCGTTCCGCCAGATCAGCACGAGACCGCCCGCGCTGATAACCAGCGGCCAGGTCAGCGTGCCGAGCCAGCTGGCGCCGAGCATCGAGGCGATGACGAGCACCACGACAAGCAGTGACGCGAGACCGGCGGCCAGCGCGATGCCCCGTCGGTCCGTCAGCGCCTTGCTCGCGATGTTGCTGTTCTCGCCGGCCATGGGAACCAGCAGCCACATCACCACGTAGGCCGCCGCGCCGAAGCCGCCCGCCAGGGTGGCAAGCACGAACACGGTCCGCACCACCGTCACGTCGAAGCCGGCCCGGGCCGACAGCCCGGCCGCCACGCCGCCGGCCAGGCGGTCCTGTCGGGCGCGCCG
>WNFX01006076.1_pt1 | contig 12805 bp, 8 predicted proteins | sample 5400111 | NCBI WGS metagenome assembly WNFX01 (sample SAMN13153363, study PRJNA577476) | soil metagenome | isolation source: 40 cm soil or saprolite under grassland replicate 1 | place: USA:California | collected 2016-06-15
TAGGGAACGACGTGCACTCGGAGGCCCAGTCCCTGAATGTTGATCGGAACCCATGGATGGTGAAGTCCGCCCCAGCGACTTGCCTCACAAGATCAAGGACGGTGCTGGCCCCTACTGGCCGCCCATTGAGCGTTCCGGGAAATATCCAGTCATTTTGACGCATCTCGCGCATGGCTTTGAGCACAGCCAACGTAGCATCGGACAGCGGAACCCTATGTTCCCGCCCTCCCTTCATTCTGGCGCCCGGAACAACCCAAACCTGATTCTTGAGATCGATTTCCGCCCAGGTCGCGTTAGTTGCTTCCCTCAGCCTCGCGGCAGTGAGCGCGATGAACTCAAGACACCGCCCGGCCGCGCTGCTGTTCTGCCGCAGCTTGGCCATGAAGGTGCCGATCTCGGCATAGGGCAATGCCGCATGATGCTTGGTCTTGGCGATCTTGGCGCGAGACGGAAGGGCGTGCTCTAGCAGCCCCTGCCAGCGGGCGGGATTATCGCCTGAGCGGTAGTGGTGAACGGTCGCCCAGCCCAAGATGGCCTCAATCCGGCCTCGCACTCGCGATGCTGTTTCTGGAACCCTCTCCCACAATGGCTTTACTACCTTGAGCACTAGCGGCGTATCGATTGCCGCCACCGGAAGACTTCCCAGTACCGGGTAGACGTACCTCGCGAGCGTTGGTGTCCACTGCCGATGATGCGCCACGTTCTTCCACTCCGCTGCATTGTCGCGGATGAAGCCCTCGGCGCACTGCTGGAACATCGTTGCCCTGGCGTCAGCGGCTCTCAGCGCAGCCTTGCGGGCGCGCTTGCTGTCAATTGGGTCAATATCGTCCAGGAGTAGCTTGCGCGCGTCCCTGGCCTTCTCCCTGGCCTCCGCAAGCGTAAGCGTGTGTTCGGGACCTATCCCCATGTCCCGGAGGCGGCCATTGACGACATATCTGAATATCCACTGCTTCGATCCGCCCTCGGCAACGCGCAGGTACAGTGATCCGCCGTCTGCGTACATCCCCGGCTTCTTCGCGCTCCGGACTTTGAGGTTGGTGAGCCTGTTCAGCGGTCGAGCCATCGTCCCAATCTTTGCCCATAGTCGGAATGCTGACACTGATAGACGGCAGCCGACGAGTCAAGACAGGGACAGAAAAGAAACCGGCGATTCATATGGGGAAATCGCGTTGGCGACAGACGCCGCTGGACGATCACGGACGAGGTCCAGCGGGAAAAGGTGGAATGCGCGAGGAGCCCCCGTCAAACGACGCGATTCGCGGGAATCGGCAGTCTCGTTTGCGCCGATTCATCCCGGGGCAAGGTGCTGACGGCGGTTCCGGGCTCGTTCCCGTGAGCAGAGGGTTGTGCGGCAAGCGTACGCGCCGCATAGTGCGCCGACCTATGCAATCCCAGCTGTTTCTGCCCACCGCGCGCCAGACCAATTGGCTTCTGCTCATCACCCTGCTCTCCCTCGGCGAGGCGCTTTATCTACGTTATCTCGCAATCGAATACGCGCAGGTATCGCTCGCCTGTCAGGCCGGACTCGATACCTGGCTATGCACCACGTTTCGGCTGGTGATCGTGCTGTTCAACTATTCCGCATTCGGCTGGATCGCGCTCGGCGCGGCATTGCTCAATCTGCTGCGGCCATCGATCCTGTTGCTCGCGGTGGCGCTTGCCGCGACCGCGTTCGGACTAGTGCTGCACAATGCCAATCTCGCCGGCGTTGCGGCCGCACTGCTGATGCTCAGCTTGGCCCGTCCTGCGCCTGTAGCAGAGTGAACGCAAGCGCGAGCAAGACGGCCGAGAACCACACCGCCTGCCAGTTGGCGAAACTTTCATTGCAAACGATGTAGACCGCCGACGCTGCCAGCGTGGCCGCCACCGCGGTCTCCGCCGCCGGGGCTCGCAGGCGCCGCTTCCACCTCGCCAGGAGCTTACCGTTGGTCGCGGGCTTTCCCTTCGTCGCGAGCAAAAGCGGCATTGTCGCGGCGGTGATCGGTGCGAACGGAAAGTCCCGGTAGCGCGCGTCGAACACAAGCCCCAGCGCCGCCTGCACCGAAAGCACGGCGAGCGCGATCAAGAGAATGCCGAGCGAAAGCGCCACCACGTCGCGCGGGCGTTGCGCGGCGCGGCCGAGGATTTGCGCGAAGGTCGGCGCGCTCGCTCCCGATGCCAGGGCGGCGGCGCCGACCACCGGCGCGATCAGCGCTACGGCGGCCCAGGCGAGCGAGCGCAGCCAATCGCCGATCGTCAGGCTTTCGAGCGGAACGTTTGCGACCGTCCAGCCGATCAGGGTACCGGACACAATCGCAATCGCCGTAAGACGCAGCCACCCCCCGACGCTGGCCGCGGCAGGGATCCGCCCGCGGACTGCGAGCGCGGTTGCGAAAATTAAGGCCGCGAGTGCCACTCCGCCCGCCGCCTGCCAAGGCCAGAGCGGATGATTGGAGACGGCGCCACCCCAGACGAATTTGGCCCGTCGTCCGTAGGAGTCGAACAGCCCCCAATGGCCGCCGACGGTCCCTTCGAGCCAGCGCTTCCAGGGCTGGTCATACGCCTCGATGAGGTTGACGCGATAGTTCTCGCGCTTGGCGCGGTCGAGCACCGCGTGCATGGCATACGCCTGGTTCACCGGCGACGGCAGCGCGCCTTCACGCATACGTCCAGCGCTCGGCCACCCGAACTCGCCCACCAATACGTCCTTGTCCGGAAAGGCAGCGGCCACCTGCTTGCGAATGGCATCGACGTGCTGGGCCGCATCCCGTACGGGAATGGGAAAATCCTCCCAGTAAGGCAGGATATGGATCGTGACGAAATCGACGGCGGTGGCGATGTCGCGGTGGCGCAGCCAGAACTCCCACACATCTGCATAGGTGACCGGAATCGAGACCTGCGCCTTGACCTCGCGGATGGTCCGAACGAGATCGGGCGCCGACATCTCCCCTCGCAGCAAGACTTCGTTGCCGACGACGACCGCCGCGATGACGTCGGGAAACCGCTTGGCCAGGGCGATCGTGGTGGCGATCTGTTTGCGGTTGAGGTCCCGCTTGTTCGACAGCCACAGGCCCTGCAACACCTTCATGCCATGACGCTTGGCGAGTTCGGGGATCTGGTCGAGCCCATGATCGACCGAGTAGGTGCGCACGCAGTCGGTGATTTGCTTGAGTTGAGCCAGATCCTCATCGATTTGCCGGGGATCGACGGGACTATCCGGCCCGAGCGGGCTCTGCCTCCCCCGAAACGGGGTGTACGAGACGCAATAAAGCTTCTCGCCCGGCGCCAGCGGGGATGGCGGCATTTGGACCATCGCCCCGAGCCATGCCCATGCCGTGGTGATCGCCGCAGCCGCAATCGCGAAAAGCGCGGTCGCAATACCCATTGCGCTTGGTCCCGCCCCGCCCTCCTGGACGATGGCGCCTCGCTTATCGTGCCCGAACGGCGGTGCCAAGCCACCGGCGGTCGCGAGGCCCGACGATTTGCGCCGGCGCGCCCCTTTGCCATCTTGGCGTCGAGCCACGCGGCTGCTTTAATTGGGTTGCACCAAGGGCTGCGGCCGTTGCCGTAATGCTGACCGAATGGGTCCGCATGGGAGGGACTCCAACCGGCCGCCTTAGTCCAACACGTCAGGGCAACCATGCACCGCTTTAGGATGCGTTTTCTCACCGCCGCCCTGGGCGCGGTGATGCTGTTTGTCGCCAATCCGACATTTGCTCAGAACTCGGACCAAAAGCCCGGGGATAAGCCGCAGGCCGGCGACGCCAAGGAAGCCCAAAAGAAGATCGACGAGTTTGCCGAGGCCGAGAAGCTTCTGGGGGGGCCGGCCGCCAACCCGGAATGCCTGTGGCTGGGGCGGCGCGTGGTGAGCCTGCTTTGGCGGGACGATCTCGATACCGCGTTTCGCCATCTCGACCTTTACGACCGGTTCGGCTGTCCGGCCGGCCACATTCAGGCGACCTTCCGCTGCCTGGTGCGCCAGGGAAACATTGACCCCAAGGCGACCGACACCCTCAACAGCCGTGTGCACGGCTGCTGGATCAACCCGAGCGCCGAAACGCAGGGCACGGCCGCCGTGCCCAGCGGCACGACCAACCGCTAGTCTGTACAAACATTCAGCGACGCCGGCCCTAAGCTGTACAAACGTTCAGAATGACTATTTGGAATTTTGTGGAACGATTTTTTTGTTGCGCCGTTGTTTGCCTTGCATCGGCCATGACTGATGGCTACTTGCACAAACGCCTCGTGCTAAGGTACGTTAAACGACGACCTTAGTTGGACCTAGGGGACGGGTTCGGGTCTCTGCATTTTTGCCCCGCGTGGTTGCCTTTCTATGCGCACCGTCGCTGCCGTGGTGGCGCTCGTTGTCTGCGTGCATGCCGGCTTATGGATGCTCCTCCAACGGCAACAGGCAGCCGCCAGTATCGACGCCCCGCTTGCCAGCGTTTCTTATTCTCCCTACGCGCGATCACAACATCCGGACTACGGCGACCGTCCGACGCCCGAACAAATCCGCGCCGACCTGAAGACCCTCAGCCCCTATACGCAAGCCATCCGCACCTATAGCTCGACCGGCGGCGGCGAGCTGGTGCCCGCGATTGCCGCCGAGTTCGGGCTCAAGGTCACGCTCGGCATCTGGATCGACAAGAACGAGGCCCGCAACGAGCGGGAAATCCAGGCTGGCATTGCGCTCGCCCGCCGCTACAGCAACATCAGCGCGATCGTGGTCGGCAACGAAACCACGCTACGCGCGGAAAAGTCGATCGACGACCTCATCCGGCTTGTCCAGCGGGTGAAACGGCAAAGTCCGGTGCCGGTCACAACGGGCGAAATCTGGACCGTCTGGATCGAGCATCCGGAGCTTGCCTCGGCGGTCGACTTCATCGGCGCCCACATCCTGCCCTACTGGGACGGATTCAACACAACTCAGGCCGTCGACAAAACCATCGAGTTCTACACCAAGCTGCGGCAAGCGCATCCGGGCAAGCGCATCGTGATCGCCGAATTCGGCTGGCCCAGCGCGGGCTACAACATGCTCAAGGCCGATCCCGGACGCATCGAGCAGGCGAGCGTGTTGCGCGACTTCGTTTCCCGGGCCGAGGCCTACGGCATCGACTACAACATCATCGAAGCCTTCGACCAGCCGTGGAAGACCCATGAAGGCGGCGTGGGCATGTATTGGGGCGTGTTCGATGCCGCGCGCCACCCCAAGTTCGCCTGGACCGGGGTCGTGAGCGATCCCGACCATTGGAAGGTCGGCGCTGTCGCGGTGCTGCTCGGCCTGTTGCTGTCGTTGCCGATCCTGGCGCGACGTGCCGCCACGTTCGGCGAGGCCGCCACGCTTGCGGTGGCAGCCAATGCGGTCGGCGCCTGGTTCGCGACCGTCTTCGCCTTCTGGCAAACCCATTATTTCGTGGTCGGAGCCGCTTTCGCGCTCGGGCTGGGAATCGTGCTGCTCGCCCCGCTGGTGGTAATCGCGCTGGCGCGCATCGAAGAGATTGCGGTCATCGCCTTCGGGCGCGGCCCGCGGCGGCTGATCGCCGCCGCCCTCCCCGCCGCGGACGGCTTCGTGCCCAAGGTTTCGATCCACGTCCCGGCCTATCGCGAGCCGCCGGACATGCTCAAAGCCACGCTCGATGCGGTCGCGCGGCTCGATTACCCGAATTTCGAGTGCGTCGTCGTCATCAACAATACGCCCGATCCGGCGTTTTGGCGTCCGATCGAGGATCATTGCCGCGCGCTGGGCGAGCGTTTTAAGTTCATCAACGAGGATAACGTCGGCGGCTACAAGGCCGGCGCGTTGCGCCTTGCGCTCGCCCATACGGCTCCTGACGCCGAGATCATCGGGGTCATCGATGCCGATTACGTGGTGCGGCCCGACTGGCTCAAAGACCTGGTGCCGGCCTTCGCCGACCCGAAGGTCGGGATGATCCAGGCGCCGCAGGATCATCGCGACGGCGAGCGCACCGTTATGCATTACGCCATGAACGGCGAATATGCCGGCTTCTTCGACATCGGCATGGTTGAGCGCAATGAGGCGAATGCCATCATCGTGCACGGCACCATGTGCCTGATGCGCCGCGCGGCGCTGATCTCGGTCGGCGGTTGGTCGAGCGACACAATCGTCGAGGACTGCGATCTCGGCCTGCTCGCGCTCGAGCACGGCTGGCAGATCCATTATACCAACCGACGCTACGGCCACGGCCTCTTACCCGACACGTTCGAGGCTTATAAGAAACAACGCTATCGGTGGGCCTATGGCGGCTTCCAAATTCTGCGAAAGCATTGGCGCCATCTCTTGCCCCGCGGCGGCGGTCTCACGCGCGAGCAGAAACGCGAATTCGCGGTCGGCTGGCTGAACTGGCTGGGCGCGGAATCGATCGGGGTTGCGGTCGCAATCCTCAATCTCGCCTGGGTGCCCGTTGTTGCCTTCGCCGGCATCGCCATCCCCGACAAGATCCTCACCATCCCGATCCTCGCGGCCTTCGCCGTCACCCTCGCCCATTTCGTCGCGCTCTATCGTCTGCGGGTCGCGGTTCCGCGTGGCCAGATGATCGGCGCGGTGATTGCCGCCATGGCGGTACAATGGACGGTCGCGCGCGCGGTCGGCAGCGGCGTGTGGAAGGAAACGCTTCCCTTCATGCGCACCGCTAAGGGCGGCGCGACGCGCAAGGGATCGGACTTTCCGGCGTTTTGGGAGGCGGTGCTGGGGGCGCTGCTGCTGGTCGGCGCCGTGGTCGTGGTGGCCACGAATTACAAGCAAATCCGAGAGCTCAACATTTTCGCGCTGGTCCTGGTGGTGCAGAGCTTGCCGTTCCTCGCCGCGGTGGCGATGGCCGTGTTGGAAGGCTCGCGCTTCAACGAATTCGCCTATTGGCGAACGGTCGAAGCCACGGTCGCCGCGAAGCTGCCACAACCCGCGGCGGTGGCGCAAACGCCGGTGCAACTGTCGGCCGACAAGCACGTCGAGACCGCGCAGTAAACTCCCTCCGTCCCTTCGAGCGCGCCGACGGTGAGTGCCGAATGGAGGCGACCGGCTTTCTCTTGAAGATGCCGATCACCGGGGCCGACGTTCGAACGGGCGGTCGTTATCGAGTCCGGCTCCCGTTCGCTGCGGTCGCTCGGTCGCGACGACGAAAGAAGATCACCCCGGCAACGCGGTTTCGACCAGCTTGACCCAATACGAGGCGCCGATCGGGATCGCTTCATCGTTGAAATCGTAGGCCGGGTGGTGAAGGCCGGCGCTGTCGCCGTTGCCGACGAAAATAAAGGCGCCCGGACGTGCTTCCAGCATGAACGAAAAGTCCTCCGCGCCCATGACCGGTGCGACATCGTCGTCGACGCGCTCGCGCCCGACCACTTGCGCCGCGACGGAGGCCGCGAACGCGGCCTGCTGCTCGTGGTTACGGGTGATGGGATAGTCGCGCCGATAGGTGAGCTTCGCGGTGGCGCCATAGAGCCGCGCCGTTCCGGTCACGACCTCGTGCAGACGCTGTTCCAGCAGATCGCGCACCTCGGGAGTGAGGCTGCGGGCGGTACCGCGCAGCAGCGCCGTCTGCGGAATCACATTGTCGGTCGAGCCGGCCTGGAACACGCAGATCGAGATCACCGCGGCGTTGAGCGGATCGACGTTGCGCGCAACGATCGACTGGATCTGATTGATGATTTGCGCGCCCACCAACACCGTGTCGATGGCGACGTGTGGCCGCGCCGCGTGCCCGCCGCGACCTTCGATCTCGATCGTGATGCGGTCGGCGGCGGCCATCAGCGGACCCGGCCGCAGCGCGAATTGGCCCACCGGAAGACCGGGATAATTGTGCATCCCGTAGACTTCCTCGATGCGGAAGCGGTCCATCAGGCCGTCCTGAACCATGGCTCTGCCGCCGCCGCCGCCCTCCTCGGCCGGCTGGAAGATCACGACCGCGGTGCCGGCGAAGTTGCGCGTCTCGGCGAGGTAGTGCGCGGCGCCGAGCAGCATCGCGGTATGGCCGTCGTGGCCGCAGGCATGCATCTTGCCCGGCACGGTCGATTTGTACGGGACGTCGCCGGCCTCCTCGATCGGTAGGGCATCCATGTCGGCGCGCAGTCCGATGACTCGGCCGCCTTCGCCGCCCTTGCCGCCGCGGATCACGCCCACCACGCCGGTGCGCCCGATCCCGGTCACCACCTCGTCGCAGCCGAAGCGCTTGAGCTTGTCGGCGACGGTGGCCGCGGTGCGCTGCACGTCGTAAAGGAGTTCGGGATGGGCGTGGATATCACGCCGCCAGGCGGTGATCTCGTCATGCATGGCGGCAATGCGGTTGACGATTGGCATCTGCTTACTCCTCGCGGCGCATCCGCCCGACCCCCCGACTTTGAACATAAGCCGAGCGGGCCCGCTTGGACAGGTCAAACCTGCGGTCATGTTCCACCTATTGACCGCGCACGAGGGCACCCGTACACACCCGCGCACCGGGCCCGTAGCTCAGTGGTAGAGCAACTGACTTTTAATCAGTAGGTCGCTGGTTCGATCCCAGCCGGGCTCACTATTAGGCCGCAAGCGCCGGAAGATTTGCCGACTCTATCGCGAACGCCCTACCCACACGATCTCCTCATCGTGCGACGGCCCGCCACCCATCTCCCAACCCAGGATTAAGGCAGCCAAATCCGCTTGGAATATATTGGCACGCCAGGCGTTGCTTTGCTGAGGAGGCAACCATGCGAACAATCGTTCTTGTATTACTAGCGCTGGCCGGGAGCTCGCTGACCAGCACCGATGCCGATGCCGGTGCATGGTGCGCGACCTACCGACGGGGCGTTTCAAACTGCAGCTATTCGTCGTACGAGCAATGCCGGGCCACCGTTCTCGGCCTGGGGGGATTTTGCGCGCCAAATCCATTCCCCGGAACCGCCTACGGGACGGGCGCCGGAAGCTGGAATACCCCCGGCTCGCCGAGGCGTTATCGGCGGAGCTATTAGATATGGGAGGCGCACGTCGTCGCACCGCCTCACGCACGTCCGATTAGCGCGACGTGCACCCAAAGCCCCAACAATAAGGGGCCACATGCGAACGGTACTTTTTGTGGTACTCGTGCTGGCCGCGTTCTGCCTGACCCCTACCGGTGCCGATGCCGGTGCATGGTGCGCCACCTATAGATGGGGCGGTACAAATTGCGGCTATTCGTCGTCCGACCAATGCTGGGCCACGGTGCGCGGCATAGGGGGATTTTGCCGACCGAATCCATTCCCTGGGACGGCCTACGGGACGTCCGCCGGCAGCTGGAATGCGCCCGCCGCGCCAAGACGCTATCAGCGCGGCTATTAGCAAAATCGGACGCGCTCGACGCGCTCATGATCCGACTGTCCGTCTTCCTTGCAAAATGGCCTTTTGGATGGACCCCGGATCAAGCCCGGGGTGACGCGTATGCGACGGAATTGAAGCAGTTGCGAAACCGGCTCAGAATATTCGCGGGGGGCATCGCGACGTTCGTGGAGTGCCGATGTCGAACGGTCAAGCACTGCCGATCCTGATTGCGGGCGGCGGCATCGGGGGTCTGGCGGCGGCGCATGCGCTCGCGCGCAAGGGTTTTGCGGTGCGGGTGCTGGAGCAGGCGCCCGAATTCCGCGAGATCGGCGCCGGCATCCAGCTCGGCCCTAACATCTTCCGCGCGCTCGAAAGGCTCGGCCTCAAAGAGGCAGTGCTCGCCGATGCGCACCGGCCGCCAGCCATGGAGATGCGCTGCGCCCTCTCCGGCGAGCGCGTCACCCGAATCCCGCTCGATGACCCGCGCTTCCGGGAGACGTTCAAGCAGCCGTATGCCGTCACCCACCGCCACGATCTGCATTCCGTCTTCATCAACGCGTGCAAGAACAACAACCGCATCACGCTGGAGACCAATCGCAGCGTCGAGGACTTCGAGCAGGACGACACCGGCGTCACCCTGATCTTGCAGTCGGGTGAACGCATTCGAGGCCGCGCGCTCATCGGCTGCGACGGTATGTGGTCGAAAGTGCGCGACAAGGTCGTCGGCGACGGCAAGCCGCTGGTGTCGGGCCACATCGCCTATCGTGCCGTGCTCACGCGCGCGGAGGTGCCTGAGGATCTCTGGAGCCCGGACGTGACCTTGTGGGCTGGTCCGCGTACCCATCTCGTCCATTACCCGCTGCGCCGCGGCGAGATCTACAACCTAGTTGCCGTGTTCCACTCCAAGCGTTACGTCGAGGGCTGGAATGCGGAGGCCGATGCCCGCGAACTGTGGGCCCATTTTGGGGGCCAGCGTCCCGAGGTCCTACGCATGCTCGAGCGCATCGAGACTTGGCGCATGTGGGTGCTGTGCGACCGCGAGCCGGTGAAGGAATGGAGCAAAGGGCGGGTGACGCTTCTTGGCGACGCCGCCCATCCCATGCTGCAATATCTGGCGCAAGGCGCCTGCATGGCCACGGAGGACGCGGTGTGGCTCGCCGACAAGGCCGGCGAGAAACCGGACGATTTGCCTGCGGCGTTCCGGGCCTATGTGCAGCAGCGTTACCTGCGCACCGCGCGGGTGCAGATCATGGCGCGCGTCTACGGCGAGTTCTACCATGCGCGCGGGCCGGCAGCGGAGCTGCGCAACCAGATGCTCGGCCCGCGCACGCCTGAGCAGGCTTACGAAGGCATTGCTTGGCTCTACGGCGAGATGTGACGCGCTTTCGGGCGCGTGCTGCCCCGCGACCGAAAGCGAGCCTTATTGCAGCCCGGCGATCGCGCGCGTCTCGCCGGTCAGCTCCAGAATATGCATGCCGGTGTTGGCGCGATCGACCACGTAGATGTAGCCGCGGTCGTCGGTTTCCACGTTGTTGCTCTGGATCGCGGTCTTGCAGCGGTCCGCTCCATCGACCTTGATGCAGCGCTTGTCGGTTGCTTCCGTGATCGACGGGATGAAGTAGCCGACCTCCTTCGGCTGATACGGGTTGCGCACGTCGACCGCGCGCACGCCGGCATTGAAGTAGGCGATGAAGGCGATCTTCTTGTAGAACACCGGCGCCATGCTCTCGTTCGAGGAATGCGAGCCGAAGCGTCCACCGCGCTGGCAGAAATTTCCGCTCGCCTCGGGCACCGAGAAATTCGACACCACCATCGACCTCGACTCGATCGTGACGTCGACGAAGAACACGAGCTGGCGCGCTTCCTGGCATTCATTGAGGATCTGCTCGTCCACGATCATCACGAAATCACGTACTTTGCCATCCTTGTCCTTGGCGAATTCCGCGACCGGCATTTTGAGCATCGGGAAAACCGTGTGCGCGCCGTTGAAGGGCAGCATGTCGAGCTGACCGACGACCGGATAGCGCAGGTTCTCCGCCGTCGGCTCCTTCGGACCGTTCAGAAGCTTGTCGCGGTCGACGATCTGCAGCACGCCGCCTTTGTTCGTGCCATAGCCGAAATACACGCGATTGCCCTGCGGGCCGGTCGAGATCGGCCCGTGCAACTCGGTCGGCACCGCGCCGGCGGCGCCGGGCTCCTGTCCAACCAAGCCGAAGTCGCGGATATGAACCGGCTTTGATGGATCGCTGAGGTCGAAGACCTGGGTCATGCGCTTTACCCGCCAGCCTTCGATCTTGGTCAGCAGCGCGGGCTTGGCCGGATCGGTGACGTCCCAAATTTCGTGTGCACGGCCGCCGAAGACCCGCAGCATATAGGTCTTGCTCGCATCGCCCTTGGGCAGCGTCTTGCCGTCGCAGACGCGCACCATCTGCGCGCCGCCCTCCTCATAATGGCCTTGCAGACCGGGAATGTGCGCGAGGTATTTTGGCTGCGTCGGATCGGTCACATCGACAATCGAGGTACCGTTGTTTTCGGCTTGCCCAGTGTGTCGGTTGACCGGCTGCGGCACCTCGGGCGTTCCGCCGTGATGTCCGATATAGGCGATATAGCGGCTGCCTTGATGATGGATCGTCGGCTGATAGGCGCTGCGGCCGTGCAAATCGTTGTAGCCGACGAGTCGCATATTCTTGGCTTCCGGCGCATCGCCGATCTTGGGCGATTGGGCGAGCGCGGGGAGCGTGAGGATCATCAATCCCGCGGCCGCGCTCGCAGCACGCGCGCTGCGGATCGAGATACGTCGTTGCATCATGCTTCTCTCTAATGGCACTGCGGGTTGGGGCGATCGGGCAAGACGCGCCGGTTCAACGCGTCTTGCGAGGAGATAAGCGTGGGTTCTAGCCCAGCGCCGCCTTGACCCGTTCGGGCGTGAACGGCGTGTGGCGCAAGCGCACGCCGGCGAGCTGCATCACCGCATTCGAGATCGCAGGTGCGATCAGCGGCGTCGCCATTTGTCCGGCGCCCGTCGGATGGTTGTCGGTCGAGATCACCTCGATGTGCATCGCGGGTACCTCGTTCATGCGAGGCACGCGATAGTCGTAGAAGTTCGACTGCTCGACCGCGCCGTTCTTGACGCTGATGCGCTCGCTCACCGACATGCCCAGCCCGTAGACGATGCTGCTCTCGGTCTGGGCCACCACGTTGTCGGGCTGCACCGCGAGGCCGCAATCGATGGTGCACCAGAAGTCATGCACCCTGATCTCTCCGTTCGCACGGTCGACCGACACTTCGGCGATGCCGGCGAGTTGCGAGCCGGAATAGTCGATGAACGCCACGCCAAGACCGCGGCCGTCGCGCTTCTTGCCCCAGTTCGCCATCTCCGCCACCCGCTCGACCACCTTCACGGCGCGCGGGGTGTTCTTCAACAGCTCGAGCCTGATCTTCACCGGGTCGATACCGCGCTTGAGCGCGATCTCGTCGATGAAGGTCTCGGTCGCGAACTTGTTGGCCGTAAAGCTGATCCCGCGCAGCGGATTCGTGCGCACA
>WNFX01006542.1_pt1 | contig 12798 bp, 9 predicted proteins | sample 5400111 | NCBI WGS metagenome assembly WNFX01 (sample SAMN13153363, study PRJNA577476) | soil metagenome | isolation source: 40 cm soil or saprolite under grassland replicate 1 | place: USA:California | collected 2016-06-15
TGGGTCGATCTCCTCCAGCGGCGGAACGGCCAGCACGAGCACCTGCGCGTAGTCGCCGTACGCGTCGATCCTCCGCCAGCGGGCGTCGAGGTCGCTGATGACTGGGTCGAAGCGGAAGACCCCCTCCTGGTAGTAGCGCAGCTGCGCAACGCTCATCGTCGAGGTGAGGTGCCGCTCCAGGTGCTCGAGATAGCGAGCGGGCAGGATGTGGGCGAAGGCGTCAATCTTCCGCATCCGCCCATTCTGGCCGCGCTCCCTGGCTGGATGGTTGGAATGTCGATCCGGACGGCGCGCGGCTGCAGGTGTAGGTCAGCGGCCGGACCGCCGCGCCTACTCACCAGTCCTTCGCCTGCCCTGGTGGGGCGGCCGCCGGCTCCGCTTTCGGCACTCCTGAGTTGGGGTCGAATTCCTTGCCGCGAAAATCGGCGTTAGCCGGGATGCGGCAGGATTGCAGGGTGCGAATCGGGATGCTCGGACCGTTCGAGGTCCGGACCGGCGATGGGACCGCGGTGGAGGTTCCGGGCGTCCGGTTGCGTGCCCTGTTGGCAGCACTCGCTCTCGAGCCTGGTCGGATCGTCACTCGAGAGAAGCTGGTGGACTGGATCTGGGGGCAGCAGCCGCCTGCGGACGAAGTAAATGCCCTGCAGGCATTGGTCTCCAGGCTGCGCAAGATGTTGCCGGGTGGCGTCATCGAGGCGGATTCCGGTGGGTACCGGTTGGCGGTGCCTCCCGATGCTGTGGACGTGAGCCGGTTCGAGCGCCTGGTTGGCCAGGCCCGTGCCGCCGAGCCTGCGGCACGGGCGGATCTGCTGCGCTCGGCCCTGGAGTTGTGGCACGGTACGGCCCTGGAGGGCGTCGCGCTGCGGGGAAGCGAGGCGTTCGATGCCGCGGTCGCGCGGCTGGACGAGCTGTACCTGACTGCGCTTGGCGATCGTGTGGATGCCGACATCCGCCTCGGCCGCGGCGGGGAGATGGTCTCCGAGCTGACCGAGCTGGTTGCCACGCATCCGTTGCGGGAAGGGTTCGTTGCGGCACTGATGCGCGCGCTCGTCGAAGCCGGGCGGAGCGCCGAGGCCTTGACCGTGTACCAGCGGACGCGCGAACGGCTCGCCGAGGAGCTGGGCGTCGATCCGTCGGCCGAGCTCTCCGCGCTGCACATCGCGTTGTTGCGCGGCGAGCTGGGCGAGCGTGCGGAGAACCGCAGGACGAACCTGCGCGCCGAGCTGACCAGCTTCGTCGGCAAGGACGACGACGTCGTCGCCGTCGCCGGTCTTCTTGCCGACCACCGGCTGGTCACCTTGACGGGGCCGGGTGGTTCCGGCAAGACGAGGATGGCCACGGAGACCGCGCGGTCGTCGCCCTCGCCGCGATCGGCTTGCGTGACCAGCCATTGCTCGGTGGTGGCTCGGGTGGGGACTCCATGGATCGGCTCGTTGCCGCGGTTCGGGGGCGCGGGACTCTGCTGATCCTGGACAACTGCGAGCACGTGATCGACGCGGCCGCGGCCTTCGCGGATCGACTGCTCAGGGAGTGCCGGCGGCTGCGGATTCTCGCCACGAGCAGGGAACCGTTCGGCATCACCGGAGAAGCGCTGTGGCAGGTGGAGCCGCTCGCGCTGCCTGCAGAGGGTGCGCGCACCTCCGATGTCGCTTCCTCACCCGCGGTGCGGCTGCTGCGGGATCGCGCCGGTGCAGTGCGCAAGCACATCGGTTCCGATGAGCACACCTTGTCCGCCATGGTGCGGATCTGCCAAGCGCTCGACGGCATTCCGCTGGCGATCGAGCTCGCCGCGGCGCGGCTGCGCACGATGTCCCTCGATCAGCTGGCGCGTCGGGCGGCTCGCGGTGTTCTCCGGCGGGGCGAGCCTGGAGGCCGTCGAACGAGTGTGCGCGGACGAGGTACTCGCCGGGCAGCAGGTGCTCGACCTGCTGACGGCGTTGACGGAGAAGTCTCTGCTGGTCGCCGCCGGCGAGGGCACGCCACGCTACCGGATGCTCGGCACCATGAGAGAGTACGCGGCACACCGGCTCGCCGAAGCCGGGGAAACCGAGCTGATGCGCCAGGCGCACCTTGGCTACTTCACCGAGCTGGCCGAGACGGCCGAGCCGCACCTGCGTCGCGCGGAGCAGCTGGAATGGCTGGCGGCGCTCACGGTCGAGCACGACAACATCAGCGCCGCGCTGCGTGGCGCCATCGCCGGCGGGCAGGCTCACGAGGCGATGCGGCTGGTCGCCGCCGCAGGCTGGTACTGGTTCCTCGGCGGGCACAAGGCCGAGGGCACAGAGTTGAGCATCGCGGCTGCTTCACTGCCCGGTGAGGTGCCCGATGAGGTGCGGGCGATGGCGTACCTCGTCGTGACGGTGTTCGTGACGTCCCGTCCCGGCAGCGACCAATATGACGCACAGGAGTGGATCCATGAGTCGTACCGGCTCTCCCAGCGCAGTCAGCTTCGCAACCCGCTGCTGGGGTTCGTCGAGCCGCTGAACCTGGCGCTTCGGGAGCCTTCAGAGCTCCCGGCTGCCTTCGAGCCGCTGCTCACTGACGACGACCCGTGGGTGCGCGCGCTGGCCAGGCTCAACCGTGGTCGATTCCGGCTCATGTTCGGAGGTTCGGAATCAGACGTGGACGCCGACTTCGAAGTCGCACTCACCGAGTTCCGCGTGCTCGGTGACCGGTGGGGGATCTCCTTCGCGTTGACCTGCCTGGCCGACCGGCTTGCCGCACGCGGCGAGTTCCTGCGCGCGTGCGAGCGCTACGAAGAGGCGGTCGAGACGCTGACCGAGGTCGGCGCGATCGAGGACGTGGTCGGCTTGCGGGCGCGGCTGGCTCAGCTGTACTGGCTGCTCGGCGACGAGCGGTCCAGCACGACGGCGATCACCGAGGCGCAGCGGTACGAGGACCGGATCGGCTGGCCGGATGTGCTTGCCGAGCTGGTGCTCTCGAAGGCGCAACTGGCGCGCTGGCGCGGCGAGACGGACGAGGCCTACGAGCATCTGGCGGCGGTACGGACGATTCTGGGCAGTGCGGAGATCCGCGGCGCTGTCCGCGCCAGGACCCAGGATCAGTACGGCTACCTCACCGCGGACCTCGGGAGGGCTCGCGCGCACCGGACCGAGGCGTTCCACGAGGCTCGGGACACGGCGTATCTCCCCCTGATCGCCGAGGTGTTGGTCGGCGTCGCGGATCTCGCGCTGCGACAGGGAGAGTACGAGCAGGCAGCGCGACTGCTCGCGGCAAGCGACCGCGTGCGTGGCACTGCCGACCGTTCACTGCCGGACGCGTCCAGGATCGCCGAAGACGCGCGGAGCCGCCTCGGCGAAACCGTGTTCGCCGAGGCGACTCGTGCCGGCCGGCGTCAGGACTGGCGTGAGCTGGCCGAGATCACGCTCGCTTCGTGAACTTCGCGCGCGCCCACAGGTAGCCGACCAACGCTCCGCGCACGGCGAGGCCCAGCGGCGGAAGGGAGGGGTGGGTCTCGCTGACTGGGCAGAGGGTGGGCAGAGGGTCCGCCGAAGTGGATGCGGGATGCTGCCGTGGGTGGGCCGTAACGCCGGTGACCCGACATAGCGGGGGAACATCTCCGCGGCATGCTCGCGACTGACCCACCTCACTTTCCGGGTGACCGATTCGTCGGTGGCCCCAGCGGGCATTGGGCGGCCAGTGTCCCGATACTTCAGGCTATTTTGCGCCGGTAGGCCACCATGGCGAGCGCACAGGCGATGAGGAGGATGCCGACGCACCAGGCGAGGGCGATCCAGATTTCGGCTCCGACAGGCTGCTGCTCGAACAAGGCTCTGATCGTGTTGACGATCGAGGTGACCGGCTGGTTTTCCGCGAAGGCACGCACGGGACCCGGCATCGAGGCAGTGGGCACGAATGCCGAGCTGACGAACGGCAGGAAGATGAGCGGGTACGAGAAGGCGCCCGCCCCGTCCGTGGATTTCGCCGACAACCCGGCGATCACTGCGATCCAGGTCAGCGCGAGCGTGAACAGCACGAGGATGCCGGCCACGGCGAGCCATGCCAGCACTCCTGCCGACGAGCGGAAGCCCATGAGGAGTGCCACCAGGACGATGACTACCACGGAGATCGCGTTGGACACCAGTGAGGTCAGAACATGCCCCCACAGCACGGACGAGCGGGCGATCGGCATCGAGTGGAACCTCTCGAAGATGCCGCTCTGCAGGTCGGTGAACAGGCGGAAGGCGGTATAGGAGATGCCGCTGGCGATCGCGATGAGCAGGATGCCGGGCACCAGGTAGTTCACATAGTTGTCGGTGCCTGCTTGGATGGCGCCGCCGAACACGTAGACGAACAGCAGCATGAAGGCGATCGGCATGATCGTCACCGTGATGATTGTGTCCATGCTGCGCGTGACGTGTCGCAGGGAACGCCCGAGCATCACGCTCGTGTCGCTGAAGAAATGTGTGTTCATCGTTGCTCCTTCTGGTCGCTTCCGACGATCGCCAGGAAGATCTCCTCCAGGGTGGGCTGCCGTTCCACGTATTCGACTTTCGCCGGCGGGAGCAGCTTCCTCAGCTCCTCCAAAGTGCCGGACACGATGATCGTGCCTTCGTGCAGGATCGCGATCCGGTCGGCGAGCTTCTCGGCCTCGTCGAGGTGCTGGGTCGTCAGGAACACGGTCGTGCCGCTGTCAGCGAGGTTCTGGATCACCTTCCACACCTCGATGCGGGCCTCCGGGTCGAGGCCGGCGGTCGGCTCGTCGAGGAAGATGATCCGCGGGTTGCCGATGAGGCTCATGGCGATGTCGAGGCGACGGCGCATGCCGCCCGAGTAGGTCGACACCCGGCGCCGGGCGGCGTCGGCGAGGCCGAATCGTCCGAGCAGATCGTCTGCCACCTTGCCCGCGCTCTTCACGTGCCGTAGTTCGGCGATCATGATCAGGTTCTCCCGGCCGGTGAGGATCTCGTCCACCGCTGCGAATTGACCTGTCAGGCTGATCGACTCCCGCACCCGCGCCGGCTGCGACAGCACGTCGAATCCGTTGACGCGCGTCGTGCCGTCATCCGGCTTGAGCAGGGTGGTGAGGATTCTCACGATCGTGGTCTTGCCGGCGCCGTTGGGCCCGAGCAGCGCGAAGATGCTCCCCTCGCCGATGTCGAGGTCGATGCCGTCGAGCACCACCTGGTCGCCGAACGATTTGCGAAGTCCGGCGACGGTGATCGCCGAACGGGCTGCGGTGCGGTTCATGCCTCCTCCCTGAGGGTGTACGTGCCGGACGAGCGGCGGACGACGACGTCGCCGAACGAGGTGCGCGCGTGCACCTCGACCGTCCGGGCATCGGGTTCGGGGCGTCCGGCGTCGTCGAGGTCGTTGCGCACAGCGCCGAACTTCGTGTCGAGGTCCAGGTAGGCGGCCACGCCGTCGTGGACGCCGATCTCGACCCTGCCCGACGCCGTCTGGGCGACGATCACGCCGCTCGCGACCTCGTCGAGGCGAAAACCGTGCCGGCCTGAGCCTCCAGGTCGACACCGTCGAGCACAGTCTTCTTGTCCCGGTATGCCTTCCGCAGGCATGAGACCGAGATGGCTGAACTATTCATGGCAACTACGGTTGCCGACCGTCCTGACACCAGGCCGTTGCCGAGCTGACACGGCCCTGACGCGACCGGCCAGCCTACTGGACATCATCGGCGTCGCGGTCACGTTCCTGGCCGTCTTCGTGGCGGCGTGGTTCATCGGCCCCTATCTGCACCGGGTGTTCACGGGCGAGCGGGTGTTCCTGAGTCCGGTGGTGCGCCCCGTGGAACGACTCTTCTACCACCTGTCCGGCATCCGGGAAGAGCAGGAGCAGACGTGGGTCGTCTACCTGGTGGCAATGCTCGTCGTCCAGGTGGTCAGCCTGCTGTTCTCGTACGTGATCTTCCGCCTGCAGAACCGCCTGCCGCTCAACCCGATGGGCCTGCCGGCCGTGCCCGCCGACCTCGCGTTCAACACGGCGGTCAGCTTCACCACCAACACCAACTGGCAGAACTACACCGGAGAGCAGACCATGTCCTACCTGTCCCAGATGCTGGGACTCACCATCGACAACTTCCTGTCGGCCGCGACCGGCATCGCCCTGGTCGTCGCCCTGGTGCCTGCGATCGCCAGCCGCCGGCTGAGGACGATCGGCAACTTCTACGTCGACGCCACCCGGGCGATCCTCTACGTGCTGCTGCCGATCTCGCTGGTGGCCGGGCTGGTCCTGGCCTCGCAGGGCGCCATCCAGACGCTCGCGAGCTACCCGCTCGCCCATACGCTGGAGGGCGCCGCACAGACCATCGCGGTCGGCCCGTTCGCGTTCCAGGAGGCGATCAAGGACCTCGGCAACAACGGCGGCGGCCCCTTCAACGCCAACTCGGCGCACCCGTTCGAGAACCCCAACGGGTTCACAAACAACTTCGAGATCTTCCTCGAGCTCTGGCTCCCGTTCGGCCTCGCCGTCATGTTCGGCCGCTGGGTCGGCAACGTGAAGCAGGGTCTGGCCATCGGCGGCGCCATGGCGCTGATGCTGATCGGGGCCACGGCCATCGCGGCCGGCGCCGAGCAGGCCGGCAACCCGGCGCTGACGCGGGTAGGGGTGAACCAGGCCAGCACCTCGACTCAGGCCGGCGGCAACATAGAGGGCAAGGCGGTCCGCTTCGGCCCCATCTACTCTGCCGAGTTCGCCACATCCACCACGGGAACGAGCACCGGCTCGGTCGACTCCTCGCACGACAGCTTCACGCCGATCGGGGGCATGGTGCCGCTGGTGCTGATCCAGCTCGGCGAGATCACTCCCGGCGGCGTCGGCGCCGGGCTCTACGGGATGCTGATGTTCGCCGTCATCGCGGTCTTCATCGCCGGGCTCATGGTCGGCAGGACGCCCGAGTACCTGGGCAAGAAGATCGAGTCGCGCGAGGTCAGGATGGCGGCGCTGACGCTGCTCGTCGGACCGGCCGTCATCCTCGGCTTCACTGCCATCTCGGTGCTGCTGCCGGCGGGGCTGAAGGGACCGCTCAATCCAGGCGCGCACGGCTTCAGCGAGATCCTCTACTCGTTCTCGTCGCAGTTCGGCAACAACGGCAGCGCCTTCGCCGGTCTGACCGGCAACACCGTGTACTACAACTCGATGGGCGCCGCCGCCATGTGGATCGGGCGCTACCTCTTCGTGATCCCGCTGCTGGCGCTGGCCGGCTCGCTGGCGGGCAAGAGAGTGGTCCCGGCAGGCCGGGGCACCTTCGCCACCGACACGCCGCTCTTCACGGGCCTGCTGGTCGGCGTGATCCTGATCGTCGGCGCTCTGACGTTCTTCCCGGCGCTGGCGCTGGGGCCGCTCCTGGAGCACTTCCAGCTGGCTGCCGGCCAGATGGCCCACTGAGGTCCGACGAGGTGGAGCAGAGAACCCGTTCCGAGCAGTACCGACGCCGGCGGCGCTCCAACCTGTGGGATCGGCAGATCCTGGTCCCCGCCATCCGGGACAGCTTCCGCAAGCTCGATCCGCGCTGGACCGCGCGCAACCCGGTCATGTTCGTGGTCGAGGTGGGCTCGGTCATCACCACCATCGCCTACGTGGCCGGCCTCTTCCAGCGCGGCGCCGACGAACTGTTCACCGGCCAGGTCGCGCTCTGGCTGTGGTTCACCGTGCTCTTCGCCAACTTCGCGGAGGCGGTGGCCGAGGGCCGCGGCAAGGCCCAGGCCGCCAACCTGCGGCGCACCCGGTCCGAGCTGTTCGCCCGGCTCCTGACCGACCGCGGCGAAGAGCGCGTGCCGGCGTCGCAGCTGCGCCGGGGCGCCCGGGTCGTCTGCGGGGCCGGCGACCTGATACCGGGCGACGGCACCGTGGTCGAGGGGATCGCCTCCGTTGACGAGTCGGCCATCACGGGCGAGTCGGCCCCGGTGATCCGCGAAGCTGGTGGCGACCGCAGCGCGGTCACCACCGGCACCCGGGTGCTGTCCGACCGCATCGTCGTCGAGATCAGCGCCAACCCCGGCGAGACCTTCCTCGACCGCATGATCGGGCTGGTCGAGAGCGCATCGCGGCGCAAGACGCCGAACGAGATCGCGCTCGACATCCTGCTCGCCGCGCTGACGATCATCTTCATGTTCGCGGTCGTGACTCTGCAGCCCTTCCCGTCTACGCGGGCACGTCCGTCTCCATCACGGTGCTGATCGCGCTCCTGGTCTGCCTGATCCCGACCACCATCGGCGCGCTGCTGTCGGCCATCGGCATCGCCGGAATCGACCGGCTCCTCCAGCGCAACGTGGTGGCGCTCTCGGGCCGGGCGGTCGAGGCCGCGGGCGACGTGGACACGCTGCTGCTCGACAAGACCGGCACCATCACGTTCGGCAACCGCCAGGCGTCCGAGCTCCTGCCCGCGGCCGGCGTGACCATGGACAGGCTGGTCAGGGCGGCAGCTGATCGACCTGCTGATTACGACCGTCCACCTGGCCTGAGGAGCTGAACATGCTGTCTTCGCTGCCGTCCGAGCTGCTGCGATCGCTGCGCCTGACGCTGGTGGTCGCGGCGGTCACGGGCCTGATCTACCCGCTGGTGGGCACCGGCATCGCCCAGGCCGTCTTCCACGACCAGGCCAACGGCAGCCTGGTCACCAGGAACGGCCAGGTCGTCGGCTCCAGGCTGATCGGCCAGGAGTTCACGCAGCCGCAGTACTTCCACGGCCGGCCATCCGCCACCGTCAGCGCCAGTGCAGGCAAGCCGCAGCCCTACGCCGCCGACAACTCCGCCGGCAGCAACTACGCGCCGTCCAACCAGGCGCTGATCGATCGGGTCTCGAAGGACGCGCAGGCCGTTCGCCAGGAGGATGGGCTGGCGTCCGACGCCCAGGTCCCTGCCGACCTGGTCACGGCCGATTTCAGCGGTTTCGATCCGGACATCTCCGAGGCGTCGGCGCTACTCCAGGTCGACCGGGTGGCGACGGCGCGCGGGCTCGACCCGGCACGGGTGCGGGCGCTGGTCGAGAAGCACGTGCAGGGCCGCGTGCTGTGGATCTTCGGGGAGCCGCATGTCAACGTGCTGGACGTGAACATGGCGCTCGACGCCGGGGAGGCCGGCTGACGGCTGAACGTCGACGCGGTCGCCTGAAGGTCTACCCGGGGGCCACGCCCGGCTCGGGCAAGACCTTCGCCATGCTCCGCGAGGCGCACGAGCTCCTGGCCAACGGCCATGACGTGGTCGTGGCCTACGTGGAGACGTACGGCCGACCCCGCACCGTGGAGCTGGTCAGCGGCCTGGAGGTCGTGCCGCGGGTGAAGGTCGCCTACCGGGGAGCCACGCTGGAGGACATGGACCTGGAGGCGGTCCTCGCCCGCCGCCGGAGGTCGCGCTGGTGGACGAGCTGGCCCACACCAACGCGCCCGGCCTGCGCAACGCCAAGCGCTGGCAGGACGTGGAGGACCTCCGGGACGCCGGCATCGACGTGATCTCCACTGTCAACGTCCAGCACCTGGAGAGCGTCAAGGACCTGGTCGAGAAGGTGACCGGCATCCCGGTCCGCGAGACGCTGCCCGACCGGGTGCTCGACACGGCCGACGTGATCCAGTTCATCGACATCGCGCCCGAGGCGCTGCGCAAGCGGATGCGCCACGGCAACATCTACGCGCCCGAGAAGGTGGACATCGCGCTGGCAAACTTCTTCCGGCCTCGCAACCTGGCGGCCATGCGCCAGATCGGGTTGCGGCTGGTGGCCGACTCGATGGCGCGCAGCCGCCAGGTGGTGAGCGCGCCGGAGGACGTCCTGGTCGCGGTCTCCGGCAGCCCCGATTCCGAAGAGCTGATGCGGCGCGGAGTCCGACTGGCGCGGCGGCGTGGCGGCTCCTGCCGCGTGGTCACGGTGCAGTCGGACCCGGATCGTCTGGAGGGGACGGAGCGCTTCCGCGAGCTCGCTGGGCAGCTCGGGGGCGCCTTCGCGGTCCTCGCCGGGCGTGACGTGGCCGGCGCCGTCGTCCAGGCCGCCCGCGACGTGGGCGCTGAGCACGTAGTGGTCGGTGAGGAGACGACCGAGCACCGTCTGAGCCGGCTTCGGCCGACCATCGCCGACCGCATCATCGACGGCCTGCCCGGCTCCGACGTGCACGTGATCGCCAGGGTGGGACGGCTCCGTGCCGAACCGCGCGCTCAGTCCACCACCGACGGCGAGCCCCGTCCCGACCCGGTCGCGCTGTTGCGCCAGGTCGCTCTCGACGGCCGACGGCGCGCGATGCTGCGCGTCTACCTCGGCTACGCTCCCGGCATCGGCACCACCACGGCCATGCTCGGCGAGGCGCGCCGCCGGGCCGGGCGGGGTACCGATGTCGTGGTGGCCGCGTATCGCGTCCACGACGATCCCCAGCGGGCTCTGGCCGGCCTGGAGGTCCTCGGCGGCCTGCGCGACGCCTCCAGGGAGCGCCGGCTCGACGTGGACGCGGTGCTCGCCAGAAACCCCGAGGTGGTCTGCATCGACGACCTCACGGCAGCGGACGTCCACGGCCGGCCAGGGCTGGACGCCGTTCCCGGGCTGCTTCGCGCCGGGATAACGGTCCTGGCCACGCTGCACCTCCTCTCCGTGCGGGGCGCCGCCGAGACGGTTTCCAGCTTGCTCGGCCGCCCGCTGAACTGGCCGGTCCTGGGAGACGAGCTGCTCGACGCGATCGACGAGTTCGAGCTGGTCGACCTGCCGCCCGAAGAGGCGCTGAGACGGATTCGGGACAGGGCGATCCTGAGCCCGGCCGAGCTCGCCCGGGCGATGCAGCGGGAGCTGCGGCCGCAGGCGCTGGCCCTGCTGCGCGAGAACCTGCTGCGAATCTGCGCCAACCAGGTGGACCGTCAGTTCGTCCGGGAGGTGCGAGAGGCGGACGGCGGCTCCATCACGGAGGTCAGGGGGCGCATCGTGCTCTGCCTGCCCGTTCGTCCCGGCCTGGAGGAGCGCATCCGTGCCGCCGCTCGGTACGCCAGCGCGCAGGACGGGACCTTCACCGTCGTCACCGTCCGCTCGCCCGGCCTTGCGGAGGGGGAGAGGTCGCTCCTGGGCGTGTACACGGCCCTGACCCATCAGCTCGGAGGGGAGTTCGTGCTCCTGGACGACCGCGCGGTGGCGCCCGCCCTGGCGAGGTTCGTACGTGACCGACTCGCGACCGAGGTGATCATGGGCCACCGCAGGAGACGGCGGTGGCGTCCGTGGGACACGACTGGCGAGCTGATCCGGCTGCTCCAGGGCGTGGACATCCACGTGCTCCGGCGCCAGCACTGACGGCAATCGTCAGCGGTTGCCCGTTGACAGGAGCCCGCCGGTGGCCGGTGCGGCAGCCTGCCTCCGCCAGATCGATCGGGCCGGCCCGGAGGGTGGCGGCAGGGTTCGTATTGTGTGACCCTGGGTCCACTCGTATTCGAAATCAACCCCGAACGGGATCAGAATACGAACCCCAACGCCTTCGAGCCTCCAGCGCACCCGAGTCTCCGCGACGACCAGGTCGCGCTCGGCTTGGCGGTGCAGGCGCGTGATCCGGCTGGGGTGGTGAGTATCCGCCGCCGATACGGTCGTACAGCGGGGGACACCCTCACCTGGCGCTGCTCCAATCGTCGGCGTAGTACTCCCTGCCCAGGTGAGTGATCTGGTCCTCGCCCATCAGCCAGCGCAGCGTGTTCTTCAGCTTCGTCTGCTGGATGAACAGGTCGTGCTCCGGGTAGACGGAGGGCGCATGCTGCGGGCTCTTGAAGTAGAACGACAGCCACTCCTGGATGCCGTGCATGCCCGCCCGCTGGGCCAGGTCCGTGAACAGCACGAGGTCCAGCACGAGGGGCGCGGCCAGGATCGAGTCGCGGCAGAGGAAATCGACCTTGATCTGCATGGGGTAGCCCAGCCAGCCGAAGAGGTCGACGTTGTCCCAGCCCTCTTTGCTGTCACCCCGCGGCGGGTAGTAGTTGATCCGGACCTTGTGGTAGACGTCGCCGTACAGCTCCGGGTAGAGGGCCGGCTGCAGGATGCGCTCGAGCACCCCGAGCTTCGTCTCCTCCTTGGTGCGGAAGCTGTCCGGGTCGTCGAGCACCTCGCCGTCGCGATTGCCCAGGATGTTCGTCGAGTACCAGCCGCGCAGCCCCAGCATCCGCGCCTTGAGCATCGGCGCGATCACCGTCTTCACGAGCGTCTGGCCGGTCTTGAAGTCCTTCCCGCAGACCGGCACGCCGCGCTCGCAGGCCAGGTCGACCAGCGCCGGGATGTCCACGGTGAGGTTCGGCGCCCCGTTGATGAAGGGCACCCCCTCCAGCAGGGCCGCGTAGGCATATAGCATCGAGGGCGCGATTCTCGGATCATCGGCGTCCAGGGCGCGCTCGAAGGACTCCCGGTCCCGGTGAACGTCGGCCTCCTCGAGGTACACCTCGGTCGAGGCGCACCAGATCATGACGAGCCGGTCGCAGGCGCGCGACTCTCGGAAGTCCCGGATGTCCGCGCGGATGGCCTCCGCCAGCTGCCGCTTCCCCGCAGGGGTCTTGACGTTGGATCCGTCGAGACGCCGAACGTAGGCGCGGTCGAACGCGGCGGGCATCGGCTCCAGCTCGGCGAGCTCGGACGCGATGGGCTCGATGTGGGTGAGGCGGTCGAGGACGCCGCTCCGCACGGCGGCCTGGTAGGCGTTGTCGGGGAACGGGTCCCAGGCGCCGAACACGAGCTGGTCGAGGTCCGCCAACGGCACGAAGTCGCGGATCAGGGGGACCCGCTCCTCGGTACGCCGGCCGAGGCGGATCGTCCCGAGCTGCGTGAGGGAGCCGAACGGCTTGGCATGGCCATGACGGACCAGCTCCACGCCGGCCACGAAGGTG
>WNFX01008394.1_pt1 | contig 12797 bp, 15 predicted proteins | sample 5400111 | NCBI WGS metagenome assembly WNFX01 (sample SAMN13153363, study PRJNA577476) | soil metagenome | isolation source: 40 cm soil or saprolite under grassland replicate 1 | place: USA:California | collected 2016-06-15
CTTGCCTCCGTCCGCCAATTCGTTTTCGTCCGCTGCTCTTGAAATTCTTGGTGCAGCCATGTGACGCGGCCGCGTTATGCGATGCAGCGGCATTTGAAGCTTGCTTCGAAAGTCAGCGCCGCGCCTGGCGCGGTTCGGCCAAAGGGGTAATGACCGACGCGGAAATTTACGCGCAACCGTGGGGCTTCCGGTTGGAAAACGTCGACGTCCCGGTTCGGCTGTGGCACGGAAAGGAAGACCGAGCGTTTTCATTTCGCGTGGCGCAGGAAACGGCCGGGCGATTGCCAAATTGCACTGCGCGCTACGTCGATAATGCGGGCCATTACTCATTGCCCATCCGGCATATGCATGAAATCCTGGCGGATCTGATTCAGCTGTAGTGGCCGGCGTGCCGCCTGTCTCCACATTCATCTCCTTGGGTTTGCAGCCGGCATGGCTGCCTCTACAGTTCGCCGTGGAAGATTTCACGGGCGGCGCGATTCACGATCAACCGGCGCGGCGACAGTGGACGGTCGATCCGCCTTTTGACAAGCGTGTTCGACAACTGGTTCGTGATTGGGGCGCGGAAAAATCGCCGGAGCTGATTGAAGAAATGATCGTAACCGCGCTAAAGATGGCGCGCGATCAGATGGGCGGGGCTGATCTCAAATTGATCAATCGCTCGGTAAAGGAGATGCGTTATGCGGCCAAGATCTTTGCTCCCTACCAGCATTTTCGAAAAGTTGTTGTTTTCGGTTCGGCGCGCATTTTGCCCGGTGCGCCTGAATTCCAATTGGCGGAGGAATTTGCGCGGGAGATGGTGGCGCAAAACTACATGGTCATTACCGGCGGGGGCGATGGCATCATGGGTGCGGCGCAGCGCGGCGCCGGGCGGGAGCACAGCTTCGGGCTCAACATCCGTCTGCCATTTGAGCAGCGAGCGAACGAGATCATCGAGGGCGACCCAAAATTAATTAATTTCAATTACTTCTTCACCCGCAAACTGAACTTCGTAAAAGAAACGCACGCGTTCGCATCATTTCCGGGCGGTTTCGGCACGCTCGACGAAACCTTCGAAGTTCTCACCCTTATGCAAACAGGGAAGGCGCGTGTTATTCCGGTCGTGTTGCTCGATCGGCTGGGCGGAACTTACTGGGAGACGTGGATGAAATTTCTGACCGAGCACCTGCTCAAGCTCGGGTTTGTTTCATCGGAAGATCTTTATTTTTTCAAAATCCTCCACAGCGTCAAAGAAGCGGTCGCGGAAATCTCGCAGTTCTACAAGGTTTATCATTCGGCGCGCTGGGTTGGCGAAAAACTTGTCATCCGCATCGCTCATCGCTTGTCGAACAAAGCGATTGTCGATCTTAACGAGAAGTTCGCGGACATCGTGCGCACGGGTGAGATTGTGCAGGGTCACGCACTGCGTCAGGAAAAAAACGAGCCCGAGATTTGGAGTCTGCCGCGACTGGTGCTGACGCCGCATCGGCGCAGTTTTGGCCGATTTAGGCAATTGATCGACGCGATTAACTCGGCATCACTTGGATGAAATAAACTCCGGAGGAACCGGATTGGACGGAGCTGTTTGCGGCGCCTTGATCTTTTTGCCCAGAGCAAGATCGATCTCCAATTTTGCTTCCATCATTCGATCGAAAGAAAAATGATCTCGCGCATATTGCAGGGCCTTGGCGGCACAATGGGTGGCGAGCTGCTTATTTGATAAGAATTTCAAAATCGCACCCGCCAGCGCTTCCCGATTTTCTGGTTCCACCGTTAACCCGTTGTCATGATCTTTGACGATCTCCGGAACATCGCCAATTTTCGTCGCGACGACCGGCCGGCCGGCTGCGAATGCTTCGCGCAAGACAATTGAGGAAGCCTCCGTTCCCAAAGAGGCGATGACGACGACGTCTGCGCCCGCCAGTATGTCGGGCGTGTCCCACCGGTAGCCGAGCATAATAATTTTATTCTCAAGTCCAGCCTCGCTAATCCTCTGGTGAAGTTGTGCTTCTCGCCACCTATCTCCGGTGGCCTGGCCGACTAAGATAAACCGCGCATCAGGGCGTTGCTCTAAAACGATCTGAGCCGCCTTGATCAATTTCGTCTGGCCTTTGTCATACCGAATCATTCCGATGTTGACGATTACCGGCGTCTCTTCAGAAAAGCCCAGTTCTCGCCGTAACGTCATTCTGTCTCTGCCGGGCGCGAATTTCGCGAGATCGACACCCGACCCGACCACCGCGATTTTATCAGGCGGGATCTCATTTTGTTCGACCAGCTGTTTCTTAATCACCCGCGCATCGGCCACAATTTTCGCGCAGCCATGTTTATAGATGAAGGCGCGCCATTTATTTCCAACCGGGTTAGTGATGCAACGCGCCCGAACCATGGGAGTTCCAAGAAAATAGAGGGGCAGGGAAAGCCAGTGGTCTTTCGAACTGTAGGTTTTGACTAAATCGATTTGATTCCGGCAGCAAAAGCGCCAGAGCCGCCACGATGCCAAAGGATCAAATCGGCGTCGTAATGGAATCGTGTGGACGCGGCTGCCAAGTTCGGTGGCCTTGGGGAAAACTTCGCTTTTCGCATCGCACATCAGCCAAGCCTGGTGTCCGCGTTGATTGAGCCAGTTGATCTCCAGGCAGGTGCGATATTCCTGCCCACCCCAGCTGAGGCTGCTTTCTACGAAAAGCATGTTCATGTTAGATCGACAATTGCGACCGCGGGCATGAGCTGGAAGCGGGCGTGCTTCAGGCGCTCGGAGTAGCTTGACCTGCGCTTGGGCGTTTTTCGAGAATATAATCGTGGATCGTGTTCACAGTCCGAAGAGCTTTGCCTGCAACTTCGGAATTGGGCACGCCTACTCCAAAAGTTTTTTCCATGCTCACGACGAGCTCGAGCGCGTCAATAGAATCCAGTCCCAGACCGTTGGGACCGAACAGTGGAAGATCGTCTGCAATTTTGTCGGCCGTGGTTTGGAGCATCAAATTCTTTACCAGCATCTCTTTGATGCGAGTGCGCAGATTGGCCTCGGACATAAGGGAAATGGCGAAGTTGTCGCAGCGCCGGGCGCGCGTCAATCGTGCGAATTGTCGCTAGGCGGCGACGTTCTGCATAGCCGCCGATGATCGACCATTAAATCTGGTCGGCTTTGTCGCCGGGCGTGGCTGTTTGATTCGGGTCGGGCCGCACCGCGCTGCCAGGGCTTGGGTTCTCGATCCGCGCCACAGTCGATTGCGCCGGTTGCACATCTGTTTTCGGAGCGGTGCCTTCTTTTTTCGACGCGTTGTGCAATTCGTCGCTAAATTCGTCTTTTGCTTTTTGGAATTCCTTGATCGCCTTACCCATGCCGCGGGCCAGCTCCGGCAATTTTTTGGCGCCGAACAAGAGCAGAATGATCAGCAGGATAAAAATCCCCTGGGGCCCTTCGAAGATATTGAGGAGGTTTGCGAGCACGGTCATACGTTAATTCGAAGATCAGACCGATTGTCGAAGTTGCAAGACAATTTCGCAAGCTGGCTTCGCGGTGCACGGATCCTGCTGGCTACGGAAATACAACAACCCACGGCATCACCCTGGCACAAGTTTGACAGGCCCAAGGCAATGTGGGAAAAGAGTAACCCGCGATATGCGTCCGATCTGGAAAGGCAGCATCAGCTTCGGCCTGGTTTACATCCCGGTGGCTGTTTACCCGGCCACGCGCGAGGAGAAGATCAGTTTCCGCCAACTCCGTTCCAGCGACCTTAGCCCGATTAAGTATAAAAAGGTTGCCGAGGCCGACTCCAAAGAAGTCGCGGCCGACCAAATTGTAAAGGGATTCGAGTACGAGCGAGGCCGCTACGTTGTTTTGAGCGACGAGGATTTTGAGAAGGTTCGAATCGAATCCACTCATTCGATTGATATCACCGACTTCGTCGAGTTGGAACAAGTGGACCCCAAGTTCTTCTACAAGCCTTATTTCTTGGAGCCACAGAAGGGCGGCGAGAAAGCGTATGCGGTCTTGCACAAAGCTCTTAGTGGGACAGGCAAGATCGGCGTCGCCAAGGTCGTAATCAGCAATCGCGAACACCTGGCCGCGGTCAAGCCCGATGGGTTGTTCTTGATTCTCGAGCTGATGCATTTCGCCCACGAAATTCTTAGCACGGAGATTTTGAAGAACGGATCGGCGACGGCGGTGACGGATAAGGAATTGAAGATGGCACAAGCGCTGATCGAGAGCATGGCGGTTGCCTGGGCCCCTGAAAAATATCAGGACGAATACCGCACGGCGTTGATGGAAATCATCGAGCAAAAAGCACAGAACAAACAGATCGCGGGCAAACCCGCGCCGGCGCCGGCGCCGACCAATGTTGTCGATCTTGTCAAAGTGCTACAGGACAGCCTCAATCGGAGCTCACTCAAGCAGAAACGCGCATCTACTCGATCCGGCGCTCGTTCCACCGCCGCACTAGTCAAGCAGAAGAGACGCTCGGCGGCTTACGGCTAAGCATCGGGTTCGCCTGAGCCGCAGGGGAATCGGATGATGGTATCCAGGCTGCAGCACGCAAGGATCGACATCGACCACCGCCGCAAAAACTGACTTCTGACTTCTGATCTCTGAACTGGCTGCATCGCATGGTTAGGCGACTCTTCCCGCGCTCACTTCTTCCGTGGATCGTCGGCGGGGTTGATATAGTTGATGCCCCACGGGCCTTCGGCGTTCACTTGGATGATCGTCTCTTCTCGCGCGAAGCCAAACATCGTACAGCCTCGCGGGAAAACCGCCACGCTGCCAACCGGCATATCTTTCAGCGCGGCCTTGTCAAATTTTTCGCCCTCGCCCATCGCGAACGCTCCAGAAATAACCGTCACCCTTTCATCCACGGGGTGGGTGTGGGGTGCGATCATACCTCCGGCGGGAAGCTTGACTCGGAATCCGATGGGTTCGGCTTTCTTCATGTCGCCATACAGAATGCTTAGCTTGACTCCAGCGGGCAAAGCCGGACTGTCTGACCATTCCAACTCCGAAGGCTGCACGATGACCGGCTTATGCTCCTTGGTCTCTGGATCGGCCGCGATGGATGCTGCGGGCAAAGCGGCCAGCAAGATGACAAACGTAAATGTGAGCAGTGGTGCGACGCTCATGATGCTTTTCCTGTTTTCGGGTGTGCTTGTGTTCATGGGTTCTGTTTTGTGGTTCTTGGTTCTTTGCTGCTGTATGGACTTTCTGAGTCGCCTAACGAGACCAAGCTGAGCGACCGCCGCCGAGGGCGAGCATGGCAAACATCGAGAACTGGTTCACGAAATTAAATGTGGACTTCACAGCGGCCAGCGGTTGGCTCCAGCGATTGGTTAGATGTAGCTGGGTGAAAGCACTCATCGCGCAGAAAGAACAAAACCGGCAACGACGACGGCGACGAAGAACGCCCAGTAACTGTAGCTGAAAGTTCGAATGAAACGACAAAGGCGAATGACTTCTGGGTCGCGTGTCTCCGTAAAGCGGCCGCTGAGAATAAATCCGAGCATCATAAAGCTGTTCTTCATGCTGTTGTTCCAGAATAACGTGGGCCGCCCGAGCGAATCGTAAACGCCTGGATGTCGCTCGCGAAGGATGCGCTGTAGCTGCGCCGTCGTTGCGTAGCCCACGATAAAGCAAAACAGGAAGGCGAGAAATATGAGCGGACCAAAACCTCCGAACGTGTCTTGCGCTGCGAGCATGGCGACTACATCTAACGAGACGGAGCTGAGCCACCGCTGGCGGCGGCGAGCGGGGCAAACATCGGGAACTGCTTCATAAAATCAAATGTGGACTTTACAGCGGCCAGCGGTTGGCTCCAGCGATTGGTTAGGTCTCATTGCAAACCACTCGGATCATCCTTCCGATACTCTCTCCGCCAGCTTGGTGCCGATATGTTGAGCTCGCGGAGCTGGTCGTCGATGACACTCTTGGGAAATCGGGCCTTGGGCCAGCCAAAGACAATGTATCCGTTATCCGCTGGATTGGTGTGACCATCATAGCGAACAGCGAGAATCCAATGAGTGACGTGGTCGAGTTTGCAACATGCGGTCACCCCGTGCGTGAACGCGCATTCCTGCTCCAACGTACGAAGCAGATCATTTCGCTGGAGGAACTCACGCGCGGCCTCGTCATCGGTGATGTGGATAATGTCGTCGGACATGGATACGCGTGAGACCTAACGAGACCAAGCTGAGCGACCGCTGACGAGAGCGCGCTGTGCTTCGTGTTTCAGTGTTGAAGTCATCAAACGTAAATTTACGCGCCGGTCAGCGGTTCGCTCCAGCGCTCGGTTAGGTCTCATTTGAACTCGGCGATGCGGAAGCGGCGACGCAAGTACTTCGCGACCTGTTCTTCCTGCGGATACTTCCAGCCAATGATACCATCAGTGATGGGTGCGGTAATGTGCATGGCTTGCAGAACCTGCCCGTCCGCCTCCAAGAGGAGTAAAGCGTCGTTGTACTTGCGACTGATCTCCGCGAACTTCTTTGCGTCGTCAGACGTGAGGGTGATGAGCACACCTTTGTTGTCGCGTGCCAGCATAAGATCGCTGACTGAGTAAATGACCAGAAGCGGGTATTTGTCGTCGAATGTGAATTGTGGTCGAGCCGCGTCGGGAGGTGGAGACATCGGAATGGGCGCGAAGATTCGGAAAAGTGGCTTCGTGCGGTCCGCCGGAAAATACTCGCTCGCGTGAACCCAGGTGCTGATGCTGAGAGCGGCAACGATGCAGAGCAGACGGCGCATGAGACCTAACGAGACGGAGCTGAGCCACCGCTGGCGGCGGCGAGCGCCGCAAACATCGAGAACTGTTTCATAAGATCAAATCTGGTCATGGCATCGGCCAGCGGTTGGCTCCAGCGATTGGTTAGACCTCATCGTGGCAACAATCTCCACATGCCGAACGTAAGGGTAGCGAACAGCAGGACTGACGCTACCCACAAGATCCACATGCTACGGCGAACCGCGCGAACATACGCGGCGGGAGCTCCGGACTGCGAGAGACGACGCAAATGAACTACTGTCGGCGCTATGACGAGCGGAAGAACCACGATGGCGAATGCAATGAATGACCAGCGACTCGCGCGGCCGTACAACGTAGGCAAAGTGAACGCGGCCATGACCAGCGCCATAGCCGCGAGAAGCCATGACTGCCGCTTTGGAGCGGCATCAAAGATGGCGGCCTTCTGCTCGACTGTGAGATCGCGACGAGCGCGATTCATAATCATAACACCCACAGCGGCGCAGAGGAGAAACAGAATGGGCGCTAACGTGATCGCGTTAAGTGTGGTTCGCATAAGGTCTAACGAGACAGAGATAAGCCACGGCAGGGTGTCGTGGCAAACGCACTGAAGTTATATCGCAGTGGGGCCGTTGGCTTCATCAATTGGTTAGATGCGGGCGTGAAAATCACTTCAAACGTTCCAGAATGTAAGGGACCGGTCCATCTCTGATTGCTATTCTCTGCGACTCGATTGCGGTAACAGACCAACTCAAATGGCTTTTACGTGTCGGGTCTTCGACAGACTTCGCATCGACTATCAGCCGGTTGCCATCGGTGTGCCAGATTCCACTGAACAATTGCTCTCGGACACCTTGAAGCTGCGCAAAATCACCATAGCTATGATCTTTTTTAAACGACATCTCGTAGTCGTGGGTGTTGTAATGCATCTTCCACGTGCCAACGAAATCAGCGTCATTTGGGATGCCTTTCATCGGACTCAGAACGTAATCAGGTAACAGACGTTTATAAGTAAGGACCTTGCTACCGTCAAAGTTCTTCATCAACAGCGCGTCGTTACGAATGTTCACGATTTTATACATGATTTGTTTGTCTTCGTCAGCCCAAGTATCGACAGGGACGTATTTGGTGAAGTGGACGACGAGCTGACGGTCCTGCAACTTCCAGTCGCCTGCACCGATGGCAACGCCGGGCGTGGTAAGCTCATTCTTCCGGCTCGTCCAAGAGGTAAAAGTGTGGTCTCTCCGGCAAGCGATTTCGTTTACTGTTTCGTCGTCCTCTGCTCTCCAAGTGCCCGCAAGCTTTGCTTCGGTAATGCGGTTGCAACCGGTCACCGTCATAGCGCAGACGGCAACTACGAAGATGCAACTGGCTGTTTGCATCTAACGAGAAGTATATTGGAAAAACCCGTCTTTAATTACGGGTTTTTCCGGCCTAATCCGCTTGCCTTCCAAATGGCGTCTGGGAAAAATGTCGGACATGGCTGCAATATTATCTGCTAAGGCCAGGCAGAACAAACCAAAACTCCTCGATCAAGTCCGAGACGTTATTCGGCGCAAGCACTTCAGCATTCGCACCGAACAAGTCTATGTCGACTGGATTCGCCGCTTCATTCTATTCCATGATAAGCGGCACCCGCACGACATGGCCGAAGCCGAAGTGACACAGTTTCTGACGCATCTCGCCCGAGAGGGTCGGGTGGCAGCTTCAACCCAAAACCAGGCGCTGAGCGCTTTGCTTTTTCTGTACAAACAGGTGCTGAAACAGGAGATCGGCTGGTTGGAAGGGGTGGAGCGAGCCAAGCGGCCAGCCCGCTTACCTGTTGTCCTAACGCGTGATGAAGTGCACAAACTTTTCGCCCAACTGCACGGTATTCATCGATTGATGGCTGGGTTGTTGTACGGCAGCGGGCTGCGCTTGATGGAATGCGTGCGTTTGCGTGTCAAAGATGTCGATCTTGGATACCTGCGAATCACCGTGCGCGACGGCAAAGGCGGGAAAGATCGTATCACCATGCTACCGGTCAATCTGGCGAAGTCACTGGAGCGCCATCTGCAGAAGGTCAAGGCGCAGCATGAAGAAGATTTGGAAGCAGGATTTGGCAGCGTTTATTTGCCCGAAGCGATCGCACGAAAATACAGGAATGCCGCCAGGCAGTGGACATGGCAGTATATTTTCCCTTCATCGCGATTGTCGATGGATCCGCGGGCTCCGACATCAGCGAGGCAGCGCCATCACACAGACGAAAGCGTTTTGCAAGATGCAGTGAAACGGGCGGTGCGAGCCGCCGGAATTGCAAAGCCGGCTACTTGTCACACGCTGCGGCATTCCTTCGCGACGCATCTGCTCGAGAACGGCTACGACATCCGGACCGTGCAGGAGTTGTTAGGCCACAAGGATGTGAGCACGACCATGATTTATACCCACGTCCTGAACAAGCCGGGGCTTGGGGTGAAGAGTCCGCTGGATTGATCGAGATGAGCGACAATTGAAGCGCGCCCGGAGCCGGTCGTAGCGAATGGGCAGGAGGTTGACGGCTCGGGCCGGTAGCAGCCCGGAAAAAGCGGCTTTTCCCTCGTGAAAAGCCGGCTCGGCGTCGCCGGATTGATGCTCGGATCGGGAAGATTGACTCTCGGGTCGTCCGGGAAGGTGCTCGGCTCGACGGGATGAACGCTCGGGATCACCGGAACGACGCTCGGAGTTGCCGGAACGACGCTCGGAGTTGCCGGAACGATGCTCGGAGTTGCCGGAACGATGCTCGGAGTCGTCGGAACGATGCTCGGAGTCGCCGGAACGATGCGCGGAGTCGCCGGAACGATGCTCGGAGTCGCCGGAACGATGTCGCGCTCGGAATGGGAGTGATCCCCGTATATAGAATCGAATTTTCTCTGACGCCTGAACCGGTAATGAGGCTCGACGTCTCGCTGTTCTCGCTCGCACTAGACCGGTGGGCATCGCTAACGATCTTGCCGAGGTTAAGCCCCGTGTCGTGCGCGATTTTCCCCCAGCCCTCCCCAGCTTTGAACTTCGTTACGATGCTATCGAAGCTCTGGCCAGAGGCCTTGGCCAGTAAGTTTGCAGTCTCCAGGTCGCCATCGCCGAGCCCCGTCCCCGACTTCTGCGCTTGAAGCGTGGTCACGGGAACGCCGGTTTCGTTGGAAATCCTGGTCAAGACGTGCGTGTCGCCCGTCGTATCGGCATGGTTTGTTTCGCGTGCTTCTTCGCTTCTCGCTTTCCCCTTGCCGTTGTCCGAATCGGTATCGATCACTTCTTCTCTCCCCGAGCTGCCGGCTCTGCCGGATGAAGCGTCGTTCGCTATCGATCGGCCGTATGCGCTTCCCTCAACCCCGGGATTATTTCCTGGGCCAAATCCCGGACCACCCGAAGTCGGCTGGGTTCCGGTGCCGTTGGCAGCTGCCTGACCAAACTGGCTTCCTTGCATGCCGGGATTATTCTGGGAGCTAAAGCCCGGACCGCCACCGCCGCTGGCCGATGATCCCGCGATGATAAACAAAGCTAGTCCGATACAGGACGCGGCTGAAACGGTTAACCTCTGTGCAATACTCAATTTCATATCCTCGACATTCGCCTTAGTTTAGATTTTTAACGTAATAGGTCTAGTTCTGATGTGGCCGAATTTTAAGCGCAGATCAGGCGCGATATCGAGCGGTTTCAGAAAACAAGCACGACGCTGCTTCGATGTTGTGGCTTACACGTCGTAATACATCGAGAACTCGTAGGGATCCGCCTTCGCCAACGCTACGGCGCGACAAGTGCGGCCCGGATGTGCGCGATTAGACATCGCAATTGCGCCCCGGAGCGAATCCGGCACACTGGCGATTTGCGCGAGTTCTTCCGGGGGCAGTTCGTAGAGGTTTTTGTCGAGCGGATCGCCCGGGTCAATGCGGTTCTGGATTCCATCGAGGCCCGCGAGAAGAAGTGCGGAAAATGCGATGTATGGATTGGCTGATGCATCCGGCGTGCGAAATTCGATTCGCTTCGCCTTTGGACTGGCCGAGTAGGTTGGGATCCGAATCGCGGCCGAGCGATTGCGCGCCGAGTAAGCCAGATTGACCGGCGCTTCGAATCCGGGGACGAGCCGTTTGTAACTGTTGGTGGTCGGATTCGTGATGCAGGTGAGCGCGGGTGCGTGTCGCAAGATTCCACCGATGAAAAACAGCGCCATATCGCTCAAGCCGGCATAGCCATTGCCCGCGAACAACGGCTTATCGTCTTTCCAAAGCGACATGTGCGTGTGCATGCCCGAGCCGTTATCAGCGAAGAGCGGCTTTGGCATGAAGGTGACCGATTTGTTGTGCTTCCGGGCGACGTTGCGAATGATGTATTTATAATACTGCATCGAGTCGCCCATCACCTTGAGTGGCGCGAATCGGACATCGATCTCGGCTTGGCCGGCGGTCGCTACTTCGTGGTGTTGTTTTTCGATTGGGACGCCTGCTTTCTCGAGCTCGATGCACATCTCATTGCGAATGTCCTGCAAGGTGTCAGCCGGTGAGACCGGGAAGTAGCCTTCTTTCGGGCGAATTTTGTAGCCGAGGTTTGGAAATTCTTCGCGCGCACTGTTCCAATGTCCCTCCACGCTATCGACAAGATGAAACGAGGAGTTGGCCGAATAACTGAACCGCACATCGTCGAAGATAAAAAACTCTGCTTCCGGCCCGAAGAATGCCGTGTCTCCGATCCCGGTGCTCTTCAAGTACGCTTCCGCCTTTTCGGCCACGCCGCGTGGATCGCGATCGTACGGCTCACGCGTAATTGGATCGACGATCGTGCAAATGAGGCTGAGGGTCGGTTCGGCATTGAAGATGTCGATCCAAGCGGTCGCCGGATCGGGAATGACGAGCATATCGGACGCGTTAATTACCTTCCATCCGCGTATGCTCGAGCCGTCGAAACCGATGCCGTCGGTGAAAATGTCTTCGTTGTACTCGGTAAGCGTAGTCGTGAAATGCTGCCAGGTGCCGGGCAAGTCGGTGAACTTGAAGTCCACCAGTTTCACGTTGCTGTCCTTGATCATTTTGTTGACGTCGGATGGAGTTTTTTCTTTGGCCATGTTTTTCTAAGGATAAAGGTTGAAGGGTGAGGGTTGAAAGAAAATCAAATCGCTAATTCACTAAATCATTAACTCGTTAAATCTGTCGCGCGATCGATTTCGCGGGCGACGGTTCGTTTGCAGGTGGAGGCGAAGAGTGGCGGCGTTTCTCACACCGCTTTCTCGCCGATCTCTTCCGTGCGGATGCGTACCGCGTGTTCCACTGGGAGCACAAAAACTTTTCCGTCACCGATCTTGCCGGTCTTGGCCGCCGCTACCACCACGCTGACGGCTTTTTCCACCATATCGTCCGCGAGCACGACTTCCACTTTCACTTTCGGCAAAAAGTCGACCGTGTATTCGCTGCCCCGATAAATTTCGGTGTGCCCTTTCTGCCGGCCGAAGCCTTTTACTTCGGTGACGGTCATCCCTTCGATGCCGAGCTCGGCCAGCGCTTCCTTGACCTCCTCGAGTTTGAACGGCTTGATGATCGCTTCCAGTTTTTTCATGTCGATGTAAACTTCGCAGTGCGCGGTCTTTTGCAATCGAAAGCTAAACGCGGCACGCGCTCTCTTAGCAACACAATGCCGCGGATGCAATCACGATTTTTCTGCGCTCCGGCGCGGAAATTTTTTGCCAAATGTGTGCGCGGTCTATACTGAAAGTTAATGCCCCGCGACTCCTTCGTTCATCTCCACCTCCACACCGAATATTCCCTGCTCGACGGCGCGGTGCGGATGAAGGAGTTAATGAAAAAAGCGGCGGAATTTAAAATGCCGGCGGTCGCCATGACCGATCACGGCAATCTTTTCGGAGCGATCGAATTTTACCAGGAAGCGAAGAAAGCCGGTGTCAAGCCGATCATCGGGTGCGAAGCCTACATCGCGCCTCGTTCGCACAAGGACCGATCGAGCTCGATGCGCGAGGCGGCGTATCACTTCACCCTCCTGGCGCGGGACGAAACCGGCTACCACAATCTGATCAAGTTAATTTCAACCGCGCACCTCGACGGGTTCCATTATCGGCCGAGG
>WNFX01005057.1_pt1 | contig 12791 bp, 15 predicted proteins | sample 5400111 | NCBI WGS metagenome assembly WNFX01 (sample SAMN13153363, study PRJNA577476) | soil metagenome | isolation source: 40 cm soil or saprolite under grassland replicate 1 | place: USA:California | collected 2016-06-15
AAAGGTTTCATCCTGGTGACTGCCCGTGTGGACATGGTGGACTCGCATGGTTCACTTGCTCCTTCTCTGACTATGAAACATCTGTTCTTATCACGAACAAATGCTCTACAGGGTTTCACATGTCCACATAACACTGAAACTGTTCCCGTTGCGAGAGCACCGTGAGCCGAGCGCGTGGGCTGTGTTGCAAAAAGGGAGTGTTCTGATAAGCTCTACTTTAAAAACGCAGATGAGTTCCTTTCATGACTCATCAGCATCCGTTCAAATGGCGTCACGCGCGAAGCCGAGATCATTCTGCTGTGTGTGGGCTGGTACGCGACGGTATTCGCTCAGCTACCGGGACCTCGAGGCGCATGATGCGGGAGCGCGGGCTGCACGTCGATCACCCCACGATCTACCGGCTTCCGTGCAAAGGTATGCTCCCGAATTGGACAAACGATGCCGACCGCATCTGAAGGCACGCAACGACTCCTGGAAGGTGGATGAGACGTCTATCAACATCAAAAAAGTGTGGACGTACCTCTACCGTGCCGTCGATTCGGAGGGGAATACACTGGAATTTCTCTTGGGTCCCACACGCGATGCCCAAGCCGCCAAACGTTTCTTCTTGAAAGCGCTGCACTTCCCCTCTGATCCAGCTCCTGGGGCCCATATCATGAAGGAACAGGTGGCCCAGCCCACGGCTGCGGCCAATCTCAGCACGCCGACTCCTGGCGTGATCAACGTCGATAAAAACGCGGCCAAGCCCTCGGCCATTGCCGACCTCAAAGCCAGTGGGACGCTTCCCGCAGCAGTTGAGCTGAAGACCGCGTAAAATACCTCAATACCTTGGTTGAGCAAGATCATCGGTTCATCAAACGGCTTGTGAAGCCAGGGATGGGCTTCTTTACCTTCGAGACGGGGTGGCGAACGAGACCCGGCTACGAGATGATGGACATGCTTCGCAAGGGCCAGATGCACGGAGTGGAAAAAGGGGACATTCTGGGGCAAGCCGCGTCTATCGCTCGCCTGTTTGGAGCGGCAGCCTAAGCTGAGCAAGAAAGGTGCCATTACGCTCATCACCACTTTCCCACAGTTTTTGCAACACAGCCGTATCTCTCCCTTGGCGATGGGAGCTATCTCTCTTTAGGTCATCTTCACTTTTTCTTAAAGAGGTTTATCCAACGTTCACCATCTTCCAGTGTGTTAGTGAGAGGTCTTTCACATTGTTCACACAAAGCTTTAAGTGGCTCAATGAGCTCACACAACTGCTGGTAATCCGGATCATCTATATCCTGTTTAAGGTCATCCAGAAACTTCTTCACTTTTTTGTAGTGGCCGAGCGGCGAGCTTTCTTTTTTGATCTTGACAATTGGGTCTTCAACCTTTTTATTCAGGTTAGTTCGTGTGGAATGGCCTGCATGTACCTCTTGTGTCTCTACGAGATGTCTTAGTTGTCGATCTTTCAGGCCAATAAACATATTGGCTGCTGTCTGGATAAAGTAAAGGCTCCGCTCGATGTTATCTTTGTAATTGTCGTTGAATGTCTTGCAGACATTGTGCTGCAGTTCGATGGTGATGGTATTGAGGATATCCTCGACCTCGTCTTTTCTGCTGTTATGGGGTTCCAATTGACACAATATCGTGTAGAATGATTCTGGCGAACAGAGCTCCGCGACCAAGCCCGCCAGCAGAAAAGATGCCTCACGGATGAGCACCAACTTCCCTTGCAGGTTGTGTGAGGAGGCTTTATACTCCACTTTCTCCACAATGTCCATCATGTGGAGAATCTGAGTGGAAGAGATCCACCCCTCAACACAGATAGAGAGCAAGAGTTTTTTGTTACTGAACAACGCCAGCACATCTTCGGCTCTGGCTCACTTTGCGTGATGTGAAAGATTAAGCGGCATGCAGCACGCGTACTCTGAGGAGGCCGAAGTGAGCCTTGCCATACATTTGGCGTTTGAGCAATTTGAGGCGCGTAATCTGGCCTTCCACTTGAGCGTTCGATTTGATTTCATACAGCACTCCTTTCGCATGATGAGCGGGTTTTTGCTTTGGCAAATTTGTGAGCATTCTTTCGGGGAGCATCTTGATCTGGCGGAGGGAACATCGCCGTTCCTTGCTCGTTGATCCGAGACATGGGAAGCAACCCTGCCCGCCCCCAGAGCATGAGCGTTTCTCGGCAGACCCCATACGCTTTTGCGGCGTCAGAGGCCTTGAGCCACCCCTTTTCCGCGAGGCGGGTCGCATGATCTTTCAAGTGACGATAGCGTCGTAAGGAGAGCACGCGAGCAGCCGTAAAGGGCTTTCCTTCATAGGTGCGCCACCCTTGCTCGTTGAGCAGAACCGCGACCTCGGCATCGGTGTAATCCTCCAACAAGGCATCGATGAGCACAATCAGTTCCGGCGAGCTGCAACGCCCACGGCCCACAGGGACCGTGATGGTTTGGGTGGCTCCTCCTTTGAAACGGATATGAGCCCTGATCACCTCCTCTTGCCTCTCGACGGTCACATCTTCTAGCAGCCAGCGCACCATGCGTTTGCGGTCTCGATCCGAGGTGCGCGAATCCTTCCAGACGCGCGGGAAATCTTCTACCAGATCCCGAATCGCCTGCTGCTCAAGGGCAGACAACCGACGTTGTTCGGCATCAAGTTTTCGCTCGGCTTGCTCGGTGACCTCTGCCAGTTCGCGCAAGCGGGCGTTCCAGTCCGCTTCCAGCACATCGGCCACCAGGCGGTTCTCAGGATCAACCCGGAAAAAACGGCGCTGCGCCAGCTCGGCTGCGTAGCGGGCACGCTCTACCTGCTGAGCACGCAGACACCCGGCTTCTTGGACTTGCGCCTGGAGTTCCTCATGGATCTGGATGCTGGTTTCGATAGCTAGAGGAGTGAGTTGCGCGAGGAGAAGGTCGGCAATCGCCGCATCCAGCCCGGCTCCAAGCAGACGCTGGCAGTATTTGTCCTCACCTCTTTCAATCCGCTCTTTCTGACAGAGATATTCCGGGTAGAGGCGCTGGCCTGACTTCACATCATGGTAGTGAACCGTCATGCGGTTGCCGCAGCGTCCACAGAGTAAGAGCCCTTGCAGCAAGGCTGGCCCTTCCCGTGGGGGACCGTGGCGACGATCTTCTCCATGCGCTTGTCGATTCGCCCGCAACTGGGTGAGATTGGCTTCGTACTCTTCCCAGCTGATGTAGCCAGCATGCACCTCCTGAATGAGAAACAACCACTGCTCCCGGGGAAGCACCTGGGTGTGGAGCGAGCCATCAGGATGTTTGCGGGTCTGGGTTCGTCCGAAACAGAAGGCACCAGCGTAGCGCGGGTTACGAAGCACTTTGAGCACCGTGCTGTGCTGCAGTGGCATCCAATGGAGTTCGCCGGTATGAGGACCGCTGCGAACACGGCGAGGGAAAACAAGCCCCTGGGTGCGAAAATATTTGACGGTGGCCCAGGCTGACCCGGTTCGTTTGAAGGTCGCAAACAACAAGCGGATGGCTTGTTGGATCTGGGCATCGGGATCGAGCATGACCGTCTGATTCTCTGCGTAGAGGAAGCCGACAGGCAATGGAACCTTCAATGCTGCACGAGAAGCTTTGTGGAGAATCCCTCCCTTCAAGCGGGCCTGCAGCACATGGAGCTCAGCCTCCGACATGGTTCCCTTCAAACCGAGCAAAAGACGATCGTTAAAAAGGGCGGGGTCGTAGAGCCCATCCTCATCGAGGATAAGGGTTCCCGTCATGGTGCAGATTTCGAGCAGATGATGCCAGTCAAGCGAACTGCGCGCTAAGCGGGAAACCTCCAGGCCCATCACCAGGCCCACATGGCCAAGCCCCACCTCGGCGACTAAACGCTGAAACCCCTCGCGGTCTGCCGCGGAAGCTCCTGATTGACCCAGATCCTGATCAATGACCACAATGCGCGAGGGTTCCCATCCCAGCGCAATGGCCCGCTCGCGCAGGCCATATTGACGCGCGGTGCTTTCCGTATTTTCGAGCACTTGATGCAGCGTGCTCTGGCGCACGTACAACATTGCTTGACGCGAGAGATGTCGTGCGGTGATTTTTTGCAGGGTCGCGGGTTGAAGTGTACTCATGAACACACCTCCGCAATCATGGCTGCTACGATGGTGAGCAGCCCAGAACTATCAGGTCGCGGATCAAGGGCGACCTCAGGCGCAGCAAGGCTCGAAGCTTCCTGCCTCTCTTGCAGCCAGGTCGCCAGACCAGAACGCACCATGTGAGCCCATCCTGGTGGGGGACGCCCGACTGGTTGCAAGGCCCATGATCGAGCTGCTTCGTAGGCCGGTTCCAGTGCTTTCTGGTTCATGATCATGAGCCCCCTTTTTTCGCCACTCGTTTGAGGGCGCGTTCAATGCTGCGAGGATGGACGATCAGGCGGTGTTGCCCCTCTAGCCACTCGGCAAGGTGGGCCGATGACATCGTTTTGGCAAGCGGTTGCAGTTCGGTCATGATCTCATCCGTCAATTTGTGGGCGTGACGTGGGCCAGTGGGAGCAGGGAGTAAGCCACTGATACCTGCCTGTTCCCAGGCGGCCTGGGCGGCGTAAAAGGTGGGACGAGAGAGCGCAAACAGGGCAGTGGCCTCTGAGACAGCATAGCCATCCACGCGCACCCGTCGTAAGAGTTCATATTTGACTTGCACCAGATCGCGTGCGTCGAAAAAAGGCGAGCCGCTGGTAAAGAGCGGATCACGCACCGCATCCGGATGCGGATGAAGGGTATGCGATTGGCGCAAGAGGGCAAGTTTTTCGTCTGACATGGTGGTCTCCTGGGTAAGAACAATTGGTAGTTCTAGTATGCCTAGTGCTCGACCAAATGTCAAGATAAAAAGGTACCATATTCCTTTCACTCATTCGCTCTTCATTGCGTAGAGTCGGCCATATTTTTCTCAAGAATACGGCGTTATTCCCTTTACACTTACGGCAAAATTGGCTTAACACACTCCGTCCTCCTTTCGCTCTTCGATCCGATGAATGAGTTGAGAAAGCTGGAGCAGATCTGCCACGCGAAAAGCCGCACGACCAGCTGCAAGGATCACAGAGGGATCTGATGGGGCAAGACTGGTCCAGGTCGCTGGAAGCGCTCGGACCCGATCAGGAGTCTCGTAAAAGGTGACACGATATTCCCCCCAGTTGTGCCGGTAACTGAGCAGTTCAAACTGCTGGCCACACAAGGGATGGAAGGGATGGGTCACCGTGAAAACTCCTTCCGCAAGAGATGGAGACGGCGTAGTTGACGGCTGAGTCCAAAGGCAAAGTCGAGCGCTCAGTGGGTTTCGTCAAGCAGCGCTTCTGGGCAGGAGTGAACTTCACCGAGATCGATGACCTCAACCGTCAGGCCCATGTCTGGTGTGAGCGTATCAATACCCGCGTCCATCGGACCACCCACGAACGCCCCAGGGAGCGCCGCGAGCAGGAACCGCTCGCGCCCTTCCCTGCCGCCTTTGCCTGGGAACGTTTTGCCACTGAAGAGCGCCAAGTGGGCTGGGATGGCTACTTGTCCTCCGATGGCGTCTTGTATGGCTTGCCCTCTGAGGCGCGAGTGGCAGGCTCCGTCGTGCAGGTCCGTGAGCGCCACGGCATGCTTTCCGTCTGGTCGGCTGGACAACTCCTGGTGGAACTGGCCAAACGCCCGCTTTCCCAGGTGACGGTCACCCATCCCGACCAATTTCGCACGGTGGCCCCTGCTGCCTCGTTGCGTGAACGGACGATACCGTTGGGACATCAGCGCGCCGCCCCGGTGGTGCTTACACGAACGCTTGCTGAGTATGATCAGTTGTGTGGACTGGAGGTGCGCGCATGCACCCTCAATTGAAGCAGTTGGGTTTAACCCACTTGGAGCAAGCGCTGCCCAGGCTCTTTGAGACCGCCAGGCAGGAGCAATGGACCTCTGAGCAATTCCTCAAGCAGGCCATCGCCGCTGAGATCGAAGGGCGGGATCGTCGTGCAGCAGAGCGTCGGCTCCGTGCGGCGCATCTGCCCGTGGTCAAAACGTTGGAGGCCTTCGACTTTTCCTTTCACCCTATGACGACCTGATCCCCTCAAGGAGAAATCATGCCTAAAACCAGCCATCGATCCATCGAACTGCAGACGCTCTTAACCCAACTCAACCTGGGGGCGATGGCCGACGTCTTCGCCGATGTCGCCCTGCGTGCGGCCAAGGAAGGAGTGTCTCATGAAGCCTATCTCTATGAGCTGGCACGCCTGGAGACCGAACAGCGTACCCAACGACGGACCGCCCGCCTGGTGCGTGCTTCGGGACTGCCCATGGAGAAAACCTTTCGAACGCTGGCGCTGAGTCGACTCTCCCCAAGCCTGCAATTGCAATTGGAACGCCTCAAAAGCGCTTCCTTCCTGGAGACCGCGACGAATAGTATCGCCATTGGCAAGCCTGGCGTGGGGAAACCTCGATCAACTCACTACCCCTATTGACCTGATAGTCGCTCCGCAAGAGACGATCACGGTGGTTGATCCGCGTCATCCACTCTTTGGGCGAACCTTGCCCTGTGTTGGCATCTCCAATTCGTGCCATCGCGGTCGTTGTTGCATTGTCTGGATTCGCCCCACCGTGGAACGGCATGTTCCCGTCACAGCCACCCATCTGGAATATGATCCCACAAGCCTGTATCCGCTTCCCATTTCGCTGGAATCTCTGCAACAATTACTCCAGGAGTTTTGGTTGGTAACAGATGCCCGCAATGGAGATCTCGCTCATGCTGATACACCCACCGCTTGCCCCGCAAGCACAACCAGAGGAGACAAACCCACAGACGATCCACCCTATCAAGGTCTGGATGACGCTCACTCCCACCCAACAACACGCCGTTCTTCAAACGCTCGTCACGATGTGCCAGGACTGTCTACTTCCAGGAAAGGAGACCAGCCATGATCCAGCCTGTCCGCTCGCTGAAAATCACTCCAAGCCATCTTGAACGCAAAGCTATCATTTACATCCGGCAGTCGTCGCCCAAACAGGTTCGACTCAATACCGAGAGCCAGCGCAACCAACGGGCGTTAGTAGAGCGCGCTCAAAGCCTGGGATGGCCTCAGGCTCGCATCGTCGTGCTGGATGCGGATCTGGGACAATCGGCGAGCAGCAAAGAGGGCCGCGATGACTTTACGCAACTCGCGGCCGATGTGGCCCTGGGCCATGTCGGCATCATCTTTGGTTGGGAAGTCTCGCGCCTGGCGCGCAACAATGCCGACTGGTATCAGTTACTCGATCTGGCGGCAGTGGTGGGGGCCTTGATTGCTGATATCGAAGGAGTGTATGATCCTTGTAGTTACAATGATCGTCTTCTTTTGGGGTTAAAGGGCACCATGTCAGAAGCAGAACTCCATATGATGCGCCAACGTCTCAATGCAGGCCGACTGAGCAAGGTCGCTCGTGGCGAGTATATTCAACACCTGCCAACCGGTCTGGTGCGCAGAGAAGATGGCCGTGTGGAAAAAGATCCGGACGAACAGATCCGGAGATGTATTGCACTGGTCTTCTCGACCTTTGCAGAACTTGGGAGTGGATTGAAAACGCTCCATTTTCTCCAAGCGCACCACATCCTGTTACCTCGCCATCAAACCAGCGGACTACGCAAAGGTGAGTTGCTCTGGAAAGAGCCAACCGAATCCATGATCATCGAGATTTTGCACAACCCCGCGTACGCAGGAGCCTTTGTCTCTGGGCGGCGTCCCATTGATCCCATCCAACGCAAACCAGGACGACGTGGGACAGGAGTGGTACGCAAGCCGATGGAAGAGTGGGTGACGCTTCAACAGGGGGTGTATCCGGCCTACATTAGTTGGGAACAATTCCTGCAGAACCAGGCACGTCTGGCTGAGAATACCCAGGAAGCACAGACGAAGCAAGCAGCGGTTGCCGGCGCACGTGGAGCCGCACGGGACGGGGAAGCCTTGCTCCAAGGGCTGATCTGCTGTGGCATGTGCGGACATCGGATGCGGGTCGCATACAAATCGCACCTTCGCTACTTGTGTGATGGCCTCAAACGCCATTATGCAGGGCCCGTCTGCATGTCTTTGTATGGCCCTTCCATTGAGGAAGTCGTGATAGGGGCGTTTTTTGACGCCATACGCCCCGCACAGCTAGATGCCCTTTCCGCGCTGCTGCTTCAGCGAGCAAAAGAAGAAGAACGGCTCGTTCAGCATCCTCACGACCAAGTGCGTCGAGCCACCTATGAAGCTCATCTGGCTCGACGCAGATATGAGGCAGTGGACCCTGACAATCGATTGGTTGCGGCCTCTCTGGAGCGGGGATGGGAAGAGAAGTTGCTGGCACAGCGACAGGCAGAAGAAGAAGCTGAGCGATTTCAGCAGCGTCCGCTCTTTCCCACGCTTGCCCCAGAACTGCGTCAGCAGCTCGAACAGATGGGACCAGCGCCCCCGCTCTGTGGAGCAGTGGAAAGATCAGCAATGAGCACAAAAAGCGTTTGCTGCGCTCTCTGATCTCCCGTGTGATTGCGACCAAGATCGCTGTTGATCTCATCGAAATCAACATCGTTTGGGTCAGTGGACATTTCTCGTTGGCCCAGGTTATCCCACCCATCCACCGCCAGTCAGATGCGAGCAATTACCAGGAACTGATAGCACGTATTGATCTGCTCACCAAACAGGGACTAACCGATCCTGAAATTGCCGCTCAGCTCACGCGAGAGGGCTTTCATACCGCACGCAGAGGAGCGGTGACGGTAGCCACCATTCACAAACTGCGGTCACGAGATGAACAGGTGAGTGCAAGCGTTCTTCATCAGCATCGGAAGGTGGCGATGGTTAATGGGTATTGGACTATTCCCGGCTTAACGCGCGAACTGGGAGTAGGAGACAATTGGCTCTATTCACGCATTCGCCAGGGACGGTTTTCGGAGCGGGATATCCAACAGCTCCCAAACTATCGCGTTTACTTGATTCGCAATGATCCTGTCCTTGTAGAGCGTCTTCGTGCGGAAGCAGCCGCTTCTCGCCGCTATGATACGACACGCAACCAGTCTGATTCCTAGGAGGGCATTTTGATGGATGGAGTAAAAGTCATTGTCTGGCCGCGGTTGGGTATGCCGTGATCGAAGCGGGCTACCCCGTGCTCTGGACGCCCACGAGCACGCTTGTCCAGCGGCTTCTGGCAGCCAGGCGGGACCTGCGTCTGCCACAAGAGTTGTCGAAATTGGACAAGTTTGCCTGCGTCATTCTCGACGATATCGGCTATGTCCAGCAGGATCGTGACGAAATGGAAGTGTTGTTTACGTTCCTGGCTGAGCGCTACGACCGCAAGTCAGTAATCATCACGACGAATTTGGTCTTCAGCGAATGGGAACGCATCTTCAAAAAATCAAACACAGCGAGATACCCCACTCTTTGAAGAGTTGTCTGGTGCAGTAACGATTACTGATCCAACCCATCCTCTGTACGGCCAAACCTTCCCACTTCTGACCGTACGGGTCAATCGCAGCAAAACACATGTGACCGTGCTACTACCAACAGGAAGACGCCGCTCTGTTCCACGGTCGACGACCAATCTGGAATGCCCAGCTGAGGAGTCCTCTTCTGATCCCCCCTTGCCTGTCATCTCGGTACGGACTATTCTTCCTCTAGCACACTTGGTGCAGGGACTCAAGCAGGCAAAGGAGGAAAGCCATGCAGAGCAGGCAGCGTCAGCTATCCAACCAACAGAGCAGTGTTCCACCAGTTCCTACGACCCTCTGGCATCGGCTTCCCACGAGCAGCCAACAGCAACTCGCTCACCTGGTCGCCGAACTGATTCAGCGCGTCCGGATAGCCGCAAAAGACAAGGAGTATGACCATGAGTGTTGAGATCTTGCCTGTCACTCCCACCACAGCGCATCGTGCGAAAATGGCGTACGTCTACATTCGACAATCTTCCCTCATGCAGGTGACCCGCCACGCGGAGAGCACCGATCTCCAATACTCGTTGGTGGAGCGCGCCATCAAACTGGGGTGGCCACGCGAGCGGGTGGAACTCATTGATGAGGATCTGGGCAAATCGGGAGCGCAAGCCGAGGCGCGCGGTGGCTTCCAACGACTGCTCGCCGAGATTAGCCTGGCTCGCGTCGGTCTGGTGCTCAGCTTTGATGCCTCCCGCCTGGCGCGCAACAATCGCGATTGGTATCAACTGCGTGCCGCGTCTGCTCGATCTTTGGCACGCTCATTGCCGACGGCGAGCGGCTCTACGACTCTCGGCTCTATCACGACAGATTACTGTTGGGGTTATCTGGAATGATGAGCGAGGCTGAGCTCCATCATCTCAAACAACGCATGCATGCAGGAGCTCGGAACAAAGCCGAGCGAGGAGAACTCCGTCTGGCGTTGCCAGTGGGGTTATCTCGCCTTCCCACAGGAGAAGTGATTTTGAATCCCGACGAAGAAGTCCAGGCACGCATCCACCTGGTGTTTCAAAAATTTCGTGAGATCCGCTCGGCTGGCGGCGTCATGCGGTATCTGCGAGCTGCTCGTTTGCCCCTGCCGGTTCGTCCTCTGCGTGGTCCCACTCCTCACGAGGTGATCTGGCAAGAAGCGCGAGCCAGTAGCGTGCGTGATGTTCTCCAGAATCCGGCCTATGCAGGGGCCTATGTCTATGGACGCAAAAGGCTCGACCCAACGCGTCGCACGCCAGCGCATCCGACAGGTGGTGTGGTCCGGCAGCCCATTGACACATGGGAAATTTGCTTGCACAATAGGTATCCAGCCTACCTTGCGTGGGAAGAGTTTCTAGCCAATCAGGCGCAGTTACGCTCGAATCACTTCAACTATCGGGAGGAGCTTCACGGCGTGCCACGGAAAGGACAAGCTTTACTGCAGGGGATCGTGCGGTGTGGCTCCTGCGGCGCATTACTGCATCTGCGGTACTCCGGTCCGCACGGAGACTTCCCCGTGTATGTGTGTAGCAACGACCAGAGTCAGTTTGGGGGGAAGCGCTGCCAGGAGGTGCGAGCCATCGCTCTGGATACTCAGGTGGAGCAGCGCTTCCTGGAGGCGCTGCGTCCGGATCGGTTAGCGCTGGCTGTGGCGGCGCTTGCCCAATTGGAGCAAGCAGAGCGAGCAGAGCACAAACAGTGGGAGCTACGCCTGGAACGAGCCCGCTACGAGGCGAAACGTGCCGAACGCCAGTACCAAACAGTCGAACCAGAAAATCGCCTGGTGGCCCGCTCGCTGGAACGGCAGTGGGAGGACAAACTACGCGCAGTTGAGGCCATTGAGAAAGAATATCAGGCGTGGAGCTACCGTCGCCTCGCTCCGGTGACGGAAACGGATCGGCAGGCCATCATGGACTTGGGCAGTGACCTACCTACCCTCTGGCAAGCGGAGACGACGACCAGTGCCGAGCGCAAGCAAATGCTCCGTCTGGTGATCCGGGACGTGATTGTCGACAGCAAGCGCGCCCAGGGACAGGTCTGGTTTCAAATCAACTGGCAAACCGGAGCCCATGAGGAGTTCTGTTACAAACGCAGCGTGCGCAGCTACGAACAGTCCGCCGATATGGAAGCGCTAGAAAGCCGAGTCCGTGAACTGAACGAGGCTTCGCTCATGGATGCTCAGGTCGCCGATATCCTCAACACAGAAGGCTATCGAACAGCTCGCCTGCATCGCCCCTTTACAGGTGGGACAGTGTGGCTACTGCGTGAGAAATGGACCATTCCGACCGTCAAGATCAACAATGGAAAAGCGCATAATCCTGCTCAGTGGGAGGATGGGACCTATTCGGTCGAAGGTGCCGCGGCCCGGTTGGGAGTCTTCCCAGGAACTATTCACAAGTGGTTGAAGGGAGGCAAACTCACTGGATACCAGCTAGCCAAAGGGATGCCCTGGAAGGTATATTTAACAGAAGAAGACATGATACGGCTTCAAGAATGGCTTCGACGAGCAAGACGATTAAGGAGAGAGGCATTATGACGCATTCGAGAATCCGATGACCGCCATGGCGGCGATTGACCGTCTGGTTCATCATTCGGTGATTCTGGAGATGATGAGTGTGGAAAGTTATCGCGCTGAAGTGGCTTCCCAGCAGCACCTCCCATCCGCACGTCCGAAAAGACCATCGTCTGGGCGAGCTCCTCTCGATGAGATGGTGGCATCTCTGCCAGGTTCTGATGCCCCTTCGGCGGTCATTTCTCCATCCACCACGAAGACGACACCGGCAAGTTTCCTTATCGCTGATGCTCCATCGGCACATCTACTTGGAGCTTCGAATGTCTCAGGAGACCCACGAAGTCGCGACAGCACATCGGCAAGGGTAATAGCCGCCGATGGTACTGTCTAATTGACTTTCATCAAGGCTGCGGCCATCTGGCATGAAAGCAAGATCATGCACAACGGCTGTATGCCCGTGGAGCGCCATACGATAGCTGCCCCGTTCGACATCCCAGAGCCAGATCATCTGGTCGCGGCTGCCACTGGCGAGCAGACTGCCATCCGGGCTCCAGGCCACCGCATTCACCGGGGCGGTGTGTCCCGCGAGCGTCTCACGTACCTCTAAACTTTCCACGTCCCACAGCTTGACGGTTCGATCAAAGCTCCCGCTCGCCAGGGTGCGTCCATCGGGGGCAAAGGCCACCGACCAGACAAGGCCGCTGTGTCCCCTAAGGATATGCGTGGCGGTGCCTGACTGAGCTGCCTGTATCCCCTGCATCTGCCACAGTTGAATACTTCCATCGAAGCTGCCACTGGCCAGTAGGCCTCCATCCGGACTCCAGGCCAGTGCATAGACCGCGCTGCTCTGACAGGAGAGCGTCTGGAGGTGCTTACCCGTGGAGACATCCCAGAGTCGGATA
>WNFX01005058.1_pt1 | contig 12791 bp, 11 predicted proteins | sample 5400111 | NCBI WGS metagenome assembly WNFX01 (sample SAMN13153363, study PRJNA577476) | soil metagenome | isolation source: 40 cm soil or saprolite under grassland replicate 1 | place: USA:California | collected 2016-06-15
CTATGCCCATTTTGTCGCTCTGCGCCAACAACACCGGAATATCGTCCACTCGTTCTGTCGTGATATTTACCTTTTCTGTCATGCAGTAAGCTTATCGCAATTTCAAAATGTTGTCACTATTTGACCGAACCATGAGTTCTCATCAAGCAGAAAGATACAATTAGAGTCGAATGTGATTCTTATCATCCTGTTTCCCTGATATTTGTAGGTGTTCATGGCAGTTACGGCTTATCTATAGATGAATTAGAGCCTTGCCAAGCACGGCGCGATCCGATAGCTACCCCTGTTAATAAGTATACTATGCCATGTCAGGTGCTTTATGTTGGAGCTATAATCAGTGTCGTGTAGCGGGTGCTGTAGCTACTGTTCTGGAATGAGCCTGGTCTTTGTGGCTTTGGCGAGTTGACCTATCCATTCGTTCTGGCGCTTCTGTTCCTGGTCGATGGCCGCACGCTCTTGCTCGTCAGTTTCAAGGCGCTTGGCAATGCCATCGACCGCGCTATAAATACGGCGGGTTTCGCCGGTAAACTCGTCACCGAGCGAGTTAAACCGCATATCGAAGTATTGGGATAATTGCCCGAAAAGTGCGGCGTTGTTCTGTTCCAACCGCTCGTTCAGTTGCCTATCCACGCGCTCTAGAAGTTGGTTGTTATGCTCCGCAAGCCGCGCGTCAATATGCTCCATTAGCCGGGCGTTGTTCTGTTCGAGTAGTCGCTTGAATTGGTCTTCTGTCATAGTAGCGTCCAGTATGCGCGTTATCGATGTATGGGGCAAGACGATATGGTGTCTTAAAGCCGCAGTTAAACGAGTGGTAGCTGCCTGCCGTCTTTTAATGCCTGTTTGACGAGCTGGAAGGTCTCCTGAGCGCGTTCTCGTATTGCCTGTGCCTCGCGTGCGTGCCAGCTCTCTTCCGTTGTACCAACCTACAACCCCGCCGCCGTCAGCTTCACATACTTTTTCCGTGCATCGTCCCAGGTTGCTTCAGTCAAGCCAATTTTCTTCAGCACATCCTCAAGCTTGCCCCCGCGTTTGATACTCAACACCACAAACGTATCCCGCAGCAGGCTGGCCGTTACTTTTTTCTGCAACCCTGCCCGCTCCCCTGTATCAGCCAGCACCAGCTCAACCAGGCGCGGCGTGTACGGGAACAACGTATCAGTGATGCTATAGCGCTGTACGTAGTCACGAAACACGGACACGATCTCTGGCGGTAGTTTCAGCTTGCGGTCTTTCGCCACCTGTTTACCCGTGTGCTTTATCCATACTTCGGGGGCGTAGGCATCGGAAAAATCAAAATGGGTGGTTTTCAGGGTGAACAGTTCGGCCTTCTTCATGCCAGTTTCGAGCAACAGCAAGACCAGCAGATAGGCCCGGGGGTCACGGCTGGCCGCGACGCGCAGCTGGCGCGCTTCCTGCTCAAATAATACCTCCGGTAACGGTGAGGTAACACGGGTCCGCATGATCGACTGCATAGGGGTATGCGTGACGACCCCCTGCCCTTCAAGCCAGACAAAGTAGTTGTTGAGCGCCGCTAGTTTCCGGCTCACGGTCTTGGCCGTCATGGTCTTTTTGAGTGCTCCGATCCACTGCTGAATATCCGTCGTTTGGATGCTCGCTAGCGGCTTGTTCTTCACGAACGCACCGAACTTCTTAATATCACTGGTAAAGTCGGCCGGGGTGTATGTGGAGTATCCCCCGCTCTGGAGGTAGGCATAGTAGGCCGGCAAGGTCTTCACCACGCTGTGGTCGCCTGCCGGCAGCTCAATCTGGTGCGCCCGCCCTGCAATCCCCCTATACTTCCGCTGGTCAAATAAGCTCGCCTGCTCAGTCCCCATGCCCTTAAGTATACACTTTCGCAGAGTCAGAGCGACTCTCCCCCTGCCCCCTACCTGTCACCAGCCAGAGCGGGGCGGCCAATACAAAGAAGAAAAGGATTATATTTTTGATGAGGGGGCGTGGAGAGCCGGGCTGACTCTGCGAAGTAAGATTATGGTAACCAACATCGCTCGATTATGCTTATGAGTACTGTGCGGACGAATCGGGGTGGTACCCTAAATTCCCAGGAACTCAGCCAGGTCTTTGAGCACTTCTATGACGTGTTGCTGGTCGCCCACTTGCGGCCAGGTCTTCGGTTCGTCAGTGTGGGCGTCCGCGTACAGCCTGTCATTGATACGGAGCATCAGATCGCAGATTTCACCGTAGTTCTGCCGGTAGGCTTCTTGGGCTGATGGTGATGGTTGTTCGGGGGTGGTCATCTATTGTCACCAAGGTATGTAACGGGGCCTTGATCCGGTCTGGAGAATTGTTCGGTCATTGCTTCGCCTCCTTCGCTTGCTTAAGCGTACTAGTTACGAACAAACTGGAGCTAGCCTTAATATAGGCTCCTGCCACTTCAGCCAAGCCATTACGCCGGAGTAGACTTACGTAGGTGCCGAAGGTACCGCTGTTGTATGACATCTCAGTGCGCTCACCCAGTTCAGCTTTGTCAATTTGTCGAGGATATTCATCGACGAGCACATCAAACATTCGCCGGGCACCTCCCGTTAAGTTGTCGCGCCACATATCTAGTACTTCTTCTTGTGTCTGAGGCCTTGGTTTTTCGTTGCCGACGTAGTTGATGCCTGCTTCGGTTAGACTGATCTGCGCACCCACTTCTATCAGCCCTTGTGACCTGAGCAGAGATAAGTATGTCCCGTACGTACCACTTTTCGGCGACAGATTTGCCAGCAGCGCCAGTTGCGGCTTCGTAAAGGTCATAGGATAGCGCGCGGCGAGTACCTGCAGCATCCGCAGCGCACCACCGACAACAGGCTTGGTATCGGCTGGAGTATCTGCAACGGCTGGTCCCGTAGCAGGCGGGTCACTGCTGGTAAGCTCTTTGGTCGCAATTGACAGGATAAGACGGAGCGCCTTGAGGTGGTTGTCGTTCGGCTTCTCGATAGTCACAACCTTTGGTTCGGCCACCGGCTTCGGCTGCTTCTCAAGCTGGGTGATGCGCCGCTTGAGGGTAGCGTTTTCGGCCTTGAGGGCTTCCATGTCCTGTGCCTCTTGTCGGGCTTCCTGCGGTAAGTCCGCTAGCTGAGCAATGATGTTCCGAATCTTGGCCGTTGGTGGCGTGACCTGTGTGGCAATACGGGCTCCAGCCTTGGGGTGACTCGTCTCAACTGGTCCGGCGGTCACTTTCTCAACAGCAGCAGAAATAGCTGGTCCAAAGGCGTAGAACTCACCTGGCGCAAGGTTACGCAGTGACAACGCGTCTTCTTTGGTCGCGAAACCCAGTTCCTCCGCTGCCCGTTTACGATCAATGTCCAACCCTGTCCGGCCAATCAGCTTATTGTTCATCTCGGCCACCGCATCTTTGTGGAGCTTGGAGAGGCGCTGCGTGGCCAATACAGCGCAGTAGCCCCGTTTCCGGCCACGGGTGGCAAGGTCAATGACGGCCTCCATTGCCTCAGATTGTCCAGCCTGTGGCGCGAAGACGTGTGCTTCATCGATGATCACCAAACAGGGATGCCATAAGTTCTTCGGGGCGTTTACCATCGCGCTCAAGAATAGACGCACAAAATGCTTGCGCTCCTGGTGTGATAATTCATAGAGGTCGATAATTGCTGACACATGGAGTTCTAGCAGCCGTTTGGCAAGCAATGCTGCGCTCCGTGGCTCGGCTGGCGTATCACCTTCTTTTCCGGCAAGAATATAATCATACTTTTCGCGCAGGGTCGAGAACTCCCCTTCCAGGTCAATGATGATCTGCTGGACTTTGCCATGGGACTGTTCCAACAACCTGCGTAGCAGCCACGACTTGCCGCCGCCGCTATTGGCTTGCACGAGCAGGCGCGTATCGATCAGGGTTGGCAGGTCAATGCCGACGGTATCGTTAATAAATACTTTGTTCATTTTGTGCTGCCCTCCATTACCTGCCGCACCTGGCTTGCAATGTTGGTACCGGAGGGCGAAGCGGTTGGCATTTCCGCTTTCACATATTTATACAACGTCCCCCGCGACACGCCCAACGTCTCGCAAATATCCTGGATCGAATGCTCGCGGCTGTCGTAGAGCGATCGAGCCAGGACTACCTGTTTCGGGTTCAATGCCTTTGGTCGTCCTCCCAGCCTGCCTCTGGCGCGAGCGGCCTGTAACCCGGCCCGGGTGCGCTCCCGGATAACCTCCCGCTCGAACTCGGCCAGTGCCCCAAAGATATGGAAGACCAGCTTGCCACCCGACGTGGTGGTGTCAATGCTCTCTTGCAGGCTCCGAAAGCCAACCCCTTTATTGTTCAAGTCGTTGATCAGTTCAATCAGCTGCTTCAGGGTTCTGCCGAGGCGGTCCAACCGCCATACCACCAGGGTATCCCCTGCTCGGAGGTGATCAAGGGCCTCCTCCAGCCCTTTCCGCTCGGTTTTCGCGCCGCTGATAGTGTCCGTGTAGATATGCCTGGCGTCACAGCCCGCTTTTCGAAGGGCGTCCAGCTGGAGGTCAAGATTCTGGTCGTGCGTGGAGACACGGGCATAGCCGATGAGCATATATCGTCTATCCCGCCCTAGAAGAGCGGCAGTTGGCCGCCCTTATTCTGCTGGCGTCTCAAGTAGTGCGTGCCCAGCACGGCTTTATACAGCACGCGGGCCAGGCGGAAGGTGTATTCGATATCTTCTTCTTTGGGAACCCTGCCGAATTCACCGAGCATGGCTAAGGCGACTTTGGCTTTGAGGAGCTTCTGCTCTGCGGTTGTCATAGTACCTTAATTGTATGTAAACTCAACAATAGAGTCAAGTAGGTATACATAGTTTTGTGCATAAGTTTATGCACAAGGTCTGCATCTGATGGCATGTGACGCTCGCGTGCAGTTGGCAGGAGTATAGAAAACGGTGGTTTTTGGAACAAGCAAAACGATAGACCAACATATAAAGCCGGGGCTTATTATAAATTTACGGGCGAAACTCGGCGGTACCCTAATTAGAAAGGCCGTGTGAGCGTACGCACTCAACATATGTCGGTTCACCATAGGGGTTGCCAAGTGGAACGCCTGTAGAAGCGGCGCAATTGCTCCGAATGGATGCTGGTCTGTAGATGAACCAGTAGTAGGAACCTGCGAGAACTAGCGCGATTAAGACAATCAGTACCGCAAGCGAGTTTATATCTCTACGTCGAGCAGGTGCCGGTTCAGTCATTGAGAGACATTATAACAGTTAGCGTTTGAGCCATAAGCGTTGGTTTTTGGGATGTAATATAGCGCTTCAATGTTACCAGGCCCTAAAAAATACGTCTCCTACTATGTAACATACTATCAAGCATCCTCAATCGAAATTTACAATGGTGGGAGTATACTTCCTGAACGGAGGGTTTCATACATGGGCCTAACTGCAACGAGTGTTAATGTGGTATGTCCAGTTTGCTCTGAACAACATATGTTTGCGTTGTCGCCCGGATACGGCAATCTTAGCTGTCCCAAGAAGGGTAAAGCCTTCGATGTTCTGTTTGCAAAAACAAGGGCCAAGAATCAGCACAGCAAATCACGACAATCAGGGATAAAGGTTTATCAGATTAGGTTAATTTTGCCTAATAATACTGAAAAACTGGTTGAGTTTCAAAGCAAAACTACACGTTTTGAATTACGGGCTGGAGATAGTGCAATTGTCGCTTACTACAAGGGAAGGCCAAAGATCGTTCAGAACTGTACGATAAATCAATATATGGTCAGTTCCGAAGGATGTTTTATAGCCACTGCGGTATATGGTTCGTATGTAGCAGACGAAGTGCTTGTCCTACGAGAATTCCGAGATCGGGAGTTAGAGTCAAGTGGTCTTGGTAGATTTGTGATTCGCTTTTACTACTTTCTAAGCCCACCTATAGCGGAATTACTAGAGGTATTTCCTTTTGCAAAGAAGCCTACAAAGTACGTGCTGGATAAAATAGTAAGTAACCGCCAAAAAACATCCTGTTATCAAGTAAGGGCTGGCGATGCTGATCGTGCGACGTGCGTAACAGGGATGGGTCGCTGAATCTAGTAAATCTGTGGCCTAAAACGCTTTTTATGGTGCCGTGTGCTGGCTGCATGAAGCACTGTGTATAGTGCTGTGTAGGACGTTAGCATTGGAGGTTCTACTTGGAAAATGATGGTGTGAAGCGCCCAAACGCCGCTGAATTAAAGTACTTGAACAAAGCCAGTCCAACGAAAAAACAAGCCTAGTGAGAAAGTATCCATATGTTACTACACACCGTTTATACAGTCGTGACCCCCGCCAATAAGGTCCCGAGCCTCGTCTTACCGCTTACGATATCCCTCGATGCCAACACAAAAGCATCGCTTGTGGAGCAAGAGAGCGGCATACAGCTACTCATAGACCGCAAAATCGATCATACAAGACTGGAGCTTGTAAAAGATAGCAGCTACTATGAAAAACTGCCCGACGGCAAGGAGGAGCCAATACCCACCCTCCGGCTCGTTGATAATGAAGCACCAGAGCATATCTTGAGCCAGGACTTTATTAGCGCACTTACATTCTTAACAGATGTACCAATCACTCTAAGCCATCCACTTCATAGCGATCGGTTTGTGCCCGAAACGGACGAAGATCGAGAGCTTCTAGAACGTTTAGGGGCTGACCAACCATACTATCGTATATCAGTGCTATCAAGTATGCGTTCTTTTAGCCTCAACGGGGCAACAGTCAGGACGATTACCAATTTAATGCCAAGGCGTGTTGGATTGCGTCTCTACGCTAACGCTATGAAAGCTAATCTTGCAGTTGCGCAGTTTCGCGAATTTTGGCGTATTCTTGAAGCTGCATTCGGTAAACGTAATGACGAGCTTGTGACCTTGCTTGCTAAGTATGAGCCTGCTAGAAAGCTCGGCTTCGATGAAGCCGAAGTCAAACAACTCTTAGTGCTGCGTGGTCGAGCTAGTCACGCACAATCGAGTGCTGGAATAAACGAGTTAGTTTATGTCGATCAAGAATGCTCAAGCCAGCTCCCTCGCCTTAAGAACCTATGCGAACGTGTCATCCTAACCAAGAAAGATTGGGGCTATCCCACCGTGGGTACTGACGAGCTTTTACCGCTTGCCGGTTTCATCGGGCCAGCTAATAGCATGACCATTTTTCAGGCACCCAGTGAGAAGTCGTCTAAATAATTGGTCTGGATGGTTAGCTCACCTATAGGCTGGTGTTAGATGAGTGCGTTCTCACTACCACAAAAAGAGGTTTGCTCGTGATCGAAATCATTGTTGCCCTCATTGCCGTGTTCGGTGCTGTGATTCCCTACCTGCTTCAGAAGAACAAGGAATTGAACCTCAAAATTGCGGAGCAGAAACGCGAGGCATACGCCAGTTTTCTGAAGAACTTCACCACTGTAGCGGTCGCTGTCATGCATGATGAGGATGTATTAGGAAAAGGTGCAGACATGGAGCGAATGTTAGCCAGAGGTAACTCAAGAAATAGCCAAGCAGTTTCAATCAATGTGCAGGGAATCAGAAACTTGACATTCTCAGTGATGACTGGAAGGTTCCGACAGGAGCGTGTGGAAATATTTCCACTATAATCATCCATCCTCATCTTAATGGCTTTTGCCAACGTTTCAGGTTTTTGCAGTCGGTTCTACGTGCTTCTGGGACACTGCCTCTTAAGCACGTACTATTTATGAAGGATGACACGCCACCTCTAAAGCTCGGAGATGATGGGTGCCAACTTTTTGGTAGGTGTGTCTCCTCATAGCGCTCGGTCAAGTTCATAGATTTGACATACCCTCATATGCAAAGGATGATAGCGATATATGACCACTCCTAAGCGCCCTGCAAAGCATACTACGGATGCTCGCAATGATAAAATCGCAGTTTCCAGAATAAGTGATTGGATTACGAGTTCCGGTTATGCAGCGCCCAGTATCCAATCATATGACACGTGGCCGAACTATGACGGTCCAGTAGACCTTATTGATGAGCAAGGGTACCCGATAGGCACTTTATTTGTGCAGGTCAAAAAGCTCCCGGCGCGACATCATCTGGCATACACCTTCACAGATAAAGGGAAATTTCTCGCATATTGCAAAGAGCTTGCCAGTTGGATACCCATCTTATTTATTGGCATAGATCTCAAGAAGAACTGTGCATACTGGCTCCATATGAGTGAAGAGCTTTTACGTCAACTCGGCCACAGTCAAACTATCCATTTCAAGGCAGACCAGTTGTTCAGTGCAGACGAGAGGGAGTCTATCCGTTCCTGGCACACGGTCGCCGCGCGTTATGCCGATATAGCGCGTGAGAGAAGCGCATTGGAAGAGCAACTAAAAAACTTGCAGCAAAAAATAGCGTCGAACCTTGTAGGAGTAAATAAACCGGAGTTTCTAAAGCTCCATGTGTTTTTAGACGAGTATAATAGGCTCCTCGACCATGATTTAAATATTGTCAAAAAAGTGTACTACCCTACTGCCTGGAAACTGGGTATCGCATACGCAGAATATACGCCTGCCGTCTTAAGCTACTTCCTTTACCCCATCCAACCAACCGCTAATGACGTTGCCATAAAAAAACTGAACCCTGAGATTTTTAAGCCACTTAAACCTGCGCCGCCGGGCTCCACTTGGCATATGCAAGATAATCCCATTGAGAAACATCCGCAGGCGTATGCTAAGGCTCTGGTTAGAAAACGCATAAATAATATCCTTAAACAGAAGCTCCTTGATCATTCGGTAAGCACGACATTAGCAAGAGAATATCTTTTTGCATATGTCGATAAATATACAGAACAGTTAGGCTTGAGCAAAAAAGACCGATATACGGTTACAGAGTTAGAGGCAGCCTTTACAAGTTATTATCCAAGATGGCTCGTAGAAGCGCAAAAAGTACTGTTGACTCGAAACAACAGTGCCGTACTCAACAACACTATAAGTACTGATGGTGCAACGTTTATACTCTACAACCCCGATTGGCTCAGCTACTTAGACCCAGCAACTCGCCAAGAATTACAGCGCCAAGTCGCCTCGCAGATTGCCGCAAGACTCCCTGTACCTATCATCACCGTAGTAGGAGATAAGCTATCGCCAGCACTATTCGCAGGTATGCTCGACTTTGTGAAACACAAAGGTCTTACAAGCGTGGCCAGGCTTTATAAGCCAAGAGATCCCTCGTATCTTAAAAGCACGCAATCTAATTATTCATGGGATTTATATTCTCCGGCTGCCCGCTTGTACAACACCAAGCGACTGGCAATTCGATTACAGACTGTTTATAACAAGATTGTCAGCAATAATTTTCCTCAGATTTCTCGCCAACTAGCATTAATAAAGCCCGGACATAGGCTACTGTACGTTTACGACAGCTCTCAGAACACTGGCGGGTCTAACCCGCCTCAAGGAGCAACGGCCTACGAGATCATTGCTGATAAGGCTACATGTGGTGAACGCCCTACATTCCTACTCGCCTCAGAGCATACAATCAACACTAAGTTTAGTGGCTCCAAGTGGTTGCTCAGCATAGATGGCGAAGAGTATGAGCTTGTTGCTGATTTTAGTGGAATTGGGGCGGATTCTTGGCGTTCGGATACACCTCTCCTCGATACGATTTACAGGTACCTGGAACGCGCTTTGGATGCGTACTTTAAGCAGTGAACACATCAGGCAACAGGGACAGAACTAAGAGCGATTGGTTACTGAATCATAAGTCGTTTAGGCGCAGAAGCAACTCCCTACGAAGAGGGCTCCAACTCGACTCAATAGGGGTCCCTGTTGCTCATAAACAAGAAGAAGTAACGAGTTTGGTGTGAATGAGTCATGGTACTATGAAGCATACTCGCGCTTTGCCCGATCATAGACAAAGCCTACAACTTCTCGCCATCTCCCAGCTTCCTCAATGACCTCTTCGGCGTATTCTTTTGCTGTCTGAGCCTCGCGGGGGATGCCAGCGTGTCCGCGCGGCGTGTCTGGCAAGTGCGCTACGCTCCTGCGCGTTTAATTGCTTCATGCGTTGTTGGCCGCCGCGTTGGCCAAGTGCTGCGGCGTACAATGGGCCTTAGTTTTCGGACATACGCGAGTGCACTTTTGCCGTCAGACGCGCCACTGGATGGCGTGAAATAGCTTAGACGGCAGAAAAGACCCCCGCCGCGTTCCACGTCCCATCCGTCGAAACGCCATGTCCTGCACCAGCAGTTGCCAACATACTTACATACGCCCAATCTCCGCTTGCACCCTCACACCACCAGAGTTAAGCTCGCAGTCATGCAACACGAGCGTATGCTATCCACCGACGAGCTTGACCTCATGAGTGATATATCCGGCCCGGCACTCTACAACGCCGAGGTCAGTCGTATCCCCTTTCTGACGGCAGAAGAACAGACGCGCTCTGCCGGTGAGGCGCGTCTGGGCAAGACGGAAGCACAGCACGAACTCCTGCTCAATTGCCTCAACTGGACGAGAACCAAAGCGGCCGCCATATATCTCGAGTATGCACCGGCACACGCTGACATCATGGACTTGGTAGGACAGGCGAATGTCGAAATGGTGGAGGCACTCCCGAGAGCGGTGCAGACAGACAACCCGGTGGGATACCTCATGGGAGTCGGGGTGCTCGCCATGAAGCGGTACTGCCTTTACGACGACCCTCTGGTGAAGCGTCCCAGACATAAACCTGCTAACTATGCGCCTACCACTACCGTGAGTATGGAAGAGCATGCGTGGCCGCTCGTGCAAACCGTGGCCGCGCCAGACGTCTGCCTGGTGTCGGATGAGGAACGCGAGCGGCAGACGGAGGCAGCGTATCGGGTTGTCTACGATGCCCTCGGCAACCTCTCCCAAAAACGGCGCGAACTCCTGATAGCGTACTATGGCTTGTGCGGTCAACCGGCCAGGAAAGAGGCGGAAATAGCCAAGGAACGGCGTATGAATAAACGGGCAGTTGAGAGCAGTTTGCGCCGGGCGAAAGTCAGTCTTGCGACAAAGCTCACATCGTACGTGACTACACGGGTATTGAACACAGAGTAAAAAACCACCCGCGTCATACAGGAAGGCCATTAGGGAACCCGCCTTGGCACCGCTTTGCTTATGCCGACTGGCTACGCTGTCCAAAAATGTCAATGCAAAACTGGGTCGTAGAGTGCTGTGGTACGCTCGGGGCAGAGAAATGACTGACAGGGGTCGAGGGCTAGCATCGGTCGTCTCGGTCGGTCGTTTTGGCGCGCAGTGCTGACCACGTCACGGAAAGACAAGCCCATGGAGCGGGCACGGAGTTGTGAGCGTGCGGATCGCCACCATCAACGCTTTAAGCGTAGCTACTCACCGACCATGCAGCCGCTATGCAGGCAAACTTTTAATGGGGAGGGCGCAGCCTATTCAATTTGCCCCGTGTGAAGGCCTTGCCCCGGATACCACCATGTCTCAAAGATGTTAGTGCCTGTGGCAGTATAGACACTCTGGACGCCGCCAGGGTCAGTACTTCTCACAAAGGAATGTACATTGCTTAGACCACCGATTATAGTATCGCCACTAAGTGTATTGGAAGTTGTAGGCCAATAATACTCGAAGACACCGCCAGCCGTGGCCTCATACATCACCTGCTCGGAGTCGTCTTCCCACTTCTGAAGCGACAGCACCGGAGCGCCACCAGTCATGTTCCAGTAGCCAATCGAGCCGTTAGGATACCAACTATCCTCCCAAATATTGCCGGTACTACTTCCTACGTACAGCCGATGCTTCGTATCTGAGTCTTGAGAGTAGCTTATACTCGTAATTCCAGAAACACTTAAGAATGTAGTCTGCTGAATGCCATTGATGCCATTGCCCCAGTGTAACTCATAGGGGTAATTTTGATCTGCTACAAACAGAGCTTGTGTACCGTCCGCTTCGATCTCTTTATACTCATCAACTGGATTCGCCAATGTCATAATCGTGTCGTGCTGGATACCGTTGGAGCCGGAGTTCCACCAGTATTCGTATGCACCTGTATCTGTCGTGACATATAGCTGCTGCGTTACTCCGTCAGGTCCAACTGACTTTATGATCTTGCGGATATTGCCAATGTTAGCCAGAATCTCAGAGGTATGAAGTCCTTGCCCCGGATACCACCATGTTTCCCAGATATTGTGAGCCGTTGCCGTAAAGAGGTCGTGCTCGCCGTTAGCGTACAGCGACACGTCAAAGCTCTTAATGTCACCTTGGGAAATATGAATTAGGTTGGCCAGTTGGACACCGTTGCTATTGCTATTCCACCAGGACTCAGACACATCAGTAGCTTTCGACCAGATCACCTCGTTCGTGCCATCGCTTTGAGTGATCTTTTTGACCTCAAGCACCGTATTGTCTGACGAAGTAGTATTTGGGTGATGGACGACGCCTTTGATTGAGTATGTACCCCAGCCGGTACTCGATAGGGTTTTATTGCCCAGGCTAAATGTGCTGTCGTAGACTACATTGGTGTTCTGACTGGCTATTTGTACGGCTCCGGTGCTACTATTGTAGGTGTTAATGATGGCGACATGGCCCGCACCGCTGTCTTGCAGGACTAGAGTGTCTCCTGGGTTGAGGTAGGTTATTGAGCCATTTAGTTCTTTTGTTAAGCTACCAGGCGCATTGTCATATAACTGACCGCCGTTACCTGCCCAGGTCGCAGTTGTCCAGCCATTAGTTAAATACAGTCTGTTGACCAATTCCACGCATTGCCATTCCTCGCCGCTCACTACACCGTTTACTGTGTTATTTGGTTTGTTTGGGGTGTAGCTGACTTGAGGGCCGTTTGAGTAGATAGGCACACCCACTCCACCCAGCCAGCCAGAGCCAGCCACTTCTTGGGTTCCCCATGCGTCGCCGCG
>WNFX01005791.1_pt1 | contig 12790 bp, 8 predicted proteins | sample 5400111 | NCBI WGS metagenome assembly WNFX01 (sample SAMN13153363, study PRJNA577476) | soil metagenome | isolation source: 40 cm soil or saprolite under grassland replicate 1 | place: USA:California | collected 2016-06-15
CTATACCGTCTCAGTACATCACAGCTCCCATTGTTCCTGGCCAGCGTACTGGAAGGTGTACAGCCAAATTCGGGACGTCTCCAGGTCATAGAAGCATTGTCGCCAGCGTTGGTTGAGCAGCTTTGCCCTGCTGATGATGGCGAGGGATTACAAGATGCTGAGCGCTGTTCGTTGTTTGTGCATGACCATGCAGGTGTATTGGGTGTGTTGCACTACATACGGCCTCGAGGAGCCCGCTCATGTTTTGAGCAGAGCGAAGCAGCCCAGGAAACCCAGGGAAGAATGCGGCTATTTGTTACGCATCTGGCTGCCGGCCTTCGTTCTGCTTTGAAATCACAGGCGTTGGTGAAAGAGCAGGGAAGACTGGCCGCCATCTTTGAGCATAGCATGGAGGGCATCCTCACCGTAGATAATGCACTGCGCATTATCGACTTCAACCCGGCCATGGAGCGACTGACGGGCTGGAGTGAAAGTGAAGTCCTGGGGCGCTTCTATTATGAAGTGTTGCGGCCAAGAGATCGCCAGGGAAATGAAGTGGGTTTGCAAGGCTCACCAATCTTACAGGCCTTCGCTGGCCAAAGTGTTGTTAATCGAGAGATGATCATCTCTGCGCGTGATGGTCAGCGTTTCGATGTATATGTCACAGCCTCATGTGTGCGTTCGGCCAGGGGAGAGCCTATGAATGGGATTCTTAACGTTCGTGACATCACCCGTGAGCGGGAAGAAGAGGAACAGCGTTCGAGGTTCATTTCTGTAATCTCGCATGAATTGCAGACCCCTATCGCGATTATTAAAGGCTATGCTTCAACCCTGGCGCGCAGCGATGCCTTGCTCGATGCAGAAGCCTCACGTTCGCGCCTCATTGCCGTGGAAGAAGAGGCAGATCGTTTGAACAAACTGGTAGGTAATTTACTCTACGCTTCGCGCATTCAAGCGGGAGGTTTGCAGATGGAGATCGTGCCACTTGAGCTGCCACGCTTGATCGAGGGAGTTGTTCGTCGCCTGCAGGCGAAAAGCCCGGACGTGAGCGTGACGCTTGATCTCCCACCTAATCTGCCTACCGTCATGGCTGATAGAGACAGTAATGGCATGATCCAGTCAATGCCAGGAGCCGGGTTGGGATTATATATCTGCCGTGCCATTGTCGAGGCCCATGGTGGGCATATCTGGGTCGAGAGTACCCTGCATGAAGGCTCGACATTTTCGTTTAGTTTACCGCGTGTAGAAAAAGCACATTTGCCAATGGTGGTGTTTTGATGGAGAAAGATGCATTCGATCAGCGAGATATGACTATTTTGATCGTGGATGATGAGCCACGCATCCGCGATTTTGTACGAATGAACCTCGAGCTAGAGCATTATCGTGTCCTAGAGGCAAGCAATGGCCTTGAAGCCTTAGAGCAGTTGCGTGAAAATCTGCCTGATCTAGTTGTGCTCGATGTTATGATGCCTGAAATGGACGGATTTGAGACGTTGCGCTCTATTCGTGAAGTTTCAACCGTGCCAGTTATTATGCTCACCGTGCGCCAGAACGAGCAGGATAAGATACATGGGCTGGACCTGGGTGCCGACGACTACATTGCCAAGCCTTTTAGCCCGCGTGAACTGCTCTCACGTATTCATGCGCTTCTGCGCCGCTCTTTTATGCCAGCGCCGGCACGCAAATCAGAGATCATCGTTGATCCTGACCTGAAAATTGATTTCTCGCGTCGCGAAGTGATTGTACGCGGCGAAAAAGTCGTCCTGCGTCCAACCGAGTATCGTCTCCTTTATCACCTCGTCAACAATGCCGGGCGGCTTTTGACACATGAAACCTTGCTCTCCAAAGTCTGGGGGCGCGAATATCGTGACGAAGCACATTACTTACGTTTATATATCACCTATTTACGGCAGAAAATAGAAAAAGACCCGGCCCACCCCAAATATATTTTGACTGAGCGCGGCATCGGCTATCGCTTCAAGGAACTGGAGGAATAGGGATATAGAAGAGTTCAGCGACCCCAGGATCGCGTACCCTTATCCAAAAAGTGCTACTATAAAGTAATTGAGAAGGAGGAGATCATGAATAAAAAGGAACGCGTTGACGCTGCATTGCGTGGAGACCAGGTAGATCGTATTCCGGCCAGTATGTGGGGCCATGATTTTGAGCGCGAATGGAGTGCTCAAACGTTGGCGGAAGCCATGGTAGAAAACTTCACCCGTTATAATTGGGACTATATGAAGGTCAACCCTCGTGCCTCCTACCATGTCGAAGGCTGGGGAGTCAAAGTACGACCTTCCGGTGAGAAGTACAAAAGTCCTGTCATAGAAGATACACCCATTAAAAGTGCTTCGGACTGGAAGCGCCTTCGTCCGCTGGAACCCGATCGTGGCGTCCTTGGCGAACAGCTGCGTGCCTTGCAATTAATCAATCATGCCGTTGGCTTTAATGCCTACTTCGTGCAGACGATTTTTTGTCCACTCGGTGTTGCGAAATACCTGGTTGGCAATAAGAGTGAGCCGGTACTCCAGACGCTGCGCGAAGACCGTGCTGCCATCCACTCGGCCTTGCGTGTGATTACCGAAACGTTTACGGCATATGCCATTGCCTGTTTGGAGCAGGGAGCCAGCGGTATCTTCTATGCGACCAATGGTTGGGCCAGCGAGAGCATGCTCACGCCAGACCAATATCGTGAATTTGGCGAGCAATACGATCTAGAAATCCTGGACGCAATCAGGAGTCGCAGCAAATTCAATATACTGCATAATTGTGGTTCGCATATCTACCTTGACCTGCTTGCTGGCTACCCGGTCCAGGCGATCAACTGGGATGCCAACGCAGAAGGCAATCCCGACCTACGGGAAGGCAAAATGCGTTCAGGTAAAGCTGTGATGGGTGGCATAAGCCAGAAAACCACCCTCAAGGAGGGCACGCCCGATCAGGTACACGAGGAGGTAGACAGGGCCATAGAACTAACTGGCGGCAGGCATTTCTTACTTGCTCCTGGCTGCTCTATTCCGCCCGAGACTCCCACGCAGAACCTGCTAGCCATCCGCACAGCTTTGTCAATGGCTGCCCAGTGATTTTTCATAAAGCTGGCCTTTTTCGTCATAGCACATAGTACAATCGGCATAATTTTTCAACGATATCGTACATTTGTGTATAATAGCGCGACTTTCTCTAATATTGCTCGTTATATGTGGTGTAGGACAAACGAGGCTACCCCATTGACCAATTTTTGCTAAGGGATGCAATATGACGTCTATTATTGAGACAATCAAAGCAAAAGTTGATGTGGTAGAAGAAATTGGTCTGGTTGTTGCGCTACAGAAATCGGGAAAGTCTTTCAAGGGACTGTGCCCTTTTCACAATGAGCGTACTCCTTCGTTCTATGTGTTCGGTGAGTCTCAAACATGGCGGTGTTTTGGCTGCAATGAAGGCGGAGATGTTTTCACCTTCGTGCAGATGCAGCAGGGTCTAGAGTTTCGCGAAGCGCTCCTTTACCTGGCAGAGAAGGCCGGAGTAGCGGTCGAGGACTACAGTAGTCACAATCGTAGTCCAGAGGAAGAGCGCGAGGCGCAGGCTGCTAAGGAGCGACTGCGCAAGCTCAATGAGGATGCACTGCTGTGGTTTCACCAGATGCTGTTACGTTCGAAGGATGCAGCCGAGGCTCGCGCCTACGTACAAAGTCGCGGTATCTCATCCGAATCTGTGGTTGCTTTTAGCCTGGGTTATGCACCTGATCGCAGGGAGGGTTTAAGTAGTTACCTGTTAGGGCAGGGGTATACAGAGAGCGAGCTGGTAAGTGGCGGTCTGGCACGAATGCGCGATGGGGGAATCGGGGATAGCGGTGGAACAGGAATTGGCGGTGGAATTTACGATTACTTCCGGCACCGGCTAATCTTTCCCATCCGGGATACGCGGGGTCGAGTGATCGGTTTCGGTGGACGTGCATTTGGTGATGCTCAGCCAAAGTACTTGAATTCGCCGCAAACGCTTTTGTTTGAGAAGAATAGCGTCCTCTATGCAATGGATATGGCCCGGGACGCCATCAAACAGGCAAAGCAGGTGGTGATCGTCGAAGGGTATGTCGATGCGGTCATTGCGCACCAGTATGGGACAAAGCAAACGGTAGCCTGTATAGGCAGCGCTATCACAGAAAAGCACATTCAACAACTGAAAAAACTGACCAGGCAGGTGACACTCGCCCTGGATCCCGATGCAGCGGGGGCAGCCGCAACCGAACATGGTATTCAAGAAGCCTTAAAAACCTTTGACCGTACTATTGTTCCGGTACCGGTGGCGACAGCGACGAAGGTGGCCGGGGGGCGCAAACGCAATGAGCCGCGTGGCATGATACGGCTAGAAGAGCAGGTAGATGCAGAGATCAATGTACTACAGCTTCCGCCGGGCCAGGACCCGGATGAAGTGATTGTACAGAACATTGCAGTCTGGGCTTACGCTGTGGCACATCCGCTCCCGTTGGTGGATTATTACTTCGGGACGAAAACAGCAGGCCTCAATCTACGGGAGCCAGCCGGGAAGACGGAGGCAGCAAAGCGTTTGCTTCCAATAATAGGTATGATTTCTGATCGTATCAAGCGCGACGCCTATATGCGGAAGTTAGCCACCATGATTAGCACAGACGAACGTATTCTCTACGATGAATTGCAGTGGGTGCTGAGAGAGCAGAAGACGAATGGTGTTGTAGCCGAGTTTTCAGCGCCAGTGGGACCGCAGCGTTCGAGCAAAGGAGCGGGAGGACCTTTCCAGGCGGGAAGTGGGAAGCAGGGAACCCAACCTATACAGCAGCATATAATGAGCGGTGAACCTGGCTGGATCAGTAAAGCGGAGGGGGAAGAGTCAGCTTCACGGGAAAAGCAAGGCCAGCCTCAAGCTCAGGGAATCGGACTTGACAAAAGGAAGTCTGATAAGATACAATGGGAGGACTACCTAATTGGGCTACTCTTGCAAAATCCTGGGTTGAATCCACATGTTTGTGGTATAATAAATGATGGTGATTTTGCTGGGACAGACACACGAGAGTTGTACCACATTCTCAACTCTGTTTATCAACGTGGCTCTTCCCCCTCATATGAACCCTTAGAACAGTTGGTGCCTTCTGCCTTGTTGACGACGATAGCGAGGGCACGTCAAAGTGTTGAGTCGAGGTCTCCGTTAGATGGAGCGGGACAGATCAAAAATGCTGTTCAATGCGCCACCCGGCTCAAGCGGACACGACTGGTACAATTGAATATAGAGCTACAGTATGTCTTGCGTGAAGCAGAGAGTACTGGAGATGTTGCAGTAGTGCAACAGCTTAAGCATAAACTCTTGGAAAATCAAAAACAGTTGCGGACAATCGATTCGGCAACGCATTTGCAAGGGTGAAGAAGATCCTCGTTGTAAGGGATTTATTGCGGCGACTAGTGAAATCATTTTTACCAAATTGGATCAGGAAACGGGATTTATCATTATCATTTGTTTATTCCATCATCTACCTGTTTTCTGAAGGGGGATGCCAGAATGGTGAATAGGGAACAAGAAGTGATTGATCGGGTACATAGTGATCGTGTTGTTAGCACGGAACCTTTGAGAGAGATGTTCAGTATTGAACATTTTAAAGAGCCCTTATTAAGTGATACAGAAGAAAAAGTCTTTGAAGTCGATACTATGGGTCATCATGCTCATACTGCCGTTAGTGGCAGTCTTGTGACGCCTGTCGATGTCGATGAGCAAGAATCGTTTGACCTGTTTTCTAAGTTGCAGGACGAAGAGCCTATGGATGCCCTCGATCCGACCAAAGAGCCCCCAGCAGATTGGGAGCCCGGACCGGAAGATGAAGTAGAAGATGTCATGGCGAATGCCAAGTGGGACGATCTGCACGATGGCTTTGGTATAGTGGTTGCTGACCTGGAAAGTAGCCTGGACGATCCCGTGCGTATGTACCTGCGCGAGATTGGCCGTGTGCCCCTGCTTTCGGCAGAGGAAGAGGTAAGACTGGCGCAGCGCATGGAACGTGGCAAAGTGGAGCGTCTCAAGGTGGTGCCTAATCGTCGTTACGTTGATGATGGCGAGGAGGCACAACGTCGCCTGACCGAGGCGAACCTGCGCCTGGTCGTCAGCGTTGCGAAAAAGTATATTGGCCGAGGTATGAGCTTGCTGGACTTGATCCAGGAGGGAAATATCGGCTTGATTCGTGCTGTCGAGAAATTCGACTACACCAAGGGGTACAAGTTTAGTACATATGCCACCTGGTGGATTCGCCAGGCTATCACTCGCGCGATCGCTGACCAGGCGCGAACGATTCGTATCCCTGTACACATGGTGGAGACAATCAACCGCCTGATCCGTATTAGTCGTCGCCTGCTGCAAGACCTGGGGCGTGAACCCACGTCCGAAGAGATTGCCGAGCAGATGGAGATTAGCGCGGAGAAGGTACGCGAGATTATCAAGGTCAGCCAGGAGCCTGTGAGCCTGGAGACTCCCATTGGCGAGGAAGATGATAGTCACCTGGGCGACTTTATTGAGGACCATACTGCGTTGGCTCCCGCTGATGCAGCCAGCCACCAACTCCTCAAAGAGCAGGTGGAAGATGTTCTTGATAGCCTGACCGAGCGCGAGCGCAAGGTGCTCCAACTGCGCTTCGGCCTGGACGATGGTCGCAGCCGCACGCTGGAAGAGGTAGGCAAAGAGTTTCACGTGACTCGTGAGCGCATTCGCCAGATCGAAGCCAAGGCTCTACGCAAGTTGCGCCACCCCAGCCGCAGCCGCAAGCTGAAAGATTACCTGGATTAACGCGAAGCAATAAAAAAGCCGGGAAGCGCAGTTGCGCTTCCCGGCTTTTTTATTGCTTCGCGTTAATCCGCAAAAATCTATCCCTTATTGTATGGTGGTTATACTGAATTTAGGATACCTTTTCCCATTACCTTTATCATAATTATCTATCTACGCTTTTTGTGGAGATTTATTCTATGCTACTTAAACATCGTATAGTGTCTCTTCCCCAGGCAAAGGAGCACGTGAAGGTTGAGCCTGAAGAGGATGCCTGGCTTAATGACGCAGGATCATCGTCTCAGTCTCAACCTTCCACGGAAAGCACGCCAGAAGTACCACCACCTCAGCAACAAATAGACGCAGCGATGGAACAGTCATCACCAGTTTCACAATCACAAACCTATATTGGACCTGGACATCCACTCTGGTCTATAGTACTGCGGCTGAGCGAACGTATCTGGCAGGAATTGTACCAAAAGCCGGGCATCTCATCTACTCCTGAAGCTTTATTAGCCTCGTTTGTGCAGAAGCGTGTGATTGACCTGCTGCATGAAGAACCCAAGCTAGCTCAACAGGTACAGGATATTGCCGAGGCAAAGCTAGTGCTGTATAGCATCGTCAATGAAGTGCTCGACTATGGTCCACTTGAGGCAGTGATGAAGGATGAGAGCGTCTCCGAGATTATGGTGGTTGGACCACACCTCACCTACATTGAACGGCATGGTGTCATAGAGGATGTGCCATGCAACTTTGAAGATGACCAGCACATGCAGCGTATTATCGAGAACATGCTGCGCCGTGCTGGACGGCGTATGAAATCGGATTGGCCAATTGTTGACGTACGCCTACCCGATGGTTCTCTTGTGAATATAGTTATGCCACCCAGTGCCGTCAACGGGCCCAACATCACCATTCGCAAAGCCTCAAAAAAGCCACTTAGTATAGATGATCTCATTCAAATGGAAACATTGACCGCCGAGATGGCCGAATTTCTCCGTGCTTGCATACAGGCTCGCTTGAATATCGTCATCTGTGGGGGTATCGCTTCTGGCAGGACGACACTCTTGAATGCACTCAGCACATATATTCCAGCAGAGGAGCGCATCGCCACCATTGAGGAGGTGGCAGAGCTGCGCCTGAGCCAGAAACATGTCGTGGCGCTGGTATCTCAACTGGCCAGTCCTGGCAGCACAGGCGGTGTTACCATGCGCGATCTGGTGGTAAATGCTTTACGTATCGGGTCAGAGCGCATTCTACTTGGCGAGTGCCGAGGCGATGAAGTGGTGGAGTTACTCCAGGCTATGAACAACGGCTACAACGGTTTTCTTATGACCCAGTACGCGAATGACCTGCGCAATTGTCTCACCCGTCTCGAGGCGATGTACCTGGCTGCAGGCACAACTCTTCCAGTAACACTGATACGCGCACAGATAGCCACTGCCCTGGATGTGATTGTCCACGTATCGCGTCTGCGCGACGGCTCCGGCAAGGTTTTGAATATTGCTGAAGTGCAGTACATGGAAAATGATGCTATTAAGCTGCAGAGCATCTTCCATTTTAAGGACGCCGCTTTTGACGCGGCTCCTGATAAGCTAAAGAGAACATTTGAGTTGAGTGGCTTCTGTCCAACCTTCCTTCCGAAATTTGAGGCTATGGATATACACCTCTCTCCTGAGATGTTTAAGTTAACAGGAATGATGTAACAGTTAGCGTGTTACGAATATAATGGTAACATACTAACTGTTACATCATCCTTGTTACGCTTCTACTGGCCTTTTGTCTCAATTGTCTTACGCACAATCTCGACAAAGTCGTGGAAATCTACGCGCACGAGTACCCGTTTACCCGCGACCTGGATGTCACGAATGGTTTTCTTATTCATTATTTATCACTCCAGGCTAAAAGCCTTTTTGTGCAATGAAGTTTGCCAGGTCGGCAATGCGGCAAGAGTAACCCCACTCGTTATCGTACCAGGCGAGAACTTTAACCATATTGCCACCAAGGACCATAGTCAAGAGTCCATCGATGATCGAGGAGTTAGAATCGCCACGGAAGTCGGTAGAAACAAGCGGCTCCTCCGTATATTCAAGAATGCCTTTGAGCGGACCAGCCGCGGCTACCTTGAAAGCATCGTTAACGGCTTCCCTGCTGGTCTCTTTACGGACAGTGGCCACGAAATCAACCATTGAGACGGTAACTGTTGGCACACGCAATGACATACCGTCGAAGCGTCCCTTGAGTTCAGGAATAACGAGCGAGAGAGCGCGAGCTGCTCCTGTTGTGGTAGGAATAATGTTAGCACCGGCGGTACGTGCGCGGCGCAGGTCCTTATGCACCTGGTCGAGGATGCGCTGGTCATTGGTGTAAGAGTGGATGGTATTCATCAAGCCCCGCTCGATACCGAAGGCATCGTTGAGCACCTTGGCGGCAGGTGCAAGGCAGTTGGTGGTGCAGGAAGCGTTAGAGATAATATTATGCCTGGCAGGATCATACATATTTTCGTTAACGCCAAGTACAATGGTGAGGTCTTCGCCTTTAGCGGGAGCAGAGATAATCACTTTTTTTGCACCGCCACGCAGGTGTGCTGCTGCCTTTTCGGTATCAGTGAACAGGCCGGTTGATTCAATCACCAGTTCGATACCTAAATCGCCCCAGGGAATCTGGGCTGGATCACGTTGAGATAGCACCTTGACGGTATGTCCATTGACGATGAGCGAGTCAGCGGTTGCCTCGACTTCGCCGGGGAAGCGACCATAGGTGGAGTCATACTTCAGAAGATGGGCATTGGTCTTTGTATCGGTCAAATCGTTGACGGCGACGACTTCGAGGTCATGCGGATGACGCTCAAGTATAGCCTTCAGAGACTGACGTCCGATGCGACCAAAACCATTAATACCTACACGAGTTGTCATTTAGCGTTTCTCCTTTTTGCGCAGCAATCGGTGTTGCGAGTAGAACAGCACAAACATTTCTAAAACCCTTTGAAGGGTTCTCCCATTCCCGATATTGTCTCTTGTCTGCTCTGTAACCATCTCCTAATTACAGGGTATCACCAGCATTAAGAGATGGTCAAGTGAACCTCTGGAACAGGGATCACACCGATTGAGAAACGGACATAGTTATCGGTATAGCCAAAACCAGAGCCAGGTACGCCAGCGATGCCCGTCTTCTCAAAAAGAGAAAAAGCATCTTCGCCAGGGCGCAGTTCGCTCCAGTTGTAGACAGTGGCATCATCATCGATGAAAATGTGCTCAAACAGGTGCTTTTTTTTGTCGATAGCCTGCAATTGTGCAATGAAACGTTGCCGCCTCAGGCGATAAAAAGACCTCAGCTTTTCACCAAGCCAGGGGCGTTCGTGCATCAAATGCATGTAGGCCATAAAGCGTAGTTGCCACTCGGCGGGAAGAGATGCCATACTATTTGACCAGCCGGGAGCGATAGCCGCCGCGAGAGGAGCATGGCCCGTCGTAACCCAGCCAAAACGTTCACCTGTTAAGGTATATGTTTTTGAAAAACTGCTTATAAAGATGTAGTGTTGTAAGACATCAACAGGAGTAAAGGTAGCCATCCGTGCGCGGTCTTCCTCTGGCTTACCTGTTCCAATATAGGCCAGGTCGGCCAGAATGAGCACCTCCCGTCCATTGTCATGATGCTTACGCAGTACTGCATGGAGAGCATTGAGTTCCTCTGGCGAATAAGCAAAGGTGGTAGGATTGTTCGTAACCGTCAGGTAGATGATGCGAATAGAGGGATCGTTTGCGAGTGCTTCGTCGAGTTCTGATGCTGTGAGTTTGAAGTGGTTTTCTGGAAGCGTATGAATATGGTGTAAGCGATAACCATAGGACCGTGCTTGCCATTCAGGGACGGCAAAGCCAGGCTCAGGAAAGAGGATAGCAAACTCTGAAACATCTTGTTCGCGATACACCTGGCTCAAGCCACACAACACTTTATTGAGGCAATCCATAGCACCCAGGCCCAGGTATACCTGATCCGTGGTGACAGAGAGCCCCCAGCTTTGCATTTCTCTGGCAAGCCAGCTGCGTAGAATGGGATTGCCAACGGCCAGGATATCGTAGATGCGTAAGTCAAATTTTTCTGCAAGTAGTAATCTTTCGCATTCCAGCATTTGATTGCGCAGCCACAGATACGTCTCACCTGGAGCCACGTACCCATTGATTTGCTCGTTTGGTAGTGCTATCCCTAACTCTTCGGCAAGCATGCGATAATCGCCAGGGCCACCTGGCTCGCCCACACATTCAGTAACCAGACGCAGGTTTACGTCGCCTATTGTGCGGTTCACAATTTCGGTCTGCATTACCTCGTCTGCAATATTGAATTCGCGGCATTGACGCTCAAGCTCTGCGACCATACGCGCCATAACGCGAATTGGACCGGCACCTTGCTGAAGAATAGGGCGGTAGTGGAGAAGCAATTGATGGCGTAGCTGCCGAAGTTTAGCATGTTGCTCAGGTACCGATGTATTGGAAGAGCCGGGCGAATCCACAGGAATTTTGTGGGTAATCACCATGTTACTCCCTTCGTTTGCGCCTGACATGGCGCATACTCAAAAGCATAGTCGCCTTTGACTATACTGTACTTAGAAGTGTAGCATATAGTACACGCCAAGACAAGGCAAAAAGTGGCAGAGGTTGATCGGCCATTATATATGACGCGGTTGACGAGCTTTTTTGAATTTTAATGTTTCACGTGAAACATTTCTATGAAAGTAATTACTCCACGGCGTTAAACACGCCCTCTTTTACCGCCCTGGTCATCGTCGCGATATCAGGTGCCAGGACGCGATCCTGTTCGAGCATTGGCACGAAAGAGCGTACAATCTCATATGCCTTCTGCACGCCTATGCCTGGTTTAAGGGGTTTGCGAAAATCCAACATTTGCGCGGCACACAGCAATTCAATGGCAATGACCTGCTGTGCTTGCTCTAAGACGAGCAGTACCTTATTGGCACTGGTCGCACCCATACTCACAAAATCTTCCATACCGGCGGATGTTGGAATAGAATCGATGCTGGCCGGGTGGGCCAAAATTTTTATCTCGTTGACCAGTGCCGCCGCTACATATTGTGTGATCATAAAGCCAGAGTTGAGGCCTGGATTGGGAGTCAGGAAAAGGGGAGCGCCGCTTTCATCCCAGTCATGTGGTCCCATTAAGCTATAGATACGGCGTTCTGAGAAGCTGGCCAGCTGCGCGAGGGCAATGGCCAGCATATCGAGAGCCAGGGCTATGGGTTGCCCATGAAAATTCCCTCCACTCAGCACATCTCCATCCTCTGGGAAAACGAGTGGATTATCCGTCACGGCATCGAGTTCACGCTCGAAAACGTCCTCACAATATTTCAGGGCATCGCGTATTGCTCCAAAGACCTGGGGTGCGCAGCGCAGCGTATAAGGGTCTTGTACCCTGGCACAGTTTTGATGACTGGCATTAATCTCGCTATTGCTAACCAATTTTCGCAAGCGGGCGGCACTGATCTCCTGCCCGCGCTGTTTGCGTCGCTGGTGAATGCGCGGATCCAGGGGAATATGGCTTCCCATCAGTCCCTCGATACTCATCGCGCAGGCAACCTCTGCCGTCCGCATAAGAGTCTGAGCGTCAGAGCGCGCCAGGACTGCAATTGCCTCCATCAGGTGTGTTCCGTTAATGAGCGCCAGGCCCTCTTTAGCATGTAACCGTAATGGAGTCAGGCCAGCCTGCCGCAATGCTTCTACACCAATAAGGCTTTGCCCGTTATAGATCGCCTTGCCCTCACCTATGAGTACCAGGCCAAGATGCGCCAGCGGAGCAAGATCGCCACTGGCCCCAACTGAACCTCTGGATGGTATGATGGGATAGATTTTTTCATTAAGCATGCCGAGCAGCGTCTCGACAATCTCCGGACGTGCACCTGGGTTACCCCGCCCAAGACTTGCCGCCAGCAGTAGCATCATGGCACGAGTGATCTCTTCGGACAATGGTTCGCCTACGCCGGCGGAATGGCTGCGCAGCAGGTTACGTTGAAGTTCTTCTAGTTGAT
>WNFX01010320.1_pt1 | contig 12790 bp, 6 predicted proteins | sample 5400111 | NCBI WGS metagenome assembly WNFX01 (sample SAMN13153363, study PRJNA577476) | soil metagenome | isolation source: 40 cm soil or saprolite under grassland replicate 1 | place: USA:California | collected 2016-06-15
CTTCATTCTGACCTTTCCACTTATACCTTTGTTGGCAAAATGATGGGTTGATCCTGCAAGAGTCGTTTTGGATGAGGTTCAAGACCAGCTTTCTCAAATCTCAGCAGTTCCTGCTTCACCAAAGTCGGCCATGAGCCATGATAATACCTGTTTCTTGAAAATAATTTGGCGGTGTATATTCCGCAAGAGTTTTATCATACTTAACACTGAGAGTTAAATCTGAAAAAACGTAACGCTCAAAGTCACCAACAAAAGCTTTTGCAGTGTTAGGGTAAGAATCACTGGATAAAGGGATAATGGGAGTTATTCCTCTATCTACGTCCAAAATTTTGGAGCCTTCTACAGAAGCCATCTTGACTTTCTGTTGTAAAAGCGTCTTTGGTGTCGAAACCTCTGTAAGCAAGCGTCTAGAATTATCTTGAATCCATATAGATGTATCTACCTCTTGGTAATCAAATCCACTAGCAAATATCTGTTCAGAATTATCGTGTATACCGAATCTTTTCGTTTTTACCTTTCCGGTAACATAATTATAGCTCCGAGTATAAATAGCCTTCTTTTCCCCAATGCACACAATGGTATCAATATAAGCGTCTGGAAACACGTCATAGGGTAGATGCACAATATATTGGAAAGCAACTAACTCAAGGAGGTAGTATCGCAAGGGTTCATGCTGCGGCGAAGTGAGCCAGCCACTAGGCACAATAAACCCGATTTCAGCACCTATCCTTATAACTTGAGAAGCTTTTTCCATGAATAAGGCAAATAAGTCTATTGCTGTCTTAACTGCATGATAATTCGCCGTAATAAATGATTTTCCAAGCGTATCCAACACACTCCCATACGGTGGATTCCCCACCACTGCATCAAATCCCCCATTCTCCTTGCGTTTCTCGGCATCATAAAACACTTCGGGGAACTCTAGTTCCCAGTGGAAGAAGTGTTTTGTCTTAGCAAGCTCCTGAGCAGTTGCGATAGCGTCTATATCTACCTTATTCACCCTGCTGTAGTCTTCATCGACTATCGCACTGGCACATTGTTGGGTGGTGTGCTTGGCACCTTTGTTGCCGAAGTATTCGCTCGTCCAGACGTCGAGGAGGCGTTTGAAGGGGGCGAGAGCGTCGTAAGCTCCCTGGTAGGCTTTGCGGGATTCGGCGACTTCCTGGGCAGTGATGTCGGAGAGGGAGCCGACGCGGCGCATGAGTTCGGTGGCGTTGAGGAGATAGGTGAACTGGTTGCCCCAGATGTTGCCGCTGAGGGCTTTCTGCACCTCCTGGACGCTGCCGCCGATGAGGGAGTTGCCGACCTTCATGTGGTGGTCGAGGAAGGAGAGGGGTGCGCCGAGGGTGAAACAGTCGAGCCAGAGGCTGACTTTGGCGAGTTCGACGGCCATGAGGTTGAGATCAACGCCGTAGATGCAGCGTTTGAGCACCTGGCGTTTGAGGAGGTTGATGTCGGTGAGCTTGCTCATATCGACGGTGACACTCTGGCGTTCCATCTCGGTCTGAATGTCGCGACGGGTTTCGGCCAGTTCGTGGATGATGGGGTTCCATCTGAAGGAGGTGAGGAACTTGGCCATCTGGTCGGTGATGTAGTCGACAGCCTCGACTAGGAAATGACCGCTACCCATAGCGGGGTCGAGCACTTTGAGGTCGAAGAAGGCGAGGTTGAGCGTATCCCGATATTTGTTGTAGGTCTCGTTTTCGGGGCTATCGCCTTTGGTGAGCAGCGACTGTTTGCGCAGAGCTTTGGCGCGATCTCTTTTGGCTTTGAGGGTCTGTTCGGCTTCGCGGAAGAGGGGACGGAGCGCGTCCAGTTTCTCTTGCAGCACGGGGCCAACGGTGTGTTCGACGATGTATTTGACGATGTAGTCGGGCGTGTAGTAGCTGCCGGTAGCCTTGCGCTCGCTGCGGTCGTTGGCAAGATAGACCGTGCTCCGTACGTAGGTTTTGTCACGGGCCTCTTTGCCTCGACCCTCGCGGACAAGAGTGAACTTTTTCTGGCGAGCCTCGGCATACGGGACGACCTCTTCAGTCTTTTTGCCTTTGACGACGGCCATCTCTTCGGGGGCAATCCGCAGCTTAAATTCTAAGAGTCCCTCGTAGATACTGCCGAGCTGGCGCACGCCGAGGCTTTTGTAGTCGATGAAAGCAAGGTCGTGACGCTTGGTGTCAATGTCACGAGCCATGCGGTCGAGGCCGAGGGCAAGGTGACGGTCGGGTATCTTGTGGGTGGCCAGGAAACGAGCTACCTCTGCCTCCGGTGAGGGATCGTGCGGGTCGGGTGAAGTGACGAAGAGGCCACCGTTGTAGACAGGAACGTTGAGACTGGTATCGCCCTTGTCTATGACGTGGAACAAGGCTTGCAGTCTATCATAGAAGGTGGTACTGAGGTCGTGGTAAGCGGCTTTGATTTTGGCGGGGGCTTGATCCTCGATGTTGCCAGCACTTTTAGCAATCTCGCGTTTGAGATGCTCCAGACTATGAGGATAGTAGCCATGCTGCTCACGCACGGGTAGCAGGTCACGGCTCTCGGCGTAGAGCAGGAAGAGCAGGCGGTAGAGAAAGGTGAGCGTGCCACTGAAATAGGGTTCGAGCAGGCGATTGCGCTGTTCGGCGTCCATGCTCTCCAGGCCGACCTCAATTTGTCCGGTCTGGCGGGCGTGGAGGATGAAGCCCTCGGCAAAGTGGGGAAAGATTTCAAAGAAGATACGTTCTTTGAGGCGTTCTCCCAGTTCACGGGCATAGCGTTCGCTCTCGCTGATCAGGGTGTCGAGGAAAGAGGGCATATCTGGCCTGATCCCCACAGGAGACGTATCTGGCCTGACCCCCACAGGAGATGTATCTGGCCTGACCCCCACAAGGGGGGTCACTACATTTTCCGCCGAACGCGACGACATGTAGTGGCCCCCCTTGTGGGGGTCAGGCTGAAATCCAGGAATGAAGGCGGCGGCGCGGAAGAAGAGCCAGAAATAGCGGAAGGCGTATTCCAGATTGGCGGCAGGTAGAGCCAGCGTCTCTTCCAGGTCGATTTCGTAGTAGTTGGTGGCGCGGCTGTGGGCTTTGGCCGAGTAGAGACGCCAGATTTTGCCGTTGGTGACAATGGCCCAATCGGCCTGGCCCTCATCGAGCAGGGTGACAACGACCGCACCGGGATTCTCTTCGGAGGTCTCGCTGTCGCGCTGGTCGTCTCTGCCATCCAGGTTGCGCCCCCAGGTGTAGGTCAGGCACAGGGCCAACGGCTCTGTAGGGGTAGAGCTTGCCTCTACCCTGGCGTAGAGCTGGTAGTCTGGTTGCAGTTCGCTGCTGGAACTGGGCTTGATCGGTCTGGCAGCAAAACCGAGGGTGGTAAAGATGGGTTCAAACAGTGTGGTGCGGATGACGCTTTCGGGTTGATTCTGAAAGGTCTCGCGGACGTCGGCGTAGAGTTGGCGCAGTTGCTTAAAGGCTGCGGTCATGGTGGTGGCTTCATTGCGGTCATTCCAGAGGCTCTCTTCGGGCAGACGTTTGGTGAGGTAGTAGTCTGAGAAGAGGGCGCGGTTATTGAAGAAGGGCTCGCTCCATTCGGCGACTTCGTAGGCACTGAGGAGCTTGTCGTATTGCTGGAAGGGGTATGGTTCGGTATAGCTGAAGCGGCGCAGGACGCGTAGGGTCACCTGCTCCGGTTTGAGGCGATTGAGCGTTAAGATACGTGGCTGCACACTGACAGTCGGCGGTTTTGAAGGCAAGATGCTGGCGTCGGATGCTTCCTGAGATGGAATGTTGATGTAGCGTTGTACCAGCACAAAGTCCAGTTCCTGGTAATCGCTGGTGAGTACGAGCAGGTAATCGCCGGAGCGGTCACGGAAGCCTCTGGCAATGGCTTGAGTGACGGCGACGGTGACTGATTTGAGTTCAAAGAGGTAGACTTCAAAGAGCAGACCTAGGGCTTCGCGGTTGGCGAGCCGCTCGATATGTTTGATGGAGGCTCGCAGAGTTTCGCCGGTGATGCCCATGGCGTTAACATTCTGCACGAGCCGGACGTTGGTATCGTAGCCGAGTTTGGCGAAAAAGGCGGCGAGAGCATCTCGACTGGCTAGGAGTTGTACATCTTCACGGGAGAGATCATAATCTTGTGGTAGCACGCGACAACCTCACACCTTCCAAATTGAAATATTTAAGCTTTCGTGTGGCTTTAGTGATGCAAGCCTATCATCACTGGCAGGGCTTGTCAAGAGTTGAGGCTTTTGCGGGTGCAGTTCACTTTTTTGCACAGAGCGCAGGTGGGTGAGCCTGACCCCCACAAGGGGCAATACATCTCACTTAAGGACCTGCCACGGGAAGCTCCAAAGCGAGAGGATCAAGCAGGTCGACAAAAAGGAGGGAATGATAAAGCTCCATCCACTTGAACGTGGGGAAGTGGGGGATGTGGTCGGGAAGAAACTCTTACACGTGCAATGCCACTTTGGTTTGGATACGCTCTCATGGGCACGCTTAGGCGCACAAGTTATAGGCACAGTGAACTTCAAATCTTGTTCGATCTGGATCGGGTGACCATAAATGCCCTACTGATGAGCACGTTCACCAGTTAATGTGGTTGTAGCGTTGTGGTTTTCAAAGCCTGGAAGTATAATGGGCCTATGAAAAAAGCAGAACAGGTATGAAGTCTTTAGAAATCTCTCACTTTTACGGTGGAGTGCTAACTACGGAGGTTTTATGAGATCCCTGCCTTACAACCCTCTTGTCTTCAAAGCCATTGTCCTCGTAGTCGTGGTCGCCCCTCTAGTCGCTACTGCTCTCGCCATACGATTGCTCTGGCAGCATGCTGTTCACTGGCCTGACCTAGCACTATTCGCAACGATGTACGCTCTTACTACACTTGGTGTAGGGCTTGGCTACCATCGCATGTTGTCACATCGAAGTTTCCGTGCTCAACCTGTTGTCAAGTTTGTCCTGCTCGCCCTCGGCTCCATGTCGTTGCAGGGGAATGCAATTGAGTGGGCAGCCACACACGTCAAGCACCACGCGCTGGCAGATCGTGAGGGCGATCCACACAGTCCCCTCGAGGGGTTCCTACATGCACACCTTGGCTGGCTCTTCCTGGGTGGTGTAAGCGTTGTCGATGCCAAGGTCTACTGCCCACACCTGCTAAAGGATCGTGTCGCCGTCTTTGTCAGCCGGACATTCTGGCTCTGGGTTGTCCTTGGATTTGTAATCCCATTCGCGCTCGGTGGCTGGACGGGTTTCCTTTGGGGTGGGCTTGTGCGGCTTTTCCTCGTGCATCATACCACCTGGAGTGTCAACTCCATCTGCCACATGTTTGGCAAGCGCGAGTTCGAGACAAATGACCGGAGCCGCAATGAGTGGATTGTGGGGCTGCTGGCTTTCGGTGATGGTTGGCACAATAATCATCATGCCTTCCCCCGCTCAGCGTTCCATGGGCTTCACTGGTGGCAGTTCGATCTCTCCGGCTATATCATCCAGGCTCTCGAGCGCCTCGGTCTGGTATATGATGTGTATCGCATCCCGCCTACCCTGCTAGAACGGCGAGCTTCGAGCAAATTGGGTGCTGGATCCAGCATGCCTGATCCAGTTAGTAACCACATGTGAGCGATCTGCGATTAAGAAAAGAAAGGAACGAACTATGGCGACGCAAGCGATCAAGGCCCCCGATTCAGCCGTTCAAACCACCTTATCGTTGTTACAAGACCTATTCGGTTCCTCTGAGCAGCGCAACTTTGCTGTACAGCTCTGGGATGGCACCACCTGGAAACCCGAACCGGCTGAGCCGACGCGCCTCACATTGGTACTGCAACACCCTGGCGCACTGCGCAGGATGTTCCTGCCACCCAGCGACCTGAACCTGGGCGAGGCTTACATCTACAATGACTTCGACATTGAAGGAGATATCGAGGCGGTCTTTCCACTAGCAGATCAAATCATTGAGGGCGGCTTGGGAAAGGTGGAACAGTTGCGCTATGGGAAACGTCTGCTGAGTTTGCCGAATACTGGTCAACCACGCTCAAGTGATGCGGCAGCAAAATTGCGCGGCCCACGCCATTCAAGAGAGCGTGATCGACAGGCCATCGCCTTTCACTACAACCGCTCCAGCGAGTTCTTTGCCCTCTGGCTGGGCCAGCGCATGGCCTATTCCTGCGCCTACTTTGCTACTCCTGATGATGACCTTGACACTGCCCAGGAACGTAAGCTCGATTATGTTTGCCGCAAGTTGCGTCTGCGTCCTGGTGAGCGCCTGTTGGATATCGGTTGTGGTTGGGGTTCGTTGATTCTCTATGCAGCACAGCACTATGGAGTAGAAGCGCACGGGATCACTCTCAGTCAGTGGCAAGCTGAGTTTGCACAGAAGCGCATCCAGGAGGCTGGGTTGACGGAGCGCTGTCATGTAGAGGTCCGTGATTATCGAGACCTGGCTGAGCTGGGCAGCTTTGATAAGGTCGCCAGTATCAGCATGTTTGAACACGTGGGTGAAGCGTTGCTACCCACCTACTTTAAACAAGCGTGGCACGTGCTTCGTCATGGTGGCGTCTTTCTCTGCCATGGAATCACAAAGAGTACTTCTCTACAAGTACCATGGAGAACGTCTTTCTCCAACCATTACTTTTTCCCTGACACTGAAATGGTACTAATCAGTAGCCTGCTCCGATTTGCCGAGGAGAATGGCTTCGAAATACGCGATGTGGAGAGTCTCCGTGAACACTATCCCCTCACACTTCGACACTGGCTACGCCGACTGGATGCACATGCCGACGAGGCACGTCGTCTTATCAGTGATGTGAGCTACCGCATTTGTCGCTTGCACCACGCTGTAGCAATCTATGCATTCCAGAGTGGTCGAATTAGTCTCTACCAGGCACTGTTGGCGAAACCTAACCACGGTGATAGCCGCTTGCCGCTGACTCGTGCTGATTGGTACGTCTGAGCTGGCTTCTCTTCCAAGTACGATGAGATATAATACTTTAGGCAGAAACCACTTTTCATAAGTGGTGTTCTTCTTGTGCCTGGAACGCCTCGTGTATCAGTTCGTCAAAGCACTTAACCGTACTTCTTGCAAAGGAGATTCAAGGATGGCCGACCGTGTAGGTCAACAGCTTGGCAACTATCGCCTGATCCAATTGCTGGGGCGAGGAGGTTTTGCTGAAGTCTATCTTGGGGAACATATTCACCTTGGCACCCGGGCAGCCATCAAAGTGCGCACTACAAAACTGAACGATGCCGAAGTCGAAAAGTTTCGCCACGAGGCACGCACGCTTGCCCGCTTAGAGCATCCTCACATTGTGCGGGTGCTGGAGTTTGGGTTAGAGGAAAGTACCCCTTTTCTCGTCATGACTTACGCTCCTCATGGCAGTCTGCGCTCGCGTCACCCGAAAGGGACGTGCGTTTCGCTCAGTACAGTCGTAACGTATGTCAAACAGGTCGCTTCTGCTTTGCACTATGCGCATGAGACTGGGCTGATCCACCGAGATATCAAGCCATCGAATATGCTAGTGGGACGCAACCAGGAGATCTTGCTGAGCGACTTTGGCATGGCCATGGTCAGTCAGAACTCAGAAGAAGAGGACTCGTTGAGCACACAGGAGATGGTGAGCGTACAAGAGATGGTAGGGACGATGCCCTACATGGCTCCTGAGCAATTCCAGGGAAAGCCGATGCCAGCCAGCGACCAGTATGCGCTTGCAGTCGCCGTCTATGAATGGCTGAGCGGGGAGCGACCATTTCATGGGGCCTTTCCTGAGATCGCTGTCAAGCACACACTCACTGCCCCTCCCTCCTTGCATGAGAAGGTGCCCGAGATTAGGCCTGCGGTAGAGGCGGTGATACTGAAGGCACTCGCCAAAGAACCAGGCCAGCGGTATCCTACCGTCCTTGATTTTGCCTCTGCCCTGGAACAAGTGAGCCAGTCAAACCCCGACCTGGACTCTGGAGAGGAAACCCTCTTCGCCCTCTCTTTGGGGCAGGCAGCCAAAACTGGGTATGCCGTGAAAGCGCGGCCTCCCAGTCTGCCTGCTCAACTGAATCCGTTGATTGGGCGCGAACGCGAAGTAGCGGAGGTATGTACCTTGCTACGACGTCCCGAGGTCCGGTTAGTGACCCTCACTGGTCCAGGTGGCATTGGCAAAACGCGCCTGGGCTTGCAGGTGGTAATTGATCTGAAGGATGAGTTTGCCGATGAGGTCTGCTTCGTGCCCCTGGCTCCCATCAGCGATCCAGACCTGGTAGTACCCACTATCGCCAAGACACTCGGACTTGCCGAGGTAGGTAGCCAGCCACTATTTAGCATCTTGAAGGAGTACCTGCAAGAGAAACCCCTCCTGCTGCTTCTGGACAACTTTGAGCAGATAGTGGCAGCAGCTCCTCGGCTGACAGAGCTGCTGACGGCCTGCCCACACCTGAAGATGTTGGTGACGAGTCGGGCAGTGCTGCATCTTACAGGCGAACATGAGTTTCCGGTCCCACCCCTGGCATTGCCAGACCGGGAGCAATTCCCTGAGAGCGAGGCGCTCTCGCAGTATGCAGCGGTGGCCCTGTTCACGCAGCGAGCCCAGGCCGTCAAGCCAGACTTCCGCGTGAGCGATGCCAACGCCGCTGCTATCGCAGAGATATGCACTCGACTGGATGGACTGCCGTTGGCGATCGAACTGGCGGCAGCGCGTAGCAAGTTACTCCCACCCCAGGCACTGCTCGCACGGCTCGAGCGTCGGTTGCAGATGTTGACGGGCGGACCACGGGATGCGCCAGCACGACAGCAGACACTGCGGGATACGATTGCGTGGAGTTATCATCTGTTAGATGCACAAGAGCAGCTGCTCTTCCGTCGGCTCTCCGTCTTCGTTGGTGGCTGTACCCTGGAAGCAGCAGAGGCAGTATGTGGTGGAGGTGATAGCATCACCTTGTTAGATGGTATAGGATCGCTCATCGACAAGAACCTCCTGCAACAGGCGGAGCAGAAGGGAGATGAGCCACGCATTATGATGCTGGAGACCATCCGGGAGTATGGGCTGGAGTGCTTGACTGTGAGCGCAGAGCTGGAAGCTACCCAACGAGTTCATGCTGCATACTACCTCGCGCTGGCAGAAGAGGCAGCATTGAATCTGACCGGTCCAGAGCAGGCAGTATGGTTAGAGCGATTGGAGCAGGAACATGACAACCTTCGGGCTGTGATACGGTGGTCGATGGAGCGCGTGCGCGAAGAGAGAGAGACGGCTTTGCGGCTGGGTGGAGCACTCTGGCGATTTTGGTGGGCCCGTGGCCATCTGAGAGAAGGACGGAGCTTTTTGGAGAGGGCGCTCTCTGAAAGCGCAGAGGTCGAACTGTCCTTGAGGGCAAAGGCAGTTTATGCTGCTGGATTGCTGGCCTGGTATCAAGGCGACTATGACCAGGCAGAAGCTCTCTGTGGGGAAAGTCTGGCGTTGTACCGGGAGCTTGGAGACCAACAAGGTATCGCTTACTCCCTCGGTAGGCTAGGAGCGGTAGCCATGGTGAGACGCAATTATGCAACGGCACGGTCCCTGTTCGAGGAGTCCTTGGCAGGGCACAGGAAGATAGGAGACAAATGGGGTGTCGCCTTCATGTTCGCGACCCTGTCGCGCCTGGCCCTTTCCCAAGGTGAGGAAGCCAGATCGCACGGGCTGCTCGAGGAGAGCCTGACGCTTTTCAGAGAATTAGGTGATAAGGAAAATGTGGCCTGGCTGCTCCTCTACCTGGCAGGGATGGTCACAAATCGAAGAGACTATGCGAGAGCATCTTCACTCCTGCAAGAGGGTCTGGCACTCTTGAGGGAGGTGGGTAACAAGTGGGGTATTGCCTACGCGCTCCGCCTCTTGGGGCAGTTAGCTCTCAGTCAGGGTGACACTGCCCAGGCACGTTCGCGGTTCGAGGAGAGCCTGGCGCTTTTCAGGAAGTTGGGGCATCGGCAGTATGTTGCCCAGTTGCTTTCCCTTTTAGCGGGTGTGGTTGCCGTCCAAGGTGACTATACGGCAGCATATGCCTTCTACGAGGAGAGCCTGACGATATCGAAAGAGGGGGGCTATAAAAAAAGCGTAGCCACCAGTTTGGAAGGATTAGCAGGCGTGGGTGCAGCACAGGGAGAGCCAGCATGGGCAGCACGACTGTGGGGTGCAGCAGAGGCTCTGCGCGAAGCTATCGGTGTGCCTATGACCCCTGGCGCACGCGCTTCCTATGAAAGCTCGGTGGCTGCTGCACGCACCCAACTTGGGGAGGCGGCATTTGCCGATAGGTGGGCCGAGGGAAGGACTATGTCGCTGGAACAGGTCCTTACCACGGTATCACCAGATAAAGGCAAAAGAGTGCAAGAAGGCCATACACCCCTGGAAGATTGAAAGGGATTGACATGCTCTTCTCTTTGCTTCTATCCTTTCATTGGTAGCTTAACCAATACAGTCACGAAGAAAGCTCGCACGCACAACGAGCAGGGAGGTTCTGACATGAAAATAGCTGTTGGCAGCGACGAACGCACCCACCTTACCGACACGGTGGTCGAAGAGCTCAGGAAACGCGGGCATGACCTCGTGCTGTTTGGTCCCCTGGCCGAGAATGACCCCGACAGCGATTGGCCGTTCACCAGCAGCAAGACCGCAGAGGCGGTAGCAACGGGGCAAGCCGACGAAGGCATTGTGTTCTGTTGGACAGGAACAGGAGCCTCGATAGCGGCCAACAAGGTAGCTGGTATCCGGGCGGCACTCTGCCATGATGGCGAAACCGCACGTGGCGCACGCATTTGGAACCATGCCAACATCCTCGCCCTCAGCTTGCGTGCCACCTCAGAGGCCCTGGCCAAAGAAATCCTGGAAGCCTGGTTCGCCACGCCCTATTCTGACGATGAGTGGAACCGCCAGCAGATCGAGCGTATTCATCAATTGGAGGAACGCCACACGTAGGAATGGGAAGGGTTCTAGAGGGTATTGTCAACTTGATCCAGATTTCCCGTTGCTCTCCAACATCTTTCCCCATCATAGCTCATCATTAATCTTCATGTTGACTGCTAAGTTGACAATACCATTTGGTGGCCCCTGATTGTTACGATAGAGTCTGTCGTTTAGCCCACACTGCCAGTCATCTCCAACTGGATCAGGCGGTTCAGCTCAACCGCGTACTCCATGGGGAGTTCCTTGGTGATCGGCTCAATGAAGCCGTTGACGATCAGTGAGTAGGCCTCGGACTCATCCAGACCGCGACTCATCAGGTAGAAGAGTTGGTCGTCACCGACCTTCGAGACGGTCGCCTCGTGGCCGACCTCGGTCTGGTTCTCTTCGACGCGAATGGTTGGATAGGTATCGGTGCGAGCATGCTCATCGAGCAAAAGCGCGTCACAGCGGACATGGGACTTGGTATGGTGCGCACCCCGGTTGATGCGGACCAGGCCGCGATATGTGGCTCGACCATTCCCCTTGGAGACCGACTTCGAGAGAATCTGGGAAGTTGTGTGCGGAGCAAGGTGCGTGACCTTGGCTCCAGCATCCAGCTGCATCCCATCACTGGCGAATGCCACTGAGAGGATATCACCACGAGCGCCTGGCTCCATCAACAGAACCGCCGGATACTTCATCGTCACCTTCGAGCCGAGGTTCCCATCGACCCATTCCATCGTTGCGTCTCGGTATGCGGCGGCACGTTTGGTGACGAGGTTGTAGACGTTCTTGGACCAGTTCTGGATGGTCGTGTAGCGTACGCGGGCACCTTCCATCACCTTGATCTCGACGACGGCACTGTGCAGGCTGTCGCTTGCATAGGTCGGGGCGGTACAGCCCTCCACATAGTGGACATAGGAGCCAGGAGCGGCGAGAATCAACGTGCGCTCGAACTGACCCATATTCTGGGCATTGATACGGAAGTAGGCCTGCAAGGGAATTTCTACTCGCACATTCTCTGGCACATAGACAAAGCTGCCACCACTCCACACCGCGCTGTTGAGCGAGGCGAATTTATTATCAGACGGCGGAATAACGGTGCCGAAGTGCTCTTTGATGATGTCGGGATACAGGCGCAGCGCGGTATCCATGTCGGTGAAGATCACGCCCAGCTTCTCAAGATCTTCGCGCACCTTGTGATACACCGCTTCACTCTCGTACTGTGCTGTCACGCCTGCCAGGTATTTCTGCTCGGCCTGGGGAATCCCCAGGCGATCAAAGGTATCTTTTATTTCTGATGGGATGTCGTCCCAGGTTTTCCCCTGCTCCTGCACCGGTTTGATGTAGTAGTAGATATTATCGAAATCAATGCCAGACAAGTCAGCTCCCCACGTCGGCATTGGGCGTTTCTCGAAGAGAGAGAGGCTCTTGAGGCGGAACTGCCGCATCCAATCGGGCTCGCCCTTCATTTCGGAGATCTGCTCAACTATCTTCTTGCTCAATCCTCTCTCGGACTTGAAGGCATAATTTTCAGCGACGTGAAATCCAGGACTATAGGTGTCCTGCTCTTGTATAAATGTTTGACTCATGCGTTCACTCCATTTGCTGACTGAGGATATCCTTGGTTCAACAGAAAGCTACGTACTTTCTGTCATCCTTACTTGCTCGGATGTCCACATTCATCTATGTCGTAAATCAGGGGGCGGTCTCTGCAATGGCAGTGAACCGTAGTCGTATCCCTAATTCCTTGTCAAATCGACAGGGGGATGTTAGGTGCCCTTACTTGGAGAAGACAGAAACAGGGAAGTGCCGAAGCTGTTCCTGGTGTAAGAAAGAGGTCGTTGCTCTTTCCCTAAAGTATAGTATACCATAATTTTTGAATATTTATCAATAAATATTCAAAAATTATGGTATACTATACTTTAG
>WNFX01016008.1_pt1 | contig 12787 bp, 11 predicted proteins | sample 5400111 | NCBI WGS metagenome assembly WNFX01 (sample SAMN13153363, study PRJNA577476) | soil metagenome | isolation source: 40 cm soil or saprolite under grassland replicate 1 | place: USA:California | collected 2016-06-15
TTTGTAGCCATGTTATTTAATTTCCTTTCATCGTCTTGGCCTTCGGTGAACTCTCGTCTTGAGAACTCATTTCTGGCCGTTCACTGAGGTAGTGCGTAAAATCGGGCGCGAGGTTACGCGAAAAAGTGATGGGCCAACGAATTGCCCAAGGGTCAAGACAACGGCTGAGGGACTCCGAGCATTCTAGCGGCCTCGTAAGTGTGAGACTCCGAAACGATTCCGCTTCCTAAATGCCGAATGATCCGGCACAATTTTCGTTTAGGCCTAAAGCTCGATGGACTTCATCAAGTCGACCATCAAACTATCAATTGATACTCTAAAAAGCATCCTCTCATATTTGCGTCTTAAAAGGGAATTTCCCAATCTTCGAACCTACAGCGAACCTGAGCGTCAGGAGCTTCTGCGTTGGCTGCTTTGGCGAAATGGCTTGGCAAAGAAAATCCGTCGCCGCACGCGAAACCCCGGAAAGACAGCGCCTCCACTTCCAAAGTCGAACACGACAATCTGGCGGTACATGAGTCGTCGGGTCTTTCTGCAATTAGTAACTGAGCGTCGCCTGATGTTTCATCGGTTTAAGGAGCTTCAGAAAATCGACCGGCGAGAAGGAATGGTTGTGCCCGGTTTTTGGAGATCAGTTTTGGAATACACACAGGCGAGACTACCTTTTCCCGCAGACTTGGGCGCCAGAAGACAAATCAATGAAGCAATTCTAGACAGGTTACAATGCCTTACATATGCGAATTGCTGGAACATGGCAGAGCATGAAGACAACTTAATGTGGAAAGCATATGCTCCGAAGGGCATCGCCATTCGGACTACCGTCGGCAAATTCAAGAACGCTGCTCGACAAAGCCGGAATGAGCGGCTCACCATCGAATTACAAAAGATTGTTTATGCGGACAACTGGCGGCAACTAGAACAGCGTGGCTATCGTCATGGCGAGGAACCACAAAACATGTTGTTCCTGCATACAAAACGAAAAGCGTTTTCAAGTGAAAGGGAGATTAGGTTTAGAATCTCGCCTTTCGGACCAGACCGCGCTCAAATCGGCCCGGGCCGAGACGGAACCATCGTTTTCTCCTACCCACTGCCAGCTTGTCCGGAATGGTTTCCGGTAGTGTTTGAAAATTTAGATTGGATCGAAGAAGTAGTCGCAGAATCATCGATTTCCTCACGGGCTGCTTCGATGATTCGTCGGCAGGTGAACCAGCACAATTTGAAGTTCAGAGTTAGCGATCTCTAAGTCCGGCGAGTGACAATTAATTGTCGCGAACGTAAGGGTCGTTACGAGTCGCTCATTCAAGTGCGATAAACGCAGTCAGCTTTTCATCTGCGTGCACAACAAAACGCTGTCCGTCACGAAGCGCGTCAACAATGCTGGCGATGTCAATGAGTGCGGGAAGTGGGGTCAGAGTGGGCTTGCCCTGATTTCTCGGATAGTTGGGCAAGGGTAAGAAGAAGGCGTGCCGAAGTGGGGTCAGAGCTTACTGGCCAAGTGACAGATGATGGGCGTCAGGTAAATGATGTCGATTTGAGGTGTCAGGGGATTGGCGTCAGAGGATGTTTATGTCGCGGGCGGGTATCGAAACGACGTCTGGGGAGAGTGTAGGGCAGAGTGGCGATAAGGGGCTGTTCGAGTGGTTCGCGGCGCCGAAGGCGGTAGCAACGGATTTGTTCCTGATCGAGGTCGACTTCGCAGCGCACAAGCCGGTGAGGCCAGAGTGGATCGACCCGCAACACATGGCCGAGCACTTTTACCATTCCAGCGTCGCTGGTCCGGCGCAGGTAAATGATGCTTCCCGTGGGTCGGCTCTGCCAATCAAGCTCAAGGTTATCAGGGAAGCGTCGCCGTGGTGGTAAATGATCATGACGATGCGCCAGGCGTTGCGCATAGGCACGAGTGAAGCGCTCTGAAAAGGCATTCAAAGCGGCGAGGTTTTCGTGATGACAACGCGCCCAGACTTTTTGCTGCCATAGCCCGTTGAAGTTTTCGATCACGGCTTGGAAACCCGTCTCGAGCGGCGGCGTGAAGACGGGAGTTACGCCCATTGCCAAGCAAAGACGCATCACACGTCCGATCACATCAGGATGGTTATGGCCGCCTTGGAAGCGCACATCGTTGTCGAATTGCGCGAAAGCTGGCAAACCGTGCCGTCGCCAATGAGCCTGCAAGGCATCAAGAACGAAAGAAGTCGAAGCCACTTGCGCGGGCCAAGCGGAAACGGCCGGTCCCCAGAGTGCCCTCACGGTAAAGACTTGGAACAACCCAAAGCCTTCCATCCGCAAGTCTTCGATCACATCAAAGCAATCGATCTCGGCGAGTTGTTGCGCGGCGGCAGGTAGATACCAGCCCGGCGGCGGCGCGCTACGACGAATCCGGTGATGATAATCAAGCAAACCGTTGCGCCGCAGAATACGTCCAATCGTCCGCACACTGGGTAGAACTGTGAAAGGAGACTGGCCGAGGAGCGCCTCGTGAATGGCTTGCGCACCTATGAAGCCCAAGGCGCTACTGGCCGCCAGCTGCCTGCGTAAGGTGCAGATCTCTCTTTCCAAGCCGACCGCAGTTCTGTTGGCAATCCCTCTTGGAGCGTGCGAGCGACTCTTCCAATCCACGCTCCTCAGAGGCCAGTCGCTAGCTCGTTCCACCCACCGCTGAACGGTGCGCAAAGTCACTCCAAAACGCCGCGCCACGTAACGCTGTGACTTGCCACGCCGAACGAGCGCAACCATCTGCCGGCGTCTCTGCTCTCGACTTTTTCATCCCTTCTCATTAACCAATTCCCTTCGACTTGCCGACGCTAATCCGCTGTCACTTACCTGACGCCCATCACCTGTCACTTGGCCATTCAGTCGTGACGCGGTAAAGTTTGCACGTCGCATTCTGGGCGGAAAAAAGCAGAAACGGCGGCGCCTGGCCGGGCGTTCGATCCAACACGCGACACAGCGGGTGCGGAGGCAAAGGCTGGTTCAGGACGGCGGCGGAATTTTGCGCTACGCGTTCAGAATCATACGCAAAAACCCACGCCGCCTCGCGTTTCTTGAGAATTTCGCGCGTTGTTTGCAAATTCTCTGAAAGGAAAAATCGCGCGCTATCTTCGATGCCGCTTAGACTTTCGTGTGAACTTCCGGCGACTCCAGGCTGCCCGCACCAATAGGTGATCGAAGGCGAAAGCCACCACGGCGCAAGGAACGGGCGCGTCTCTGTCGATTGCAAATTGAGCGCGAGGCTGCGTATTTGCGCCGCTTCGTTACGCTGTTCCACGCGCCAGGCTAATTGCGTTTCATTCGGCCATAGCCTTTCATCCCAATCGCGCAAGATCGGGAAAAGCGATAACACAAACGCTATCCAAACTGCCGCGCGCGATTTGATTGGTGTGAGCAAAACCGGAAGCGCAAGTGCGAAGATTAATACAAAAAAGTATCCCCAGCGCGCCTGCCAAATGGTGAGAACGTAAGTCGCAATGAGAATCACAGGCACAAACCACGGCATCGTTTGTTCACTTCTTCGGCTGTTTCTGCTCACGCTCATCCAAATCAAACAGGGCGTGAAAAGCAGAAAATATCCGCACCAGCGCAACCAGATTACATTTGCCGGTGAGACGTGCGCGAGTTCGCCGATGGTGCTTGCCCAGTTCTTGAAAATCGCGTTCGAATGGAAAATCGAGAATGACGGGATGCGCCGCTCAATCAAAAGCGCGATGGTAATGATGAGTGCAAAACAAAGCCACCCGGCACGCCGAGATTTCGCCAGCAGCGCCTGTCGGTCTTGAAGCGCGCTCACGACCATCACAAGCAGGAATACAGCGAGCGATTCATAAGCAGAATTCCAAATCGCCAATCCCCATGCGATTCCACCGACAACGCTCCATCTATCGAAATCTGCCGAGGCACCCGTCTCGGCTGCCTTTGTCCGCGAGCTCCACTCCGCGCAAATTGCGATCGTAACGAGCAGCATCGCTAAGGATTGATGATCGGGCCTGCCAAGCTCCGTCCCGTGGACCAGAATGGGACTGATCGCGTACAAGACCAACATGACCCAGCGATACCGGAATTTCATTCGGCGTGACCACCACCAGAGAAACCAGCCTCCAAGCAGCGCTAGCAACGGCGAGATGAATGCTCCCGCCAAATCCAGCGTGTGCGCCGTGAATGGGTTTAGCAGGAGCGAAAGTCCGAGAATGAGATAATCGAGCGGCGCCGTCGTGTGTGGAGTTATTCCTTGCGGGAAATTCTCAAAATCGTGATGCCGCACGATCAGCCCCGGCTTTGCATCGCACATCCGCACGCGCGTCATGCGTGCGTAACAATCCGCATCGACGAAGTAAACGTTGCCAGCAACGAAAATGTCCTGATAATTTGCGCAGCGCGTTGCCAGGATCAAAGCGCTGAGAAGTGCGATTTCAATTGTGCTGAGGATTGCTCGAATCACCGCCCCATCCAAATCCGCAATCCACAATCCGCAATCCGAAATTTAGCCGAGTGACCTGCTAAAGGGTTCAGGGTTGCCGCCGCGATATGCTATGATTCAGTTCACGATCAATGCGGGCCTGTAGCTCAGCGGTTAGAGCAGGGGACTCATAAATCAAGAAAGAGTTTTTGCGTGTCATTTCGCCGCTTTGCACAGCGTCGCGCACGCTAGGTAATCCGGCCATTCAGCATTCGCAACGCGTTACGCAGAATTGCGCCGTTTTGCAGCAAAAATTTGCCCGACTGTAGAAAATTTCGGCTCTCGTTTCTACACGTGTCAGGCGGTAGAAAGGGACACACCACGGCAAAGGCAGCAACACAGCAGACTTAAAATCTGTTCTCGCGAAAGCGCGGTCCGGGTTCGAATCCCGGCATCGGCAGCCTCGAAAATGCGATTTCACGATGGGAGATCGTTAGAATCCGCGATTTTATCGGTCGCGAAATGACGCGCACAAAAGCGCACGAAAAGACCGTCTATTCGTCAAGTATTCGTCAAGTGCGGCCAACTAAATTCAGGATTTCCCTGCAAAGATCATCGCGGCGTCAATCTAATTTCCGATGCCCTGCCGTTCGGTCGCCTGTGGGTATGGTGAGCCAAACGCAGTAGCGAACGCAGTTGACTACGCGAAGTTTCGTAACCGGTCACATGATGCTGTGATCCGCGTTGACGATGAAGATTGTGACCGCGTGGGTAAGATGATCTTCAGTTCACCGTGACGGCAACGGGAGCCGAAGGGATTCCGTTAGCGACGACAACAAGTTGGCTAGGGCCCGGCTCTTGGGTTGTTGGGACATCGAAATGAGTAGACACGAGATCGCCAGAGGCAACGGCCATGCTGCTGTGGTCGTGCGTTCGGCTATAAAACACGTGTCCAGTTCTGTTGTTCGTGATGCGCACGAGTGGAAAGTTCGTCGCGGCTTGCTGATCGTCCCCGTAAGCAGCCCCTTGTGACATGCCGTTGAAACGATGGCCGGAGATGACATACGACCCCCCGCGGCTAACCCTGGCGGGGGCAGACTGGATGCTTGGTGCCCAAGCCGGATTATAGGTTCCCGAAGGATTATAAACTGAGACAAAAAAGAAGTCGGTGAAGAGAATCTGGCCGGTTGGAAGGACTAGGAAGTTGCCGTAGAACGACGAGTCGTTCGACGCGTGGGGAGCCGGCGGAATTTCCGTCAGGCTCGACCCGTCCCACTCGAAGAAGGTCGCCGGAGTATTAAAGATCGTTGGACTTGTCATCATCAGAACTTTGCCGTTAGGCTCCAGCGCTGCGGGACCATCGGCTATGTCTAGTGAGCCTGGAAAATCCGGACCCGGAGTCCAGACCCCGGTATTCGAGTTGTAGATCGCGGTATGACCTGCACCGCAAGCGTTTGCGCCAGTGTAGAAGACGGTGCCGTCGGGCCGCAGGACCCCAGGTCCCACTTCGAACGAGGCATGGTTCCTCCCACCGCACCCTTTGGCGGAATCCCACAGCTGCACAATCGTACTGCCGGCGCTGGACCACGAGCCAGTATTGGGGTTGTAGATTTCCGAGTTGGTCCCCCTGGAGTCATACGAAAAAACGTAGGCATCCACCGTGAGCACGCGCCTATTGGGCAACAGCGTCCACCCTTCTTCGTCGTTGACGTCGAATTTGTTCGAGCCGGTGGGCGTCCACGTCAAGGTGTTGAGGTTTAGTAGAGCTGCCTGAGTAGTGCAGCAATTGGCCTGCATGAACGTTCCATCGAAGAGAACGACGCCTTGAGCATCGCCAATCGTGGACCAACCCGCTGGAGGACTTACGCTGGTCCAAGTGTCGGTCTGCGGGTCATAGATGGCGCCCAAATTGGTCCAGACCGGTTGCAGGAAGTTGTATTCCCCACCCTCAATGATGACCCGGCCGTCGGGGAGTACGGCTGATGAGTGATAAAGCGGGCTGTATCCCGCTGGCGTTGAGGCCAGCTGGGTCCACGTGCCATTCACGTAGCTGCCGAACTCGTCGGGGGTCAGTTTCCACCAATCTTGGCAGCCGTCGTCTTGCAGCATAACAGTGCCATCAGTGAGTAAAATCGGGTTCCCAGGGCCGCAATCGGCATAGTCAAGAACTGGAGGTTGGTTTGTCAATAGTTGCCAAGGCGAGCCGGGAGCGAGGGTGGGAGTTGCGGCGGGGCGAATTGCGCCCTTTTTCGGCGGGATCGGCATTGGCTTTGGGAAAGCCTGTGCGCCGGTCGACTGCGCAATGGCGCTAGATGGGCGGACCGCGACGAAAGCCATTGCCGCCGCCGCGAAGATAAGCGTGACTGCAGTTGCGATACGCAGATGTGAGAGAGCGCGATTTAGAGTAAACCAACCAGGAGTTTTCATAGACTTTTTTGAACTGGTGATAACGAATTGAAGTTTGAGTGAAATTGGGGAGTCCCCGACAAAGATCAAGACGAAAATGTCGGCCATTTTGGTCGCTTTTTTTTACTTTTTCTCCCGGGATCGGTTGCAGGTTCAGCGATGTGCGCTTTCAAAAGCGGTAATATGAACAGGCGCAACGATTCGAGCGACAAACACTCATCCTTGCCGCGATTGCGTTCCTTTGCGTGGGGCCGCGACAATAGAACCGCCAGTCACGTTTGATTCGCCGTGTGAATGTCGTGACGCTCACGGCAAAGTATGCTCTCCTTCGGGCGCTAGCGCACGAATTGCATAGCCGCTTAATACCCCGAATCCGCGTGCACAATGAAACGCTTTCCGTCGCCGCGATGCGCGTCTGCAATCCAGATTGTTCGCCCCTAGCATTGGCATTCGCCTCGTTCTACTTTCCGGCATCGCCCAACGACTGCATCTAGTGCTGACGCTGCACTCGCGCCAGCTCCTGTCTTACGCGTTCCTTCTCCTTGCGACCCGGAGCGCCTCCCTTATTTTGATCTTGTGGGTAAGATTAAAAAGCGTGGCCGCCGCCGAATTCGCACGGCTGAATACTGGCGCGCGTATTACACGCGGAAACAGCGAGAATGGCGCGCTGCTCACCCGCGAAATCAGAGCGCGGCGAGAGCAAAACAACGGGCCAAATGAAGCGTTGACCGTTGTCGCGATGTGCATCTGCAATCCAGATCGTTCGCCCGTTGGGATCAATTGCTGAGACGTAACCCAAGCTCCAACCGCGCTTCTTGAGATTGCCCGCTATTATTTCCCAGTACGTCGCGCAATGGGATTCTGCCTCTTTTGCTCTCCACACATCAATGACAAAGTGATATGAACGTGCGCGGAGCTCAGGTCCGCAACCGCGAGCGAGCCGAGGCGATGGCGAAGAAAATCGGCGAGCGCGCCTTCGCCGTGCCGGGCGATGTCGCGGCGGACGGTGTCCCCGACGAGATTGCGCGCCGCACGCTCGAGCGCTTCGGACGAATCGACATCCTGGTCAACAACGCCGCGCTTCCGCTGTCAACACGCTTCCCCGATCTCACTGCCGAGGAATGGCGCACAGCGATCGAGGTCAACCTCACCGCGCCGTTCTTGATGACGAAAGCCGTTCTTCCGGCCATGCGCGCCCAGCACTATGGCCGCATCATTAATATCTCGTCCTCGGCCGGCCGGATGGTGAGCACGCTCGGCGGTGCGCACTACACGGCATCGAAGGCCGGACTCCTCGGATTGACGCGCGCAGCCGCGAAGGAGCTCGGCAAGTTCGGCATCACCGTGAACGCCATCTGCCCCGGTATGATCGATACCGAGCTGACGCGCGAACATGCCTCGGACGAGTTGCTCGAACGCCTGGCCGCGAGCTATCCCGTTCCGCGCCTCGGCACCGCGCTCGAAGTCGCCGATTTGATTTGCTTCGCCGCCTCCGAGGCCGCCGGCTACATCACCGGCGCGTCTCTCGACATCAACGGCGGCGACTTGATGATGTGATCTATTTGTTCGCCAACGCGCCCGTTGAAATCAATCGCTGAAATACAGCCCCACTCCAACAGGCTTTGCTGAAATTATTAGCGATGATTCCGAAGTACTTCACACGGGGATTCTGACTCTTTTTTTCTTTCCAGCGCAACGCCAAAAATGTTATTAAAAGCGAGCGGCGGAGGAAACATGGCAAAACTTGCATTCGCGGCCGACGGGGATTTGAGGAGAGCTAAGACCAGATTGACGTATATCTCGCTGTTCGCAGCTTTTTCCGCGATCGCGTTTCAAGCGGCAGGGTGCCGCGATTCTCGTGGACGCGGAACCGGTCCTCTGCCACCGCCACCACCGCAAGAACAAGCGCGATTATCCGATTACCAGCCAGAAAAGGCCTTCAGTCAGATCTCTCCCGGGCTTGCAACGCGCACTGTCTTTGTTGTCGAACCAACAGCGAAAGACTCCTACCATGTCGAAGTTCAAGATGTGATCGTCGCACCCGGCAAAGAGGCGTCAATACCGCTTCAAGGCGCGGCAACATTTGAAGTCACAGGTGGGGGCGGGAGCGCAACGATCGGCGCGAGATCACACGAACTTGGCACTGGTTCCACATTCGCAGTGCCGGAAGGGGAGCCGCTTAAGATCGCAGCGAAGGGCGATGCGCCAATGACGCTGAGAGCTTATGTCGTTAGGGTTCCTTAACTCACACGCGATGCGGAGGTAAAAATGACATCAAAAGATCACCCCACTCTGATGACACTAAGCATTGGAATGCTTCTACTATTTTGTTTCGCGGGCTGCCGGAGAGAACAAGAGTGGCACTCTTTTCACTACGACTCAAGGCGCACATCGAACCAACCTAACAGCAGCGCGTTATCTGACCCGGCAAAGGTACCCGGTCTCGCTGTACGTTGGACTTGGACCGCGCCTGCGCCTGGTCCAGGTGGCCAGGCTGGCTTCCGAGCGTCTCCTGTGATCCACGACAATATTGTTTACATAGGTAATGGCAACGGCTACTTCTACGCGCTAAACGGCGACATAGGCGCGCTGCTCTGGCAGTATCCGGCTGCCAGTTCACCACCTCTACTGACTCAATTCCAATGCAACCCATCAAGCTATGGAATTGCATCGAGCGCTACCATCACGAAGATCAAGGGAAATGATGCTGTGATCTTCGCTGCGCCCGATCAATCCATTGGCATGCATCTTGGCGATAGCCGGCTGTTTGCGCTAGACGCCAAGACGGGAGCAGAAATTTGGAAGTCCCCGGTGATCGCGCGGCTAACTGGTCTCACGTTTGGGAGCAAGACTGAGTTTCATGAGAACATCGGCTACTCTTCCCCAATTGTTTTTAAGAATCACGTTTACGTAGGTGTCGCCGATCAATGCGATAACCCAATTCAAAAAGGACGCGTCGTTGCCGTGAAACTGGAGACGGGTGCAATCGCTCCGGCTTTTAGTTATTGCAGTACGGGTACTTGTGCTGATTCGACGCGCGGTGGAGGAGTCTGGGCCCCGGTAGCAGCAGAAGGCGATAGTGTTTACATAACAACGGGCAACACAAAATCCGGAGATCCCACTGAGCCTTCGCCAAATAACGGCCTGAGCATGATGAAGCTGAATCGTAGTACCGGAGCTATCACGTGGAAATTCCAGCCGGTACCGTGGATCATGGATGGCGACCCTGACTGGTCAGCAGGAGTAGCGGTTATGTCCACGAGCTGTGGCGAGGTTGTTATTTCGACTATGAAGGACGGCTGGACCCACGCACTCGATGATGGCCCACCCGTACCCGGCCCACCATCACGCCGGTGGTCATATCCTTCTGCAACCATTCCCTTCACTCCAGGCGATGGCACTTTTCATGGTGATACTCGGTACATGCGCGGTGGTGCTGCTTGGGGAGATGTTTACGTTGCCATGAACGGCGGTTTGAATCTCACCACCTCCGGTGTCACCGGAGGTTACAAGCGATTACACGCTTTTAACGTTTGCGCCGCTGAGGCGGATCGCCTTCGCTGGTTAATCGATGTGCCTAATGCATCCGGCGCGACTTACTCTTTGGGACATCCGACGATCACTAACGGAATAGTTTACATAGGAACGGACACCGGCCACCTGGTTGTGATTGCAGATCCGAGCCTGGTTCCGCCAGCGGGATTTCGGTGTAGCAATCCCGACGTTCCAAATGCTACTTGCGTCTCGTTGGGTTACAAACTTGTGCCGCAGCCGGCAGTAGTGGCGAACATCGCGCTGTCAGGCAGGATGGTCTACAATGAGCCCGTTCTGGCAAACGGGCGTGTTTACGTCGCGACGGATGCAAATAACGTCTACATGCTTTCGCCATGAACGCCCAAGGGAGAAATATTATGACGCGCTCCTTTATGATAGGTGTAAGTCTTTTGGTCGTAGAGACTGTCATCGTGCTGGTCTGTTTTGGTCAGCAACCATCACCATCGCCGTCGCCGTCAGCAAGTCCGGCTAAGCTAGGTGAACAAATTGACACCACCAAGTTCGATGAGCCAATGCCACTTCAGCCTATTGAGCGTTTCGACGGGCGCACCGCTCTGAAGAACCCTAGATTGCTGGCCGCCGGGCAAGCTGAAATTCAAATGACACTCCGCAATTGGACCATTCCGAACCGACAGCGTATTGAGCGCTTTCCCGAACAGGGATTCTTGATTGTTCAAGTGCGAAGCGGTGAGGATGTGTATACAGTAATCGACGGCCAGCGCCAGAAGCGTACGGTGGAAGAGTTTTTCACGGTGCCCTCAGGTTCGAACCTGTCAATTGAGACAGGTAACGACACGGTGGTGCTGCAAACCATGGCCATCAAAACACCCAACTAGGGAGGGAGACAACCTCTTGATGCAACCAGTACGCGCGCGAGGGAGAGAACTCCCGTGACGAATCACGGTCGATTTCTACGGTCTGCAGCATTTTCGACGTAAAACGCTGCAATTCTGCGCAAGGCGGCGCGAATCGAAATGGCCTAAACGCCTAGCATCGGCAACGGTACGCCAGCGCGTGAAAATGAGCGCAAAAACTCTTTCTTGAATTAGAAATCCGTTGCACTATCCGCCTAAGCTACGAGCGGAAATTGGCAGGGACACGTGCGTGAACCAAAGCAACTCATTACTTTTCGGCACTTGGCGAAGTCCAAATTTGCTGCTGCCGCCCTCGGTTGCCTCCTGCTGTTCATAACAAAATGGTCGAAAAGTTAAAACAGTAGGCTGGATGCTATGAGACACGGATTGACAGTCCGTCGATCAGGCGAACTTTGTTACACTGACTTACCTGCTAAATGCGCCCGTAGCTCAGCTGGGAGAGAGCAACGGATTTCTAATTCAAGCCTAACGAATTGCGCATCGTTGCGCTGCTTTGCAAAGCATGGCGGACGCTAGGTAATTTGTCATTCCGCTTTCGCCCTATGTTGCGTAGAATTGCACAGTTTTGCAGCAAAAAATTCGCCGACCGTAGAAAGCACCGTGAAACAATCGAGCCCTCGCGCGCGCGCGTGGAACTGTCTCACCCTCCGGGGACAGGTTGTGGCCAAGTCGCTGAAAGCGGACCAGTCTCCAGGCCAATTCCACCAAGGCAGCGCGCAAGCGCGGGTTGCCGTGTTTAGTCACGCAGCTTTGCAAGCGCGTATTGCCACTGGAGTATTCGCCCGGACATAAACCGGTGTAGCTGGCAATCTGGCGCCGATTATTAAACCGGTACCAATCACCGATCTCTCGATCAATCACTACACTGGTCATTTTGCCCAGTCCACGCGGTTGGTTGGAAGCGGCAGCACTTTGCAGTTGCAGCGTGAGAGCGGCGATCTTTTCCTGGAGCGCAAGCAGGATGGGTTGGCTGTTTAGAAGCAGCTCTCTCATCCACTGCGGCACATCTAGCGCGGCAAAAGTGCGCGGTTTCCACCAGTTTTGTACCGGCTCGAGTCCGTGATTGACCATCAGACTGCGCCCTTGAGCTTCCAGTCGCTTTCGCGCCCCCACTAATTGCCGTTGCCGATGAATGGCCCGAGAGCGTTGCTCTTCTTCAGTGGGCACGCGCACGATCGCCAGCGCGTCGCGGTTGCCTTGCACAAAGCGATCCAACCGCAGACAGAGCGCCTTGGCATCCAGTCCGTCGGTCTTCACCCGCCTGTTTTGCTCATCCAACTTCTGCGGACAGACCACGTGGCAAACAATCCCCAACGCACTTAATTGTCGCTGCAAGGAAAAACCAAACCCGCACGCTTCATACACCGCGTGCACTTCGGCGCCCGCGCTCTTCTCCTTGAGCTTTGCCGCCCAGCGCAGGAACGCTTGCTTGCTAAAGCGCTGCGGCGGCTTGGGATTGGTCCCGCCCACCTGCTCGACCACCACATAAAAATCCTGATGCACATCAATTCCCATCTTGATCGCGCATCTGCCGCCATTAAACTGGCAGCGGGTTTCCTCG
>WNFX01003350.1_pt1 | contig 12786 bp, 9 predicted proteins | sample 5400111 | NCBI WGS metagenome assembly WNFX01 (sample SAMN13153363, study PRJNA577476) | soil metagenome | isolation source: 40 cm soil or saprolite under grassland replicate 1 | place: USA:California | collected 2016-06-15
CTGCTCGTGGTCTGGCTGACATGGAGGTTGGCCGGCGCCCTGGCGGACGCAGCGCAGCTTTCTCCATTCGCCCGGCAGCTCTTTCAGACGATTGCTGCGCTCATAGCAGCCGTACCGCCGCTCTATGAAACGGTGGTTGAAATGCGCGCGCTGGGTGGTTATGTTGAAGCGTTTGTGCTTATACTCTTGCTGCTCCTCTCGGTCTTTCGACTGACGAGACGCTGGCGAGCAGGGGCATCAAATAAAGAGATGGGATGGCGTTGGGCAGGTATCGGCTTTATTATTGGTTTCGGTTTCTGGGTCAATCCGCTCATCCTCACCGCCGTTTTCGCGGCAACTATCTGGGTTGTGGCGTTCTGCATAGTGGAACTTGCTCAACTGGACACTCAAAGTCAAGCAGACGTACGGCCTGCACTGCGCTCGTTTCTCAAGCGGTTATTGCTTGTTCTTGTAGCCGTACCCACGTGTCTCATTGGCATGGCCCCGGCAATACGTTGGGGGCTTACCCACCACTGGGCGAACTTCACCTTTGTGCTACAGTTGGGGGATTTACGAACGCTCAATTCACTTTTAAAGCCCTATTATCACGATCGCCTCTCCTTGTTCAAAGATCAACTCTCTTTCTATCTACATTATGCAGCTCCGCGTACGATCGGTGGAGCATTGCCCGGAGAGAATACACTCCTGGCCACAATCCATACATTGACATTGGGCCTGGGGCTTTTTTGTCTATGTGCGTCATGTTTACTGTTCTTACTTTCCCTATTCTGGCATCATCCACAACTCTTGCGCATCCGGCAACTTGTCGCGCTGCCGTTGCTTTACGCGGTCTGTGTGTCTATAGCATTCTGCACATCCATAATCGCTACGACAGGATTGATATCGTTGCAACACGATATCGCTGGACGTTACGCTGCTCCCAACATGCTGGTACTGCCTTTCTTTTTCGCTGCGGTCTTTACACTTGCATACACGTCTCTAGCCAAATTCATGAAGAGGCGGCCGCGCAATGAAGAGGAACAAGTAGGAAACACGCAACGCAGCGTATTGTCGAAGGCGAGCCCGCGCATCACAATGATAGCGCAGGTCGCCTTGTTTGCTGTACTACTCTCATATATAGGGGTCCAGGCATCGACATATGAACTGACCGATGCTGGTGCTACGTTTCAATCGGCTTCGTGCACTACAGCGCCAGCGAATAACGATGCGATTATTGCCTACCTGCAACAGGAACATGTTCATTACGCGTGGGCTATCACCTGGATTGGCAACCCGATTATTTTCAAGACCAATGAAGGTATAATCATGACCGATCCACGGTTAATTATTTCTCATTACAGTCTCGGTCGTATCCCTCTCTATAGCTATGACCTTCTGCAAGCTGATCGCCCTGCTATATTAACGCTTGTGCAACATGAGGACACATATCCAGCACTATTGAAAATTCTGAATGCGAGGAAGGTAACGTATCACACGAGGCGTTTCCCGTCCGAGCAAGGCTATGATGTGCTTGTGGTCACAGCACTGAGTCGTACTGTTCCGATGCTATCGACACAGCTGTATGCGTCGGCTTTTCCTGGCTGTATATGAGAGGAGTTGGAGGATGACCATAGCTATTGTTATGAGAGGACGTTTCTCCTGGTTTCTTAGCTCTACGCGGTTTGGGGCCTGGTTTTCCTGGTTGCTCAAGACAACTGCGCAGAGCCTCCTCAACTTTTACGAAGCCCTGTAGTAGGTACCAATCCGTATAGTCAAGCAAATGGTTATAGGATATAATAGAACTGGCCTATGAGCCAGATGTTTAGTGAAAGGCAACTCTATGCCAACACAAGAAGAGAGACTTACAGCCTTAGAGCAAACGACCATGGAATATCGACCAGTCCTACAGAACATCGCATATGAACTGACAATGGTTAAAGGGTTGACTATTGATCAGATCGGGATCACCCAGGAATTGAGACAGAATATGAGCGACGTTAAGGAGCGCTTCATGTGCAACAAGCACTCCATGCTATCTGTTACCCGTTTGCCTCACTCTCCCTTCAGATGTATAATCTCTAACGACAAGGAAAGGTTTTCCCCACGGATCACCTGCCTTCTTAAACGATTCACTAAAAGGACTAACATCGTATGTTACAGACGCTTCCGCTTGTATTGTTCATCGTAATGAGTGAACTTTCGATAGGAGCTTTTACGGTACTTTTTGTGCTGGATTGGCGCAATGAAGTCAAACGCAGTTTTTTGATTACTTATGGGCTTATTTATATAGTTCTGACAGGACTTACCTACCTGTTTCAGCAGAATTTTTCAACTCCGGGCTTGCTCAATAGCTTTCCACAGCTTGATAAAGCCTGGACTGGCTATGAATCGCTTCCCCTGCTGCTCTTCCTGCTCCTGATGCTGCCATATAATCTCTTCCTTTGGCTGGACAAGAGAGCTGGTGTGGATGGTCAAGGAACCAAGGAGGATGGTCAGACTACGAAGGTGGAAGGGCAAAAGCGCTCTTCTCCAACACGCTCGCTGCGCCTGATCAGTGGAGGGTTAACAGTGCTGGCTGGCCTGACGACACTGTTCGTGATGGCGATGATCTACCGACCCATTGCATCCTCAAATATTGGGGGGGCGATTACTGTGGCCAGCTTCTTTGCGGCTGCACTGGCGCTAGGTGGAGTGATGACTGCGATGTGGCTGGGACACTGGTACCTGGTAACGCCTGCACTTTCGGAGAAACCGTTACTGTTTGCGACAACACTGGTGCTGTTGGGAGTGCTGGCTCAGGTGATTTTTGCCTTCACGGCAGGCCCAACCATAACACATGCCAGCAACATAGCTGTGACAACGCCAGCAGCGACCGCGACGGCTACTGCAACAACATCTCCATCACACACTCAAACCAAACCCGCAGGCACGCCGGTAGTAACACCTTTGAGTACGGATGCTATTGGCTGGCTGCGTATCCTGGTGAGTTTCGTGATTCCACTGATTTTAGGGGGTATCGCCTGGAAGTTGATACGCGACCGCTCGTTCCAATCTGCTACAGGCATGCTTTACCTGGTGGTGGTGTGTGCGCTGGCGGGCGAAGCTATCGCACGAGGACTGTTTTTGATGGGGTTGTAAATATCATCCCGGAATATATGGTGCAAAGGTAAGAGGACGACCAGGCCAGCTGGTCGTCCTCTCTTTTACTAGAGCTCTCCTGCTCTGCGAGCTTTTTCCATGTCTTTTAGTTCGCGGCGCAGGATTTTGCCGGAGGCAACCTTGGGTATAGCTTCAATGAATTCGACGCTGTGTATCTTTTTATAGCCTGCCAGCTTGCCATTGGCAAAGGCAACAATCTCTTCGGGGGTAACATCGAAGCCTTTTCGTATGACTACGAAGCCCTTGGGAACTTCACCGGCCTCATCATCGGGAATGCCAATGACGGCAGAATCCAGGACAGCTGGATGTTCCATGAGGAGGGATTCCAGTTCGGCGGGAGCTATACCGAAGCCCTTGTACTTAATCATCTCTTTCTTACGATCAACGATATAGGTGAAGCCATCGGCGTCTACATGACCGATATCACCGGTGTAGAGCCAACCGTCGCGCAAGGCGCGCGCGGTCTCCTCGGGCGCTTTCCAATAGCCCTGCATGACCTGAGGCCCGCGTATAATGATCTCTCCGTCTTCGCCGGTAGGTAATTCGCGCTCACCGGTCTCGATATCGACTATTTTCTGTCCCGTGTTATGTACGGGCAAACCGACGCTGTCTAGACGAACGAGCGCAGGGTCGGCTGGTTGGGCATGGGTAAGGGGGGATGCCTCGGTCATACCATAGCCCTGTACGACCTTGATATCTGCTTTCTGCTCCAGCTTACGAGCGGGATCGAGCGGCAGCGGCGCGGCTCCCGTGAAGACATATTTGACCGTCTTCATCCTACTGAGATCGACAGGGGCGTTGGCAAGGGCCAGCACGATGGGCGGAACTGCGAAGTAGTACGTCACGGCGTGCTTCTCGCACAGCTCAAGCGACTGAAGCAGGTCGAAGCGTTCCATGATGACCTGTGTGCCACCGCAAGCCAGGAATCCCCCAGTTAACATGACGCCGTAAATATGGTAGAAGGGCAGGAAAATCAGAGCTACATCGGTAATGCTCGTGCCAAGAGCGGTCGTAAATTGCAGGTTGTTGGATGCCAGGTTGCGATGAGTGAGGAGAGTCCCCTTGGGAAAGCCGGTGGTACCTGAAGAGTAGGGCAGAGCTAACAGGTCGTCGGCGCTAACTTCAACATGTGGGGGGTGTTTGGGCGAGGATTCACGCATGAGCCTGGCGAAAGGAATGGCTTCTGGCATGCTTTCGGGAACATGATTGCCTGTTACCAGGATATATTTCAGGTGAGGAAATGATTTCTGACTTAAAACGAGTTGCAGCAAAGGCAGGAGTTCACGCTGGATCAGTATGGCCCTGGCTTCCGAGTTTTCAAGCTGGTACGCGATTTCACGCTCTTTATAGCCGGGATTCATTGGACTGACGACGATACCAACCGAGGCGGCAGCGATGAAGGTAACGGTATACTCCGGGCGATTGGTCGTAAAGAGGCAGATACGATCACCTTTTTCCATACCCAGGTTATGGAGGCCGTTGGCGATACAGTTGACCATAGATACCACTTCACGATAGGTGAGAATAAGATCGTGATAGATGATCGCCGGACGCTCAGGAGCTCGCCCCGCGGCTGCACGCAAAAGGTGGTCATAGGGAACGTCAGGGAAATCTACCGGGGGACGGAAGAGCTCAGGTGTTACCATTTTCTCAGACATGACTGGAGTCCTTTCTGACTCAGGTTTGGGCGATTATCGAGGTCGCCTCTACGACATTGTAGTACCTACTGCTTTTCAGAAGACTTACATACGGAAATGAGGAGCCATAGATCATGCTTGGATCTGCGCTGTATTTTATGGATTGTAGCATACTCTAGTTGAGCTAGGAGGTCAAGAGGATATTCCTGGGAAGCTGCTTCATGGAAGCTGTATATGCGTTAAAATAGTGTTACAATGGCTTTGACAAGCGCAAAGCATAACAAAAAAAGCGCCATTACAGATATGAGGGGGTAACATGAGCAATCGAAGAGAAATCGAAGGCATCGATTGGAGTGGCGATAGGATCTTACCAGCATTCCAGGCGCCACAAGCATTGACCGTATTTGATTTGCGTGGGGCTTCAGCGGAAGTGCAACTGAGTGCAGTCACAATGGCAGGCCTGATCAATCGGCCTCAACCGAAGGTCTATCTCATCACCAGCGACGAAGAAGTCTTCTGGCTTAAAGAAGCTCTTGGCTCAATACCGCAAGAAACTTCTGTCGCTAACGGCGATGGAATCCTCGCGGTTTTACTGATCGGCTATCGCACTGCGATTCAGGGTATGATTATCTATAATCCCGATTTCAGTGATAGCATCAATATTGCTACCACAATGGCGGGTCAGCGCGAGGGTATTGTCGTCTCGCCCACACAAGCCCAGGACTGGCAACAGACCTATAATCTTCCCATTCTCGCCGATTTACGCACCTACCAATGGAACAATCGACTACAAGCATATGACTGGGCGCGGCAAAACCTTCTACCAAATAGCTCATCTCACGCTGTTGCAGGACTTGATCCCAAGAATGCTGCCGGGCTACGCTCATTTCTGGTGGCAACCAATACCTTTGTGTACTATCTCGACTCGCGCAACTTTCTTCCTGATGTGACCAACAATTTCCAATCGGAGCGGGGTCTGATGCAGGCGATTTTCAAAGAATATTCGCCTGGGGCTGTCCATCTTGGCTGGTTCATCGATGAAGGAAGCGGCGTAAGCCTGACTTCGGATGCTGCTTTAACGGTACTGGCTACCGATAATTTTTATAACCTGGAGGTCTGGACGAGTGTGCAGTCCTCCACGGCAAGCGCCAGGGAAGCGCCATTGGCTGAAGCAGTACCAACGCTTTCCGCTAACCAGGTCGCTATTTCGTTCACGATCAGCGATGGAGACAATCTCCAGTATATCCAACATCACATGCTGCGGCTCTGGCGAGACTCGTCACGTGGTTCGATTCCAATTGGCTGGACTATCTCACCAGCGTTGATACAGGCAGCGCCAGGTCTGGCCGCGTACTACTATCGAACAGTTACGGCCAATGATGATTTTATTGCCGGGCCGAGTGGAGCGGGTTATATGTTTCCTTCACGCTGGCCCGCCCAGGAACTACCTGGCTTTTTACAGCGCACGGGCCGATTGATGGAGAGCATGCACCTGTCGACGCTGGAAGTCCTGGATATCGATTTTTTACAAAGCACGGGGATACCGATCATCGCGAACTTGCGGCAGACAGGGATGGTCCTCAGCGATCCAAACTTGCAGCTACGATTAATTCAGGGCCTGCTGCCTTACGGTCTGCATGGCCTCTTGAACGGCGCCGGAACCAAGATGCCCAAGGTGCACATGGCGCAGGGTGTCCCTGTCTATCAGAATCTCGGACTTGCTGATAGCGTCTCTAAGACTCTAGAGCTGGTGAGAAACGCGGTATCATCCAACCAGCAGCGTCCGCTCTTTTTGAATGTCTATATCCTGGCATGGTCCATGACCCCTTCTGACATCAAGAAGGTGATCCAGCAGTTGGGAAATCAATACGTGGTAGTGACACCTGGAACTTTAATGACAATGATTGCGAAAGGAAAGTAGAGGATGAAAACTCGAACCGCTGTTTTGTATGCAGCAGGAGAGCCAATTCGCGTAGAAGAAATTGAGCTTGACCCACCTAAGGAGCACGAGGTGCTGGTGCGAATGGTTGCCGCTGGTATTTGTCACTCGGACCATCACGTTGCTACAGGAGAGATGCCTGCGTACCTGCCTATGGCCCTTGGCCACGAGGGCGCCGGCATTATAGAGGCTGTTGGTCCTCATGTCACACACTGCAAAGTGTGTGACCACGTCGTGCTGAGCTTCATTCCAGGGTGTGGAAAGTGCCGCTATTGCCTCTCCGGTCACTCCAACCTGTGTAATAAAGGGTCCGCTACAACGTTGGGTCCCCAGCTCGATGGAACGTTTCGCATGCACAGTGGCACAACAAATATTGGTCAATTCTGCCTGCTATCCAGTTTCAGCGAGTTCACAGTGGTTCCCGATATTTCAGTGGTGGTCGTGGATAAGGAATATCCATTGAATCGTGCAGTGCTAGCCAGTTGTGCCGTTCCAACGGGGGTGGGAGCGGTCATCCACCGTGCGAAGGTGACGCCTGGAAGCACAGTAATGGTCATTGGGTGCGGCGGCGTGGGTGTCAATATCATTCAAGGCGCGAAACTGGCTGGGGCGCGCATGATCATCGCGGTAGATATCCATGATTTTAAGCTGGAGATGGCACAAACGCTGGGTGCAACCCATATTATCAATGCACGAGAGAAGGACCCGGTACGAGCAGCGAAAGAACTCACCGACGGCATGGGAGTAGATTATGCCTTTGAAGCAATCTCCACTCCTGAGACTATAGGACAGGTCGCTGCCGCGACGGGGAAAAATGGAATAATAGTAATTGTTGGCCTGACCGATGCAAAGGTTACTTCGATGCCTATCCCTCCCATGCTCTTTGTCCTTTTGCAAAAGACGATCATGGGCACGATCTACGGCGATTCACAACCACAAAAGGATATTCCCGAGTTGTTAGCTTTGTATAAAGATGGCAAGCTCATACACTGCAGGGACGTACTATTCGTGGTGTAATTGAATTCAAGTGACCTGCATCTAGAAGCAATGTAGAGAGCGAATGAGGAAAGGCTGAATGTCAGAAGCGACAGACGAGTTCAAGCGAAATCTCAAAATTGCCTTTGATTCCATCAACGAGGGACAGACCTTCACCTTTCGACGCACTTTCAACGAAGGGGATGTAGCACTATATTTTCTCATTTATGAATATATCGATTTGTGAACAACTCATCAAATCCTTTTTAAGAAAAAACAAGTACTTTTGAGTGTTTTTTTAGCCTAAATGTAATTTAGATGATATACTTACTTTTGTTCATCTCGACTCTGCTCATGGATGAGGGAGGGGTGTCTCTTACCGCACGAAGCGATAGGTATTCTCGTGAGATATACCGATGGCGATGTAGTGGTAGTAGTCGCTGAACCAGGTTCAGCAATGTAGAGGAGGTAGAGATGTTTGAACCGCGGAACATGGAGAATGATATCGATAAACTCCCTACCGCCCCAGAACATCCTCGTATTGCGCCGTCAGATCCACACGACATCATAGCAATGGTGCAGCAGCATGTTGCTCTGATGGCAGGTCAAATGATAGAACTTATCCTGGTTCTTGAACAACTCACACGAATTTGCCTGCAATTACGTTATGTAGGGCAGCGCAACTATAAACTGGTCATTCATGAGTATTTGCAAGCGGTCGAAGTTTATCCTGACAACGCGTATGTTCATTTCTCATTGGGCACTATTCAGCAACAATTGGGTAATTTCGATAAGGCGGTCAACGCTTACAACCTGGCACTCTGCGAGAGTTCACTTGAAGTGATCGCCAGATACAATGCTGCGCGATGCCTGCTCTACCAGGGACTATCAGATGATGCAATTCAGCAGCTATCACAGGCACTGAGAAAGGTGCGACAGACTTCAACAGGGGCAGAGTCCCTTGAGGACAGAATATGGGCTGCTCGTCCTCGTAAAGAGAGTGGAGAGAACGGAACACCAGAGAAAGAAATATTAAAGCTCATTGAAAAAGCTGAAGAGCGCATCAAACGGCAGTCCCAAAAGCAGACTCTACTACCACTAAAACAGACTGCGCCCACTCAAAGTACCGCCGAATCGCCCCAGGAGATACCCGCTATTCCTTCTGGAGGCGCACTTTCCGAAGATGCACCCCCATCAGCACAACCGGATGAGCCACGCGTTCATGATGACCTCGCAGGAATGTATGTGCAGCGAGGTTTTCTGGATGACGCTCTTGCCGAACTGCACGTGCTAACAATTATCTACCTGCGGCGCAAGCAGTTAAGAGAGGCGGGAGCTACCATACGACGCATTGGCAAAATTTATGCGCAGGTAGGAGACGTAGAGGAGGCGTTGATAAACCTGCGCCACGCAGCAGATCTTATGCCTGGCGACGTGGACCTTTTACGTGAGATTGTTGACTACTGTCTCCAACTGGGGATGAGAAAAGATGCAACTCAATACCTGATGGTGATTGCCCGGCACTACTTTGATCATCGTCAGTTCAATGAAGCGGTTGCGGTACTCCAACTCCTGATCACTTATGATGCTAAAAACTATGAGGCATATGATCTACTTGGTCAGATCTACCAGGTGGAAGGTAAGTTTGAGCAGGCTAGCGGGGTGTACCATCGCCTTGCCAGGTTACACAACGAAAGCTCTATCGCGTGGGAACGCCAGGCAACTTTGCAAGAATTGCGAACAATGAAACCTGAATAATCCAGCATAATTCAGCCCCTCCCTTTTTTCTCTTGAACTTCCTCAACTATTCTCGTACAATGACTTGTACATAAAAAAGATGTTCCCCTATTGCCACCACGAATTTACCACGATAGAACAAAGGAGTCTATGATGACACAACGCGAAGCGGTGATTGTTGAAGCAGTGCGCACTGCGGTAGGACGCAGGGGCGGACGACTGAAGGACTGGCACCCGGTGGATTTACTTGCCCAGACACTCTCAGCCCTGGTGCAACGTTCGACGATCGATCCCGGAGTAGTAGAGGATGTGATAGTAGGATGTGTGAGCCAGGTAGGAGAGCAGAGTCTAAATGTTGGACGGAACGCGGTTCTCGCGGCGGGTTTTCCTGAAACTGTACCAGGTACGACGGTTGATCGGCAATGCGGTTCCAGCCAACAGGCTATTCATTTTGCAGCGCAAGGTGTACTCAGTGGTGCATACGATGTGGCGATCGCGGGCGGCGTTGAGGTGATGACGCGTGTACCGATGGGCTCTTCGTACATGCAAGGTCCCGGAGAGCCCTTTGGTAGCCAGATGCTGAAACGCTATGATAATGGGCTGGTTCACCAGGGCATCAGCGCTGATTTAGTGGCACAGAAGTGGGAGATCAGCAGGAACGAACTCGACGAGTTCAGCCTCGAGAGTCATCGCCGGGCTGCCCGCGCGACAGCAGAAGGACGCTTCAGCAGCCAGATCGTCCCTATTCCTGTAAAAAACGAGGATGGCACTACGAGCGTATTCGAACAGGATGAAGGGATACGCACTGATACCAGCCTTGAGATGTTAGCCAGTCTTAAACCCGCGTTTAAGCCCGATGGCTTGATTACCGCCGGTAACTCCTCGCAGATTAGCGACGGCGCAGCAGCGGTGCTCATCATGGAGCGCGAGACCGCTGAGCGATTGGGACTGAAGCCGCGCGCGCGCTTTGTTTCCTTCTCTCTGGCGGGAGATAATCCTATTCTGATGCTGACCGCACCGATTCCTGCAACATTCAAGGCGCTTGAACGGGCAGGACTGACCATGAACGATATAGACCTGGTGGAGATCAACGAAGCATTCGCCAGTGTCGTGCTGGCATGGCAACGAGAGACCAGGACTGATTTTCAGCGTGTCAATGTAAACGGAGGAGCGGTGGCGATAGGGCATCCGCTGGGTGCCTCTGGAGCACGCCTTACTACTGTCCTGCTGCATGAACTGGAACGCACTGGCGGACGTTATGGTCTGCAAACTATCTGCGAAGGTGGTGGAATGGCAAACGGCATGGTTATTGAAAGGATATAGTGCTATGCTCAATTTTGCGCCAACGCAAGAGCAGGAAGAGATCCGCCAACTGGCACAGAGCCTGGCAATGGAGCAGGTACGCCCACAGGGACGCAGCGCTGAACAACAAGGCGATATCTCACCAGCACTGATGAAGACACTTACACAGACCGGACTGACAACACCTTTTCCAGAAGAATATGGCGGCTCGGGAGCAGTAGAGGCGGTAACATATACGTTGATCGCAGAAGAGTTGGGCTTTGGCGACGGTGCGCTGGCAATGAACATTATCGGATCGCTGATGGGGCCGTTGACAGTGCTACTGGCGGGAGATAAAAGCCAGCAGCAGCACTATATTACGCCATTCTCCGATGCTTCGCGGGGGCATCTACAACGGGGAAGCCTTGGATTCTCCGAACGTACCGGCGGTTATTACGTGACAGAAATTAGCGCGACGATACGTACGGAAGGTGAACAGTATATCCTTAATGGCAGCAAGCGCGATGTGATACACGGAGGGCAATCCAGTCCACGCGTGGTGCTGGTACGCCTTGAAGGAACAAGTGGAACCGAGGGCGTGTGCGCATTGATGGTTCCACTGGACATTGCTGGTGCACGTGTCAGTCATGATGAGGGGAAATTGGGGCTGATCGCGGCACCAAGCGCGGCATACACGTTCGAGAACGCGTCGGTCTCCGCGACCTGTATGCTCGGTCAACCTGGAGGCAGTGGAGTATTACGAGCTGCGGCATTGTATAATATCTTGCGCGCGGGTGTTGCGTGTGGCACGGCACGAGCGGCGCTTGACTATGCGATGGATTACGCCAGGGGGCGCATTGCCTTCGGACGCCCAATTGTCTCATACCAGGGGATCGCATTTATGATCGCGGAGATGGCAATGAAGCTGGATGCTGCCAGGCTACTTACCTGGCGCGCGGCAACAAGTTGGGACCGGGGAACTGGTTGTGAGACGTTCGTGCAGGAGGCCGAAGTAGCACAGTACCAGGCCATAAAAATCGCGAAGTCAGCAACGATAGATGCCATTCAAATCCTGGGTGGGGCAGGATTCATCCAGGATCACCCAGCTGAAATGTGGATGCGTAACGCGGCAGCAATGGAGTAACATAACATGATTGATTTTACCCTCAGCAAATTCCAACAGGCAGCACGCGACTACGCTCACCAGGTCGCTCTGGAAGAGATGCGGCCTATCTCGCTCGAATGCGACCGCACGGAGAAGATTCCCGACTCGTTCATGTGGAACATGCAGCGGCGCTTCTGGGCAGGAGCTGCCGGTCAAGCACGCACGCAGGCACAGGAAGGAGAAGAAAAGCAGGACAATATCCTCTCGATCCTCTCTCAGGAGGAAATGGCGTGGGGGGACGCAGCTCTCTCCACAGCGATTCCTGGGCCCGGGCTGGCTGCTCCTCCAATTCTCTCGCAGGGAACGCCTGAACAGCAGGCGAAGTTCCTTGGCCCGTATATGGATGGGCAATTGCATTGGGGTGCGCTGGCGTTGACAGAACCGGGGATCGGTTCGGATGTGGCTGGCATGTCTACCACAGCGGTGCTGGAAGGCGATGAGTGGGTGCTCAATGGTCATAAACACTACATCACTAACGGGGCTCGCTCAGACCTGGTAGTTACCTTCGCAACCATTGATAAAAGCCTGGGAAGAGAAGGCATCCGGCCGTTTGTCGTACCCAGGGGTACTCCCGGTTTTGTAGTTGGACGTATTGAAGAAAAAATGGGTTTACGCGCCTCACAGACGGCCGAACTGATTTTTGAGAACTGCCGGATTCCCAAAGATCACTTACTAAGCGGCCGCGAGAGCAGCAAGAAGGCAGGATTTAAGGCAGCTATGGGCACGTTGGACGCAACGCGCCCGATGGTGGGTGCGCTGGCTGTTGGCATCGCGCGAGCAGCGCATGAGAAAACCTGTCAGTGGGTGCAGGAGGAACTGCCAAAGGGATTCTCCGTGTATAAACGCCGGGAGATCGAGCTGGAGTTGGATGAGATGGGCCAGGAGTTGGAGATGGCTCGCTTCCTTGTGTGGCG
>WNFX01005063.1_pt1 | contig 12783 bp, 10 predicted proteins | sample 5400111 | NCBI WGS metagenome assembly WNFX01 (sample SAMN13153363, study PRJNA577476) | soil metagenome | isolation source: 40 cm soil or saprolite under grassland replicate 1 | place: USA:California | collected 2016-06-15
CGTCCGCGCCTTTGTAGGGCATGAACATTTTTATCTTCAAAGGCTTGAGTGCAGCCGTATAGAACTTAAGCGAGCGCTCCACATCGCTCACGGTCACAACAATGTGATCAAGCATATGGATTCTCTCTTTCGTTACCCATATAATACGGGTTGGTGGACACAGACTATATAATGTAGCTAGACTGTCCCACCAACTGATTTTAGACAATAGGTGCGCACCAACGGTTGATTCAACACTACCACATGCATGGTAATGTCCACCCCTTGAACCTTTGTTCTTATTTGCTGAGAAGACTATCTAGGCATTTACACGTTGAATCCAACTGAGCAAACAGAGTATTTGATAGGCCTACGCAGGTATAGGCTTCAGTCTCTATTAGCAGCTGGCGTTAACCAGACCGAGTATTCAAGACTGTTGTACGTGTCGGAAGGTACAATCTCAGGTGATTGCCAATACCTCAGACAACACGCCAAGGACTACGTGAGTCAGTTCGATGAACATTTTGCAGAGGAATAAGAAAAGGATGATCGCTTAAGAACTAAACACCTTCTACTGACAGCTATTATTCATAGGTCATCGGAAAAATATATTGTATCATGTAAAATATTGATGGTTTCAAGATATTTTATATTAAATGCAATTAAATCGATTCTACTAGCTTCAAAATACATATGAAATTATGTCATATACTAAAAATATTAGATACATTCTTATAGAATGAGGTTTATCAGTAACTAATGCTATCTGAGAAAGTCCATTATTCTGCTATAAGGGAAGGAGCTGATTTGACAGCATAACCATCTAAAAAAAGAGAGAATTAAGATGAGACGGAATTTCAAACAAATTCGTTTCATTCTATGTGAATCATGTTTTTGGTGCGCATCGTGCCTTAACCAAGGAATTACAGTTGATAAGTGTCCTATCTGCAACGATGGCAACGTAGAATCACTGCCAGTTTCTGATAACGAACTTGACCGATCCAGTCGCAATCCAAAAAAAGATGGCGTCGTCCCTTTTCCAACAACTGATTTGAACAACTGAAGAATCAACAGAACAAAATATTGCAAGTATACGGTTCCAGACAAGTGTCAGAACCACCAGTATCGGATTGGAAAGAATTGTTCATTAAAACATAAGATCCAAAGATAAGACATTAAAACATAAGATGCAGGCAATGTTGCTGCTATAGACGAGGATTCAATCACCGTTTATCAGAGGGAGCAAGAAATGAATATAAAATACCAAATTCAATTGTGGGAGGATTCGATGATGCAGAAAGATTCTTGAAATTTACTATTGTAGAGTTAAAGAACTCCAAGGTCTAAAAACATCACGTAAGGTATGGTTTTAATCGGAGTGGCTACGCAAGAGACTCTTGAGGTCATCAATGAAGTATGTACGAGTTTTAATCTTCTTCCTCTACATCTACTTCTTCTAATTCTTCTTGTTCCTCATCTTGCAACTCATGAGTTTCTTCCTTAATTTCTTCTCGTTTCGCTTCTTCCACATCTTTATCTTTTAATTCTTCTTGTTCCTCATCTTGCAACTCATGAGTTTCTTCCTTAATTTCTTCCCTTGTGGTTTCTTTGATCATCTTCTTTATGTGTGTCAGGTTAATATTATATATTCTTACATATCATTATTCATCAAGTCGTTTAGAGTCTTTTATTTGAACCATTTGATGGCTTCTTAGTTCACAGCAGTAATAATTGCCCTGAAAACGAACTTATTTAATAGAAAGCACAAGACACCCCTCAAAGAGGTTATATAATCTAAAAATGATAAAAATAGATTTCCGTTATCCTGAACTATTGACCAAATGGGAAGCGATATACAAAGAGTAAAAGGTACGGGAGTAGAACATATAATCTTTGGTTACAACTTTCTCCCAATATGACGAATATGAAGCTAAGATGATTGATATCTCCTAAACAGCTAAGTCACTCTCTCGTTTATATGTGCAATAAATTAAGTCACTGCAATAGGCTACTTGTTCTTTACAAGAGCCTTTTCTGCATCTCTTTCTCCTTGCATGATCGATTTTTTTATGGTCTCAACTGAAAAATCTGCGTCTTCAAATAAGGACCTTGATTCTTCTGTCCTTTCAATACGGGTGAAATAAATCTCCTGAAATAACCGGAAATTTTGGGTCCTCAAAATTTGTAATGCTGTAGAGTCGGCGTGTTAATATATTCAGGTGATATCGTATATTTCCAGTATGTACCTGCCAATCCTTTATGCTGAAAAGATGTTAGATCACAAACATAATGGATTAATATCATTACAAGAAGCATCTAAGGATCCTACGTTTCAAATTACTACTGGTAAAGTTATTTCTACGTCGCATCTTCAAAGCGCTAACAACAGCAGCAGCACGACTGCATGGCAATATTATTAGGTCTCAGCCTGTCTTGTCAAATCTTGCTGGTATTACCGAATTTTAGATCGACAGTAGATGTAAAGACTCGTTAACAAGTTTCACTTGCCTTGATCGACAGGCTACTTCTTTATCCTCTTTATAATCCTGATTATTCTATCTTGTTCTTTTTCTCTTCTTAGTTGTAATTGCCTCAGCCTTTCTTTATCCCTTTTACGACCGTTACTACCGTTATCAGATGTTGTCTTGAATCCAAAGCGGATCGTCATTGCTGCCTTCCAAAAATAATTACAGGTTTACCGTCTACTCCACTGTAGCAATATCTAAATCTGAATCCTTCATTTCGGATCACAGTACCTACAATATTAGACAACTTAGTCTCAGGTTTGACAACTAATAATAATCCATGGGTCTTACTCGCTCCTATTTCAACATCACAGCCTCCAGAAAGAATTTTGTCTAGAAGGTCATCTATTGTCCTCATACTAATTGGATGTAAACAGAGTGATTTAGAAAAGGAGAGGACTAGCTCTATTTACCCTTATGTCTAAACCTATTCGATTACTAATATAATTGTGATAGTTGCTTGCTTCACTTGTAATCTACAAAATAGTCCAAAAAGTCTGACAATTTTGTCGGCTTAGCTAAAATCACCGACACCCAGCTAATGATTAGGAGCATCAAACTAAAGAAGAGTTTCATGTCTCTTTATTCTACCTTTCTTTTTTGTTCGCCTGCTGCCCTTAACTAACGTTCTCAGAATACTTTGAACCATATTCGTTTGCCTTGATTGTGTGCTTATAAAATCCTCTCCTTGCTTGAATCCAATTAACAGATAATTTTGCTAGAGGCCGATTGGATTTAGAAATGGGTTGTCGAGGTTACTTCTCTGTTCTCGGTTTGATGCCATGTCACGACGTGACAATTACTATCACAAGATTCGTTTTGAATCTTATGTAAGTAATTCTCTCTCTTTTATCAAAAAAAACAGATTGAGGATTACAATGACATGCAGCCTTGTAATGTGCGATGCAGCTAACTACAGACGATTAAACGCTCTTTTCATGCCAAGAAACTTATTTAACTGCATAATACTGTATAACTCAAGAAGGGCGTATTATTGAGTTTAGGAAAAGCAATTGTAGAGATAATCATTGGAATAATAGTTTTAATAGTAATAATTGCGATCATCGCCTTTCTCATAAAGGTGCTTGCCGGTATTTTTGTAGGTCTGATAATCCTAGCAATAATAATCGGCGTAGGATATTGGATGTACACGCGGCTAAAAAGTCGATAATAATTCCGCTCTAATTGGTTTAACGATCTCGATACACTCGCGGCTTGTATGATTCAATATATTCGAGGTTTCGAGAAAATAATGGCTACTAGATTCGTAATAATTATAGTCTACTAAGTTTCTATTCTCCAGTTAGCCCCTAATGAGTTTCAGAAACCAAGCCTTCACACGATGAACACCGGGAAAAGTGACTTCTCTTGCAATTACAATAGGACAGTTTAACTGATCTAATAGAGACAACAAGTGGCTGTTATTGAAAAAGCTAAATTTTCCAATAGTTGCACCAGTCACTACTAAATCAGGCTGGGATGCGTTAACAGCAGATAGAATCAAATCAGCAAATTTTTCGCTACTCTTCCCTGTTTCCTCTGACAAATAAATTTCATTAAACTCAACTCCGACCTGTTCAAGGTACTCTTTACGCATGTTGTCTTGAACAATACGATCCTCGAGTTCCTTAGCGTCCTCTGCCGGATGGCCTTCAAGTCTTCTATTTACCGCTAATACACTCACATTAAATTTTGCGGAGTGTTCTAGCCAGCTCGTTGCCTTTAGTACAAGGTCCGAATTATATCCACCATCATATAAAACGACCATATTCTTTTTGATGGTTCGTCCAGCCCTTTGTGCCGGAGGTGTCAAATCCGCCCTAACCTCATTCGAGGATTCAAATAAAGTAAGGTCATCCCCAGTTGTTCTAATCGCAAGCACATTACAGGTAATTAGCGTTTGAAGTTTCTTATTATTTCTGTATGTTTCAAAATCTGTAATTACCAAATCAATTTTTTGTTCTTCAATCGTTGCCAATACTGCCTCATTCGCATCATGCGAAATCCTAAATAAATAGTGATTCAAAATATTCTCTTGTTCTAACATTTTTTCCAATGGTTCAAATGATTTTCTGGCAGCATCTGCGAATGCAGTTCCTGCAGATAGTGGTGTTTGATTTGGTACCGTGAGTATCCTTAATACATTGACTTCCCCATCATATTCTTTGGCAACCCTTATTGCATATCTTAGCAGCCTATCAGGATTTTCTGGAGTATATGGAATCAAGATTCTGTACTCCTTTCTGGTTAAATCCCCTTCGCTTGTTACAAGAGGTGCATAATGCTCAATTTCTTTTTTGAAAGTATACATACGATAAAGTGCAAAGCCCACTACTATCCAGAGAGCTGAAATAACCCAACTCATTGGCTGAGTGACTAGCAAGTACAACGCAAGACCAAGTTTAAGGAAGATACCGACAATTGGAATTATTGGAAAAAAAGGAATCTTAAATCCATAGTCTAGCTTATCGCCATAAATTCTTCTTATATTAATGACGGCGATGTTTACCTGAGTAAATAGCAGTAAGAAAATGACCCCTGCAGCGATTGCAATCTGATCAAGAGGAAGTGCATAAGCCATAACTGCCATTATTACGCCCGATATTACGATAGCAATGTGGGGGGTTTTGTATCTAGAATGGATAGAGCTTAGCTGGTGCGGCAAATTATAGTGTCTTCCCATTGCAAACGAAACTCTGGAAGAAGAAAATGTAGTGGCATTTAATGCTGCTAAGCTAGAGACAATACCTCCTGCGAGTACTATAAATGCCCCGTACGGGAGAAAGAGCGCAGCAGCTTTCGTAATACCGAGATCACCGTAATGACCTATGTATTTCCATGCTGGGACATCTTTAGGAAATATCGCGCCTATGGAAACAAAAGCAACAAGACAGTACAGGACAACTACAACTGCTAGTGATATAAAAATGGCCCTTGGAATGTTTTTCTTTGGGTTCTTTACCTCTTCTCCTGTTTGTACTATTATCTCGTAACCTTCAAACGCTATGAAAGTCAAACCCATAGCAGCTACAATCCCACCTATACCATTTGGTATGAAATCATTAAAATTTCCTCTCCAGTTTGGATGATCATGTATTGTCCAGAAACCCGCACCTATCAAGGCGGCGATGGTTCCGAGCTGAACTATTGTGACTATTGTTCCAGCCTTGCCTGTCTCTGAAACTCCTTTAACATTGATATATGTAAAAGCAGCAATCGATGCTACGGCTATTAACTTATCAAAAGGAATAATTCCGAACAGAGGATGGTCTCCAAGAATATTAATCATTTTCAATAGACTAAAAAGAAATGACCCAAATCCTACAGCGTACAAGCTTCCAGCAACTATATGTGCAAACCATGCCATCCAGCCACTTATGAAAGCATTTGGCCTTGGTAATCCTTCCCTAACCCACAGGTAGCCGCCGCCGGCTTCTGGTATAGCGGAGCCGAGCTCTGCATATCCCATGGCTGTAAAAAGAGTGATTATTGCATTAATTATAAAGGCAACAATAACGGAACCCCCCGCGAGCCCAATTGCTGGACCAGTGAGGACAAATATAGCTCCTCCAACTAGGCCTGCTATACCGATCATCATGACGTCCACAAAACCCAATGAACGGACTAAGTGTTGTTGGGACTGTGTATCCTCGTTGTAGCGAGTAGACAAATATTCTATCTACTCTCGCCCTGATATATCCAATAGTAATTAAAGGTTTAGAAATCTGTAAGGTTCGTTCGAGTAAAAAAGGAAAAGGAAAGATGATTGCAAATAACAAACACCTCAATATTTAGATTTATTTAGATTTATTTCCCGCACCTACCGACAAAGTAATCGGATTCATGAATTAAGTAGTAGTGATACTAATCATATGTGAAACCTGGCTACTCCCTAACAAACAAGAATAAAGACGCTCTTCGAACACAAACCACTTAACAGACGTTAGTGCAGAAAGTCTGCCGTCCCCTCGTTAATTCTCCCTACCGCGTATCATAATTATTATTTCCCAAGTATTTTGCTCGTTTCTTACGTTCTATTCCTACGAATAATTTAGTGAGAAATACACCAGCAATAAAGCCACCAATGTGTGCAGTAAATGCTATTGGAATTGAAGCGATAGAACCAAACACAGCAAACACAATTTGTAGTATAAGCCAGTAGTATGCTCTTGCATTCCCCGCAGCAGCCGCTATTCCTAAAACTCCTGAAATTGCTCCTGATGCACCTATAAGTATTACATGTCCGCTGCCCAATATGTAAGTTGCAATAACACTATGGAATAATGCTCCTGCAATACCTGCCAAGATGTAAATCAGAACGTACCTAGGAATTCCCACTGATCTTTCGGCATATCCGCCGAGATATCCCAAGGCTAGTATGTTGAATGCCAAATGAGCGATACCACTGTGAATAAACATTGAGGTAAATAGTCGTGTTAGGACATCAGATATTGCTAGATTATTATTATTAATATGAAAAAGATTATTCGGAATAAAGCCATAATTACGTATAATTTGTAACTGAGACCCTGACAGTAAGCCCAGTCCAAGAATGACGATATTTATTGCAATCAGAGATGTTGTTGCTAAAGGAATCTTTCTTGCTAGGTTTACGTACATGTATTATTAGATTAATCACGCTTACACTAATAATAATAACGCCAATCACAGTTAGATTTTTAAATCATATATTGGTATTAGCATAAATGAGAGAAGCACATTATAATTGGCTAGGCAGAAAAACCTTAGTCAGGATCATAACTGAAGGAGAGGATTTTGAAAAAAGGGCAGTAGTAAAAGTAATGCCACCATCAGAGAAAGAGGATCTTTTGATATAGCAAGTAATCATTAATATATCTGCAGAAGAAACCATTTGAAAATTTAAGTCTCTTGCATTAAATATCTTCTGAACTTCCTCTATTACGGACATCGGAAATACTAACTTGATGCATTTTATATGTGGTGTTTTTTGTACGGTGACCTCTGTAAGGAACTTTAGCCATAAATCTATCACAGTTTCTAGGGTCTGGAATCCGCTTGAGGGTGCCAATCACTGGATGGTCCTCACGATACCAAACAATGGAGACGCATGGTTGCATATCGTGCGTCTAAGCAACTTACAGAACAGATTGGAAAAATCGTGTTCAAATACAATTTCTAAACGGTAAATCATACAAGGTAATAACAAATGCGTATTATAAACAAGTAATGGTTACATAACCCTGAGTGTGTGAGTTGATTCGTTCATCACAGGCAGTGTTAATAGTCATTTTATTATCATACTTGCTTCTATATTCATATCAATTTGATTCGAACCTATTTGCACAAGTAGATGGTTATTATAGCAATAACCTTGGCTTAGTAAAAATTCTTGTAGATAAAGCAATTCAAACATTTCAAAATAATTCTACGAAAGACGCTATTACACACCTGCGCGAAGCCTCTGCTGAATTAATGGTATCAGCAATGGATAATAACATCAAAAATAAGCCAGCTGGTCTTGATGCGTTCGCATTCCTTCTTGGACACACAATCAAATTATTATCAGAGAATAATACAACTACTCTTCCTAAGAATAGTTCAATACTGTACCTAAACAAATTAGAAGAACAACTGGGTCGATACCTACCTGCTATCTCTTCGAATATTGAAAATTCGATAAACCGGACTGCTAGTACTACTTTCCCTAAAGGGCCATTTTTAGAATATAAAAATGAACCGTACGGACTCAAAGTTCAATATCCACATAATTGGATTATCAGAATCAATAATAATTACTCATTGCCATCGACTTATAGTTATTCCCATCCACAAGTTATCGGTTCCTTTTATCTACCTAATTCAACAGAGGGACTTCCATTTTTCTATATAGGTGTAAATAGTAATTTATCAAAACAGTTTAAGCAATTTCCCTTTACTTTACAACAATATCTCAATAAATCATTACAATCGAAGAAAAATTCATCGTCATTTCCTGATTTTAAACTGATTGAAGCAACAGCTGCAAATCAAAATAATAATAATAATAATAGTCTTGCAGGATTTCCAGCATATAGAATTCTTTGGACTTATAAGCATCCGACATATGGGATGAGAAAACTTATGGAATTTGGTATAGTCGTACATGGAAGCAAAGGATACTTCGTAGATTATGCTGCGTCTTTAGATAAATTTTCGAAATATTTGCCAATTTTTCAAAGTATGAAAAAATCCTTTAAAATATCTATATGTAACACGGTCCAATAAAACCACAACTATCCGATAATAAGCACGTATATAATAGTAACTTATATAAGCCGTTTTATTACCTTAAAGTATGAAAAAGAGGCTGTTAAGGCCGATTAATATCAATTAATATCAATATTGATCAGCAATTGCCTCCACCGTGGCATATTTAACAAACAGGAATAATCTTATAATATTATGAATAATAGTAGATTATTGCTATCATGCTCATGATAACTTCTGTCATACTTTTGATGGCACTAGCATCGGCTTTCTCTCCTCTCTTTTCATCTTTGCAGCCATACCCTGAACCGTTCTATGCTTTTGCTCAAACACAGGAAAATGCTGCGCTATCATTGTCTAATCTAATAAAACAAGGTGCTCCCTATCAAGGAAGTACCTCAGCTCCCGTAACTCTAATTGACTTTAGTGACCTACAATGTCATTTATGCGATAGATTTGTAAAAGCAACAGAGCCACAAATCAATTCAACTTATGTCCAAACAGGTAAAGTTGCCTTTATTTATTTACACTTACCTAATCGTGGCTTTGATTCTTTTCCTGCAGCTTCGGCAGCTCAATGCACTAATGATCAAGGAAGGTTTTGGCAATATCATAATTTGTTGTATGAGAATCAAGGACCTATCGATTCTGGATGGGCAAATAAAGATAATTTGAAAAGGTTTGCAACTGAAATACCTGGCTTGGATCTGCAGAAGTTTAATTCATGTTTTGATAGCCAACAGCATAAACCAGTTGTAGAAAGCGATGTTGCACTCGCTCATTCTCTTGGATTTACACAGACACCCTCATTTATAATAGTGAAAAGCGATGGCTCAAATCCTCAAAAACTTGAAGGACCGCAGCCGTTTCCAGAATTTAAGTTTTTGCTAAATAAAGAACTTGGTGGACCATAAAAAAGGAAGGAGATAGTATTAGACAAGTACATTAGTGAATCTACTGTGTAAATTCAGAGAAGGAAATGTTTTAAGGTACCGCATTATGTTTATATCTGCTCTCATTATCAAGCTTGAAGATTCGCGGGTTCTCATCGACTGCTCATCATAGGCTTCATCTAATCCCAATTCTTGTGCCAACGGTTCCATAAACATACAATTAAGTAAGTTTTCCCATCATGCATAATACTATATTTGAGGTATTTCTCGGTACGTTTAATACAGGCATCAACTTTTCGGGATAATTAGACTTTTTTCATTGAGTCGAAGGAATATTGCGAATTTCCCAAATTATGCTCAAATTTGTTTTTATCACGACATATGCAAATGACAACTATATATTCGCGATACGATTGTATGCCTTTTGCCCTTTGGACGATCATTTTCCTTCACTTCTTGGTGGCTCCGCTATAGGATTGATAGGGAAAACCGAAATGGCTCTAGGTGATAATAGCAGTAGTGGCTCATATTGATCCTCAGTTCAAACGGGTTTTGTGGTATCTAATCGGTAGCACGAAAGGAGGAGCTAATAGGGCAAAAATTCTCGAATTAATTAATTCTCATCCGGCTAACCCTAACCAAATTTCATCTGAATTAAAATTGGCTTATAAAACTATAATTCATCATCTTTCCGTTCTGGCAGAAAACGGATTGGTTATCACTAATAATAAAGAATCTTATGGTGCAACATACTTTTTAACACCAATAATGGAAAAGAATTACGATTCGTTCGTGGAGATACTGGGTAAAATTGGGAAAAAGTAAATTAAGCATTAGGGACGGCGAAAACATATAGGCATGGTAGTATTGGATTTTATGCTAGCTGCAGCAGCAGCCGCTCTGCTCAATATAGGCTTGTTAGGTGGCATTATCACCACATACATCCAGAATATGCGATTAATAAAGTCCTACTTTACCATAGGCCTTGTTCTGGTTGCTTCATTGTTTATAGTACAAAATATAGTCATCGTAATCTTTTGGTCTAAATTATACATCGCAGGACCTTCGATAAAGAATATAGTTGATGCAGCGGCACCGTATCTGTTCGCTATTAATATTGCGCAATCTGCGGGTCTTGCAGTGCTGCTTTGGATTACTAGAAAATGACATACTAATTTATTGATTTTACATTCAAAAGAGAAGTGAACCACAATAATAAACATCACAACACAAAGACAACCTCTCCTCGGTAAAATGCTTTATTCGAAAACCGATTGGAATAGATAATTTGGTAAAAAGAATAAAGGAGGAATTAACCTCTTGATCAGACTCGTAATGTATGGAAGGTAATCACTGTGCAGTAACTCTGAATACTACAGCCTTACACCTGATTCATTTTCGTAATAAGCCTCTATCTGGCGGTAGTACTTCTATGCTTGCAGGTAGAGACGAACAAATTTGTTATCTAAAGAAATGAGGGAATGTAGACTATATTAACGTAAAATGGAACGACGAGAGTAATTCTTATATCACATCATCTTTGGTTAATATCTAGAAGTTATGCAATTCGGCTCTGAAATGGATGAATTAAGGTCAAGGAATGTCTTCATTATTGTATTCTACATTTCAGCCACGGTTATGCTGTCTATTTGTTTCTTCGGCTTTTATATAAGTGTTGGAGAATATCTGAAGACTGGTAGAATAGTTATTGGTGAAGTATTAGTCAATACTGAATTTCCGTTTCACGGGCATGCGAAACTTGTGACGTATCTGATGATTGCATCCGTATTGTCATGGTTTTGTGTCACCAAACTAGCCGGAGACAAAATGAAAAATATTCCGCAGTTAGTTAGATCTGTTATACAGGTGATTTTACTCGCTATTGCAGTCATTGCCATGTATGAATTCGTTTACAATCTTTTCTTATGGAATTCTTTTGCGACAGTTAATTTAGTAAAAGGAGTATATAAGTTGGATAGCATAAGCGTACCATATCCTAATCCCCAGACACCTTGGAATCTTATATTTGCAACAAAAATGACTCTGGCTGCATTTCTCATATCGGCACACGGATTTTATATAACATCAAAAAATCAAACAAGGGAAGGATACAAATAAAATCAAAATTGACATTCCTATTACTTTTCATAAATTGATAGAGAGATCCGAAGATATTGCGCATATCACAAATTGCTTAAAAGAAAGGTGAAAAAATTTGCTAGCATTTCAATTTCTACTAGGGATGAAACATGGTCTGCCAACATAACATATGACAGAAATCCTTTATACATCATGTTCAAATTACTCATAACATTCTGTTCTAGTAGTGGCGATCTGGTTCAATTGATTATAATATTAAGTCGGATAATTTGTATTGCATTCCTACTATAATTTATAGTAAGAATGGTATCATGGTTAACGAAGAAATTGAAGTACAGATACAGCGTGGATGCTTATTTTAGATGCAGCTCTTTCTGGAGAAACCAAACCGAAATAATGATGTGTGCTCACGTGAATCAAGTACAAATCAAATGATATATTCCTCTTATACTTTCTGTAGAGCCGAGTCACAGATTGCCTATTGTTGATACCTAATTAACTGGTTCGCTGATGAAGGTTTAATATCTATTTAATTCCAAGAATGATAGCTTGTCTAGATTGTCTTTTCGATCTCAGCACCAGACTCAATATCAACCGAGCGTATAATTGGTGAAATAAAGATGTTTCCTATCTTGGAATTTGCTCTAACAATCTCGATAATATCATTTACTTTATTGCCAGCAACAACTACTTGAAGAATGTATTTATCGCAAAGTTCTAGTCTGAATATTTCTGCTGAAGCAAATATGAAGAAGGAACAAAGTATTGTAGACGTTATGAAGTCTATTTCTTGTGTGATGGTTCATTTTGTCCTTGTTGTGGTATAAAGCTAAGGTCACTTACTGGCAAAAGAGCCAGAGAAAGATTAAGTCAAATATGACGTTTAGAACAATTTGACAATCCACAAACCCCTTTAAATTTATCGTATAAAGAAAAATCCAACTGCAATCATAATGTATACTGCAGTTAGCATGATTCCTTCAAACCAGTTACTCTTCCCATCATGCGCAATAAAGTTCAATATTAGTGCCGCAAGAAAAACAACAGCCAATTCATAA
>WNFX01011964.1_pt1 | contig 12783 bp, 9 predicted proteins | sample 5400111 | NCBI WGS metagenome assembly WNFX01 (sample SAMN13153363, study PRJNA577476) | soil metagenome | isolation source: 40 cm soil or saprolite under grassland replicate 1 | place: USA:California | collected 2016-06-15
TCGTCATCGTTCCAGGCACGGCAATTTTCTTGCCGTTCAACAATTCTCGCGCTGCCGAGTCGTTCATTGAATCCTCATTGGCCGCTGGGCGTTGGACGTTGAGCGTTGAGCGTTTTCTCACGATGATCGGCCCGTACCCATCTCCCATGCTCGCTCCGCAGGGCAGCAGCGCGTATTTGCTTGCGACGTACGCATAAGCATGGATCGAGATTGCCGAAATGTGCAGCTCACCTCGGAGCGCGCGTTCGTTCAGCGTTTGAATATCTTCCAGTCGATGCTCAAACCGATACCCGTGCAGATCGATCTTATTTTCCGCCATCGCATAAAACATGAAGGCGTCATCAGGATCGGGTGAATGACCCAGGGTAAAGCGGTCAGCGCGGTTCTTTGTCATTCGTTTGATTCCCCACCATTTGTTATTCGGGATCCATCGTCGAGAAGCGTTTTGATAATGAGAGCGACCCGAAGTCACATCGCACTCCCTAAGCGCCGTAGGCGCGAAATGTTTATAGCTTGAAATTGATCCGATGCCTAGCCCCGTAGGGGCGCATCTATCCGACCACTGCAACATGCCCTCTCATCGGAGCTTGAAGTTTTCGCATTTGAATGGCGCGCTATAAACGTGACCCACCCACGGTGCTTGTTATTCTGCGCGTCGCGACCAGGTTGCGGGGAACCTGGAGAGTGGAGCTGAAGGCAACGAAGCAAAATAGAAAATAATCAAAGCTGTTGACACGCTTCCGCAACTCTCTTTTTTCCCTTGACAAGTTTTTGAGAACTTCGCGCCCCAGTTTCCGGAGAAGGTGTTGCGGTGCTTCAGCTAAAGTCACCGCTCACTCAAATCCCAAATTACGTCCTTGAAAAAAAAGTCTACTTCTCAATCCGCACCTGCCCGCCGTAGCCTCTTGACCCGCCGTAGCCTTGCGCGAAGGCCGGTCAGCGAAGGCGGGTTCTTTAATCTGCGCGTTTTAATTGCTTCTCTGTTTTGCCTGGCCGGCATCTTTATCGTGCTGCTCGGGGCTGGGATTTACTCAGACTCTGCTAAAGCCCAGGTGACCACGCCGGCACAACCTGGCTCGGACTTGCCGACGTTGGTGCGCATGGTGGGTCCGGTGCATCTCGACCAAGACTTGCGGAGCCTCCCTTATATTCCGCCATCTCCGGAAATAGAAGAGCGACGGCTCACGCGCCATCCGCGCCCGGAAACGGGAGGGCCGCCACCCATATCGGGATTTGCACGATTTCAGTCATTGCTTGAGAGCGTGTTAGCGCCGGTACCCGCGATGGCAGGCCCGGTGCTGACGTTCGATGGAATGAACGCGGCCCAAAGCGGGTGCGGTTGCTTGCCGCCCGATAGCGACGGCGATGTCGGCCTGAATCACTACGTCAACGTGGTCAACAGCTCGATCAAAATCTTTGACAAGTCGGGCAATCCACTCAACGGCACGAACGGCACCACATTCAATTCATTTTTTGCTCCCTTAGGCAACAGCACCCCTTGCGGCACTGGCCAAAACAAAGGAGATCCTTTTGTCCTCTATGATCATTTGGCTGATCGGTGGGTGGTGAGCGACTTCGCCTTTCCTTCATTTCCTGGCAATTCATTCTGGGAATGCGTCGGTGTGTCCCAGACCGGCGACCCCACCGGCGCGTGGTTTCTCTACGCTCTGCAAGTGGATCCGGCGAATCCAGCCCGACTGGGCGACTACCCGAAGTTAGCTATGTGGAACAGCGGCGGGAACCCTGCCCAAAACGCCTATTTTTTGACGGTCAACCTCTTCACTAATAACACGACCTTTAACGGTGTACGCGCTTTCGCTCTGGATCGCGCGTCGATGCTCACTGGCGGTCCTGCCAACGCCATCCCCTTTACCATCCCTCCAGCCGGCTTGGGCGATTCCTATAGCCTCGTCCCCGCGAGTTTTCGCACTGGCAGCGCGCCTCCTGCGGGCACGGATGAATTTTTGCTGGCTATCGACAGCCCGTTTAGCGGCGGCGTGACCTTAACCAAGGTCAAGGGCTGGCTGTTTCACGTGGATTTCGGCACCCCGGTGAATTCAACCCTTGGCATAGGCCCAAACCACTCCCCGGACGCCCAGATCACAGTCAACGGCTTCGTTGACGCATTCACGAATGCGACGACCAATCTTGTACCGCAACAGGGGACGCAAGAGAGGCTGGACACGCTGGGCGATAAAATCATGACGCCGGTTGTTTACCAGAACCGCAGTGGAACAGAATCTCTGTGGGCGTCTCATACGGTTTGCACCGACCAGAACTGCACCGGTCCAACGGCTGTTCGCTGGTATCAGTTCAATGTTACCGGCGGCAACTTTCCTGCTACGGCTGTTCAACAGCAAAACTGGACCAATGGCAATGACGGTCTATGGCGCTGGATGCCCAGCATCGCCGCTGATCAAAACGGAAACGTCGCTATCGGCTATTCGACATCGAGCCCGGCCCAGTTCCCATCTATTCGTTATGCCGGGCGTCTTGCCATTGACGCATTAAACAACCTCCCCCAAGGGGAAGCCATAATGACTGTTGGCGGGGGCGCCCAAACCAGCCCGCAGGACCGGTGGGGCGATTACAGCATGACCACCGTCGACCCTTCCGATAACAAGACTTTCTGGCATGTGAACGAATATCACCCGGCTACCGCTAACGCCTCGTGGTTCACGCGCATCGGCAGGTTCAACTTCCCCACAGGGGCGGTCCCCCCCAACCTCCCAAACACAGACTTCAACCACGACGGCAAGCCGGATTACCTGCTTTACGCCCCGACCACGCGCCGAACCGCGGTGTGGTACATGAACAACAACGCCTTTCTCTTCGCCGCCTATTGTCCCACACTGCCTGCTGGCTGGAACGTAATAGATGTGGCGGATTTCAATGGTGACGGCAATCTCGATTACGCGCTGTCCAACGCCAGTACGCGCCAGAGCGCGATCTGGTATCTCTCCGGGGTCACGTTTATCACAGGCGTCTATGGCCCCACCCTCCCCAGCGGCTGGCAACTGGTTGCGACCGCCGATTTCAACGCGAACGGCAAACCGGATTATGTACTTTACAACGCGAGCACGCGCCAAACAGCGATTTGGTACATGAACAACAACGTCTTTGTCAGCGGCGCCTATGGTCCGACTCTTCCGGCTGGCTGGAGTTTAGCGGGTGTGGCCGATTTCGATGGCGATGGAGAACGTGATTACTTACTCTTTAACGCCAGCACCCGCCAGTCTGCCATCTGGTATCTGTCTGGAGTTACGTTTTTCAGCGCCGCCTATGGGCCGATGATTGCAAGCGGGTATCAGCTGCAAGGGACTGCCGATTTCAATGGCGACGGCAAGCCAGATTATCTGCTTTATAATCCGAGCACGCGTCGGACAGCGGTCTGGTATCTCAATAATAATATTTTCCTTGCTGGCGCTTACGGTCCGACTGTTCCGACCGGCTGGAACCTGGTCGCGCCTTAAGCGGCGCGGTGGGGGGCTGAAAGCCCGAAACATGCTCACCAAGGACAATGCCCTGAGTGAGATGATTCCAAAGATTTTGCGCCCTGAAAGGGCATCTCAATGTGGGAGCGTGCCGCCAGGCGCTGGGGCCCCATGCCACATTGTTTTGCCCCGTCAGGGCGAATGTTTTTGTGGTCATTGGACCCAGGGCGCCGCCCTGGGCTAAGATGTGACTGCGCTTTCAGCGCGACAGAGCCATCTCTTGCAGTCTGATAACAGCTTAACCCAAAAGTCGGGTAAGGATTTACGATTTCACGGGGCGTAGCCACCGGCGGTTTAGAACGGATTTAACTTTTTCGAGAACTTCACCCCGGAGTTTCCGGAGAAGGAGATGACCCAAGAGAACCATCACCGCCCGCCAGGACGAACAAAGAGTTCCAAAAAGCGTAAAAACCATGGAAAATAGCGGTGACGCGTCCGCGACGCTTCAACTACACCCGACGGTTGATTTCGAAATCCGTCGGAAAATTACCCAGATCGAGTCGCCAAAAATTCAGGAATATAGCCATTCTGACTGCCTTAGCCGGGGGAGCGCACTGGCTGCCCGCCCGTGTGCGGGCGCCCTCGCGTGCTGGGAGATGGCGCCTTCGGTATCGCGCGCGGCGACCAGTAGGGAAAGGGTGCCTCCACCAGCGCGTACAGTTATCTGCTGGTAAAAGGAGCTGTTGCCAAAAGGCTCACTGCCCGAGACCGTGCCCAAGAGGGCAGAGCGAGTGCCAGAGTGATGTTGCACAGTAGTGACAACCGGTGCTGGGTTAACGCTAGTGATCACGCAGGGTGAAAGACTCCCTGTTTCGAACCCACCGTTGTTGATCACGTTGTTAAACGTAAGCTGTGCCATCGCGGCGTCGGGCAGACAGCTCACGCCAAACGCGGCAAAAACAACGAACCTAGCTAAGGCATGCAGGTTAGAAAAAGCGTTTCGAGAGACAGATCCTGTGTTCATGAGACATCCTTTGTTTTTCGGTCAAAAAGTTTTACCGCGGGGAGGCACTAGGGACAGCCTCCCCCGCGACTACCAGGATGTTTATGTGACGAATATGTCTGGCACCATCCTGGCGACGATCCAACACACCTGTTCAAACACCGCCGGCTGGGTGAGGCGCCACGCAGCCGTGGCCCGCGTGCGTCGGCCGTCGTCACCACTACCCAGCCGCCGGGGACGGGTTTCAGCTGCAAGGCACTGCCGATTTCAATGGCGACGGCAAGCCAGATTATCTGCTTTACAATCCAAGCACGCGCCAGACAGCAATCTGGTATCTCAACAATAACATTTTGCTCTTTGGCGCTTACGGTCCAACTCTGACGGCTGGCTGGAGCCTGGTCGCGCCTTGACGAGCACTTAGCCGTTGGACAGCTTGGCCGAAGACGCCCATAAATCTTCATAGGCGGCCCCGACGCTTTGTACTAATCGGCGATGGTCACCGCCCTGCCTGCTGTCACCGAGTCATTTGTGGCAAACGCGAGTTACGCGGATGTGGCGGGAACAATTCCAATTTTTAGAGGGTCCTCTGTTCCCCGCAGCGAATCAGTGCTATGGCGGAGATTCTGAAGCAGCGCTGCCGTCAACACTCTTATCGATTCTCCACCACTCTAGGCGCCGGAGCGGTTTGTTGTTTGCGTTGATGAGAGTGTTCCCGTAGCCTCAGGCGCATGGCACGGACTGGTCTGGGCAAAGGCCTTGGCGCATTAATTGGCACTCCCTCGGTCGCGACGCCGCGTTGCAGCCGCGAAAAGATTTTGGGCGTGAAGCATTGCAGGAACTGATCGATTCGATTCGGCAACATGGCATTATTCAACCGCTCATTGTCCGCCAGGTAGGCGCGCGATTTGAATTGATCGCCGGCGAACGTCGCTGGCGCGCTGCGCAGGAGATTGGTCTTTCCGAGGTGCCCGCTATAATTCGAAGCGCAAGTGACCTGGAAGTGCTCGAGTTATCGTTGATCGAAAATCTGCAACGCGCCGATCTAAACCCAATCGAAGAGGCCCAAGGCTACGCCAGGTTAGCGAATGAATTTGGACTGCGTCAGGAAGACATCGCGCTCAAAGTAGGGCGTAGCCGGGCGGCAGTAGCCAACGCGCTGCGGCTTTTGGATCTGCATCCGCAGGTGCAAGTCTGGCTCGCTCAGGATTTGCTCTCGGTCGGACACGCAAAAGTGGTTTTGGCGTTAAGAGCGCCTGAGGAACAGCTTCTGGCTGCGGAAACGGTTCTGCGTCGCAACGCCACCGTGCGTGCTACCGAGCGGCTGGTTGCCCGCTTGCTTGGAGTCGGGCGTTCGCGTCGAAAGTCCCGGCGCGCCGGGAGTGGGTCGAGTATTATGCCAACGGCAGTGGAAGATTTGCAGAACCGCTTGCAAGAACACCTCGCTACGCACGTCACCATCCATCATCGAGACAAACGAGGCCGGATTGAAATCGAGTACTACGGGAACGACGATCTTCAGCGGATTGTGACTGCTCTGGGGCTGCGAGAGCTGGAGTAATGGCGTAGTGGAGTGCTGGAGTGATGAATTCACGCCAAACAACACTTCATTACTCCCTTACTTCATTACTCGTGATTGTCTGCGTCTCGGTTGTTTGTGCAGACGCGTCACACGCGGCGGAGACAAAAATCTGGCAAGAGATCTCGGGTGAGAAAGCTTTCGCGCATGTTCAGCGATTGGTCGATTTCGGGCCGCGCCCGTCTGGATCCGAGGCTATCGAAAAATCCAGGCATTATATCGAGGACCAGCTCCGCCGTTCGGGCTGGCAGGTAAAACGCCAGGTATTCATCGACGACACCCCGCGGGGAAAGGTCCAGTTCGTGAATTTGATTGCCCAATTTCCCGGCCAAGGAAACGCGGCGCCCTTGTTCTTATTGTGTTCGCATTACGACACGAAAACGTTTGATGCCATAAACTTCGTGGGAGCTAACGATGCCGGCTCAAGCACAGGCTTGCTCCTGGAATTGGCGCGAGTAATCGGGCGACATCCAAACCTGGCTGCGAAGGTTGAGCTCGTGTTTTTCGATGGCGAAGAAGCGTACGACCATTTTTCGGAGACGGATGGATTGTACGGAAGCCGGTATTTTGCCAGACAACTCCAAGGCAGCAGCGCCAAACAATTCCGCGGCGGGATCTTGTTCGACATGGTTGGGGATCGTTCTCTCGACGTCACGCTTCCTGCAGATTCGCCTCCCGAAATAGCGCGAGACATCTTTGCGGCAGCGGAAGCGCTCAAGCTGCGAAGTTATTTCACTTACCTTGACCGCGAGATGATCGATGACCACTCACCGCTAAACGCTATCGGCATTCCGACAATTGACGTGATCGATTTTGACTATCCCTGGTGGCACACCGCGGGTGACACGATTGACAAAATTAGTCCGAAGAGCCTCCAGATCGTTGGGTCAGTCGCCTTGTATTACTTGTCTGAATTCGCGATAAAGCGTTAAATCGTCGAATCGGGTCGGCTTTAACGTCGTAACGCATCAAGGCGAGCAGTTCTGACGAGCGCCGTAGGCGCGGCATATCTATAGCAGCCTGCACTACAATTCGATTGGGCTCCATAGGAGCGTCATGTAACGCTGCGCGAAATGGCGAACACTTACACGCAAATTTATGTACACGTTGTCTTCGCGGTCTCTGATCGCGTATGTGTGATTTCGTCGGAGCGCCGTGAAGAGTTGCAAAAATACATCACCGCAATCGTCGCGCGAAAATGTCAGAAACTAATTGCGATTTATTGCATGCCCGATCATACGCATGTACTGCTCGGCCCGAAACCCAGCATCGCTCCCTCAGATTTGATCGGTAAGATCAAAACCGGATCGACCAATCACATCAACGAGCAGAAATGGATCGGATGCAGGTTTTCGTGGCAGGAAGGCTTTGGCGCGTTTTCTGTTTCGCGTTCGCATCTGGGTCGCGTGGTAACTACATTCGCAATCAAGCGCTGCATCATCGCCGAAAATCGTTTTCAACAAGAATATGTTGAGTTTCTGGAGCGGCATCACGTTCCCTTCGATCGGCGTTATATTTTCAAGTCAATAGAATGAATTCGGCATGCATGAAACATGTCGCTCCTCTGGAGCTTGCCTATGGTTAAGATGACGAGGTTATAAATATTGCGCTCCTAACGGAGCTTTTATCTGCGAGTCACCAATTTAACGACGAAATCAGAATGACCTGCCCTCGCGTGGGCACGGCGTGGCAGGTTTGTCATTGATTCGGATTTCGTCATCATGCTTCGTCATTCTCTGAATTTCTGCATTGCCTCACGTCAGTTTTCCCGGCAGTTTGATTACGAGTTGCCGCATTAACAGAACGCCGGAAGCCTATGTCGCATGCAACGCACAAAAACATCGGTGTAATCGGGCTTGGGATTATCGGTCGCGGCGTGGCTGGGAACCTGCGGCGAAAAGGGTTCCCAGTTTATGTTTGGAACCGGTCGCCACGTTCCGTTCCTAATTTTGTCGGGTCGCCGGGGGAGGTAGCCGAGATTTGCAATCATATCCAGATATTTGTTTCGGATGATGAAGCTTTGTTGCAGTCCGCCCGACAGCTAGGCGAAAAGCTTACGCCACGTCATCTTGTCCTTGCGCACTCAACAGTCGCTCCGGATTCAATGCGCGCAGCAGCTGAAATTGTCGAACGACGCAAGGCGCGGTTTGTAGAGGCACCGTTTACAGGGAGTAAAACTGCAGCCGAAAAGGGTGAGCTCGTTTATTATGTGTGCGGGAACGATGCCGCACTGGGTGAAGCGCGTCCGATCCTCGAAGCCAGCAGTAAAGAGGTCATCGAGATCGGACCGACAATTGGCCAGGCGAGCGCCATCAAGATCGCAACCAACATGATCACGGCCGCAAGCGTCCAGGCAGCTGCGGAAGCGCTGGCGCTTGTTCAAGCTTTGGGTTTGCCGTTGGAAAAGTTCATCGAGGCAATGCGCAGTAACGCCAGCCATTCTACAACTCTCGCGATGAAAATGCCTAAAATGCTTGGCCGTGATTTTGAGCCGCACTTTTCTGTTAAACACATGTTGAAAGATATGCAGATCGCTAATCAGATCGGTTTGTCGAACTATCTCGATCTGGGTGTGACAGCAGCTGCACGCGATCAATTGCTTGAGCAAATGCACTGGGGCCACGGAGACGATGATTATTCGGTAGTAGCGCGGAAATATTTGCACGAGCCTGCGCCAGTTACTGGTGAAGAGCTGCAACTGGACGAAGAGGAAGAACCAACCGGCGCCGGCGAGCCGATCGGGAGCTCAGCCGAAGCGGAAACCCAGATCCAGAAAGATGCGGCTCCGGAGGTTTCGCCTGCGCCACTGGTCGGTGTGGCAAGCGGCGGAGCGGGTAATGAACGCACCCGATTGCGTCCCGGTTTTCTCAAGCAGCTGCTCAGCCGCTTGTCATCCGGGAAAAAGTGACATCGCGTTCCGACTTGGGCGAATCGGTATTGTGCATCCAGCGCGTCTTAGTTGCATTTGTGCAATCGCCTCTCCATTCCTAAGGGAGAGGGTAGGTTGAGGGTTAACGGCCTTTGAATTTTTTGATGTCTCCGACCCCTCACCTCAGTCCTCTCCGCTTTCGCAGGGGGGAGGCGGCAGAAAACACACGAGATTTTTTGTCTGAGCTTTATGCGTAAAGTGACTTGTGATGGATACTGCTATCTTTCTCGACCTTTCCGAACGCGCAAAGTTTCGTATTACCGGCGTGGATCGGCTTCGGTTCCTCAACGGGCAAATCACAAATGATCTGCGCAAGGCGAGTGAAACCTCCGCAATCGAAGCGTGCATTCTCAATGCGAAAGGCAAAACAGATGCGCACATTTTTGTTTCCGCATCGGGAGAATCCTTTTTGGTCGATGCGGCAGCCGATCTTCGAGAAACGCTCAAGGTCCGGCTGGAGCGCTACGTGATCGCCGACGACGTGCAGATTGAGGACGTCACCGATCAATTCTCGCTTTTTCACGTGTGGTCACAAAAATCCCACGCGCTGGAGTCTGGCCGAATTGTCTCTGTGCGCCGTTTTGCTGAAGCGGGATGGGACGTATGGGTCGATGCCGCGCAGCATGACGCCTTGTTACAGGAATTATCCTTGCGATGGACCCTATGCGATTCCGATACGGCTGAGGTCATCCGAATCGAGCAGGGAATTCCACGCTGGGGTCGCGAATTGACGGAAGAGATTATTCCAGTCGAAGCCAATCTGGAACAACGAACGATCGATTACCAAAAGGGTTGTTACATCGGTCAGGAAGTGATCTCGCGAATGAAGATGTCCGGCCAGACGAACAAGCGACTGTGTGGGCTGATTTCGGTGGGCGATATTCCGCTTCAGCCAGGTATGAAACTTATCTCTCCTTCAGCGCCGGGGAAGGACGTTGGCTGGATCACAAGCGCCACGCGCAGCGAAACAACCGGAAAAGAAATTGCCCTCGGATACGTGAAACGCGGCTTCAACAACGCCGGCACCAAGCTGGCCACAGCGAGGCAGTCCGGCGGACACGCTGCATCCGCAACTGAGAATTTCGCCTCGGAGCCGGACAGGACAATTTCCGTAGAAGTGGTTCCGCTGCCGTTTTTCTGAGTCAGCGCTATTTGGGCCAGCCGTTTTGTCTCCAGCAGCTACTAGTTAAACCCGCAGCCCTGGAGAACAGCTGGCATTCGTCATTTGCGCAAGGTCATTACCCTTGCCGACGTGATGCTTTTCGATTTCCTCATTAACATGGAAACTCAATTAACCTGGTATGGGCACGCCGCTTTCAAAATCAAAACGGCTACAGACAAGATTCTGCTAATCGATCCCTGGGTAACGAATCCGGCGTTCGCAAAGGGCAAGGACGAGCTCACCCGCCTCGATCGCGTTGATCTTATTTTCCTGACACATGGGCATTCCGATCACGTCGGTAATACAGTCGAGATTGGAAAGCGCACAGGCGCGAGTCTGGTTTCAAACTTCGATCTCAACGCAGCGATTGTCTCCGCGCTAGATTATCCGGAAGGCCAGGCTGGGAATGAGACAACCGGGCATCTCGGCGGCGAGTTATCGCTGCTTGATGGCGAAATAAGAGTGCAGTTCGTCCCAGCGTGGCACAGTTCGTCTGTTCAAAGAGATGAAGATGCGACCCCGATTTACGCGGGTAGTCCTACGGGGTTGATCATCACGCTACGCAATGGTCCTACGATCTATCACACGGGCGACACAGATTTGTTCTCCGACATGGCGCTGGTGAAACGATTTCACAAGGTCGACGCCATGTTGGTTTGTATCGGCGACCATTTCACAATGGGACCATCTCGGGCAGCAGAAGCTGTGAAGCTGGTGACTCCGAAGACGGTAATTCCAATGCACTATGGGACATTTCCAGTGCTAACCGGCACGCCTGAAGCGTTCGGGCGCGAGCTGAAAGAGCGCAAGGTAAAGGCCAAATTGCGAGTCATGACGATCGGTGAGACGATTGCGCTGGGAGACCAAGTTAACCGTTAAAAAAGTTACAACGTTAAAAATGGGCCGCGCGGCAAATTCCAAACGCGTTTTAACCGACTTTCAAGTCGTTTAATTCACACGGCCGCAAACCACAATGAGATCGAATACTACGCAAACAATGCCAATTGGGGAAAATGGGACAAGTTTGGCAGGGCGACTTATACCGCAAGCTCTGACCGATGCGGCGGCGACATTCGTCGATTCCTTAAAACTCAGTTCGGTCTCCGAGAAAGTCCGTCGTGGCAAGCGAGTCGTGTTTAAGCGCCGCAACGCTTACAGCGAGCAATTGGCTGATCTTGCTAATTTGTATTTTCGCATGTCGAGCATACCGATTCGTTTTTGGAGCAAAGTCGAAGACTGGCGGCGTTGGGAATCGGAGTGCTTTCAAATGCTGAACGGCGATCGCTTTCGCGTCCTCGCAGCCGGCGCAAAAACAGTCTGTGTCGATAAGCTACCGGGTAAGACGCTATGGGACCACCTAAATCGAGGCACCCTGACGCGGCAGATGCTGGAAGCGGTGGGCCGTGAGTTGCGTCGGGCCCATCGACTCTGGAGCGACGAGTTTGGCGGCGGGTGGTCCCACGGCGATGCAACGATGAGCAATGTTATCTATGATGAGAAGACTGGCCGGGCGCGTATGATCGATTTTGAACTTATTCATGACAAATCGGTTCCGGCGAAATCGCGCCACGCCGATGATTTGTTGGTCTTCTTATTGGACGTCGTTGCAATCGCTCCCAGCCGCCGATGGCTGCCTTTTTCACTTTCGTTCCTCAACGCCTACGGAGATCCAGTTGTAATTGCAGAATTGACAGATCACCTCGCTCTTCCAAGCGGGATGGCATGGATTTGGTGGGGCGTTCGCACCAGCTTTGCCAATCCCGCAAAAGTAAAACAGCGGCTCGCAAAGCTTCGAGACGTAACCGCCAATCTGGGATACTATCGGGCGTTTGCAGCCAAGCGCGCGCGCCAAAGACGACGCCCTTCGACCAGTTGCCAAGTAATAAGTGCAGGAATCCCGAGGCCGATTTCCCGCGCTCGCGCGACCAATGCCAGAGCGAAAGCGCCTTCGCCCGAAATGCCAAGCAAATGGCCAACGACAAGATAACCGCCTTCCTGCACACCCAAACCGGCCGGAACTGGAAACGCTGCCGAGCGAATGGTCAAAACCATGCTTTGTAAAATCAGCGCATTCAGAAACGAGTCCGGCAAATCGAGAATCCAGAGCGCCAGCCAAATTTCTCCCGAGCCAATGACAAGCGACGCCATGGTCCACGCGCAACATGCGACAACGCCGCGCCGTCGCGCATAAAGAGAGCGAATGGTCCTGTCCAGCGTGTCGCCGCCTTGCACGAGGGATTGCCAATCCGATGAACCAGCCAGGCGCGAGACGATGCGGCCGAGAAAACGGAACATTCCCATCCGCTGCACAAAATAAAAACCGGCAAAGGCAAAAAGCGCGATGAGAATTCCGATTAAAGTCGGACGAACGAAGCTGGTTTTTCCCGTTAGATCGACAAGCAGCACAAGTCCGAGCAGGGTAAATCCCGCCTGAATGAAAATGCCGAGTGTAATGTCAACGAGCACCGTTCCGGCGGCAACCGGAAGCGGCGCGCCTTTGATCGCCGCCAGACGCGCACGCACAACGTCACCACCGACTCCAGCGGAAGGAACCAGTGCACTGACCGATTCGCCGATCCAGCGCATCCAAAAAAGTTGGAGCAGCGGGAGACGATCGGATGTCGGGAAAAGGACCCACCACGCAATCGCGTCGAGAAGTATTGGAATGAGATGGTAAAC